>Ga0315543_1004156_pt1 | contig 12381 bp, 13 predicted proteins | sample SalMarSW160210MG_2_FD_203098 | JGI IMG/M metagenome (GOLD analysis project Ga0315543, IMG submission 203098) | Salt marsh sediment microbial communities from the Plum Island Ecosystem LTER, Massachusetts, United States - Salt Marsh Sediment SW1601-210 ...
TCAAATGCGGGATATCAGCCTATTTCTCCCACATGTGGGGGTAATCATCAAGACATTGCTCCTCAGCAAGCCGAGAAAAAGCGACAAGAACTTATGTGGACTTACTTAGCTATCAGCAAGACGAAGTAGTTTGTATCCTCTTCGTAGAACCTAGCAAGTCTCTGAACCGACGTCAAGTTGGGCATATTGAACTTTGTATCAGTTCGGTGTGTCTTGACATCAACTACGTAGTAGAAATCTTCAATATCTGTAAATGCAAGATCAGCCATCGCCCGCCTGGCAAAGGTTGCCGAATACTCTTTACACAAGTCACCAAGTATGGCGTCGAACGAGTCCCCCAGGATGCTTTCAATTGCATCACCTACAGCTCGCGTGCTACGAACTGTGCTTGGAGACAAGAATTTCTCGTGAGAGTTGAGCAGTTCCTGTACTCCTAGCTCAATGCCCTTGTAGGCGTCAGTGTAGAATATTGGGCTTTTCATCGGGCACTCCTAACATTGTTCTATTCAGTCGGAAACAATATGGGCTGTAATCTACGAGGTTGAGGCTTTGACCGCTTTTGATTTTTCTGATCTGCCAGTGTATTTCTTTCCCAAAAGACGCCATCTGTATAACCTTGGATGCTTCGGTCTTCTTGCACCGTGTCCAACCGACGTTCTGCAAGACAACAATAAAACTCGTCAATTTCGATCCCAACATAGTGACGCTTCAGCTTCTTTGCAACAACCGAAGTTGTACCAGACCCCAAGAATGGATCAAGCACAACATCGCTTTCTTTTGAGCTTGCAAGTATAATCTTGGCAAGCAGTTTCTCCGGTTTCTGTGTGGGGTGGTCTGTGTTTTCAGGCATTGACCAAAATGGTACGGTAAGGTCTGTCCAGATATTCGAAGGATAAGTTAGACGAAATCTACCGTTCTCGGATTCGTGCCAATCCTTTGGTTGACCTTTCTGGTCTGTGTAGGGAGCAATGACACGGCGCCTAAGTTTGACATCTTCCACATTGAATGTGTAGTCATTGGAAATAGTGCAAAACCAGACGTCCTCTGAACAATTCTTCCAGTTACTCTTGGCCCCTCTGCCTTTCTCTCGTTCCCAGGTGATACGATTACGAACAATGAATAGCCTCTCGGCTACTCGGTGAATTGCTGCTGAAGATCGCCAATCACCGCAAAGGTATACGGAAGCTGTAGGTTTCAGAACTCTGGCAAGCTTTTTAAGCCAGGACTCTAGCCACTGTTCGTATTCTGATAAAGGTATTTGGGTAAACGAACGCTCATTGAAGGATTTAGTCAAATTATAGGGAGGATCAGCGAATAAAAGATCAACTGAACAGGCTGGCAACCAATCAAGCACCTCAAATATGTCTTGACAAATCGTACGGTCTACAATCTCTTGTAGCGTGGCTGCCCCCTGCAACCGAATAAGGCGCGATCGGTAAAACCGCTGTTCTTCTTCAGTTAGAGTGATCGTTCTATTTCGTGGTGCTCGTTTCTTCTCTTCAGCCAATGGTATCTCGCCCCCTGTTTGGTCAACGAGTGTATACCTATTCTACACTACTGATGAAATTCCAGCCAGGTTATGGCCTTTGAGCCGCATAACTCGTCGCTCAGCCGAATTGCCTCCACTTCAGCCTGCTTCTCTTTCAGCCCAGGAGCCCCTCCACAAACGCATCGGCGTCGAATGGGGCCAGGTCCTCCAGCCCCTCCCCGGTGCCGACGAAGCGCACCGGCAGCCCCAACTCGCGGGCGATGGCGAAGACCATCCCGCCCCTGGCGGTGCTATCCAACTTGGCCAGCACCACGCCGGTCACCTCCACCGCTTCCTGGAAGTGCCGCGCCTGGGCAAGCGCGTTCTGCCCGGTGGTGGCGTCGAGCACCAGCAGCGTCTCGTGGGGTGCACCCTCAACGCTCTTCGTCGTCACCTTTCGTACCTTCCGCAACTCGGCCATCAGGTTATACTGCGTGTGCAGCCGCCCGGCGGTGTCGGCGATCACCATGTCCATCCCCCGCGACCGCGCGGCCTGCAATGCGTCGAAGACGACCGCGCCTGGATCGCCTCCCTCCGGCCCGGTGACGATGTCCACGCCCGCTCGCTGCGCCCAAATCTCCAGTTGATCCATCGCCGCAGCGCGGAACGTGTCGGCCGCCGCCAGCAGCACCCGGCGTTCCTGCTGCCGGTAGCGGTAGGCCAGTTTGGCGATGCTCGTCGTCTTGCCCGACCCGTTCACGCCGACGATGAGCACCACGTCCAGTGGGTGGCTTCCCAGGTTGAGCGGCGGCTGGTCGGGCAACAGCGCCCGCAGTTCTTCCCGCAGCGCCGCCTGGAGCGCGCCGGCCCGTAGGATTGCCTCGTCGCGGGCGCGCTTGCGCAGCCGTTCGACCAGGTAAAGCGTCGTCTCCACGCCCATGTCGGCCTGGATGAGCAACCCCTCCAGTTCGTCCCAGGTGGCATCCGTCACCTGGCTGGCGCCCAGCAGCCCCGCGATGCGGCTGAAGACGGTGTTGCGCGTGCGGGTAAGGCTGTCTTTGATCGAGTGAGCGAACCTGGTGGCCATAGTCCTTCCTGCATTATACCCCAAAGCATAAGGTTGAGCAATGCAGTTGGATGTGATATAATGTTGTGCAACTCTTGAAAGCGAATGGAGGGCCCAATGCCATCCCTGTCTGTGGTTCTCCCTGCCCACAACGAAGAGATAACCATCGAAAGCGTTGTAGAGGAGGTCTCCAGCGTGGCCCAGCAGTTGGGGATGGATTACGAGATCATCCTGGTCAACGACGGCAGCACCGACCGCACGGGCGAAATCGCCCGTGAACTGGCGCGGCGCATCCCCAACTTCCGGCTGGTGGAACACTACCCCAGCCGGCACTACGGGGGAGCGCTGAAAGCCGGGTTCGCGGCTGCCACCAAGGACCTGATCGCGTTCTTCCCGGCGGACAAGCAGTTCGTCTTCAGCGAGATCGACCGGTTCCTGGAATGTCTTGGCGAGGCGGATATCGTGTCCGGCTACCGGGCCGACCGGCAGGACACATTCATCCGCAAACTCAACGGCTTCGGCTGGAACGTGGTGGTGCGGCTGCTGTTTGGTTATCTGTGCCGCGATATTGACTGCGGCTTCAAACTATTCCGGCGCGAGATCCTGGAGCACGTGACTCTCGTCACCGACTGGGCGCCGATTGACACGGAGTTACTGGCCGGTGCAAAGGCACGCGGTTACCGCATCGCCGAAGTGGAGGTGACCCATCTGCCACGTGTGGCAGGCGAGGCCACTGGCGCCGATTTCGAGGTGATCGTCAGCGCGTTCCGCGACCTGCCGCGCTTCTGGCTGCGGCTGAGGCGGGAGTTGCGCGGGGAAAAGCAAAAATGTTGAAGTACTGGCAGGAGCAACGTTCCAAAAGACAGGCGTTGCTTGAGCGTGAACTCGAGCGTATCGTTCGGGTTCTGCACAGGATGGGAGCGCAACTCATCGTCCTGTTCGGCTCCACCGCCCGAGGGGAGATCGCTGCGTGGAGCGACCTCGACCTTATCGTCGTGCTGGATTCCGACCTGCCGTTCATCAAGCGGCTGGGACTGCTGTACGAGCGAATCCAGCCACGCGTCGGCCTCGACCTGCTGGCCTATACCCCTCAGGAATTTGAGGCCATTCGCGAGAGGCCTTTCATCCGCCAGGTATTACAGGAAGGGAGGGTGCTCTATGAGGCCTGATCCGATAGAGGAAGGTCAGTCAGTTTGGCAACACCACGTCGCGGCCTTTATGCGCCGTCATCATCTCCTGCACGACCCGGTCACCCACGCGCTCGGCCTGGTCTCCGAGATCGGCGAGGTGGCGAAGGAGGTGCTGCTGGCCACCGACTACGGGCGGCGGGCTCCGCAGTTTCGCCCCGGACTGGCGGACGAACTGGGCGACGCGCTCTACAGCCTGCTGGCGCTGGCCGAAGCCTGCGGTGTGGATGCCGACAGCGCACTCGACGCCACTCTGGAGAAATACGAGCGCCGGCTGGCAGAACAAGGAGGAGCAGGATCGAAATGAGCCACCTATCACCCACCAGCAACCAGCAACCAGCATCCGACCTGGACTCCTTTCAGCAACACATCGGCTACCACTTTCGTGACCCAGGTCTCCTCTTCCTTGCCCTTACCCATCCTTCCTACGTCAATGAGCATCCGGAGGACGCGACAGGCGACAATCAGCGCCTCGAGTTTCTGGGTGACGCGGTGCTCGACTTCGTCGCCGGCGCGTGGGTCTATCGCCACCACCCTGATTTCGACGAGGGGCGGATGACCCGCCTGCGAGCGGCCCTGGTGCGCACCGAGACGCTGGCGCGGTTTGCCAGGCAGGTAGGGATTGGGGAGGCGCTGCGGCTGGGCCACGGCGAAGAGGAAGCCGGCGGAAGGGAGCGAGACGCCAACCTGTGTGATGCCTTTGAAGCCGTTGTGGGGGCTCTCTATCTCGACGGCGGGATGGCTGCCGTCACAGCCTTCGTTGAGCCGCTCATTGAGCCGGTGGCCGAGGCGACACTGGCAGCAGAGGCGGATTGGGATGCCAAGAGCCGCCTTCAGGAGTGGAGCCAGGCCGAAATGGGGATCACGCCTCGCTATCGTATCGTCGCCGAAAAGGGCCCTGACCACGCCAAGACCTTCCTGGCAGAGGTTCTCCTGGGCAAAAAGGTGGTGGGCCAGGGGATGGGCCACAGCAAGCAGGCGGCCGAGCAGGCGGCGGCCCAGGCGGCGTGGAAGGCCCTTATGCGGCCGGAACCCGCAGTGTCAGAAGCGTCACCTCCGGGCGGCAGTTGAAGCGCACCGCCGGGCTGATCAGCCCCACGCCCCGGTTGACGTAGAGCCACATCCCGCCCACGCGGTAGAGCCCCGCCGGGTACTTGCGGCCCAGGTAGGGCAGAAACGGCGCTCCGATGAAGGGCAATCGCACCTGCCCGCCGTGCGAGTGGCCCGAAAGTTGCAGACTCACCCGCCCGTCGGCTGCTACCTCGTCAGCGTAGTCGGGCTCGTGGGCCAGGAGCACGATTATGGCACCGGCCGGCGCCCCCTCCAGTGCTTTCCCCAGGTCGGCCTGCTGCTCCCACACGTCGTCCACTGCCGCCACCCACAGCCCATCTGCCACCTCTCGTGCCGCGTTGCGCAGCATGGTGAGCCCCGCGTCGCTGAGCGCCCCGGCAACGGCGTCGGCGTCTGTCCAATGGTCGTGATTGCCCAGGCAGGCCAGCACGTTACCCCCCCCAGCCCCCCCTACGAGGGGGGGAGTCTTCCCCCCGGCCCTTCCTACGAGAGGGGGAGTCTTCCCCCCGCCCCCCCCTACGAGGGGGGGAGTCTTCCCCCCCGCCCCCCCGAAACGGGGGAGGGTCTCCCTGCTGGAGGCTACCAGGGGATATAGGGCCTTCGCGCAAGAGGGCGCGTATTCGGCGGATGCTGAGACGTAGTCGCCGGTTAGCACGACCAGGTCGGCCTCCTGCCGCAGCGCCAGTTCCACCGCCCGTGTGATGTCCTCCTGCGCTACCTTCGGCCCGCGATGCAAATCGGAGAGTTGCGCGATGGTGAAACCGTCGAGGCTGGCGGGCAGACCAGGGAGCGGCACGTCCACCCGCTCCACCGCCAGCCAGTGTGGCTCAGCGAGCGTCGCGTAGCCCACTCCACCTAGAGCCGAGAGCCCGCCTGCTGCCGCGCCGCCCAGCATCCATTTGAGGAACCGCCGCCGCGTGATCTTATGTGCCATTGCTGCCATCATTATACGCCCTGCCCCGCAATTTGCAATTCGCCATTCGCCATTCGCCATTCGCAATTCGCAATTCGCAATTTGCCATCTCTCCCCAAGCGCGGTATACTCCATTTCAGAGACCTATGCGCCTCAAATATCTCACACTCCAGGGCTACAAGTCCTTCGCGACCAAGACCGAATTTCTGTTTCTCACCGGCATCACGGCCATCGTCGGACCCAATGGGTCGGGCAAGAGCAATGTCGCCGACGCGATCCGCTGGGTGTTGGGTGAGCAGAGTATGCGCGCCCTGCGGGGCAAGTCCACCGCCGACATGATCTTCGCCGGCGGGCGTCGCCGTGCCCGGTCCGGCATGGCCGAGGCTTCCTTGACCCTCGACAACTCCGACGGCTGGCTGCCCATCGAGTTCAGCGAAGTCACCATTGCCCGCCGCGCCTATCGCTCCGGCGAGAATGAGTATCTCATCAACGGGGCGCGGGTGCGCCTGCGCGACATCGCCGAATTGTTGGCCGAAAGCGGCCTGGGGCAGCGCGCCTACACCGTTATCGGGCAGGGATTGGTGGATGCGGCGCTCTCACTGCGGCCCCAGGAGCGGCGCGTACTTTTTGAGGAGGCCGCCGGCATCAGCCTATACCGCGCCCGGCGGGAAGAGGCCGTCCGGCGTCTGGATGAGACACAGCGCAACCTGGAGCGCGTCCACGACATTATCAATGAGATTACCCCCCGCGTGCAGCGGCTTGAGCGGGAGGCGGAGCGGGTAGAGGAACATCGTCGGCTGACCGCCCACCTGGAGCGGTTACAGCGCACCTGGTACGGCTATCGTTGGGGACGCCGGCAGGCCGCGCTGGACCAGGGTCTGGAGAGAGCCTCCGTCCTGGCGGCCGGCCTGGAGGCGCAGCAGAAGGCAGTGGCCGCGCTGAGCGAGCGACTGGTCCGACTGCGCCAGCAGGAGAGCAACTTGCGGGCCGGGCTGCGCGATTGGCACCGCGAGAGCGCCGACCTTCACACCAGGGCCGACGAGGTACAGCGCGAATTGGCCGTAGCGGAGGAACGAGAGCGGCTGTTGAAGGCCCGGCGTGAGGAACTGCTGGCCGAACTTGAACCCCTGGACGCCCAGCAAGAGGCGCAGACCGGGCGGGTCGCCCAGATCCGGGGCCAGATCGAGCAGGTGGAGCGCGAATTGGCGGAGCGCAAAAAGCGATTGGCGGATCTGGGGCGGGAGTGGGCAGCCGTGCAGAAGCAGGCTCAGGAACCTGCCCGGCGGCACGCCCAGGTCGAGCAGGAACTGCGCACCCATCGTGCGCGGCTCGAAAGCCTGAATCAGGCGCTCGTCGAAGCCCGCGCGGAGGCGGCCCACCTGGCGGGTGAGCAAGAGGCGCTGAGCCGGGTGCGCGAGACGTGGGCTGCCTACGACGCTGGCGTCCAGGCGCTGCTCCAGGCCGATCTGGACGGCGTCGTCGGGCCGCTGGCGGCGTTGATTCAAGTGGCCCCTGGTTGGGAGCGCGCCGTCGAGGCGGCGTTGGGCGGCGACTTGCAAGCCGTCGTTGTGGAACGGGCGGCCGTCGTCGAGGAGGTGCGCCGGGTCCTCGAATCTGCCGGGGGGCGGCTGACCCTGCTGCCGTTGGATGGCCTCCGCCCGGCCCCACCGTTGCCCCCGGGCGCTCTGTGCGCCGCCGACGTCGTCGCCTGCGACGAGAGCGTGCGACCGGCGGTCGAAACGTTACTGGGCGCTGTTGCTCTGTGCGACGACCTTCCGGCAGCCCGGGCGTATCTGCCCGCTATGCCGCTGGGGAGCCGCTGCGTCACCGCCACGGGCATCGTCCTGCGGGCCGATGGTGCCCTCTCGGTGGGACAGGCCGGAGCAGGCAGTGTCCTTGCCGATGAGCGGGCCCGGCGGGAACTTCCCGCTCGACTGGAGGAGACCCACCGGCGCTGCCAGGAGATCGAGGAACAGCAGCGTGCGGAAGCTGAACGGGTTGCGGCGCTGGAAGCCAGGTTGCAAGAACTGGCCCAGCAGGCGGCCGCTGCCAGCGAGGAAGCGGCGCGCATCGTCCGGGAGAAATTGGGGAAGGCCCGTACCGAGACCGCAGTGGCCGAAGAGTCCCTGCGCGGCCAGCAGGTTGCCCTGCAAAGGGAGACGGCGCTGCTGGAGCGGCTTCGGGCGCAGAGGTCCGCCCGCCGCCAACGATCTGTGGAACTGGAGGCTGATCACGGTGCTATCGTCGTTCGCGTGGAAGAATTGCGTGCGGAGGCGTCTCGACTGGAGACACAACTGTGCCAGATGCGCGCGCACATTCAGCCGGCCGAGGAGGAATTGGCACACCTCGGTGAGGAGCAGACGGCGCTGGAGGAGCAAGAGCGGCGGGCCCGCGACCGGGCGCGCGATGTGGAGGCCCGGCATGGCCGCGCCCAACTGGAGGTCGCGCGCTATCAGGACGAGTTGCGGCTCCTTGCCCGGCGCATCGAGGGGGACCTGGGGCTGGTCGAACTGGAACTGGCGGAGAGCGTCACGGCACAGACCCCGTTGCCGCTGCGACCGCTGGTCTCCCAACTCCCCGTCGTTGAGGAACTGCCTGAGGGGTTGGAGGAGGAGATCCAGCGCCTCAGGGCCCGCCTCCGCCGGTTAGGGTCGGTCAATCCCAATGCCCCCGCTGACTACGCCGAGGCCCAGGAGCGGCATCGCTTCCTCACCGAGCAGTCGGCCGACCTGGAGACGGCCTCGGCCCAACTGCGCCAGGTGATGGCCGAATTAGATGAACTGATGGAAACCGCCTTCCGGGAGACCTTCGACGCGGTGGCGGTCGAGTTCTCCGAGACGTTCACGGCCCTCTTCGGCGGCGGCGCAGCGCGGCTGGAGTTGACCGAGCCTGATGACCTGATGAACACCGGCGTGGACATCGTCGCCCGCCCCCCGGGCAAGCGCGCACAGCGGTTGGCGCTCCTCTCCGGTGGAGAGCGGGCCCTGACCGCGGCCGCGCTCCTGTTCGCTCTGCTCCACGTCAGTCCAACCCCCTTCTGCGTGCTCGACGAGGTAGACGCCATGCTCGACGAGGCAAACGTAGGGCGCTTCCGCGCGCTGCTGGAGGAGTTGGCGCAGCAGACCCAGTTCGTCGTCATCACCCACAACCGGGTCACCATCGAGGCCGCCGACACCATCTACGGCGTCTCAATGGGGACGGATGGGGTCTCGCAGGTGGTGTCGCTTAAGTTAGATCAGCAGATTAAAAAATCAGTGGAATCTGTGTAATCTGCGGTTGACCTGTTTAGTTCCGGCTTGTCCGGGTTAGGTATCAATGTCCTGATCAACACGCTGACCCGGGCCTTGTAAAAAGCGCGTAGGGCGAGGAGGAAGCCAATTGCCAGTCGCTAACAGCCAACAGCAAATCGCTGACCGCCGCGTCGCCATTCTAACCACCGGCGGCACGATCGCTATGCAGTATGACGCCGAGGCGGACGGGGCCGTGCCCACCCTGGGGGCTGCCGACTTTATGGCTGTGCTGCCCCCCGGCCTGCCGGAACTGCAGACTGAGGAATTGGTCAACCTGCCCAGTTCCCATTTCCGGCTCGATACACTGTGGACTATCCGCGAGCGCGTGGCCGGGTTGACGGCGGAGCCCGGGGTGGACGGCATAGTCATCACCCACGGCACCGACACGCTGGAGGAGACGGCCTACCTGCTCGATCTGACCGTGCCGGGGGAGAAGCCCATCGCGCTCACCGGCGCGATGCGCGCTGCCTCCGACGTAGGCTACGACGGCTATGCGAATCTCCTGGCCGCCGTTCGCGTCGCGGCCGCGTCGCAGGCGCGGGGTCTGGGCGCGGTCGTCGTCCTCAACGGCGAAATCCACGCCGCGCGCCACGTCACCAAGATGCACACGCTCAGCCCGGCGACCTTCCAGTCGCCTGGCTGGGGGCCGGTGGGCCGGGTGGAGGGAGATGCCGTCATAATCGAGCGCCGGCCGGAGCGATACGTGCTGCCCTGGCGTGGCCTGGAGCCGAACGTATCTCTGCTTAAACTGGCGGTGGGTATGGATGCTGGCCTGCTGGAGGACGCGCTGGCGCGGGGGGCTCGGGGCGTGGTCATCGAGGCGTTGGGAGGCGGGCGCGTGCCCCCCTGGTGGCTGCCCGCCATTGAGCGGGCGCGGGCCCAGGGGCTGCCAGTGGTGATCGCCAGCCGCTGTCCCTCTGGGCGGGTTTGGGATGCCTATGGATATCCGGGCGCGTACCGCACCCTGGCCGACCTGGGTTGTCTATTTGCCGAGGGGCTGAACGGGCAGAAAGCGCGCATCAAGTTGATGGTCGTGCTGGCGGCCGCCCAGACCACCGGCGAGGTGGCGGAACTGTGGAATGAACAAGACCAATGAACAATGAACAATGAACAATGACCAATGAACAATGACCAATGAACAATGACAGGTGGAAAGGGGGATGAGAATGGCTCATAGGAAGCAGGGACGATTTGAGGCACCGGGAGGTTGGGAGCGGGAGGTGCCCTACGATATTCGGGAGCGTACGTTTCAGTTTGCGGTGCAAGTGTTGCGGGCAATCCGTCAACTCCCAGATGATTCAGCGACTCGTGTGGTGGCATATCAACTGGCAAAGTCGGCCACTTCCATAGGGGCAAACGTAGAAGAGGCTGACGGTGCCGAATCCAGACGGGACTTTGTCCACAAGATGAGCATCGCTCGCAAGGAAGCACGCGAGTCCCGCTACTGGCTGCGCGTCGTTCGTGCGGCCATCCTGGACAACAAGGAGTTCACCGCATTGGAGCAAGAAAGCGACGAACTGGTCCGCATACTTGGCGCCATCATCGCCAGCGCCAACGAGCCCTAACCAGGTCTCACCGGCTGGCTTGATCGCTCATCGTCAGCTGTTGGTCATTGGTCATTGGTCATTGGTCATTGGTCATTGGTAATTTGTCATTGGTCATTCTCACTTGGGAGGTATAGCACTGGATTCATTAGAACTGGCTCGACGCATCGTGGAGGTGATCGCCGATAAGAAAGGCGAAGACGTGTTGTTGCTCGACATTCGGGACATTTCTATCCTGGCTGACTACTTCGTGGTCGGCAGCGTCACCAGCGAGCGGCAAGCAAAGGCTATCATTGAGGGTGTCAAACAGGAGACGAAGCAGGCGTTCGACGTCAGACCACTGCACGTCGAGGGGGAATCTGCCACCGGGTGGGTTCTGATGGACTACGGCGATGTGGTAGTCCACCTGTTCGCACCGGAGGTGCGGGCTTACTACGACCTGGAAGGGCTGTGGCGGGAAGGGCGGATCGTGGTGCGAATGCTGTGAGTTGGGCGATGGGCTCAGACATAGCAAGGTTCCCCGGCGAAACGGGGGCGCGGTGGGCGCCCCCGTTTTCCCCCTGCGCTACGCGCTCCTATTCAAAGATCCAGCGGTCGGTGTCCCGCTCGTAGGAGAGGATCTCATCCTGGGTGAAGAAGAGCGGCATCTCGAAGGCCGCCGTCTCCGGCCCGTCGGAGCCGTGCACCAGGTTGCGCCCGATCTCCAGGCCGAAGTCGGCGCGGATGGTGCCGGGGGCTGCCTCGGCCGGGTTGGTCGCCCCCATTGTGCTCCGCGCGATCTCTATGGCATCGTTTCCCTCCAATATCATCACCACGACCGGGCTGGAGGTGATGTAACGGATCAGCGGCTCGTAGAAGGGTTTTCCTTCGTGGACCGCATAATGGCGTCGAGCCAGCGCTTCGTCAATCTGTATCAATTTCAGCGCCGCGATGCGCAGCCCTCGCCGCTCGAAACGTGTGGTAATCTCTCCGATGAGCCCACGCTGCACGGCGTCGGGTTTGATGATAATCAGCGTGCGTTCCAAGTTCTCTCCTCGTTTTACAGGCTCTCCAATGCCCGGCGGTAGATGTCCAATGCCTCCTGCAGCCGGTCGGCTTTCATATAGGCGTCACCTAGTGTCTGCTGTGTGCTGAGGTCGGGCCACTGCTCCAAACATATCTCCAGATCCGGGATCACCTCTTCGAGCAACTTGCCGGAGCGGATCACTCGGGTGTAGGCTTCCAATGCTTCCTGCCGTTCACCGGCCTGCCACAGCGCCTGTGCCAGCGTTAGCCGGGCTTTGTAATCGCGCGGATGCTCCTTCAGATAGGCTCGCTCGGCGGCTAATGGCTCGGCGGGAGCCTCAGCTGCGGCCTCCTCGAGTAGTTCTGGCATCTCCATCTCGGGCACGCCCGGCACCTCTTCGACCACCGGGGCCGGAGCGACTTCCTCCTCCAGCGGTATCTCCGGTGCGGGGGCCTCCTCAGGTGGCGACCCCTCTTCCATCATCACTGGAACCTCGGCCACGGGCGGGGTCTCTATCTCTTCCGGTACTGCGAGTGGTATGGCTTCTTCTATCGGTAGGGCCTCCTCCACTGCCGGGAATTCGGCCACGGGCGGGGCCTCCGGCTCGCCGAACGCCGTCCAGCCGAACGCTTCCTCGCCCGGAGGAGCAACGGCCTCCTCGACCGGAAGGGCTAAGGCTTCCTCTGGCGCGGCCTCTTCTGGGGCGGCTTCTTCCACCGGTAGGGCTTCTTCCACTGCCGGGACTTCGGCCACGGGTGGTGCCTCCGGCTCGCCGAACGCCGTCCAGCCGAACGCTTCCTCGGCCGGAGGAGCAACGGCCTTCTCGACCGGAAGGA
>Ga0315543_1004178_pt1 | contig 12308 bp, 13 predicted proteins | sample SalMarSW160210MG_2_FD_203098 | JGI IMG/M metagenome (GOLD analysis project Ga0315543, IMG submission 203098) | Salt marsh sediment microbial communities from the Plum Island Ecosystem LTER, Massachusetts, United States - Salt Marsh Sediment SW1601-210 ...
GAGAAGTGTTTTTGGCTACAAGATGGCAGAGGATCTCTAAGATAATCATTCCAGCAGCTTCGGGAATGATCTTTGCTAGTCTACGCATGGGGCTCGCCGGTGCGTTTGTTGGCGTTATCCTTGCCGAGCTTCTTATCACACCGACAGGTATTGGTGATCTAATCACGTATTATTCATGCGTGGGAAAGTATGCAGATATGTACGCAACAATTCTGTCGCTTCTTCTGCTTTCTACGATAACCGTCAGCGCTCTGCAGTTGGTGGAAGCAAGATACTTCTCGCCGCACATGCGCAAGCGCCGTGAACTTGAAGCCGGGGCACCGCGGTCGAATTGAGTCGTCATAACATAAGTAGAGGAGATCAATCGATGTCAGATAGAATCGTCGAGATTAAAGAGATCGGCATGACATACGAGGGTGGGTGTGAGGCCCTACGCGGCCTGAGTTTGGATATCCCGCGCAGCCAGCTGACCTCGTTGATCGGTCCAAGCGGATGTGGAAAGACCACATTGCTCAAGATCATGGCGGGGTTGATTAGGCCGACAAAGGGCGAGATCTTAGTAGATGGGAAGCGCGTCGAGGGGCCAGGCCCCAAGAGAGCGTTGGTCTTTCAAGACTTCGCCTTGCTACCATGGGCCACAACTTTGCGAAACGTCGCTTTTGGTTTGGAACTGCGGAAAGTTCCACGCAGGGAGCGTGAGAGGATTGCCAGGGCATATATTGACCAAGTCGGCCTATCTGGCTTTGAGAAGAGCTACCCACATGAGCTATCTGGCGGGATGCAGCAGCGTGTTGGCCTCGCACGCGCATTGGCGGTAGATGCTGCGATTCTGCTTATGGATGAGCCGTTTGCGTCAGTCGACGAGCAAACGAGACGCCAGTTCCAGGATGATCTTATATCCTTGCTGCAAGGAGAGCGTAAGACGGTGGTGTTCGTTACGCATAGCATTGAAGAAGCTGTCTACGTTTCGGACCGGATTGTGCTCTTATCTCCACGGCCTGGGAATGTCATGCAAATTCTCGACACAGATCTGGCTCGCGATCAGGGCGCAGAAGCGATCAGACGGAGTAAAGCATACCTGGACTACGTTGACCAACTATGGAACGTGCTGAAGAACTACCTACAGTAAGAAAGGACATGCAATGGTGATAAAAGGACGAGAAATACCCCGGGCGTTGGCTCTACTGGTATGGGTGGTTGTCTGGGAATTGCTTGGTCAAGCGAATGTGATTGCCATACTTCCTCCGTTTAGCAAAGTCTTAATGACTATTCCTGCTATTATTAGACTTAGTACATTTAGAGTGGATGTACTTATGACACTAAAAGCTTTCGGGGTTGGGTTGGGCTTAGCAATCTGCATTGGCGTACCACTAGGCTTTGCAATGGGGAGAATACGCCGGGTCGACGAGATGCTGTCGATGTGGGTGAATATATTCATAAGCGCTCCACTCACAGCGCTCGTGCCTGTTATTATGGTCCTTTTCGGGATAGGGGAAAACACGATCGTTGTCACCATCATCCTGTTCTCTATCTGGGTCATCATGTTGGATACCCAGACCGGCGTGAAGAACACCAAGAAGTCGCTGCTCGAGATGGCGAGATCGTTTGGCGCGAATAGAGTCGAGCTCTACTGCAAAGTGATCGTCTGGGCTGCTCTCCCCGAGATCCTCACTGGGCTGAGGATGGCGATCCTTCAGGGTGTACGTGGTGTAATCGTCGGGCAAATCTTGATTGCGGTATTCGGTCTTGGGCAGTACTTCCTCTATTACTCGCAGAATTTCCTTATGGAGCGGTTCTTTGCCCTGCTTCTTTTTGTGTTGGCCTTCGCTTGGGGTTCCGCCGAATTAGTAGGCATTTTCGAACGTCGTATAGAGCATTTTGCAAAAGGGCGCTGATTTGTGGCTATCGTGAAGCTGCATCTCTTATTAATATGATCTAGTGCCATGTGCTGGGGGGTAGAATGATAGATAAGCATACAGAGAAGATACTGGTATTTTCGCTCGAAGAATATGATGAACGGGTCGCGAGGCTGCGACGGGAAATGGCCGAGCGGGAGCTGGATGCTCTTCTCGTCTTCACGGCTGAGAACTCCTTCTATCTCTGTGGATATCAGTCCATTGGCTATTCTTCCTTCCAGTGCCTCATAGTACCGAAGCAAGGGAATCTTACGCTCTTGGTAAGAGAGATGGAGTTGGGGTGCGCGAACTATTCGTCAACGGTGGACGACATCGTGCTGTACTCCGACGATCAGCAATCAGCGATTGTGTTGCTTGACGTGCTCCAATCGCGGGGATTCACGCGGGGCAGAATCGGACTCGAAGATGAATCCCCCTTCCTGACAGCACGCGACTTCAACCGTATCAGCGCTACGATAGGGTCCGCGGCCGTTCCCGTGAGTGGCCTCGTGGAGAAACTGCGCGCGGTCAAGTCTCCGAAAGAGATCGAGTTTTTCCGCGAGTCGGCACGAGTCACAGAAGCGGGCATCGCGGAAGGCCTTGCCGCTGTGAAGGCCGGAGCAACGGAAAACGACGTCGCGGCCGCGATGTTTCATGGCTGCATGACTCGCGGCGGTGAGTACATGTCGTCGCAACCCATCATCACGGCCGGGAAGAAGTCAGGCGTTGCGCACACTACCTTCCATAGGTACGTGCTTCGCGAGGGTGACGTCGCCCTTCTGGAGCTGGGGGGGTGCTACAACAGATACACCGCGGCGCTGATGCGCACGGGAGTTGTCGGCAAGCCGTCTGCAGAAGCACGGCGGATGTACGACACGTGCGTGGACGCGTTGGCTGCGTGCATCGACGCGATCAAACCGGGCATTCCTGCGGAGGTGCCACACCTAGCTTGCCAAGCCATCATCGACAAGGCCGGATACACCGACAACTTCAGGAAACGAGCCGGCTACTCCGTCGGCGTGAGTTTTCCCCCGGACTGGGGAGAAGGCCATATCGTAAGCCTCTCTGCGGGTGACAAGACCCTCCTGGAGCCGGGGATGGTCTTCCACATTCCTCCGGCCCTTCGGGAATACGGATCACACGGTGTCGGCGTGAGTGAGACAGTCTTGGTGACGCGGGATGGTTGCGAAGTGCTCACCAACTATACCCGGCGTATGGGAGGCTAGCTCCGATGCTCGCAACCGTGCGTACGATTATCTCATTTGCTCAAGAGGGGCTTACGTGAACGGGTGCACAACACTGCTTGTGGGGAAGGACGCGACGCAGGATGGGTCTGTGCTGGCAGCGTTTAACTCGGATGGGGGGACGGCCTCTTGGTTGATGCTCCAGCCGAGGGAACAACACCCCGCCGGTGAGCAGATCCCGATCTACAGAGATTGGCGAACGGAAAAACATGACATCGCGACGCAGATTCCACAGGTGAGGGAGACAGCGCAGGTTCTTGGGACAGACTACCTCCCGGCGATGAACGAGCATGGCGTAGGGATCGTCGTGAATGCTTGCCGATCCCGTCGTCTTCTCAATCGGGACAGTAAGAGCTGCCTCAGTCACTTCCAACTTCTGCGGATCGCGTTGGAGCGGGCCAGGACGGCGTGGGAAGCGATCCTCCTCATGGGTTCTCTCGTTGAGCAACACGGACTCCTTGACATAGGACCATTCCCGAGCGGAAAGAACATTGGGGTGTTTGATCCCAAGGAAGCTTGGTGGTTCGAGGCACCCGGAGGACACGAATGGGCAGCCGCACGCGTTCCCGACAATGCAGTCTCGTTCAACGCCAATCGATTCTGGTTGGGCGAGCTCAACCTGGATGATGCAGAGAACGTGATGGCATCGTCAGGAGTAGTCACTTTTGCGATTGAGCAAGGCTGGTATGACCCAAAATGTGGACGGGCGTTCGACTTCACCGAAACCTATGGGGACAAGGACCCAGGCGATGTGCCGAGCAGTCAGCGGGTCTACAGCACACTCCGCGAGTGGCGGATCGCAAGCCTCGTCACCGGTGAGACCAACCCTGCTCCCGAGCAAGGCGTGGACTGGGACGGTCCTCACGTCGTGGTTCCTCGGAACAAGCTGGCGCTTGCGGACGTGTACCGGATCATGAGAGATCACTACGAAGGAACGCTGTACGACACGCACAGACCTGAGAACGGGGGAAGCAAGGCCGGTTGTCCGCATCCTCCATTCATGATCCCGACCCCGTACCCGCGTCCGATCGACATGTTCAACACACAGATGAGCTACGTCGCGCAGGCTCGGGAAGTGGCCCCGAAGGTGAGCCGAGGCACCGTCTGGTACGCTCTTCATTCGCCTTCAACCGGCTGCTATGTCCCGTTTTACCCGTCCGCACCGCGACTTCATCCGGTCTACGCCAACGGCAGTCGGAAAGATGGAGCGTTCTGGCGTCAGTTCACGCTGAACATCCTAGTCCGGCAGAGCTGGAACGAATTGGCGCCTCGTATCAGAGCAACCTATGACCGGCTTGAGAAGATGTGGATCGCGGAGATACCCGATGTGGATCGCCAAGTCCAGAGCCTCTCCGCCGAGGGCGAGGAGGCTGCGTCGCAGTTCCTGGACGAGGTCAGTGTGAATGCCGCCGAAACGGCGTTGCGAGCGTGCTCCGACCTGGTCCACGCTTCCCGCAACAGCCTGGCCGAGCAGATGATGCAGGAAACTCTCGACGAGCCGCTGGAAAATCTTGGAGAGTAGGGACAATGAAGTCGAAAGCTGAGTCGAGTCAAGACCGAGCAATGGGGATGCTGACGTTGCTCGCCGAGCTGGTCAACACGGACAGCGAGAGCCACGACACGACGGGCGTCCGCAAGGTTCTGTCTCGACTCGCAGACGAGCTGGCTTCGCTCGGATTCCGCATTCGGTATCTGGACGGGGAGGAGTACGCCTCGACCCTGTACGCAGAGTACGGACCCGGAGGTGGGGAGGATGTCCTGCTCATGGGACACGTTGACACGGTGTTCCCTGCAGGAACCGCAAAGGACCGTCCGTTCCTGATCGATGCGTCCACGGGAAGAGCCTACGGGCCCGGTGTCTCGGACATGAAAGCGGGACTTGTAATCCTCCTGTTCGCCGTTCGCACGTTGCTGGACCGGTTCGGTTCTGGTCTATCGCGAGGATTGAGGATCGTGTTGAATGGCGACGAGGAGCCGGGATCTCCGGAAAGCCGTCGACATCTGGCTGAATGCCTGGACGGAGTCCGCTACGCGCTCCTCCTCGAACCGCCCGATGACGGGGAGCGGTTCGTCGTTTCGCGCAAGGGAATCGGCGTGTTCCGCCTGTCGGCCAATGGACGATCCGCCCACGCAGGCGACGGCCAAGAGGCCGGCGCCAACGCAGTGCATGCATTGCTACACGCATTGGAGCACGTTCTGGAACTCGCCGACGCGAAGCGCGGGACAACGGTAAACGTCGGTGTCATCCACGGCGGAGACGGACCGAGCATCATCCCTTCCGAAGCGAACGCACAGGTTGACATCCGAGTCTCGACAACGTCGGAGGCAGAGCGCATAGCGGACGCAATGCGTCAGATCGCTCAGACTCCGTGGATTCGCGGAACAAAGCTGCAGATTCAAGGAGGCTTCCATCGTCCGCCGATGGAGCCCGCTGAGGGAACCAACGATCTGATACGTGTGCTGAGGAGTGTTGGCGATTCTCTTGGGTTCCCTGTCGTGTTCAATGAGCGTCCTTGCGGGGGGGCATCTGACGGGAACCTCATCACGGCGCTCGGCGTCCCTTGCATCGACGGAATGGGCGCGATCGGCGGCGGAGCACATACAGCCGAGGAATGGATTGATGTAACTTCTGTTCTCGATAGGACCAATCTACTCGCCGGTGTGCTCATGCACCTCCTAGAGCAGGAGGAATGCCCTTTAGACCAGAGGGGGGAATGATGTCATTCGAACAGAGCGAGAAAGTTGCTCGACTGGCACCTTCGGCCACCGAGGAGGTCGACAATGAAGTCAAGCGCCTACGGCGCGAGGGGGTGAGCGACCTGATCTCCCTCGCTGTCGGCGAGCCTTGTTTCGACACGCCGGACTCCATCAAACGTGCGGCCTGTGAAGCCCTGATGGCCGGAAAAACGAAGTACGAGCCGACTGCTGGGGACTACGTTCTGCGAGAGGCGATTTGCGCAAAACTCCTGATGGAGAACGGAATCCAGGCTACGCCACAGGACGTGGTCGTGACGGCCGGAGCGAAATTCTCGATCTACTTGGCGTTTCAAGCAATTCTCTCACCTGGGGATCGTGCCATTCTGTTCGATCCGGCGTGGGTATCGTACGGCCCAGCGGCGGAACTGGCCGGAGCGACCGTCCGCTGGGTTCCGACCCTCGAGGCGGAGGGCTTCCAGCCCGATCTCGATGCGTTCCGCGCCGCACTGGATTCGAGCGTCAAGATCGTCGTGATCAACTCCCCCAACAATCCCACGGGGGCGGTTTATCCCGAGCAGACGCTTCGAGAAATCGTTAAGCTGGCGTATGACAATGGCTCGTACGTCCTGTCCGATGAAATCTATGAGCATCTTCTGTACGAGGGTTCTAACTACAGCCCGGGCAGAGAGTTTAGCAATGTGATTACGGTCAACGGATTTTCGAAGGCGTATGCGATGACGGGGTGGAGATTGGGATATGCCGTCGCGCCTCAACCCGTTGTCGAAGGAATGCTCAAGGTGTATCAGCACTCGACGAGCTGTGTCACGTCCTTTGCCCAAGCTGGAGCGATTCAGGCCCTCACGGGCCCTGACTCGAACGCTGCCGTGGCTCGAATGGTCGAAGGGTATCGCCAGAGGAGACAAGCCTTGCTCGATGCCATTGCAAGCTCGGAGTATCTCGACCTACCCGTAGCGCCCACAGGCGCGTTCTACGCGTTTCCCAGCTATCGCGGCTCCGCGACATCGCTTGCGGTTGCCAAGGGGTTGCTGAGCGCAAGTCATGTGGCGACGGTCCCCGGGGAAGCCTTCGGCCCATCCGGCGCTGGGCACCTTCGTCTGGCGTATGCAACCGACACGGGCTCTGTCAAAGAAGCGTTTGAGCGCATGGAACTGTACTTCTCGAAAGGACTGTAGGAAATGGGGGACCTGGGAACATGAACCAAACTGGTGGGCGGGTACTCGAAGGCAAGCACTTCATGCTGGGAAACCATGCCGTTGTGGAAGGGGCTCTTGCAGCCGGATGCGACTTCTTTGCCGGGTATCCGATTACACCGGCGAACGAGATCTCCGAACGCATGGCGTCCCGAATGCCGGAGGTCGGTGGACGTTTTGTACAAGGGGAAGATGAGCTGTTCTCCATCTTCGCGCTGTCGGGCGCGTCACTCGCGGGTGCCAAAGCGATGACAGCGACTGCAAGCGCGGGATTCAACTACATGCAGGAAGGGCTAGGGTACGCCGTCGCGGCAGAGATTCCCCTCGTCGTAGTCGATGTCCAACGTTGCCGGGGAGAGAACTATGCCACGCAGGCCGACGTGATGCAGATGCGTTGGGGCGCGAGTGGAGATCACGAGATGATCGTCCTTGCGCCGTCCTCGGTCCAAGAGCTCTTCGATCTCACGGTCCGAGCGTTCAACCTCGCCGAGCGGTATCGAACGCCGGTGATTATCATGTCCGAGACGACCATTGCCCTGATGCGCGAGAACCTGACCATTCCCGGAGCCGACGACATCGAAGTCGTGCATCGAGTGACTCCGAGCGTCCCGCGCGAAGAGTTCCTTCCGTTTGCAGCGCCGGTGGACGGCACGCCTCCGTTTGCCGTTCTGGGTACCGGATACCGGGTACTGCACTCGCTCAACCCGCACGACGAACGTGGAAGCATCTCTTGGGACCCGGACGTCTTCAAGACGATGTACGAGCGGATCCTCGGCAAGATCACGCGCAATCGTGATGACATCGTTGAGACCGAGGCGGTTCTCCTGGAGGACGCGGAGATCGTCGTTGTAGCCTACGGGAGCACGAGCCGGCCCGCCCTGGAGGCCGTCTACCGCGCACGGGAAAAGGGAATCCGGGCGGGGCTCCTGCGCCTTATCACTGTGTGGCCGGTCCCCGACCGCGAGATCGCAGCCGCAGCTGAAAACGCGAGGGTCGTGCTGTCGGTCGAGATGAATGTCGGCAAGTACTCCGGCGAGGTCGAGCGATGTGTAGCGGGCCGCTGTCCGGTGAAACGCGTGACCAAGAATCGCGGCGAGATTCATACCTCAGAGGAAGTCCTCGCGGCGATCGAGGGGGTGACAAGATGAGTGTTGATCTCGTTCGATCCTATCTTCGGGACAGATCTCTACCCCACTTCTTCTGCCCCGGGTGCGGCGCGGCCCAGGTGCTGAACTATTTCGTGCGCGCCGCCGACAATGTGGGCCTGGACTTCGACCGTCTCGTGGCCATCGGCGGCGTTGGCTGCACCGCCAGAATTCCCGTCTATCTGGATGCGGATGCGCTCCACGGGATTCACGGGAGAACGCTTGCCTGGGCGACGGGGATAAAGCTGCACAATCCGGAGCTGGAGGTCGTGATCTTCGCAGGGGATGGTGATATCGCCGCGATTGGGGGAAACCACCTGATCCATGCAGCCCGTCGTAATTTGAACGTCACGGTGATTGTCGTCAACAACCTCAACTTCGGAATGACCGGAGGGCAGGTCGCTCCAACGACTCCTGCCCATCTCAAGACAATGACGACGCCCTACGGGAACGTCGAGCCGCCCTTTGACCTTTGCGAGCTGGCGGAGACCGCCGGCGCCACCTTCGTCAGCCGCTGGACGACGGCAACCGCGCGGCAAGGGATCCGAGCCCTGGAAGGAGCCCTGAAACACGAAGGATTCTCTCTTGTCGAGTTCGTCGCTCAGTGTCCGACCAACTTCGGCCGGCGCGCCCTACGGTCCGGCGACCCCGTCGATGGCGTGCGCTGGATTGCGGATCATTCCGTAGCGCGATCGAAGAGCGGCGGTGCCGAGGATAAAACATCCGAAGATGCGCTGTTCGTGCTCGGCGACTTCGTCAACAAGCGCCGTCCTGTGTTCCAGGGGAGTTCTCTTCTGGATACGGAAAGGAGAAGCGCATGACCAGCCGGCGCACCACATTTCAGTTCTGCGGATTCGGTGGACAAGGCCTCGTGTTGTCGGCCTCGGTGTTGGGGGGGGCGGCCGTTCTCGCGGGATTCAACGCCGTCCAAACCCAATCATACGGCTCGGAGGCGCGCGGCGGAGAGTGTCAGGCCGAGCTAACCTTGTCATCCGACCCGATCTACTCCCCGACCGCGAACGCCGTTGACGTCCTTGTTGCGATGTCGCAGGCAGCGCTCGACCGCTATTTGAACCACTTGAAGTCTGGCGGGACTCTGGTCATCGATCCTCACTACGTGGCTCGGCCCGAACGGGATGACGTAACCGTTGTGGAGGTCCCGGTCACCGATCTCGCAACCGATGATCTGGGCAACCGCCTTGTGGCCAACATTCTCCTGTTGGGATTTCTCCGTCACGCCAGCGACGTCGTCCCAGAGGACGCTTTCCTGACTTCGGTAGGCGCCAACGTTCCGGAGCGATTCCGTGATCTAAATCTTCGCGCAGCTAAGCGTGGAAAGCGTTTGGCCATCGAGCGCGGGATCAAAGTGGAGGTTTGGATTCATGCGGCTTCTTGAATTCCAGGCCAAGCGCCTGTTCTCATTGCATGGCATTGCCGTTCCCGAGGGAACCCTCGTCACGAACCCTCGTGAGCTTGCGCGACTGCGCTATCCTGCGGTTCTGAAAGCTCAGGTCCCCGTTGGAGGGCGAGGCAAGGCGGGGGGAATCGTCAAAGCGGACACCGCCGAAGAGGCGGTAGCGGCCGGCCGGAGGCTATTCGAGATGACGATCGGCGACTATCCGGTCCGTCAAATCCTTGTGGAAGAACTGCTCTCCGTAGAGCGGGAGCTCTACCTGTGCGTCGTGGTCGACAAGGCGCAACCGGTCCCCCTTCTGCTGGCGTCCGCGGATGGAGGCATCGATATCGAGGAGGTGGGGCGGCTGTCGCCCGAGAAGATCGTTCGATTCCGGGCGGACCCATGTCTGGGGCTTGTCCGGCCGATGATGCGGTACCTATCCAGCCGGCTCTCTGTAGATGCAGAGCCCCTGGGAGGGCTCGTGCGCGCCCTGCTGGATCTCTTTCGTACTTACGATGCCACGCTTGTGGAGATTAATCCGCTCGCGGTCGTGGGAAGCGGCGTTGTCGCTCTCGATGCCAAGGTCATTCTCGACGACAACGCCGCATTTCGACACGAGCAGCTTCACGCGGACTTGGCGGCCGAGCAGAAAGGGACGAATCTCGGCGACCGTGGTGCATCAGAAGACGCGCTGAAGAAGCTCGGCATCGCCTACGTTCCCCTGAATGGCAACGTCGCTCTCATTTCGGACGGCGCGGGGACCGGGATGTTGACACTCGATCTCATCGAGGATGCGGGCGGACGAGCGGCGAACTTCTGTGAATTGGGCGGCGCGGCCGGGGCTGAAACGATGCAACACGCGTTGGGCGTTGTGCTGTCCAACCCCAATGCCAACGTCTTACTCATCAGCCTTCTGGGAGGGCTAACGAGAATGGATGATGTTGCTGTGGGGATTATCGCCTATATGCAGGATCACGAAATTGCGATTCCTCTCGTCGTGCGGATGTGTGGAACGCAGGAAGAAACAGGACGAGCCATGTTACAAGCGGTAGGGATCAAGACGCTGGATGATCTGTCCGCGGCCGTCCGAGCTGCGGTGAGCCTAGCGGGGGGGCGCGAAGCATGAGTATTCTCATCGATCGAGACACGCGAGTGCTCGTTCAAGGAATCACCGGGAAGGTTGGCTCATTCCAGACACGGCGGATGCTTGAACACGGTACGCAGATCGTCGCTGGAGTCACGCCAGGGAAGGGTGGTGCAACGGTCTACGACGTGCCTGTGTACGACTTCGTGCGCGACGCAGCCGCATCCGAGTCGATCGATGCCGTCATTAGCTTCGTTCCTGCTCGATTCGTCCGCGACGCGGCGCTTGAGGCGATTGAGAGTCGCATTCCCCTTCTGGTCTTGACGGCGGCTGACCTTCCGATCCACGACATCATGGACATCCTCAATTCAGCGAAGGCACATGGGGTTAGCGTTCTCGGTCCTGACACCTCCGGGCTCGTCGCGCCCGGACGGTGTAAGCTCGGGGTGCACCCGGACCGTGTTTTGCGGGAAGGATCGATCGGCGTCGTTTCGAAGAGCGGTGCTCTGTCCTACGAAGTGTGCAAACAGCTCACGGAGGCGGGATTTGGGCAATCGACCGTGGTTGGAATTGGCGGCGGTCCGCTGTGGGATCTCAATCAACCCGAGGTTCTGCAGCTTTTCGAAGAGGACCCTCTCACCGAAGCGATCGTGCTGTTGGGTGAAGTCGGAGGAACCATGGAGCATGACGCTGCTGCCGTGATCCAGAAACGGATCAGCAAGCCGGTGATCGCGCTCATTGTCGGGCGATCCGCTCCGGAAGGGGCGCGAATGGGGCACGCGGGGGCCATTGTGGGGAGCCGTCAGGAAACTGCGGAGAGTAAGATCCAGGCGCTGCAGAATGCAGGCGCCAGCATCGCGCGAACGCCAGCTGAAATCGTGACACTTCTGAAAGGAGAGAGATGACCAAGATCCGAATTAAGGCGGAATACTGCAAGGGATGTGGCCTGTGCATCTACTACTGTCCCAAGGGAGTTCTCCGAGCATCGGACACTCCCAATTCAAAGGGATACCGTATCGTCGAAGTGGAATCACCCGGCGACTGCGTTGGGTGTCGTAACTGCGAGATCAACTGCCCCGATTTCGCGATCACCATCGTCCCATGAAAGCCGAACGACGCATGCCGCACGAGAACGGGGACCTCACCGTAGAAGAGCTTCGGGGGATCCTCGACGCGCTTCCCATGGACGTGACGTTCGTTGGGCCCGATGACAGGATCCTGTACTACAACCGAAACCAGGACAAGATCTACGGGCGAAGTCCGGACTTGATCGGACGACGTGTACAGGATTGCCACGGCATGTCGGAATGTGCTGGACGCGAAGTGACCCGAATCCTACGGTCCTTGGGCTCAGGGGAGAGTAGTGGACAGGTTCAGATTGTCTCTACCGAAGAGCGCAGACTTCACATCCGGTATCTCCCGGTTCATGACGAAGAGGGAGCGTTTCTGGGTACGCTCCAGATCACGCAGGACATCACCGGGCTTGTCGCGCGACCAGAGTGAGCGAGAGCTTCGTCAGACCAGTTCTATCTCTCGACAGAGATCATTCAAACCGCGGAAGATCACGCAACAGACGGTCCCTTGTGTTGGGGGATAGGTTTTGCAGACTCGGGAGACAGGCGGCAAACAAGAAGCC
>Ga0315543_1004182_pt1 | contig 12296 bp, 12 predicted proteins | sample SalMarSW160210MG_2_FD_203098 | JGI IMG/M metagenome (GOLD analysis project Ga0315543, IMG submission 203098) | Salt marsh sediment microbial communities from the Plum Island Ecosystem LTER, Massachusetts, United States - Salt Marsh Sediment SW1601-210 ...
AAAAACCTGATCGATTTTAAACCGAAAGTGTCATTCAATGACGGCCTGCGGTTGGCCATCGACTGGTATAAGGCCAATCTCATATAACCGGCGCCCTGTCCCTTGTACCCTGCACACTAAGTCTCGCTTCTCCCGCGGCAGTAAACTGCTCCAGCAAAAATCTCCTCCGGCCCGGCAGAACCCACAAGGCATTACGTTACGAAGAAAAAATCAGATTCGTTTGGATAAACCCTGATTGACTATAGAACTATTAAGGTCTTTAAGGAAGGTTGCCATGTGAATTTTGGCAATTATCTCCGAGCTAAAGTGAATAGCATTGCCAACTATTTGCTTGAGACGTCGATTGTTAACGCTCAAGAATAGAAGACAGCTTTCTATTCTTTTCTCGCAACGCTCTGCCCTGTTGGTCACCCTCGAAGATTTCTAAAACCTGCTGCTGAATCTGTTGGTCATTGATATCCCCACTAATGACCTTGATATCTTCTTCGGATTGAGTAACTACCACATTTTCCGCGTCGCCTGAAAGCAGAATATGTTCGTCCTTGGTCACGCAGATGATCTGCTGTTCTGTCTTCAACAAGCGCATCCGAGGTACGAGAGTTTTTGTTATTGCACTTACGTCTAAGTATTGCTCGGGCTCGTCGATGATCAGCGGTCCGAACGCATCCTGGTTCATTAAAAAGGCCATTATGGCCGCATTTTTCATGCCGGTATTCAGGCGATTGAAAGACCTGTACTGTGTGCCGTTTAAAATATACAGCTCCGCCTGGTCAACGTAATTACGCCAGTTGCTTCCTTCGTACCTGGCTTTTTTTATCTTGACTATAAACAAGGCCTTGTTACCTTCTTGCCCGTATTGCGGAAGCTGTATCTCCACTCCGACTACTTTACCCTTCGATTTTATCTGCTTTACATCCAAATCTTTTATGCTCTTCCTTTTCTTATAAAGGGCATCGCAGGCTTCCTGGAACTTTTGCAGGTTCGCGGCGGTTCCCACAGAGCCATTGTTTCGCATTTTCTCAAGGTACTTATCACGTTTTTGCAGTGCATTCTTTATTCCGCGGTACTGCGCAAAAATGTACCAATCTACAAACTCCGTCAATCTTACTTTATCCGAGAATCTCCCGGATATCCCCTTATGTTGATACTTTCGCGGTAGTGCGAGTTGCTGAGGAGTCTCCTCTAACTTTATAGACGAGTTGTTAGCGTGGTCTAACCTGAACCAGGTTGGCGGGCTGCCGTTTTTGCTTCTGGAACTGCAAAACGCTTCATCCCCTTTCTTAAGGAACACCTCAACCGAATATTCATCCTCGATCAGCTTGTTTTCCAGGTCTTTTTCATCATCGTGGAACCTGTCTACCCCGTATAAGATCAGGTCCACGATAGTAGACTTGTGTGTCGCCTTCTTACCTATGATGCAGTTTAGGTTTTGGTTAAATGCGATATAATCCCATTGTCCCGTGCCTTTTCTGAACGCAATTCCTATTAACATCGTATTCTTGCTCTTGGAGGTATAATCTTTCATCATCCTCACCCTCGTTTCGGGATCTTCCAAAGCATTCTTGAGAGATGAGAAGCCCGCCTGCCCCATTCGAACATATGTATAGCGCTTCCCTAAACCGCTTTTTTTGATTGAGTGACCATCTGAGTTTTGGATCCATGCGATGGGTGAGCGATCAGGCTCTCTTTTTCTGGCGAAGTATTCTCGAATCTGTACAGCCCCTTTGCCCGAGCCAATCTTTTTATTTTTTGGAGTTGTGTCTTTGACGACTTCAACAGCATTGAGGCAAGGATGATTCAACAGTTTGGGGTAAACGTTAGACGGCTTATCGTATACCTCAAGCATTGCTTTCTTTCCGCCATCAATATGGGCCGGTATTATTATGCTTCGGACGCCCAGTTCCTCAACGCATTCCAGCACATCAAAAAGACTTGACATCCCTGTGGCTTTATAGTCTCCGTATTCATTCAGTGTGAAGCGGCATTTCCGCAAAAGCGCATTGATCTGATGGACAATGTATGCTGCCGGCTGGATTTCAGAGCCATTATTGTGTTGCGGACCATCTTCCGGGTCAAGAATGACCAGAATATGAAGATCGTCTGTGCTAATCTCGACACCTGGAAGAACACATGTGATTCTTTCTTTGCCCTCGTCTGAAGCGACGCGTAAGAGTTCGTACCATGTGTGGCCGAGTTCTTCAGGATGAACATTGCTGGGCGTGTTGTGGTCGGTGACTGCTATCAATGCTATTTCCAGTTCGTTACACCTTTCGACGATCTCCTTCGCCAGTTGCTTTGCTTTTTTCATGCTGTCATTAGGTTTGTTTCTGTCGAATTTGAAGTTATACTTATTTTTTGCCTGAGCGTCACCGGACGCAGGTGTATGAACGTGTAGATCGACTTTTACAAATTTCGCACCGTTATTCTCATTGAGAAGCTTCTGGTAATTTTGATAGATAACCGTTTCTTTTGCAGGCATTTCTAAATCCTTTGTAAGAGCAGACTAAAATTTTCAATTCAAACCTTCTAAGCTATTCTCCTTAGCTTTCAATTAACAGTCAATCCTATATCATAAAAGAAAAGGCATTTCGGTACCGCTCGACCGGCTTTTATAGTTGGGTGCCGATACATTATTCAGGTTCGAATTTCATCAAAGTTAAAGCAGGCCATCATCAATTGCGGATAGCAATTGTTCATATTCGATTCCTCTGATAATAAGAACTAAAAGCCTTGCCCTGTTTCCTCGAATGTTAAGCGAACATTCCTTACTCAATACTGAGTAATATTTCCAATATCTCAGCCATATTTGGCTGCAACGTACAAATAGCATGTTAGAATGAAAAAGCACAAGAAAAAAATCGCAGGTGTGACAACCTTATGGCACAGCAACTGAAAAAATATGCCAAAATTGCCTTTTAGGGCCTTTAAAAGCCCTCTGAATCGTGGATTAGTGTTTCACAGGCTTAATTATTCAATTTTTCGCCTTCCAACCGGGCGACAACGGCGGCTCCGCAGGCGTCTCCCCAGACATTTACGGCCGTTCTTAGCATATCCAATATTCTGTCCACGGCTAAAATCATCCCAATGCCTTCGAGCGGCAGATTCACGGCCCTTAGCACGATTACCATCGTAACAAGCCCTGCGCCGGGGATGGCGGCGGCCCCTATCGATGCAAGCGTTGCTGTGAGCATAATGATTAGCTGTTGGCCGATACTGAGGTCGATTCCGTATGCCTGGGCGATAAACATCGCGGCGACCGCCTCGTACAAAGCTGTGCCGTCCATGTTCACCGTAGCTCCCAATGGCAGCACAAAGCTCGTTACCTTATTTGAAATGCCGGTGTTTTCCTGCAGGCAATCCATCGTAATCGGCAGCGTCGCGGCACTGCTGGCTGTGCTGAAAGCCGTTGCTACTGCGCTGAAAACATCTCTGATAAATTTCAAGGGCGAATATTTACCGAAAGTTTTCAATAAAATCGGCAACGTTACGCAGGCGTGGATGGTAAGGCCCAGAACCACTGTGGCCATATACACTATCAGAGGTTTGATGACGGACAATCCCATAGAGCCGATTGTATAAGCCATCAAGGCAAACACTCCGAAAGGCGCCAAGTGCATAATCCAGTCGGTTATTTTCATCATAACCGTATTGAAGGCTTCGAATAGAGTAACTAAAGGCCTGCCTTTTTCCCCAACGCTGCTGATAGCAACGCCCAGAAGCAGAGAGAAAAATATAACCGACAGCACTTTATCCTTTGCCATGGCGTCGAAGATATTTGCCGGAATGATGTCCCTGATGATGGTAACTATCGAAGGCACTTCTCCGCCGGACAAATCCGCTGCTGTCTCGATCCCAATATCCACACCGACCCCGGGCTTCATCAGATTGACTAAAATAAGCCCAACGCCCACGGCCAGAGTCGTCGTGGCGGTATAATAAATAAACGTTTTTAACCCAATCCTGCCCAATTTGCGAATGTCACCGAGGCTTACAATGCCGGCTACCATTGAGGCGAGAATCAAAGGTATGATAATCGCCTTGAGTAGTCGAATGAACATGTCCCCCACGATCTTTATGTGGGCGGCTTTTTCCCCCAGCAGAATTCCAGCCACGATCCCCAGGACGATGGCAATAAGAATTTGAGTGTGAACCTTTAGCTTCAAATGCAACTCCTCTATTGCAGTTGCTTTTTCAATTCCTCGGCGTTTTGGATTAGTTCATCTGGGCTGATCTGCCGCTTGGGCGAAAGCTCGAAAGTCCATTCGTATGAATCTACGATTCTGTTCGGATTTACTATCTGGGCGAAGAAGTCGAACGGGAAATGATCGTACCAGGGGCCTTTCAAGTCTCGATGGGTATTCAATGTCTCGTAGCCTTCCTTGCTGATCCTGACGCAATAATCGCCGTACCAGTTAAAGTTGACTGTAACGGGAGATTCGCCGATTTCCTCGTCGTTTAATGCGACGACCGCCCCCTGCGGTTTGGTGTTGATCGTCAACTCTCGTTTGACACAGCCGGCAAAAGTCGTAAGCGCAATCAAGATCACGAGAATTACGGCCGATGAATTATGTTTTTTCATAACGTCTATCCTTAGCACTATTCAGCAAAACTTGATTGCACCATTATAGGAGAAAATCAAAAACTTAAAAAGCCTAAAGATTTACGCTCTGTTTTTTAATCAGCCGGGACGCACCGGTCCTGGGCCCAGTCGCGCAGGCTTTGGACGCTTTCCGCAAGTGTTACCGAAATCGGCGGCGAATTCCGTATCGCCGAGAGAATACGATCCGTCGATAAACCCTCTTTGTCGGAGTATGCCTCGTGGAGTGCGGAGACGACCGCCTGCTCGATTTCAGAGCCGCTGTAACCTGCGGATGCCTTGGCCAATGCTCCCAGATCGAATTTCCCGGCGTCTCGGTTGCGTTTCTGCAGATGAATCGCAAATATTTCTCTTCGTACTTTTTGGATGGGCAGGTCGACAAAAAAGATTTCGTCGAATCGTCCCTTACGCAGAAGTTCGGGCGGTAAGGCGCCGATGTCGTTAGCTGTCGCGACAACGAAGACCGGTGCTTCATGCTCCTGCATCCATGTAAGAAGTGTGCCGAACATCCTTTGAGACAGGCCGCCGTCGGCGCTTCGGCTTGCTGCCGAGGCGAAGGCCTTTTCGATTTCATCGATCCAGAGAACCACCGGCGACATCATTTCGGTTTGCCGCAGGGCATCTCGAAGGTTGCGTTCGGATTCGCCGATGAAGCTGGCGTACAAACTGCCCGGGTCCAATCTCAAGAGCGGTTGATGCCAGGCGGTTGCGATTGCTTTGGCGCAGAGGCTTTTACCGGCACCCTGCACGCCGAGCATAAGCACTCCCCTGGGTGCTTCAAGACCGAACTGCCTGGCTTCGGAGCTAAAAGCTCCTTTGCGCTGGTTCAGCCATTTTTTCAGTTGTCTCATTCCGCCGATCTCACTCAAGTCCAGAGGTGTTTCGACATACTCAAGCAAACCTCCACGCTGGATCATACCTCGCTTGCTTGCAATGACCTTGTTTATATCGTTATCATCGAAGCGCCTGTCCTCGATGACAGTATCGGTAATAATCCGTTCAGCTTGACGGCGGGTAAGCCCCCGAAGGTTGCGGACAACCGTATCCAGCCCCTTTTTTGTGATGCCGATCTCGATGGGTGTTTTGCAATGGAAACGCTGCAGCGTTTCTCGGACAATTTTTACCAGCTCTTGCTGGCTTGGAAAAGATATCTCAAAAGGTTTTGTATAAGACTTCACGACTTCGGGCAGTGTATCGTTGCAGTCTATCATCACGAGCGTGTTGTCGTTCTGCTCGAAACGGTCAATCAGATCGCGCATGGCACGCAGCACCAGGCTTGCCTTGAGATGTTCAGCGAGGTCGAGGACGACACAAATAGAAGCTTGCTTTGCTTCGGCGAGATAATGAAGGCCGGCGGTTGATGTTTCAGTATCGGCAATGTAAGGGCTTTCCTCGAAGAAGCCTTCTTTGACGCCGCCGGCGACAGACCAAATCCACAGGTTGTACTTGAGTTCGAGAGCTACCTGGCGTATTATATCCAGAACGTAACGTTCTTCGTATGTCACGATGGATATACAGGAATCGCCGCCCTCGACAAGCTGTTTAAATCGTTTGGTATCGCCCATTGGATTATTTGACCTTATATATTTCGCGATCTCAAAGAGTTACTTTTTCGGCCCCAGCAGCTCGATAATATTCCCATCGGGGTCTTTTACGAGAGCCAGATAGTAATTGCCTGTGCCCAGTTGGTAGGGCTCTTTGACCGGGGCCACGCCGGCTTTTTTAGCTCGCTGGAGCGCCGCTGTCATATCGGAGACGGATATCGTAAGGTAACTGAATCCCAGGCTCGAGTGGATAAATTTGTTGTCAACCTTCTTGCCGGGCGCATCGGTAAATTCCATGATCTTGATTCGGGTCGCGTTTGGTTCGTCAGCCGGCACGAGCACCCTTACGCTGAAAGCCTTGTAATCGCAAAGGCCGGCATCTCCTCCCATCTCCTTCGAGACGTCAAAACCGGGCAATTCGGTGAATCCGATGGCGTTCTTGTAAAACTGTGCCGCTTTTTCAACGTTGCTTACCACGATACCGACGTCGATCGTTGTCCTTGGAAAGTCACCTTTTGCGTCGCCTGTGCCGGCAGCACCGGCAAGTAATACGCTTGCCACCAGGCAAAAAACCACCAGGGCTACAAAAAAGTATTTCTTCATAACAGTTCTCCTTAAATTGCTTAACATGGATTGGTTGTCCCTCATTATAAAGAAAAAGTGGAAAGACAAAAGCCCAAAAATACATTATAAATCTTTTTATGCCGGCCGGTTTTAGATATTGTCCGGCTAAATAACTTGAAGTACTTTGCGGTGAGATTATAATCATGCCCTGAGCTTGTCGAATGGGTCAGACGCCGGATTGGCATCGATATCGATAAACAGCGGGTCAACAGATGAGAAATGGGTTTCAACGAATTAAGTGCATCCTGCATTTCATTGGGGGTCTGTTGGAAATATTGGGGCTGGTTCTTTTGCTTCCGTTGGCTGTTGTTCTGGCCTATTGGGGACAAATGGGTGACGGCTGGCTTACCGCTACTGCTTTTGTTGTGACCGCTGCGATTTCGTTTTCTCTTGGACTTCTGCTGCGCAATAAGTTCAAGTCGGATTTGCTCGATACAACCGGGTCCATGCTCATGTGCGCTCTCGGCTGGCTTATTGCTTCGGCATTGGGAGCTTTGCCCTTCGTTATTGGAATCAGTGAGAATTATCTCAACGCCTATTTTGAAGCGATGAGCGGGTTTACGACCACCGGCATTACCGTTTTTTCCGGGCTGGATGATTTGCCGAGGAGCATCCTTTTCTGGAGATCGCTCACGCAGTGGCTGGGCGGCATAGGAATACTTTCCTTTTTCCTGATGGTCATTTCCCAGTCGGGCGGGGCTCATCATATGTTCGGAGCCGAGAGCCATAAGATTTCTTCGGCCAGGCCCGCGCCGGGACTGTTCCACACTCTTCGCATACTCTGGGCAATATACGCGGCCTTTACGGTGCTCGCAGCGATAATTCTATCGCTCGAAAAGATGCCGGTTTTCGATGCCGTCTGTCACTCCCTGACCGCTTTGTCAACCGGCGGCTTTTCGCCCCACGACAGCAGTATCGGATTCTACTATTCGACAGGCCACCCCAATTATCGGCTAATCGAATATACCCTCACGTTTTTAATGATGCTTGGCGGCATTAACTTTCTCATACATTACCGCGTTTTAACCAGAGATTTCAAAGCCCTCTGGGACAATACCGAGATTCGATACTGGTGGCGGCTCCTCGTTGGTTTTACCGCTATCATAATAATCGATCATTTCTATAAGACCGGTGCATTCGGTGCTCTTTTTAGAGAAGGCACAGCAATCAATCTCGGCGAATTCGAGCAGACATTCCGGCATAGTATATTCCAGGTAATGTCCATTCTCACAACGACGGGCTTTGGAACGCAGGATATCGGCTCGGATTTCTTCGGTACGCTGTCCAAGCAATTATTCTTAGGCATGATGGTAATCGGCGGCTGTGTCGGCTCGACGGGAGGCGGCTTTAAGGTCTTGCGGGTCGCTATACTCAACCGGCTTCTCTACCGCGAGCTTCTAAAGCTGAGAATCCCCGGCAGGGCGTCCACCGGCGTGGTCATCGATAACAAAATCGTGCCGGAAGATGAAGTGGACCGCGTCGCTGCGTTATTTTTCACATGGATGGCGCTGCTTCTGGTTGGCGGCGGGATTACCGCCCTATTTTCTCATCTTGGGCCGTGGGAATCTTTCTCGGGGATGTTTTCCGCTATGGGAAATATCGGGCCATGCTATATATCGGTGCCGGATATGATAGCGATTCACCCTGTTGTTAAACTGACATATATTTTCGGCATGCTGGCCGGAAGGCTGGAAATCCTGCCGGTATTGCTGCTGTTTTCCAGAAAGGCATGGAGATAACTTAGAATCAAAGTAAAAAGTCAAAAGTAAAAAGTTAAAAAATTGTGGAATCCCTCTGGGATGACTTCTTAGATTGGAGGTAGCATAAAATGTATATTGTTGTTGCCGGCGGCGGAATGGTAGGTGGCGGGCTCGTTCACAGCCTGTTGGATAATAAGCATGATGTAGTATTAATCGAGCAGTATAAGGAGCTCTGCGACAAGCTCTATGCCGAGACCGGGGTCGTCGCGATTACCGGCAGCGCCACGAGCATTCAGGCTTTGAACGAGGCCGGCATAAGAAAGGCCGACGTCGTCGTAGCGGCGACCGGCAGCGATGCGGATAATCTCGCCTGCGCGATATTGGCCAAGAGTTTCGATGTTCCCAGGGTTATCGTCAGGATGAGGGACCCTGCGTATAAGAATGCCTATATCGTTGCGGGTGTCAGCTCGATTGTTCGTGTGACCGACCTGATGATCAACCAGATTATGATGGACATCGAGAATCCCGAGGTGCGCCGAATAACGACGATAGGCGGCGGCAAGGCGGACATCTTCTTAGTCAAGGTGCCTGACGGGGCGAAGGTCGCCGGCAAGAACATCAAGGACATTGTCGATAGCCGCCACTTCCCCTCCGAGTGCACTTTCGTCGCCGTTTACGATCAGAAAACCGAGCAATTCTCCATCCCCAGAGGCATGCAGATGATTAACGAGGGCAACGAGTTATTCTTAATCTCCGCTGCCGAAAACATCAAAAAAGCCGTCGACTTTTTGACCGCAAAAAAGAGACACTAATACCGCATTTAATATTAATTTTCTTAAGAACAATTTCAACAAATCACAAACGTTGGCAAAGAAACTTTCGACCTATAACAACCTAGTTAAATATGTACTTTGTCTTTTGGTTTTATTTTCTTGACTTTATTGACAATAGATAAAATCCTTTTAATGATTATTTTTGACTTAAGAATCCTATATCAAAATTAACCTGCTAACTCATCTAAAGGTTAAATAACTAACGATTTACAAGAAAATAATATATTTCCGGGATTGTGAAATACATTCTTTTTTTTGACTAAAGCCCAAGTAATCTCTTACTCAGAAATAACCGATTATATTACCTGCGGAAAACATCATTTGTGCAAAGATCCCCTTTTCAGTGAAAGGTTGAAACTATGAGTACGCAGACAGTGGTAGACTTACCGTCCCGAAGCGAGACACAAGAAGCCTGTGTCGCAGTAAAGGAAGCACCGTATTCCATACCACAGCAATCTCCTATTTCTGACCACAAATCTTACGCTGGATTTTGGAGAAGACTTGTTGCGTTTTTAATCGACTATGTAATTACGGCGGTACCATCATGGATAGGTATCACCATTCTAAGTGTAGCGATGGGCGAGACAGGTTATTTGTTTGGTTGTGTTCTGGGTACGATTGGCTGCTGGTTGTACTATGCGTTGTTCGAGAGTTCGTCGAAGCAGGCAACACTTGGAAAGCTCGCTTTGGGTATTAAAGTCACAGACCTCAATGGTTTACGAGCTTCCTTTGCAAAAGCGACGGGAAGACACTTTGCTAAAATCCTTTCAGGTTTGATATTAGGCATTGGCTATATCATGGCCGGATTCACAACCAAAAAGCAAGCTTTACATGACCAAGTTGCAGGTTGTCTTGTAGTACAGCAATAATTGAATGAGCAGGAATCTCTTGAATAAGCGTCCACATCTAATACACGCTGCGATTGCAGCTTTGATGTTATTTGGAGCTTTAGGATACTGGCCATACGGTTATTACCAGTTGCTTAGATTTGTTGTGTGCAGCATCAGTGTATACACAGCTTTTGTGGCTTACGAGTGGCAGAAGCAATGGACAATGTGACTATTTGGCTTCATAGCAATCCTGTTCAATCCGCTTGTTCCGGTTCACCTGCCCAGAGAGCTTTGGCAGATAATTGACGTTACGTGTGCTTTTATCTTTATTGCAATTGTATTTATTATGAGAAATCCTAACAAACGAGGAGTTAAAGAAGCGTAAGACTGTTTGATATATGATTAGATAAGAATAATTTTTACTATTGGAGTGCGTAATGGAATTTTATTTTGGTATAGGATGGTGCTTTTCAGGTTGGTTGGCTCTGAAAATTAGTGAAATGCTGGACCAAAAACATAGTGACTGGCAAGAACAAGTCTTTAGTTTCATATATGGCCCGATTATTCTTATACCAATTGCATTCATCTACCTCAGAAAATGGAGAGAGGGAAGTTTACCCAGTATCTTGGATAGTTTTGAAAAATCGAAAGATAAAGACCTCGCACTTGAGTTGATTAAAGAACGCAGAAACCAAATTAACACTGACGAAGAAACAAATAGGTTATACGAGTATTTAAAAAAAGTTGATATGATAATTCTGAAAACAATTCCGTCAAGGCTAAAAGATAACTATCCAAGAAAAATATACTTTCTTCGCTTGAATATTCTTGAAAAGTTTCTTTCATGTATCTTGGAAGGCAAGAAAGTAGTTTTCACTCAAGAAGACTTATCTGAAAAGGAACAGACAATTGACAAATTTTGTCAGCTAGTTGCCGATGAGTACTATACGAGTGAAAGCCAAATTGGACATCAGCCAGTCACCTTTGATTTTAGAGTGTTTGAGGAATATATTATCAATTGAACATGATTTGAGACAATGGAGTCACATCTTTTTTACAACTTATTTTGTATCGTCCCAAAGTTTGAGAGGTTATAGGAGTAAAGCGTTGTGTCAATTCCTAAGCAATCCGAAGGCGCAGAGTTTTGCCGATTGCCTGGGCGAATTTCTCTAAGGTGCTTAGCTTGATATCCTCAGCATGATTTTCGATACGTGAAATGGCAGATTTCTTGGTGTTCATCCTGCGCGCTAATTCTTCCTGTGTTAGGCCGGCTTTCTCTCTAGCTTTGCTAAGCAGAACGCCCAGCTTGAACTGCTCATAACCGATTTCAAAATCGGCTGCGAATTCAGGATCACGTTTTTTTCTCTTGGAGATATATTTTTGAAGATCACTCATGGTTTTTTCTCCTGAAATATTCTTTTTTAAGTTCATGTGCTAATGCAATGTTTTTTCTCTGGAGCTTCTGGCTCTTTTTCTTAAAACCGTGCACGAAAACAAGGACCATATTACTGTCGAAAAATCCGATTAATCGAAAGGTATCACTTCCGAAGTCAATTCTTGCTTCCCAAAGATCTTCGGTATTGACAAGCTTCTTAAAGTATCTGGATGGTATAGTATCCATCTCTTCTATCAGTTGGAGTACCCAAACGACTTTTTGAGCTTGTTTGCCATTGAGAGAGTCTATAAACTTCTCCACTGGGCAACTTCCTGATTCAGTTCTATAGAACCTTATTTCTCTGTTCATATAAGCATGTTAACATAGACGTGAACATGTGTCAATATATATCTCGGATGACAAAATAGAAATAATTCGAGCGTTCCTATAACGTAATAAACAGCTCGCAGAACACAGTACGAATAAAGGACGCCGTCTCATGGAGATTTTTCTGGAATTAGCCAGACATATCATATTGCCGCTCGTAGAATGGATAACTATGAAAAAACATAGTTATTAGTTCATTGTTGATAGTTCGTTGTTCGTAGTTAAAGTTGAGTTGATTGGAGAATTAGTCGTGGATTCCCGTCTTCGCGGGAATGACAAAAAACAGTGTTAATCAGTGTGAATCTGTGTCTGACATAATGCTATTTGAAAAAACAAACCCAATTTGCAGCAGTGCGAAAATGGCGCAAAGTCTTATATGAAAGGTAATTATGAGGAATTTCATGCT
>Ga0315543_1004183_pt1 | contig 12295 bp, 10 predicted proteins | sample SalMarSW160210MG_2_FD_203098 | JGI IMG/M metagenome (GOLD analysis project Ga0315543, IMG submission 203098) | Salt marsh sediment microbial communities from the Plum Island Ecosystem LTER, Massachusetts, United States - Salt Marsh Sediment SW1601-210 ...
TCTCGCTCGTAGGCGGTTTTTTTGATTTAGAAGGTTTTCTTTGACATTAACGCGATTTGGAGATAGAGGATAAAAGGACTAATTCACAGCGTTTGAAACCTTAAAACAGGAGAAACAAGATGAGAACGAAAGCGGGAATTGCAGTGGCAATTATAGCTTTTTTTTAAAGGAGAGAGAAATGAAACTAACAAAACTTAAAATCATCGCAATTTTTATCATCTTTATTGCAGCGTCGCTCGGCCTCGTACTTTCTTACGTTTTGTATTTAAGATTCAACGATCCCATATACAAGGCGACGGGCTGGACAAAAAAGCAGTTCATCCGCTGGGCATACAAAGTCGAGCCGGTCAAAGAACACCTCACGTGGAGAATCTCAGATGGCAAACAAGAATTGATAGACTCAAATATTCCCTTTTTTGTTCAAATCCTGAACGATATCAAAGATGTTGCTTTTGTTTCCAAGAAATGTCGTCACTATAAGTATCAATGGGTGATATACCTTCCTGATGATATTCCAAAACCTGTAACAAGAGTACTAACAAGAATCAACCAGCAGGACGTCGGGAAGTTCATTGACCAGATATTTCCAGATGCAAATAACCTGCTGTCTATATGCTCTTACGATGAGAAAGGCAGGATTGTCGGCTCCGAGAAGGTGAGAGTTAAACTTTTAGCTCTCTCCGATGACAAACATACAATTTCTGTGGAGACCGAGCCTTTTTTCCTCTCTGATAATCCTGACATACATGGGAGGTTTGAAGATGTAGTTATCCTGCTTGGTCCGATGAAAAAAGGTACTGTAAACGTATGCGAATAGTCATTTTGAAAAAACTGTAGAAGGAGATATTGTATGAAAAAGCTAATTAAAAAAGTGAAAGTTGTTCTTCTGTATACTGTTCTTCTGTCGTTTACGACCATAGACGGTTGTGGGAATACACAGAGCAACGAAGTAATTAATGTAGGCGACTTCGGTATAGAGCTTGTAGACTCGAATCGTCTTGACGTCTGGAAAGTAAGCGGAGATACTCAGGGTACGGATATATGCGGAGCAGCTTTTGGTTTTATAGTGCGGCTCTACGATATTTTGGAACGTCCTCTGCACGACAGACCAATAATGGTGAAGGTAGAGGTTACAGGGCACTGGGACACCTATCATACCGGCAACGGCGATATATGGGAAAGAAATGCTCCAAACGGCAAGGAATACGGATTTATCGTTTCAGAACCACAGGAAGGCTCAGATACTGAAGACGGCGTTTTCTACTGCTGGACAGACGAACAAGGTATTGTGAAAATATTCCCCGGCCTTGGGCAAAGGAACGTACTTGACGGCAATGCACCGCTTGATTATGGCTTTAAGTGGCCCGGCCCGGGAGCAGGATATAACGATATTGTCGATACCTGGGTGCAGCTTAAAATAACTGTTCCAAGACGGCGGGAACCCTTACCTCCTCGCTATATCTGGGTGCATTTTGTCAGGGCGCAATATCAGAATTTCTGGGAGCCATCCGGCGGCGTGTATGGCAATTCAGTGTCAGGACTCGGTGAATTGGAGGGTTTCGATATAACTGATATTGATTTCACAGACGCTTCTCCTCAGACCGCTGTCCCCTATGTAAAATCCTCAGCTCCAGCCACCCCCAAAGATAACAACGCAAAATATCCGCTTGTTTCAAGAACAAAACCATTAGAGGCCGGAGATTCTGTAATATCTCCAAACTCAATTGATTTGACACAGCTTAGATGGGACCCGAATTATGGCTGGGCATACTTTTTGATAGAGCCAAACGAGAACCTGCATGCACTTTGGATATATGATTTGAACAGCCCAAACCAGGTCAGCACTTTCTTTAACTTATGTCAGCCATATACATACTGGGTTGTATTCAACTCCGATATTCCTTTTTATCCGGATAGTGCAACAGCTACGCTGCATTTGAGGGCGCTGCAAAGCCCCGGCGATGTAAGGTCGATGATACCACTCAAGTTTCATCTATACGACAAGTCGCCGGATAATAAGACCCTGACGTTCAGAAGCGACTGGTTTATTATTTCAGAAGACACGGACTTCACCGGACAATACGAAGACGATTATAATAATCCTTATACAGTCATTTATATGCCCGAGGGCACTTACCCTGATATAGATTTGCCGCCAAATGGCGATTTTAATGCTGATGGGTATACAGACTACAGGGACTTATTTATGCTCAGTTCGTATTGGCTGAGCATGCTGGATACCACGGTAATTGAAGGATATGACGGCTTATCCAAATTTGCAGAATATTGGTTAAACGATTGCAACGAAAACAATCAATGGTGCCGGTCCTGCGACAGAAATCAGAGCGGCAGGGTTGATTTCCTTGATTTTGCAGATTTCGCAGGCGATTGGATGAAGCCTGCTGTAAGCGATGCAAATGATTATGACCTGCTGTATGAGGACCCGAACAACGTTGACGGCTCAATAGATTTCAGGGATTTTACAGCATTTGCCGACAACTGGATGGATGAATAAGTTTATACGATGCGATAATTCGAATGCGACTGTCGAATATTCCGTAATGCAAAAATGGTGATTTTGCCGAAGTAACGATAGTGAAGATTACTTTTAAGGTTTTTTGAAAGGATTCTGTTATGAGACTGATTTTAGAGCTTGTTGTATTTGTTTTTATGATAGTTTCACTGTGGAAGGTCTTTACTAAGGCAGGTCAGCCCGGCTGGGCGTGTATCATTCCGATTTACAACTGGTATGTTCTTTTGAAGATTGCTTCAAAGCCCGGCTGGTGGCTGGTACTTCTTTTTGTTCCACTGGTCAATATTGTCATTATGTTTCTGATGTGTTTAGGCATTGCCGAAAACTTTGGCAAAGGAACCGGTTTTGCCGTGGGTTTGTTTTTCTTGGGCTTTATTTTCGTTCCTATCCTTGCCTTTGGCGATGCCCAGTATATCAACCCCGCTCCAGTTCCAGTTGCAGTTAGTCCGGTTAGCTCGGCTTAAACATTACTTTTGCCTGGCCGACAAGATAGAAGCTGCCGGTTATACAAATAAGGTCTTCTTTGCTGATAGCGCTTGATGCTGTTCTAATTGCCTCGCTCAGGCTCATCGCCGTCTGGCACATCTTGCCGCAGATTTCTGTGTACATATCGGCAAGGTCCTGCGGATTCATCGCCTTTGGCGAATTGCTGCGGGTGAATATCACTTTATCGGCTCCGTATTGAAGCTGTTTGAGCATGCCGTGTACGTCCTTATCCTGTCCGCAGCCGAAGATTACTATCATCGAATCATAAGGTATGTGCTGACCGATTGCCTGAATCAGTGCACGGATACTTGCTGCATTGTGAGCGGCATCTATCAGAATACGCGGGTCGTTGTGGATAATCTCCATTCTGCCCGGCATCTTGATTTCTTTAAGGCCCTCGGCAGCTTTGGCGTCATTGATTTTATAGCCGCCTGCCTTGAGCATATCGAGCATCGCGATAGCCAGTCCGCAGTTTATGGCCTGATGTTCGCCCGGCAGAGGCACTTTTAAGTGTTCGAATTTGCTTGTCGGCGTCGTCAGGCATATTCTCGTATGCGGCCCGTGTTCACGTGAAGATTCGAACCGGTATGAAAAATCTATATCTTTGCCGGTTACCACAAGCGGCGCTTTTGCCGTGCTTGCTGCCTTTTTAAGCTCTTTCATCGCAAGCGGGTCCTGCGGAACGCTTACCACCGGGATTCCCTTCTTTATGATGCCTGCCTTTTCTTTTGCTATATTGTCAATCGTATTGCCGAGAAGATTCTGGTGGTCTATACTGATGCTTGTTATGCCGACAACAGCAGGTGCTATCACATTTGTGCTGTCCAGTCTGCCGCCAAGCCCGGCCTCAATAACAGCAATATCGACTTTCTTGTCGGCAAAATACATAAATGCCATTGCCGTGAAAATTTCGAAAAACGTAGCTACATCATCTTTTGCCATCTTCTCAACCGGCGCGTAGATACGGTTAATCAGTCCAAGCAGTTCTGAATCACTGATATTTCTGCCATTAATCGCTATCCGTTCATGCAGGTCGACCACGTGCGGCGAAGTATAAAGACCCACGCTGTAGCCGTTGGCCTCCAGCATTCGTGCAAGCATCGTTGCGGTTGAGCCTTTACCTTTTGTGCCTGCAATGTGAGCGGCAGCAAGTTTTTTATGTGGGTTGCCCAGCAGTGAAAGCAGTTTCTCCATCCGTTTAAGACTGAACGTAGTTACATTGTAGCGCAGACGTGTCTGCTTTTCATAATTCGTCCGGCTCAGCAGGTATTCAAGACCCTGTTTTATGTTTTTGAACTGTCTTACCCGCTTGACTTTCTCGACTTTAGAAGAAGTCTTAGCCGTTTTTTTAGTTGTTTCCATTCGCGAAACCATAAGCCCCTTAAAATAGCAATAAAATAATCCTAAGTCAATTTAATATGTCTTTTGCTTAATAACAGAATATAAAGAGCTGTTATTCCACTTTTGTAACATCTTGTTATAAAATCAATTACATTACAGTAGTCCATTGCAAAGTAACCTTAAAATATGAATCACATTTAAGACTTCAAAGCTCCGTATTTTACAGCAAAGTTGTTATTTTTTGTATATTCAAGCGATTTCTTTATTGCTTTTGGCACTAAAGCGGATAAAAAAGTTACAAAAATTTCCTTCTTTTTTGTGAGGCTGCAGTGGAGGAAAACTCCCAAAATATACGAAATTGGCTGGCACTTGTTCGCACGCAGGGTGTCGGGCCGGTAATTTTTGCCCGGCTTTTGAAGCAGTTCGGCTTGGTTGAAACCGTTCTTGGCGCAGGTGCCGGTGCGATTGCGAAGGTCGAAGGCGTCGGCACAAAAACCGCCGAAGAAATCTGCCTCACAAGAGATAAATTCGATGCAGAAAAGGAAATCACACTTGCCCGCAAGCTCGGCGTCTGGATTATAAATATCGAGGATGAACGATACCCCGTCCTGCTGAAAAAAATCTATGACCCGCCGCCGGTGCTTTACATTAAAGGCTCACTTGCGAAATCAGACAGCCTTGCCGTCGCCATTGTTGGTTCTCGCCGGTGCAGTCATTATGGAAGCGAACAGGCGTCTCGTTTTGCTCACCTGCTGGGGGCGGCAGGTTTTACGATTATTTCCGGTATGGCGAGGGGCATCGACAGCGCAGCGCACAGCGGCGCACTAAGTGCAGCCGGCAGGACAATCGCCGTGCAGGGTTGCGGCCTTGCGAAAATATTTCCGCCTGAAAACAAACAGCTTTTTGAGAAAATTTCCCAAAACGGCGCCTGTGTCAGCGAGCTGCCACTCGAATATGAGCCGCTTTCTGAAAATTTCCCGCCTCGAAACAGAATCATCGCAGGCCTGTCGCTTGCGACTATTGTTGTTGAAGCTATGCCCCGTTCCGGCGCTCTTATAACCGCAAGAGCAGCCCTTGAAAACAGCAGGGAAGTAATGGCTGTGCCCGGCAGGATTGATTCGCCATTGTCGAAAGGGCCGCACAGCCTTATCAGGCAGGGCGCCAGGCTTGTCGAATCAATTGAGGATGTAATTGAAACGCTCGAATATCTGCAGGATGACTTTAAGGAGTATGTCTCGCAGTCGGCAGGTAAATCCGTTAAGACGGCCGAAAAATCTCTTTTTGATGTGGCACAGTTGAATTTGACTGAGGTTGAGAAAAAGATATTTGATTGCCTTGACAGCGAGCCTGTGCATATTGAGCAGATAATAACGCAAACCACTGTTACCGCCGGCAAGGTCAATGCCTCGCTGGTTTCATTAAGGCTCAAGGGTCTTGTAAGACAACTGCCCGGCAATTATTTTTGCCGCAAGGCATCCCCTAGGGAGTGAAAAAAATAGGATAGGAAAGATTTTGCGCTAATACGTAGTAAAAAAACAACCGCCAGAGGAGTGACTAATCAGAATTGATTAGTCGATAACGATTAGTTGAAATTGATTAGTCAATAATAAAATCACAAAAAACCAGAAAACGTACAAAAAATACTTGACTTCTAAACCGGTTTAATAATAATTAATAAGGATAAGTTCACAGAAGAGAAAATTCAAAATTTTATAGAGGGTTGTTATGAGGAACTATGTTATTTTATTGCTGGTAGCGTGTTTTATTAATTGCGGGATTGCCTTCGCGAGTTATGATATTATTTTAACCGGGATCGAGGAATACAATACCCCTGTTTCCTATTCGAACAAAACCATTTTGGTTACGGGTAGTGCATATATTATATATGATTGCAACTTAATTCTTGAAAACTGCACTATAGATGTAAATGGTTCGCTTGAATGCAATTCAAATATCACCCTCGTTAACTCTGTGATTAGAACAGAAGGAAGTTTCAAGGTTTGCCCGGGAACAACTATAGCCGAAACCGGAGCTTCAAGCATCATTGCAACCGGAAACCCGCAATGTACCGGAAAAGTGAATATTGAAGGTGAGCTTGGCAGGCGGATTACAATCATTTCAGATTACATACCGGGGAGCGACGCTGAGTTCATTGTTTTTGATGCTAATGCTTCTTCAGATTCATCCTTGAAATTTACTGATTTTTACGGGGGTTGGTGCAATGTCCAAATATATGACAAGCGATTGAATGATGCAATCAGCGGTTGCCGTTTCTATGGCGCAAAATACGCAGTCTGGCAGGACGGCATAGATGAATTAACAGATATTAGTTTTTCACTGTTTTACCATAACAACACTTCGATTTACTTTGGAGTTGACGGCATATATAGAACAAATGTCAATCCCTCAATAGATAATGTGATTATTGACGGCAATTCCAGCAACTCCTATGGGATAGTTTTAGCTGGCGGGCAAAATCCCAGTTACCTTGACTATCTGAAATTGACTAATTCGATAATTACCAACTGTTATTGCGGGTGGTATATTGATGTAGAAGAGTATTTCTATCCACCAATTATATCAAATATTGCCTACTATGGCAATACTTATAATGATAATCTGTCTGATTCCAGCTTTCAAAAAAATCCAATGTACCTCACTCAAAGCCCATTTGAAGCACCCGGAGATCCCAATGGCTGGCCATATTTCATCAGGTCTGATAGTCCTGTCGCCGATGTTAATCTCGGATATGACTTATGGCAGAGTGCTCCGCAGCAATTAGTAACGTCACTGTATAAAAATTCTACCCCAAGAACAGATAAGGGTATAGGGGTAGGTGTGCCAATCTCCTCTGAACACTTTTCAAATGTATATGAAATTGAAGGGGATTTTGATGGAACAGGCAGAGTAAACTTCTTTGATTACAGCATATTTGCATTGGAATGGGGAAGTAAAAAAGATATTATTAACTATTCTATTGCTGATTTTAACGAAGATGGGGATGTTGATATCGATGACTTATCAGTATTTTGCCAATATTGGCTTAACGATAACTATGTCGCCCAGGCGGATCTCGATGGCTCTAAATCGATTGATTTTGGAGACATCCTGATTATCGCTGAAAATTGGTTGGGTGCAGGTGATGGAGACATAAATAAGGATGGGATAGTGAACTTCAAGGATTTTTCGTTTTTGGCACAATACTGGGATGAAGATGTTGCGGGTGCTATTTTAGCTGATTTCAATGCCGACAACATAGTTAATTTTCTTGACTATGTCATATTCGCACGCAAGTTTCAGACTATAGAGCCAAACTCAATTCACTTCCCTGACCCTAATGGTTACTCTATTGCTGATTTTGACAAAAATGGGGAGGTTAATGTTCTTGATTTGAAAAGATTCACTGCTAATTGGCTTTCTGACGGAGGTGTATATCTGACAGTAGATGATAATGAAAGCTCATTGATTGTCACCTGTCAGAGCATTCAAGACATGAATGTTGCTTATTATGCCTTTTTCCTTGATGAAAAATATATTGCCTCAAGGGATTCGCAGGATAATCCGATTTTGATAATTGACAAGATGAGATATTCAAAAGGAACCCATCATTTGAGAGCAGTTATTAAGACAGATGGAAATGAATATCTAACTGTAAGCCAAAGTGTCTTATTCAATTCACCGCTTCACAATCTAAGTTTTGATGAATTGTTTGATCCAAGTAAAAAATTCACCATAAAAGGGAAATTAGATGAAGGATATTCCGCGATTCTACAAATCGAAAATTTGGATAATACGATTTTGTGGTCAAACAATTACACAAGTGACTTTATTGCAGTAGTTGATGCTAACGTTTTCTCAGCAGGCGCGGTTAGCTATACACTTTCTTACAGTTATGCACCAACTGTCCTTGGGTCAATTGCTAATAGCTTATCCCTTGAAGGAGTTATGCTTAGCTCATCTGGTTCTGCATCTGGTGAATCCAGCATCTTGGCTCTTGACGGACCTCCATCTTACCAGACTGCGGGATTAATAATATGTATGATGGAAGATGGGATGAAGGATGGAAGCGATACATTAACCACTGGCACTTGTCTGTTTGCTTCAAGGAAATGGCAAGGACATGCAAAGCCTATAATTCTACGTGGTTATGGAGAAAATAATCAAGTTCGCCATGGTATGATCAACAAAGTGTTTAGAAAGTACCGCAACATCCGGTATGGACATATTTATGCTCATGGGAATTATCTTGTAGGAATATATGGATTTCGTGATCGGAGAACTGCATTGTCATTCAATGATGGAATTTGGGTTGCTTTTAATTCCAGGACATGGACTGATCAAGGGCTTGCAGTGCCTGATAATTATGTGTGGCTGTCAGATGAGCTGGAAAATGCTGATTACCTTAACAGAATCCCGTTTGCATATGGCCAGCTTAGGATAATGGTTATTGAATCATGTTACGCTCTTCGTAATGTAGTAACTATAAATGGTGATGGATCAATAGATTATGAAAATTGGGTATATGATTATGAGCTGCAGCACCATATTAATTCGCATTATGCATACCCAAACAGCGACGTTACTTTTGGGCTTAATATTCATACTACTGACCAGATGGTGTTAGGCGGCGGCGATGTTATAATAAAAGGCGGTCTCTATCCTTATTACAGCAGATTTTTCAATGTTTTCTGGCGTTCGCTAAGTGAAGGTAATACTGTACATGATGCAATGCAAGATGCAAAAGCAGTTGGTTCTGCAGAAGTAATACGTTGTTTTCGCTGGAGAGGTGCTGGCAGCACATTGGAAATGAAATTATGAGAATTTAAAATAAAGGATAAATTTTATGAAAAAGCTTATTTTAACAATCTGTTTGTTTACTGCTTTTCTCGTCCTTCCCGGATGTCAGTTAAAGTATATTGAATTGACAAAAGAGACCTTTTCACAACTGGATTCTTCAAAAGTGAAAGAAGTCGATGCTGTCTATGAAAACAGATTTCACTCTGGAGACAAATGGATAAAAATTGGGGAAATTTTTCCTATCAGAGAACCTAATAAGATTAGCTCGATTGTCAATTGTATCCAAAAAGCTGATTTTAATCCTAAATACAACGGTAAGAAAATTCTATTTGTGGAGGTAGTAGAAGTCGCACTCGATAAAAGAAAAGAACCCGATGATCCTGTAATGCGAAAAGAGATATTTAGAGAAATCTATTATTTTGAGGACCCGAATATAATCAATATAATAAATAATTATATTAGAAAAGAGAATTCTACTCCTATGGTAATGATAGATGAGAAGATTCCATTTTACAGGTTGCTGTTTAAAACTGATGAGGCCATCTACTTCATCCGGTTTCTATGGGACAAAGAGTCGGTCTATGGAGATTGGTGGGATTCACCAGAATTGCTTAAGAATTTTAAGAAATGAGATTTATTTGGAGAATTATCCAAAGCGGATCCCAGTTGGCCGGCTCCTGACTGGATAAAAAATCCGCCGAAAGAAAGCAATCCTAACTTTCCCGGCGTAAAACGTTTTGAGCCAATGAAATAATGAAGAAAAAAATTATCGATTTAAGAGAAAATCTGCCGATTCGGGAAACTAATCAGCCCTCGCAAAAACCTTCACAATAACGGTAATTACTATGAAAAAGTTTAGGATTTTCTTACTGATAGTTTTGACCGGAACTTTTGTTTTGGCTGCAATCGGCTTTTTCGTGACAAGAGGTCAGCCAAAGATTACCGTAGATTACCTGGCTGAGTATAACAGAATTTCACAGCCTATAAATTATGACCCATGTCTTAACGCAGCAGATTTATACAAAGAAGCATTCGATAGTTTTGTTCAGATGCCAAAGCAACTGCAACGAGGAGATAGAATATACGCAAAATGGGTAGACGACTTTAACAGAACTGAGCAGGATTTGTTGCAGAAATGGCTTATTGCAAATACCGATTGTTTCCAAAAGTTCAGAAAAGCAAGTCAAAAGCCTTATAATTGGGCAAAACGAGAATGCGCAAGGGGTAACGAATTGATAAGCATTAAGTTCCTGAATATAATGATTGATTCATCCGATATGAGCGATGCTATGGCGTGGAATGCCAAACTTAATGCCGCGCAGGGAAAATATATTGAAGCATTTGACGATGTACTAACGATTTATCGCGCCAGTTCTCAAATGTGTACCACATCACTTTTCTTAATTGAATTTCGATATAGTTTATGGTTTAAACAAAAGGCTGTGGAGACTTTATCGCTAGTTTTGGCAAAAACACAGGTTCCGGCTCATTTGCTAAAATCATTTCAGCAGAAGTTGGAGGAAATATCAGATGCGCATACCTGCTTTTCCGATTTTACAGCCGAGAAATTAGCTCTCTATGATATTCTCCAGAGAACGTATGTTTATAAGCCAGACGGCTCAGGTCGTCTGTCATGGAAAGGGATGAAAGATTTATCAGGGTATGATGTTTCATGCTGCGGCAAAGGTGGGTGGTGGTTAATTAAAAATTGGTTTGCAGGTCCTACACAAAAGGAAGTGAAAAGTCAGATTGACTCATATTATGAAAAAGTGAATACCGCATTTATGATAACCCCTTGGGAGCTTCATCTTAAGCAGCCAGATTATTTTGAGAAACTTGAACATCAGCGATTCGACATGCTCTTTCTGTTTGTCTGGGGTTCGGATTATAGGAGAAATTATTACAATTACTATGACAGTCAGGCACAATTACAGGCATTATTAACGATGATTGCTGTCATGAGATTTCGTCAGGATAAAGGTTATCTTCCTGGTGAACTTAATGAGCTTGTAGAAGAAGGATACTTGCGGCAATTACCTGCTGACCCCTATAGCAACAAATCGCTTGTCTATAGTGTTAAGGGAGAGGATTTTAAATTATATAGCATTGGCAATAATTTCAAAGACAATGGCGGCGAGGGAGGTTTTCTCCCAAGACCGCTATATTCTTCAAATACATCCCCTAATTTGGTGTTCTGGCCGCTGATAGAACCACGCAAAATATATCTTAATCGCCGCCAGCCGATTCAGGAATCCAATCAGCCCCAGCAAAAACCTTCAGAATGACCACTCAAAAAATTGTGCGGCGAAAAATCTTGTAAAAAAACAAGAAATCAATGTCCGGCGAAGTAGTTTGCTTTTACCCAGTTGAAATTCAGGATGAAGTGTGTGACGACAAGGATAATTAATAATATCCCGCCGCCTTCGTGAAGAAATTCGAAGGTTTCGTGTGAAAGCTTCGAACGGGAGAATCCTGTTACCGCCTGGCTGATAATCAGCAAACCGAGAATGGGATTTAAAACCTTGAGCGCCATATTTTTTTTCATAATTGCCTCCCTCAAACAATTTATTTTTTAATTCTCAAAAGTTTGAAGCCTGTTGCAGGGTCTGTTTCTCTTTTTGCATCGATGCCGGTTATCTCGATAATCGTTACTTCGAGGATTAAAAATATACTTGCTCCGCCGCGGGGACAGCCGACTATATGGTTATCGCCTCTGCCGAAGCCTGCGTGAAGATGTAATTTCGGTTTGCCTGTTTCGTCGCAATAGATTGTGCCGACACCGAGGACTTCGCCCGGCCCTTCAAAATTTTTGAAATTCGCCTCAATTTTTGGTTTTTCAACTTTTGGGCCGACGACCACGTCGGCCTTTCTGATGCCGCCGGTTATCAGTACCGCTGCGGATTTTATTTGTTCCTTTTCGGCGATTGATTCAATGGATTCGTAAAGCTGCTCGCCTTCAAAAAGCCTTGCAGCGATTATCCTGCCCGCTGTGCCGACTGCGTATTCCATAATAAACTCCAATAGAGATGATATTAAATATAAAGAATAAAAATGAAAAAATACAGACAAAAAATTAAAAGTGACAAATTTGAAGGGGACACGGCGAAATGCAAAATTTTTAATTTTTGATTTTAAATA
>Ga0315543_1004186_pt1 | contig 12287 bp, 6 predicted proteins | sample SalMarSW160210MG_2_FD_203098 | JGI IMG/M metagenome (GOLD analysis project Ga0315543, IMG submission 203098) | Salt marsh sediment microbial communities from the Plum Island Ecosystem LTER, Massachusetts, United States - Salt Marsh Sediment SW1601-210 ...
CGCAGCGGTGGCCCAGCTTTTGAAAAACCGGGCCTTCGCTGCGCTCATTCCCGGGCACCCAGTAATATGCACTAGTTTTGAAATGCCCTCTAGTTCCAAGTTCTATTGAGACCCAGCATTGTCATTCTGAGCGCAGCGAAGAATCTCCTTGATCATTGAGATCCTTCGCTGCGCTCAGGATGACCTGCCGCGGTATCAGCCAGCCGAACTTGGAACTACTGAATGATCCTAGGGCGACCAACGGGAGCCCGGCCTTCAGAGCATTTTGCGTTGCTCTGCCGGATCATTTGAAATGCAGCCATCAATAACACTCACGCGGAACCGTTACCAGCGGTCTTGGCGTGCCCGTTTGATCATCATAACCTGATCCATCGACATAACCGGTTTGACCTTCGAGAAGTTGCGGTCTAGGCTTGGGTGGAGTCGGGCCGCGCCCAACAGCCTGTCTTCGTGGCCTTCGACAATCCGGAAGCGTGGACGGACGAAGCACGTCGTAGCGAAGCAGAGGCCCCGTTGCGCTTTTTCCCCGACCGCTGGAGAGGAGAATACTGATTATGTCGCAAGTTGTTCAGGAAAACAGTACGTCGTTCGTCGATCGCCGCGATACCGGAACCGGCCACGCGCCGCCGGTGCGGGAGCGCCGGCAATTCGCCGACAGTCACGACGGGCTTTCGCCCGAGGCACGGGAATTGGCCCGCGCCATCGACGCGTACAAAGCGGTTCACCGTCGCCGCTTTATCACCTATGAGGAAATGCACTCGGTGATCCTGTCGCTCGGCTATCAGAAGTAGCGGGAAAAGGGGACAGGTCCAATTTGCCGTCTACGGCCCGAAGGGCGCTGCGCACAAATTGGACCTGTCCCCTTTTTCCTCAAAGACCAAGTGACGGGACCGAATCGATACACCGATGCGGCTCGTGGGTGTATCGATTCGGTCCGCGTTGTTTCTTGCAGGGCCCCTTGTCTCCGCAGCCCAGAAGGACCGTATCTTGAACAAGCGGGTACTCTGACCCGCTTCACAGCACAGGATCTCCGTTTCCAAAGAGAGTGGGTCGATACGCAAGCGCCGCACTTACTCATACAGAGGCCAGCCGGGGCTAACCGACGAGGAATACGAAGAGGCCATCGTCGCCATTCCGTCGGCCGATGGAGAAAGCTGGGCGGATTCACCTTGCGCATGGCGGCCACTTCCGGTAGACGGGCCGTGCAATACGGCCTTTGATTCCCTCCCCTTTATCGTCGGTCAAGTGCCTCTCGGTGGTTCACATGGAAGTTCCATGCTGCGCCGGCCTGCTGCAGATCGCGGAAGCCGTCTTGGAGAAATCCGGCAAGAAGATCCCGCTGAAAGGGGTTGTGTTACCGTTCACGGGAGACTGTTCTCATCGCGTAGGCACTGCCGCAAGCCCCCAAGCACGCCCACCTATCCGGGTGATTGCGGCAGGGCTTCTGAGTGGTAGAATACGCATTCCGCGTGCAGCGCTATTCGGAATGGGGGGGAATCTGGCATCCGAATGCGCGCGCCGGTTTCTAATGCAAAGCGCTGGTTTCCGCGTTGTCTCACAAGGCATTCTCTCGGCAATAAACGCCTTTGCCCGAGCCATGGCGGGCGGCCGGGCAGCATAGAGGCTTCTGGGTGCGCCCGTCATGGCAAGCCATGCGAAGGAGGTGCGAAGATGCGATGCCGAGACTCACAAGTCGGGTGGCGGCCTGTCAGGTCGCTCGGGTGTGCCGCGGTGGCAGTGGTTCTGCTTTACACGCCGACAGCGGCCCTGGCCACGGTTTTCGATTGGGACAACTGGTCCGGCGACGGTTCCTTCCAAACGAGGACTAACTGGAACCCCTATCCGGATCCGCCTAATGTTCCGGGCGCCGGCGACACGGCCGTGTTCGACGGCGTGTTGGCGGGCTCCGGCATCGGCAACAACACGGTCGACGTCGCCGACGGCACGGCGATCCTTGACATGAGCGTCATCGACACGGCGTTCGTCAATCTGACGATCGGCGACGGCACCACCGGCAGCCGATTCGACCTCGACCAGACGACCGGCAATTCCTTGGTCGTGGGAGACTCTTCCGGCGACATGGCAACGCTGAATCTGCTCGGCGGGTGGTTGGACACCTACGACACTTGGATCGGCGGGCGGGCCGTGTTCAACGTGATCGGCGAGGGCTCCTATTGGGATTCGACCAGCGTGCTGATCTCGGGCGACACCGTGACGGAAACCGCCGCCATCGGGCTGGCGCAACATGCCCAAATCATGACCTCCGGGAGTCTCGACATCGGCAGCGACACGGGAAGCGGCCGCGTCGTCGTCGACAGCCAGGGATTGGGTCCGACCACGTCATGGACCGTCACCGGCTCGGTCGACGTTGGTCCGAGCAGTACGAGCGGTTTCAATTTCGGCCAGCTCACCCTGCAGCAAGGAGGCCGAATGCAGGTGTACACGCTGAACGTGCACGGCGCGGACGTGACGAGCACGGTGACCGTGAAATCCGGCGGCGATATGCACGTCTCCGGCCTCCTGCAAATCGGCCCGTACGGCAACCTGGAACTGTTCGACGCTTCCAGCACAATCACGACCGGCGACATCGACAACGACGGCGGCACGCTGAACTGGACCGGCGGCACGTTGCACATTGCCGAGGGCACTCTGCTGATCGATGACTCCGCCGACGCCGATCTGGAGATCGCCTCGCTTACGGTCGGTAGTGGAATGACGCTCCAGGCCACCAGCACCAGTTCGGATCCACCCGGCCTCCGCATTGGTGGCACAGGCACGGGCTCACTTTCGATTCAAGGCGGTGGCGTCGTGGAGAGTTTTCACGCGAGCATCGGAGACTCGACGGGTTCCCATGGGACGTGTACCGTCAACGGAGGCGGATCCAGGTTGGACGCTATGGAGGACTTGTTCGTAGGCTATTTTGGCAACGCAGTGGGTCGGCTGGACATCCAGGCCGCGGGACACGCCGAGGCGAATTCGGTCCTGATTGGGAGAGCAAACACCGCGGACGGCATCGTCGTCGTCGACGGCTCCGGCTCGACGCTCACCAGCACCGCGGTGCTGGCCGTCGGAGGGTTTATCGATGATACCGGCGTCACGAGCGTGGCCGCCGGCGGCACGGGCAGTCTCACCGTGCAAAACGGCGCCTCGGTCGACGTTTACCGAACGCTGATCGTCTTCAGCGACAGCTCCCTGGCCGTAAGCGGCACCAGCGAACTCATCGCCAATCACCTTCGGCTCGAACCCGGCGCCTCGTTCAGCGACGCCGCCGGGACGACCGTCCGCGTCAACCAACTGACCGGCTTCGGTCACGCCACCTTCAACGGCAACCTCCAGATCGGCCATGCCGCGGGCGTCGGTGGGAGCGGCAGTCACACCGTCGGCGCGGGAGAATCGCTCAACGTACAGCGGTACTTGACCGTCGGTTACGACGCGCGCGGCACGCTTGACATCACGGATGGCGGCACCGTCGTGTCCTGCTGGTCGTCCATCGCGGGCTTGGCGGGCTCCGGCGGGAGCAGCGTTTCCGTCAACGGCGCCGGGTCCCGTTGGGACATTCTCGACGCACTCTACGTCGGTGGTTCGTCCGGCGGTCCCGGTGGTGCGGGATTGCTCGCCGTCGAGAACAATGGCTGGGTCGATATCGGCGATTCGCTGAAAATCTTCGGCGGCAGCGGCGTCCACGTCGGCGGGGCGACCAGCAGTGGGACTGTCACCGTTGGAGACACCCTGCGCATCGAGCCGGGCGGCACACTCGAGGTGGAAACCGGCGGCAACCTCTACGCAGATTCGATCGATTTCTCCGGCGGCGGCGACCTCGTCACGACGGGAGCGAACTCGACGGTCTACGTCAACGCCGTCTCCGGCCTCGGCAGCACCTGGACCATCAACGGCAACCTCGGCATCGGCTGGCCCGGCGGCGGTGGCGCCGGCGCGCTGGCGCTGGGCAGCGGCCAGACCCTCGGCGTCACCAGCGTGCTGTACCTCGGCGAAAACGCCCCGGGAACGTTGACCGTAGGACCCGGGGCACTGGCCGAGATCCGGCAAGTAAGGATCGCGACGGGCGGCGGAACCGGGTCGTTGGACGTCACGGGCGGGAACATGGAGGTGTTCGACCTCCTGCAGATTGGCCCCGGCGGCACGCTCCAACTTCTCAGCCCCGCCAGCACGACCATCACCGGCGACATCGACAACAACGGCGGCACGTTCACCTGGACCGGCGGCACGCTGCACATCACCGACGGCCGTTTGCGGATCGATGACTCGACTTTCGCCGATCTGGATCTCGCCTCGCTGACCATCGGCAGTGGCATGACCCTCAAGATCACGGCGACCCAAGCGAATCCACCTGGCCTCTCCGTTGGTAACATCGGCACGGGCGAACTCTCCATTTATGACGGCGGCGGCGTCGAGAGTTATTGCGCCGCCATCGGAGAAGGTGCTGGTTCCCACGGAACGTGTACCGTCAACGGCGGCGCGTCCCGATTGGACGTGACCGAGGACTTGCATGTGGGATACACGTACAACGCAATCGGCCGACTGGAGATCCAGGCCGGCGGGCACGCCGAGGGAAACTCGATTTCCCTTGGGGAGTCGGCGTCGGCCGACGGTACCGTCGTCGTCGACGGGCCTAACTCCACTCTGACCAGCACGGCGGTGCTGGCCGTCGGAGGGATCATTGGTGACGACGGCGTCACCGGCGCGGCCGCCGGCGGCACGGGGCAACTCACCGTGCAAGACGGCGCCTCGGTTGACGTTTACCGCACACTCATCGTCTTCGGCGGCAGTTCCCTCGCGCTGAGCGCCGGCGTCGGCGGCAGCGGAACCACGGTCGTCGCCAATCACCTGTGGCTCGAACCCGGCGCCTCCTTCAGCGACATGTCGGGGTGCGTCATCCGCGTCAACCAGCTTACCGGCTTCGGCGATCATCCCGCCTTCAACGGCAACCTTCAGATCGGACACGCCGCCGGCATCAGCGGGCAGGGAAGCCACGCGGTCGGCGCCGGGCAGTCGCTCGACGTGGGGGCCGCTCTCGTCGTCGGCAAGGATGCCCAGGGTGAGCTCATCATCACGGACGGCGGCACCGTCGAGTCCGGCCGGTCGTTTATCGCGGGCGAGGGCGGCTCCTGGGGTAGCTTCGTCCTTGTGGATGGCCCCGCGTCGCGTTGGGACATCTGGGGAGATCTCTACATCGGCGGCGATACGTTCGGTCCGCAAGACCTCGGCAGCTTGACCATCCAAAACGGCGGCACGGTCTCCGCGGCATGGGGCGTCCTGGCTTGGGGGTCCGGTCGCGTGTTTCTGGACCAGGGAACGCTTGTCGCCGACACGACATCGTTCGCACTGCGTCTCGCCGGCGGCCAACTGATCGGACGCGGCACGATCGAGGGCAACGTCAGTAGTGATGGACTGGTCATTCCGGATGACCCCAGCGGCAACATCGGTCACCTGGCGATCACCGGCGACTACACACAGGGTGACGGGGCACTGTTGATCGACATCGGCGGCGCGACACCGGACAAGTATGATCAGCTCCTGATCGGCGGCGCCGCGACGCTCGACGGTGTGCTCGAGGTGCTGCTGGTCGGCTTGGAGGGTGGTCCGACGTACGAGCCGGTTGCTGGCGATGCGTTCACGCTTCTGGATTGTGACGGCGGAATCAGCGGCTGCTTCGATTCGATGAACTTACCCAGCCTGGCGGAGCACTTGCGGTGGAACACGGACGCGTTGTGCACGTCCGGCGTGCTCTCGGTAACCTGGCTGACACTGCCCGGCGACGCCAACCTCGACGGCTACGTCAACGAACTGGATGCCCAGACGCTGGCCGGCCACTGGGGCCAGGCTGGCGGCTGGACGGAGGGTGATTTCGACGATGATGGCGTGGTTGGCCCGCGGGATGCGTCGATCATGGCTGCCCACTGGGGCTACGGTACGAGCGAATCAACCGCCGTGCCCGAACCGGGCGTGCTTGTTACACTGCTAGGCATGGCCTGGCTGACGTTGTTGTGGCGGCGACAGCGGAAGCTATAGCCCGCGCAGCAAGCACGGTCGGCCTGCAAGTTGGTGCTCTTTCGTAGGAGAGTCCCATTTACCCATGGGTCGTGAGACACGCCATTATTGACGTTTGCACGGCGAATGAACCGAGGCCGACCAACGGGAGGCCGGTAAATGGGCTAAATAAGTTGACTGGCCGGGTCATTCTCCAGGCAAACATCAATAAACCACCCTTTCTTGGAGGACACCTGGATCGGCTGCTAGGTCGCCCCGAGACTCGCGTGAAACAGCGGCTTGCGCAGGCTTCTGGCCGTGAGAATGCCCACTGTTTGTCCCTGCGGATCCACGACGCGTGCAAGGTTCTGCCCGGCCGTTTCCATCCGTACCATTGCGTCGACGTGGTTGGCCGTCTGCGGAATCTCGATGAGCGGACGCAACGGGCCGACCACGTCCGACTCGGCCAGCGCCAGATCGATGACCCGCACGTAACCAATCAATTCCCGCCGGGGCCCTGCTCCTTCGACCGGGACATCGGCAATCCGATAACGTTTGGCCAGCCGGAGGACGTCCTCCTTGGGCATGTCTTCCCGGGCACGGGGTACGTCTCGAAGTTCCATGGCGAACAGGCCCACGCGGCGGCCGCTTAGTGCGAAAATGCTACGCGCCAGGCTTTGTTGTGCCGGATGTAAGATGCCGGCCTCTTGTCCTTCAGCCAACAGACCTTGGAGTTCCCGTCGAGCCAGGCTCAGGCGGACCTGCTCGGGTGGCTCCGCCACGAACCGGGCCAGCAGCCGATTGAGCCCCCATAGAAGAAGGCTCCCCGGAAGCAATAACACGAAAAACACCAGCAACAGAGGACTCCCAAGCCGAAGCAGCCGATTCGGTGCCTGAAGAAACAGGTTCTTCGGCAGTAACTCACCATAAACAAACAGCACCGGCGCCAACATCAACGGCGCGAGCAACTCGGCCACGTGCGCACTGTCGCCACAGGCAATCTGAGTACCCATGACAATGGCCAGTGACATCGTGTAGTTGGCCAGGTTGTTGCCCACGAGAATGGTGGCCACGAACAACATGGGACGATTGGTCAACCAGACCAGGCCCCGGGCAATGAGGTCACCCCCCAAGGCATCGAGAACCAATCGCACTCGGGTCGCGCGGTAAAAGCCGGTCTCCAGGCCGCTGAACAGCGCGCTGAGAAACAAACCGACCGCGAGAACGAGTACACTTGTGATCATGCTTCCGGCTCCTCACCCTCGGGCATGGTCAACTCGACGGTCAATTGTCCTCGGTCGGGCACATCCACTACTCTGAATTGGAAGGGGCCCCAGCGACACACGTCACCCTGCCGTGGAAACCGCTCGAGCACCTCCTGGACCACACCCGCAACGGTCACACTCTTGCTCGGCGGCCGGGGCACGTTGAAGTGTCGCGCCAGACGCCGAAGGCTCGTCATGCCCGTCACGTGCCAAACGCCCGGAGACTGGCGCTCGATCGGCATCCGCTTCAGCAGGCGTTGGCTACGACTGGGCCGGCGCGTGAAGATCGTGTCGAGCACGTCGTCGAACGTCAACACGCCGATCGTCTCACCCAATTCGTTGACCACCGCGGCCACCTGCCGATCGCGCCGGTGCATGGCTTCGAGTGTGGCGGCCACCGACGCGCACCAAGGAACGCAGACCACCGGTTCGGCATGATACTCGAGATGTTCCGCCGGAACGCTCGACAGGCTGCCCAGATCGATCGCCGCGGCCACTTCGTCGCTGTCCGGCTCGGTGACCAGCAGATATCCGCTGGGGGTCATCCGGCCCTCCAGATCGGCCAACGACACGGGCGGTCGGAAGGCCAGGAACTGGGTCCGAGGTCGCATCAGCTCATCGGCGCGGATCTCCGAGAGCAGCACGATCCGTTGAAGAATCATCTGCTCCTGTTCGAGCAACGCCGCGTCGGTCGTCGAGAGTTCCACGGCCCGCTCCAAATCACCCACGCGGAGGTACGGTTCGGGCCGAAAACCGGGCCAGAGCACCCGACGGGAAAGAAGGATGGCCGTGCGGAAGACGGGCAAGGCCGGGTCCACCAGGCGAACCATCAACGACAACGGAACGGCGAACAGCGTCGCCAGCGCCCGCGGCTTCAGCACGCCCAGGCTCTTGGGCACCATCTCGCTCAGCACGATCAGCAGCAACAGCGCGCCGACGGCAAACGAAGCGGCCAGGGTCTTGCGCTCGAACTGCAAACTGGTGATCGAAGCGATCGTGAAATAGGCCAGATTCACGACCAGATTCCAGAAGAGAACGGCCGTCAACAACCGGTCGGGATCGTCCAACAGTGCCACGGCCATCCGTGCGGCGCGGCTGCCCCGGGCCATTTTTCGTCGGTCTTCCCGGCGCAGATAGAACCATGCCGCTTCACTCGACGAAAAAAACGCCGAAGCGAGAATCAGCACGCCCATGGCAGCCAGCCAAGGCCAAGACGCGGCGAGCATGGAAAGGCGGAACTCCTTTGAAAAAGTTTCTGTAACACTTCAGCCGAATGAAGGGCGGCGTAAGGAAGGAAAAAGGGGAAAGGGGAGAAAAGGGAAGACGGAAGAAGTGATACAAAAAAAGCCGTTCTCTACTTGGCTTGCATCCCCATTTTTCCCCTTTCCCATTTTCCCTTCTTACACAAGGCCAGTTCCTTCAGATGGCTGAAATGTTACAAGTTTCTTAGTCCTCGATGGTGGTCCTCCCGGTGGCCACGTCGAACTCGTAGATCGCCGGCACCAACATCGCCGCCGTCATAAAACCATAGGCCATGATCGTGACCAGAAACGCCGCCATCATGTAACCGAGCAGAAAACTGGTGATCGCGTAGAACGTGGCAAACGGACAGACAAACGCCGCGGTGCCGATCGCCGTCGAGGGATTTCTCGCGCCCAGCGCCACGTAGAGCCCGAGACCGCCGCCAATCGTGAACGCCAAAAACGGCTGCAACTGGGCCTCGAACGAACCGCTGAAAGCAATCATCATGCGCATACACGTCGCCACGCCCACGAAAAGGAAGAACAAGGTGCCCAGACTGACGGCCACGGCGCCCTGCGAGTTGGCATAGTGCATTCCGGCGTGGATGCCCAACATGGCCGCGAACACAAAGAGGACGATCAAGCCGGCGGAAAGAAGCATCAGATTCTCGGTCCCAATGACGCCTCGCCACCAAAGGTAGCCGCACAACAAAATCGGCAGGAGCATCATTTCCTTGGTGTTGTAGAACACCCCACCGAGCTTCCCGTAGACGATCTCCTTCGGCGTAAGATCGGACACCAAGAGCAGATCCATCGCTCGCCCGTCACGCTCGCTGGTAAGCGAAGTGACCGCCTGGGTGTTGACCAGGAACAAACTCAACAGAAACAGCGGCACCAGGGTCAGCGCCCCCCCGGCGCGCTCGATCGCCTGGCCCGTTTCGACCATCCAACCCAGCCCACCGGCCGCCACGGCGAACAGGACGAGATACACGAGGCGAATCAGCAACACCTTGCGCCCATAGGCCCAGGTGCGGATCTCACGCCAGATGATGGGGTTGTCCCAGACGTGCCGCGTCCGGGCCGGCTTCCTGGCACGCTCGGTCGTCCAGCGGGCAACCTCTTGCTCGACCGTTGCGTCGCCCTCCTTTCGCACTGTGGCGGCCAAATCGTGCTCGACTCCCCAAATACTTTCCTGGTGCCGTGTTGATTCCTCTTGCTCTTGCGGTTGTGTTTCGCGCGAGGGATTCCATACCCGAACCCAGGCGATCGCAATGCCATTGATAAGCACGGCGCCACCCAGCGCCGCCAGAACGTAGACGTAAACCGGATAGCCCAGCGCACCCAGTGCCGGTTCCGGTTGGGCAAGCGGCACGGTGGTCTCCAGGATCGCCCGCCACGGACTCAGTCCGGCGGCCCAGGCCTCGCACGAAAGACCCAGCCAGGCCGCGCCAAACACGCCCCGGGCGACAACCTCCCAGAAAACGATCCAGAGCACGATTGCCATGACCGTCACGGCCAGCGCCTGAAAGGCCTTCTCGCGCCACAGCGCCACGGTGGAGCCCAGACTCCCACAAACCAGGATGCTCGCCAACGTGACGGCAAGCATCAGTCCCACCTGGGCGAAAGACACGCCGCCCAACAGGATCGAAACCATGAACAGCGGAACGGCCGCCGCCAACAGCACCAGCACGCCCAGCAGACTGGCCAGCAGTTTGCCCAACACCAATTCGCTGTTCGACAAATTGGTAAGCAGCAACAGGATCAGCGTCCGCCGGTCTTTCTCTTGCGCCACGGCGCTGGCCGCCAACACGGCCGAGAAGAAAACGGCCACGACCAACTGCAACGGGGCCAGAATCTGAAAGACGATGGTCCCGAACCGAGCCAGATCGCCCACGTCGCGGACCCACTGCGTCCCGGTGAGCATCAGCCAGGCAATGATCAACAGCCCCAGCAGCGACCCGACGTAGACCGCCCGGGCAACGTAGACCCGTAGCCGACGGGGGGCTATCGTGAACTCTCGACTGAAGATCGGGCCGACTAACAAATCGCCGCTCCTCGCAACCGGAGAGAAAGTAGGGTGGGCACTGCCCACCGCAACTGCTGATATTGACGCAACACGATCCGTGGTGGGCGATGCCCACCCTACGGCTTCGATCATGTTCTATTCTAGCCCGACGGCTTGTTCCGCACTAGCTCCACCGCCCGATCGATCCGCCCCAGGCAGCCGCTCCGGCCGAGAATGGCCAGCGTATCGAACATACCCAGCCCGACGCCCTTGCCGGTCACGGCCACGCGAAGGGCGTGGATGATCTGGCCGATCTGGATCCCCTCGGTCTGGACGAACTCGTGCAATCGCTGCTGGAGCGTCGGGGCGTCGAACGGCTCGCAGCGGGCCAGCTCAGCACGGAATCGCCCGAGCAACTCGACCGCACCGGCCGGCTTGCCGAGCCGCTTCTCGACCGCCTTTTCGTCGTAGGACAGCTCCCCGTCGGGAGTGAAGAAATCGGCGTAGTCGAGAATGTCGCCGGCCAACTTGACCCGATCGCCGGCGGCCTCAAGAATCTCTGAAACCTTGGCCTCGACGTCGGCCCCGGCCGGCGCCGGGACGACTCCCGCCTTCTGCAGATAGGGAAGCACCATAACCGTCTTCTCGGCCAGCGGCACTTGCTGCATGTGACGGTCCTGAAAGGCCTGTAGCTTGACCGGATCAAAGCTGGCCGGCGCCCTGTTGACCCGATCGAGCGAAAAATGCTCGATCAGCTCCGACGGCCGAAAGTGTTCGGTCCGATCGTCCAGCGACCAGCCCAACAAGGCCAGGTAGTTGACCAGCGCCGTGCTCAGGAACCCGACCTGGCGATAGAAATCGACCACGACCGGGTTGAATTCCTCAGGCGTGGTCTCCAGCCCGATCTGCTCGGCGATGCGTCGACCATGGTCGAGCAGCTTGGCGAAATCACGATGCTTCAAATACTTGTCCAACTTGCGCTTGCTCAGCTTCACCTTGCTCCCCGGCTCGGCGACAAACGGCAGGTGGGCATACTCGGGCGGCTCGTAGCCGAGCGACCGGGCAATGAAGACCTGCCGCGGCGTGTTCGACAGATGTTCCTCGGCACGGATCACGTGGCTGATTTCCATGGCGTGGTCGTCGACCACGCTGGCCAGGTGGTAGAGACACGAACCGTCGGCACGTTGGACCACGTGGTCCTGCTCACGGGCCCAGTCGAACTCGACCCGGCCGCGAATAAGATCGTCAATGACCAATTTGCCCTCGCGAGGCATCTTCAGCCGGACGACCGGCTGTCGGCCTTCAGCCTCAAACCGTGCCTGATCGTCGGCGGTCTCGGCCATCCAGCGGCGGCTGTAGACGAAGTCTCGCTTCTGGCGCCGGGCCGCTTCCCGTTCGGCCTGAAGCTCTTCGGGCGTGGCATAATCGCGATAGGCCAGTCCCCGGCGCAACAACTGCTCGACAGCCGCCTCGTAGTGCTCTGTCCGCTGCGATTGGTAGTACGGCCCATGGGGACCACCGACCTCGGGGCCTTCGTCCCAATCAATTCCCAGCCACTTGAGCCCATTGAGAATCGGCGCAAGCGCCTCCTGCACGTTACGCTGCTGGTCGGTGTCGTCAATCCGCAGAATGAACTTGCCGCCGCCTCGTCGGGCAAAAAGCCAGCAGAACAAGGCCGTGCGAACACCGCCGATGTGCAGGTAACCGGTCGGGGAAGGGGCAAATCGAGTCCGAATCATTATCAGTAGGCAGTAGGCAGTAGGCAGCGGGCAGATGACCTATGTTAGC
>Ga0315543_1004188_pt1 | contig 12281 bp, 5 predicted proteins | sample SalMarSW160210MG_2_FD_203098 | JGI IMG/M metagenome (GOLD analysis project Ga0315543, IMG submission 203098) | Salt marsh sediment microbial communities from the Plum Island Ecosystem LTER, Massachusetts, United States - Salt Marsh Sediment SW1601-210 ...
CCTGGTATAACAGCGATATAATCACCCCCGCCCCAAAAAGAGTAATGCCTACTGACAGTTTTTTTCGCAGCGCCAAGACGATTACGACAAACACCGCGACCAATTTGAGGGCATCCATAGTTGCAAGTATACGATACCCTTGTCACATGTCAATCATGTGCCTTGACACATGCTGAAATTAGCGAGGTTGGTCAGCAGACGTAGGTCTGGTTCCGAGTCCGCGTTAGGCGGACGAGAAACCCAACACCCTCGAACTAAGCAAATCTTTTGAATCGTTACAATATTTGACTATATTACGTGAGTAAAGGTCTTGATATTGGCAGGTACGTATGTCAGAAAATGATCGAAACAACTCTCATGCTGACGAAACCGAATCCGTGACCGGCCGTTCCGGCCGCCCAAAGCAACAGCCGATCGAACGGCTGGGGAGCTTCAAAATCGAGGCCGCCATTAGCTCTGGTGGGATGGGTACCGTCTACCGGGCGTATGATAAATCGATGAAGCGACCAGTGGCCTTGAAGGTCCTGCACCCCTCACTTGAAATATCCAAGAAGACTCAATCGCGTTTTGCTCGGGAGGCGTGGATCGCCGGTCAGCTTGAGCATCCCAACATCATCAAGGTGTACAGCCGGGGAGAAGAGAACAGGCTGCACTACATTGCCATGGAATTGGCTGATGGCGGTTCGCTCACTGACTTGATCAAACAGGTGCGCGAGTCGATCCCTTCCGGTTCAGATGTCACCGATACGATTAAAAGCGAGTATATCAACTCGATCTTAAGCAAATTTGTTGAGCTGGCTTCGGCTCTGGAGCATATTCATTCCAAGAGTTTTATTCACCGTGATATCAAGCCGCACAATATACTGATCTCCGGTCCGGAAAAGCAATTCAAGTTCACTGACTTTGGGATCGCGCACGCCGAGGACATGACCAATCTAACAAAGGCTGGGGATTTCATTGGCACCGTAAAGTACATGTCGCCCGAACTGCTGACCGCTCACCGTGCCGTGGTGGACAAGAGGACTGACATTTACTCGCTGGGGGTGTCTCTCTATGAAGCCCTGACATTAACTCTGCCGTTTGAAGCGGACAGTGAGGAGAAGTATATCACCGAGATTTTGTCCGGGCATTCCATCCCTGCTCGAAAGCGGAACAAGCGAATCTCCAGAGACCTCGAAACAGTTTTGCTGAAAGCCACCCACCACGACCCTGAGAAGCGCTACCAGACGGCGGCGGAGTTTGCGGAGGACTTGTATAGGATTCTTGAGAACAGGCCGATCACGGCGAGGCGGGAACGCATTGTATCGAGGTCGCTAAAGCATCTGAAGCGGAACAAGAAGATTGTAGCTGCCATCTTTCTAACGGGGCTGGTTTCGCTATCTGGCTTCTACCGGTTTTACCATTGGAGGGCCACGTCTCGCGACAGAGAGGCAATCATAAAGACCCTGATGACGGCTGCGGAAACTGGGAGATCGCCGTTTGAGATTCATCCTGAATGGGATAGGCTGTCTGAGAAGCTGCGACGAACGGTCCTTTCGGGAGAATTAGATTCGACGGTTATCTGGTTTTTCAAAGCCAACAGTCTATATCGTTACAAGTTTCAAGAATCAAGTCTGCTGAAACATGCGACTGTGGGAATAAGACCACAGTCCATAAATATCCTGGAGCAAGAACCGGATCTGGGTAGCCAGGCGTACGACAGCTACCTTGCTATTCTCGCTACTACTTTCGAGATGTCCGTGGATCATCTTCCTTTTCGCAAGATTGGAGTTATTATTCAGGGATATGGCTCCCGTAAAAAAGAGGGGGTAGGGGTCTTTGAAAAGCTAGACAGTTTTCTCGCTAATGCTGGCGGCCGTCATGTGGTGCGTATCCGCAGTGTAACAAAACATTATCTCAATGCCGCATTCTACAACGATTTTTCTAAGTATAAAGAAGAACTAAGGCGTTTTCCTGACGTCTTCGACTCGACTCCTGAGCTAATCATTGACTCCGGTGGGGATACTCTTGTTGCACGTGGGTTAAACATAGCTTACTCCGGTGAGAAGGGTTTTAGGTGGGAGTATTATCAGGAAAGAAGCTCAGTAGGCACATACAGGGTAGACGGCGAGTCGACAAATGGAATTGAACCCTGGCAAGGTACACACATACTGTCTACTCTCAATTTACAACCTGCTCAACAGACTTTCATTGATACCACCATTGACAGTTTTACAGTATTCCTGCACGATGACTATCCGGACAATTATCCTAGGGAAGTCTTTCGAGTGCCATACAAAGCCCTAATAGAAGAAGCTATTCGCATATCAGAAATAACGTTGGTGAGAACAGAACAAGACAAACTTTGGTATAAAACCCAGTTTTTTGGAAGATTGCCAAGCAGTTTAGTAGTACCTATAGTTGGTGACTTTTCTGTCACACATAGTAAATCCCAGAAGACTGTCCTCTTTGGAAAAATCCGTATATCTCTTAGGACTCTCGATGGTTTTTCCCATTTCATTGACATGGACATCGCATATAACGACGTGCGCAGCGTTGGAAGTGCGAGAAAGTGGTCGCCTGACTCCACTACCTACATAATGAAAAGAACGACAACTGTGTCTATTCCAGACATCACCTTTGAACAACTTATTGGATTGGGCCGTTTTGATGCCATTCTGAAGATTGCTCCCTCAATCGATGCAGCGCGTTTATTCGCAGATATCGACGAATTCTGGGGTGACACTCTAATCTTTGACATCAAGTTCCAGGCCTTTGACAGTAGCGGTACAAACTAATGAGATGCGCTGCACACAATGTAGCTCTTAGACCTTCCCCAGCACCCCCCGCAAATATGGCAGTCGTTCGGTTTCTGGGACCTGCCCCAAATCAATGGTCACTTGTGCCCGGCCGACAAGTGAGAATTCCATCGGGCGGTCAGTGGCTTGACGGAAGGCTTCAACTTCAGCCCGCGTCAGTTTTCTGTCCTTCTTGAAGAGGAGATTCACGATCCCATCACGCAGCCTCACTTTCTCAATGTCCAGCACAGCAGCAGAAATCTTCACAGCGGCAGCATCGAAAAGGTTAACTGCTGATTGGGGCAATTTGCCAAATCGGTCGGTGACTTCGTCTCTGATGTTTTCAACTTCATCTAATGTCCTTGCATTGGCCAGGCGGCGGTAGATGTCAACTTTCTGCTGGCGGTCGGTCACGTATTTATCGCTGAGGTGAAGTTCAATATCGGTCTCGACCTTAGTCTCAGGCAGCCGCTTGACTTCCTCTCCCTTCAACTCGGCCACGGCCTCTTCAAGAAGTCTGTTATACAAGTCGAAGCCAATTTCCTCAATGAAGCCGGACTGCCTTGCTCCAAGAATCGTCCCCGCACCGCGAATCTCCAGATCGCGCATGGCGAGCGCAAACCCCGAACCTAAATCAGAGTGCGCCTCCAGAGCGCGCAGCCGCTTAACCGCATCAGCATTGAGGCTTTTGATGGGAGGAGTCAGCAGGTAGGCATAGGCGCGCGTGGCGCTGCGACCTACCCTACCGCGCATCTGATACAACTGTGCCAGGCCGAAACGGTCGGCGCGGTTGATGATGATTGTGTTGGCGGTAGGGATGTCCAGTCCCGATTCAATAATCGAGGTGCACAACAGCACGTTGTAGCGCTGGGCCAGAAAGGCCAGCATAATCCCTTCGAGTGATTTCTCGTGCATCTGGCCGTGGGCGATGGCAATCTCGGCTTGCGGGACGATCTTCTTCAGATAACGATACATCGACTCAATCGTCTGCACCCGGTTGTGCACAAAGAAGACCTGCCCACCGCGGTCAATTTCATGCAGGATGGCGGTGGCAATAATGGCCGGGTCAAACTCTACGATTTCGGTAATAATCGGCAGGCGATCTTTGGGAGAGGTGTGAATGAGACTCATGTCTCGCACACTTATGAGCGACATCTGCAGCGTCCGGGGTATAGGCGTAGCTGACATGGAGAGAGTGTCGACGGTGGTCTTGAACTGGCGAAGTTTTTCCTTGTGCCTGACTCCAAAGCGATGCTCTTCATCGACGATAAGAAGCCCCAGGTCCTTAAAGAAAATATCCTTTGATAAGAGCCGGTGGGTCCCAATGACCAGCTCGAGCTTACCCTGGGCCAGCTCCTCAAGAATCTCCAATTGCCGCTTGCGGCTGCGGAAACGTGAGAGCATCTCAACTCTGACAGGGAATTCGTTCAGCCGCTCTGAAAAGGTGTGAAAGTGCTGCTGAGCCAGCACCGTGGTCGGCACCAGCACTGCCACTTGCTTACCTTCCTCAATTGCTTTGAAGGCCGCCCGGACAGCCACCTCTGTTTTGCCGTAACCGACATCGCCGCAGATTAACCGATCCATCGACTTTTCTTCAGTCATGTCATACTTGACATCATTGATCGCCTTAAGCTGGTCGGGAGTTTCTTCATAAGCGAAAGAGGCTTCAAGCTGTTTCAGCCAGACAGTATCCTCCCCAAAGGAGTAACCGGATTGCGCCTTGCGTGCAGCATAGAGCTTAATTAAGTCAGCAGCCATATCAGCGATGGCTTTTTTCGTTTTTTTCTTGAGCTTCTCCCAGCCGGGGCCGCCGAGGCGTGTCAAAGCCGGAGCGGTATCCTTGCCCGAATATTTAGATACCTGGTTAAATTCTTCAATCGGTACATACAGGCGATCGGTCTCCGCATACTGCAAAAGGAGACAATCGCGGTTGCGACTGTCCACGGTAATGGTTTTCAAACCGAGGTAGCGGGCGATACCATGCTCGGTGTGAACGACGTAATCACCCCTGGTAAGGTTGGAGTAATCCGAGATCGCTACCCCTTCTTTGAACTTCTTTTTGCGCACCCGCCGGTGATAGCGGCTGAAAATCTCGTGGTCGGTCAGAACGGCAAAACCGCCCCGAGGACAGACAAAGCCCCCCTTAAGATCGGCTACTTCAATGATCGGTTTGCTTTCAATGCCAACTCGCTCACCGATGAGTTCACCAAGCCGAACACCCTGGCTTTCTGTGTCAGTGGCAATAAAGTAGCTGATTCCCACCGAATCGTATTCCTTGGTGGTTTGCATGAGAAGGTCCAATCGCGACCCGAAGGAGGGATGAGGCTGACAGACAAAGTCAATGATGTCCTGGCGTCCCCCCTTGAAAGGTACTTTGTCGATCCTTTTGTAGTTGTTGATGGCTGCGAATACCTTCTCGGGCGAGTGGTAGTATTTATCAGGAGACGGAAGATTCACGAAATGCTTTTTAACTCTCTCCCGAAGAGCGCCGGCCTCATTGAGAATTGAATCCGCTTCCGCCTTCAGCGCCCCTTCCCCATGCAGAAAAATGATCCCGTCTTTGGGAAAATAATCCAGCAGGAAACCCTGCTTCATACCAAAAAGAACCGACAACCACTCCAATCCGGGAAGCTCCGGGTCATTCAGATAGCGGGACCGGATATAGTCGGCATCGTCCTCCGGTAGAACACTCAGGTACTGTTCCAGCGTCTCTTGCGTGATGGGAACTTCCCGTTTCGGTAGCATTGACACAGCCTCAACCTTTCGGATGGTGCGCTGGGTGGAAACGTCAAACTGGCGAATGGTTTCCACCTCGTCGCCGAAGAACTCAACCCGCACGGCAGCATCAGAACCGGGCGTAAAGAAGTCAATCAGACCACCGCGCCGGGCGAAGTCTCCCACCTCCTCTACCACGGGCACCCGCCTGAACCCCAATCTCACCAGGCGTTTGACCAGATCATCCAAATCGGCTTCACTCCCCTGCTTGAGGTTAATCAAACTGGCTTGCAGGAAATCAAGAGCAATAGTCGGTTCCATTAACGCTCGAACGGGGCAGATAACAACCGCGAGAGAGTTGTCCAGAAGCTTAGCCAGAGTGGAGATTCTTCGCCCCATGATTTCGCCCACCGGGGCTTTGAAATCGTACGGCAATATCTGGCGAGCCGGGAAGTGCCCCACTTTTCGTTCGTCCATCAAAAAGACCAGGTCGTTATACAGGTCGCCAGCCTGATCGGGGCTTTCGGTAACCACTAAAATGGGCAGATTTGTCTTCTCGGCGATGGTTCTTATAAGAAAGGACTCAGACGAGCCGGCTAGCCCGGTGATCGTCAATCGAGGCGCGGGCCCGGAGTAAAGATCGTGGCAAAGGTCCAAAACCGTTCTGTAATCAAGCCATCGATTCAGTATCAGCTTTAGCTTCATAGACGGCGGCGATGTAGATAATGAAGTCACTTTTAATCCCATTGAGCAGTTCGTCCTACACTCTCACTCCAACACGAAAGCCCCGGTTTTATCTTGACCGGGGTATCTTCTAATTGAACTGATCCTAATATAGAAAACAAGTTCATTAAAAGCCAGTTTCTTAAGCTGCGGCGAATAAGGGGCTCTCATTTTTTACACTACAGTCAGCGTCACTTTTCTATTAGTCTTCTTTTTGGTCACAACGACATATGTTACCTCATAGAAAGAGCTAATCGAAGCAGTAGGCATGTTTTCTCACATTACAAGAGTTACTTCCGCTTACGCTACTGTTCCATAAAAAAAGGCAGCGCTCTGGCGCTGCCATCTTGGTTGTCACAAATGTGGATGAAGGAAGGCGCTATTTCCTTCTACGCCGTATCAGGCCAGCACCGACCAACCCCATGCCTAACAGCAGAATGGTGGCTGGTTCTGGAATGACCGTTTCCGCATCATGCGAATTAGGAGCGAATTTGAAATGGTAGGGATCATAGTAGCCATACGCATCAAAGTGTACCCAGTCGTAGCTGGTGCTCACTTGGTATTTGAAAATTTTCCCTAGACCGGTTCCATCCTCGCCCGGTTGCATATCCTGGACGATGTCCGGGGCATCCAGAACATCCCCAACAAAGAATTCTGTGTAGTGGGTGGGGTAAATCCCATGCGGCGGATACGAACCGGAATCCTCAGCTGAAGGAGGAGTTCCGTAATCGAAGTCCGAGGCCATGATCGTGGTGCCGCCGATGGTCAGCGCATTGTCGATCGGCGTATCTCCAGCCGACAGAGCTGCTACAAGCCTGACACCATATAGGGGCTTGGTATCGGTATAGGCTGTAATTAACCACAGCTCAAAGTTGCTGGCATCAATAACCCAGGTATCAGTGCCTAAATCATAAGTGGCGTCCGGACTGTAAAGCTGCAGCGCCGGAAGGGCAAAGGCTGACGAGGTCAGGAAACTCACTACAATAATAACAAGAAAAGCTTTCTTCATATCAGACTATCTCTTTTATGGTTTCAGGTTTTTATGCAAATAAGCAACTTTGACGCCAGCTAATCGATTTTTAGCTGTCTATCAGAGGTTTCCGTATCTTATTGGCAGTGAAAGGATTACCACGGTTAGCGAATGCCAAGAACGGGGGGGAAATCTATCTTCTCCAATCACTGTGAAAACCGTTTCAACTTTTGGGTAACGTTCTTCAGCCCCTGGACGTCTCACTCTCTGCGTTTTTGGAAGTAAACTATCCTGGGTTTTCTGATCTAAGGCAGTCAAGGGGTTTCAAGTAATACTGAATCTCAGGGATTACCATACGGGAAAAACGGCTGGGCCAAGTTGTCCAGAGGGCCTAAACCACAGCACTGATTGAAGCAAGTCTCAGGTTCGCCAGCTAACTCAAAGGACAAGTATAGAGATCATTTTTACTGACACATTTTGTCACCCGACAATTCTATTTTAATACCGGCGAAAATGTGATATATTGAAATGGAGAAAGTCACATACATTACAATATGGCAAGCAAAAGAATTGAAATAAAGAAAGGCAAGGCAGAAATGGCAACCACTACCATGCCGGATCGCAAAAAAGCTCTGGAGGCAGCTCTTAGCCAGATTGAGCGTTCCTTTGGCAAGGGCTCCATTATGAGATTGGGTGACGGAAGTGTCCTCGAGGTGGAGGTTATCCCGACCGGTTCGCTGGGGCTGGATCGCGCCCTTGGTGTTGGTGGAATTCCACGCGGCCGGGTAAGTGAGATCTTCGGTCCGGAATCATCGGGGAAAACAACGCTGGCGCTGCACATTCTTGCGGAGGCACAGAAAGCAGGCGGGGTAGCAGCTTTTATTGATGCCGAGCACGCTCTCGATGCCACCTATGCCCGCGCGCTCGGTGTCGACATCGACAACCTGCTTGTTTCCCAACCGGATACCGGGGAACAAGCGCTGGACATAACTGAAACACTTGTCCGCTCCAGCGCCGTGGATATTATTGTGATTGATTCGGTAGCTGCTCTGACGCCACGTTCTGAAATTGAGGGTGAGATGGGGGACGCTCACATGGGGCTACAGGCGCGGCTGATGTCCCAGGCGCTGCGCAAGTTGACGGCCATTATTGCTAAATCAAAAACTGCTGTCATATTCATTAACCAGATTAGGATGAAAATCGGAATCATGTTCGGCAATCCGGAGACAACCACTGGTGGCAACGCCTTGAAGTTCTACTCAACTATTCGCCTTGATATTCGGAAAATAGCCACGATAAAGGATAGTCAGCAGATTTTAGGCTCACGCACGCGGGTACGGGTGGTCAAGAACAAGGTAGCCCCGCCGTTTCGTGAAGCAGAGTTCGATATTATTTATGGCAAGGGGATCTCACATTCGGGCGAGCTGCTTGATCTGGCAGTTGAAGCGGGAATAGCTGAAAAATCAGGCTCCTGGTTTAGCTACGGCTCCGAACGACTCGGGCAGGGACGGGAAAACGCCAGGCAGTTTCTCGAGGATAATGCTGAAGTCTCCGATGAAATTCTGGCGCAGGTGAAGGAGAAACTGGGAATGACCTCAGCTGTTGCCGAGGCAGACACAGAGGAAAACCCAAAAGAGTAGCTGGATGGAAAGTCCGGCCCACATGACATGGTGAAGGTGCACGGGTGCCTCCTACGTCAGGGGTAAGAAGGAACTGATAAATGTTCGGATACGCCCGGAGCATCAACCAAATGATGATCTTAACCGGCGTTATTTATTAACCTTTGCATTGTCCAGACAGTGCCTGATGGCACAGGTTTTTTGCGGTAATGTCAAGAATAGTGTGTAAAAAGGTGTATCCATGTAAGTCATGCCGCTTTTGCAGTTAGCCGTGCGACCTCTTTGATTCGCAGGTTATGGCATTTCCATTTGGTGTTGAAGTAGTTGAAGATAGCGTAGATGATACAATCGCAGTTTCTGGAGTTCTGAAATATATGCAGTCAGGAAATGAAATAGCCTCTCCTTTCCTGACCGCACCAATATAGCCGTCACGAAAGGGTTCGTGATGGCGCATGAAAAGTCAACCGCCTTCTGCTACGAGCACGGAGGAGGAGGAGGACCGCTCCGGAACAAGTAGTCAACCAGGTACGTCAGGTCTGCAACGTTTACCCCGTTGTCGCCATTAACATTACCCTCCTCTGGGCACGGCGGCGGCGGACCACTTCTGAACAAGTAGTCAACCAGGTAGGTCAAGTCGGCGATGTTAATTCCATCTTCTCCGTTGACACTGCCACGAGCAACACAGCAGCAGGCATCGCCAACGCCGTTGCTGTCAGTATCGGCCTGGTCGGGGTTATATACGTAAATACAGTTATCGCAACTGTCGCCTAAACTGTCAAGGTCGGTGTCTTCCTGAAGAGGATTCGCAACAGTCGGGCAATTGTCACAGGCATCGCCGAGGCTGTCTGTATCTGAGTTATTTTGCCCAGGATTATAGACTAAAGGACAATTGTCTTCTGAATCAGCAATTCCATCGTCATCAGCATCTGGGACAAAGCATGAATGCAGGGTATGGTTGCTATCCATAAGAACTGAATATGGATTAGTTGAACCTACACCGGATCCGTCTAATTCCCAATAGTCAAACAAGTAGTATGCATCTGCAATTGCTGTAACTTGAACAGCAGAATTAATTTCATAAGAATGGACTCCTGGAGTTGGGTCCGTTGTTCCCCCGGCAGTTGCAGTTATTGTTAGATCATATGTTGGCGGCGGTTCCTCGACAACAGATATTGCTGCCGTAAAAGGAACAAAGTTGTGTTTCGTTACAGTGATGTCCATATTTCCGGTAGAGGCCGTAGAAACACTAAAGATAATCTGGCCGCTGACATCGGTTAGGCCTGTGCCAAATGCATCGCCCGTTTTATACAGAGTCACCCGCGCCCCTTCAACCGGAGAGCTTGCACCATCCTCAACTGTAATAGTATAATCATGGGCTGGTGAGTCATAAACCTCAGATGGATAATCCACTGTGAAATCAGCCGGCACATCTGTCCAGATAGACATCTCCGGATCGCCCAAGAGATTCATAGCAAAGAGATTCTTTCTAGGAGCCCCATCAGTATCAGGATCAAAAACACCACCCGTATTAAAATCATTTGAAATATCTAATTTCATATCATACAAAGCCTGACCAATGTTGTATTTACCTTGACTAAAAATCTGTTCATTAAAGCGATATTGCTCACCTTCTGATGATCCCTGCGAAGGGGAACTCCACGGATGCCAATAATAGGCAGTTCTTGCATAACCAGCAAAACCAATGCCCCAATCATGATATGAGCCGTAACCAAATAAAACTACATCGCCTAATGTATAGTATGTATTGCTATACGGATAAGAAGTGTAATGCTTATCAAAAACACCATTTCTACAAGAGCCGGCATATATTACAGAACGTTTATTTCCATTTGACACTAAAGTCTCATCTCCCCTGACAAAATGAGCACCACCTGATTCAACACTTGCTTTTATATTATTCCCATGTGCAAACCACTGCACCAAAGTTCTGCCAGAACTAACATAGGATATAAAATTTGCCTCTGTTAAATCTGCTTCTTTTGGATAATTATCTAAATAATATAAACGGAAATTATCAATACCTACAGGGTCTAAAAAATCATCTTTGATATATTGCATTAATAACGCACCATCAGTTTGGTCATCTATCTTTGCGCCGCCCAGCACTGCCTCATCTGTCCATGTCCCGACATCAGGATTCCTTTCATAGTCAATAATCTTATTAACAACCTGCAGAATTTTTGAACTTTCATTGCTGGGAATTCTACCCACATAGGTATCAGGTTTCCAAAGGATATCATCACTTAACCAGCCATAGATGCCATCATTATCTGTATCCCAGTCATAGCCAACGTAAGTTGAATCAGCGCAATCTGCAAAATAATAATCAGCAGGAACTAGGTCATCATCAGTTCCACCCCACCAATAATAGCCTTCAGCACCAACGTAACGGGCGGGTAATTTCCTGCCTTCTGGCGGCGGGTCATATTCAGGCATACCTCCTCCCTGCTCACCTGCGATAAGGAGCCAGTCATATTTGGCAGTGTAGAATTTCTGACTTGGGTCAGAAGGATTAGGCTCGGTTATAAATAGCCTGATTTTCTCCTGTAAATCTGCTCCTTCAGGCTCTGCAGCCTCTATTTCAGTTGTATTGTAAACCTGGGCTGGAATACCTTTCTTCCATTTCCAATCAGCTAAGGGGACAACCGCAGATTCATTGTCAGGTAATGTAATAATCGCATACTCTATATCAACGTCGCCAACAGGGATAAGGGTAACAGTCTGTGTCTCTAAGAATGTTGGACTGGGCTCCTTTTCTGGTGCTACCTGACCATAATCAACATCATATTCTATCCTGAAGGTAAGACTACTATGAAAAGTAATTTCTCCTGTCTCTGGATTCTGTGTCACGGGATTAATCGCGACTGACACCAGATAATGACCTTGCCATTGACGTACTCCCAAGTATGCGAATGCAGGAACTGAATCAAACGGGGACATCTGGTATGACTCAGCCGGAGCAAACCCGAACCCCTGATATACAGTGAGATTTTCCTTGACACCCCAAGTGTGCGATTCTGTCTGGATAAGAGTAACCTTGACATGTGCTGGCTTATGGGGGATATCGAAATAGGCTTGTTTGTAATGCAGAAACGGAGGATCTAAATCAACATTAAGGCCAAAATCCTCAACCTCGTACTCGCAATATAGAATTCCCTCTATTTCTTTTGTCTCTGGCTCAGGTATGGAAATGGTATATTCCTCTACCAGATCTCCAGTTGCCCCAGCTTGAGAAATCGCATCTTGGCTAATTACTAATACTGCGAGAGCTATTATTGCTATGTACTTCAGCATCCGAACCTCCCGATTTGAACAACTCGCTGGTTATATTCAAATGTCATCTTGCACAATTCCTGGGTAATATCTTTAGAAGTGTGTAAAAGGCAGAAGGTGTATCCTTTGGTTTGAAACAAATTACAGAAAGGATACACCTAATGCCTTATCGAGAATTGAATT
>Ga0315543_1004195_pt1 | contig 12256 bp, 4 predicted proteins | sample SalMarSW160210MG_2_FD_203098 | JGI IMG/M metagenome (GOLD analysis project Ga0315543, IMG submission 203098) | Salt marsh sediment microbial communities from the Plum Island Ecosystem LTER, Massachusetts, United States - Salt Marsh Sediment SW1601-210 ...
AGCGGTTTCTGCATATACACGTATTCCATCCATGGACCCATGCTCTCGTCAGACACGGCTGGAACTCCATGTGGGAAACGTGCAGCCTGTTCGTCTTGTTTCGTGCCGGCAGACTGATCAGTAACTGAACCCTCTATGAGTATGCTGGAGCCTTTTGCAATAATTTTCGGTGATGTATTAACTGTGGTGGCGCTTGGTCCCTTGCCGATGGAGTAGATTTGGCTGTCGTAATAATTGTAGTATACTAGGAAGCCGTCTGCAACAATAGAGGTTGAAAAACCTCGGCCTCCAGTTTGACCAGCCCATCCCATTAAAGTCCACACTTCATCTCCGGTGAAAGCGTCGATGCAGCGTACTCTATAACCCTTGTAATGCGGTACGTTGGGAGAGTGCTCATTGTTGAATGCGTAGACTTTTCCGTCGGCAATAGCAGCTATGAAGATAGGATAATTACCCCATGGGGTTTCTGTACCACTGTTAGTATTATTGTATTCCCATAGTAAGTTTCCGTTTGTAATATCGTAACACTGTATTTCTCCACCATAGCCTTGCGTGTAAAAATTGTCGTAAGCAGTAAAGCCTTTCTGGCCGGCGCCTTCCCCACTGGCGTAATATTGAAAGGCACGAAAGTCCTCTTCAGTTGGACCCCACAGTGGTTCTCCAGTGTCGAGGCTGTAGCCCAACCACTGCATAGTCTGTGTCTCTGACAAAGTGAACACGCGATTCTTTTGATCCACTGGTCCTAGCGTTAGCACGATGTCGTTTGCTGGCGCCGTATAGTTCGTGATCCACAACAATTCACCTCTTGTTTCTGGCTTATCACTTATTGCCCACATCGTGTAGGGATCTGGCATGACCGTTAGAGCCCCACCAAGCCACGGCCATGAACTGCTTGTGCCAAGTATTAAGTCACCAGGGAAAGCTATAATGATACTCGGATTTGATAGCCCCGGCAAATCTGGAATTGTCACGTTCCATAGATAATTTTCGCTCATGTCAGCGTTCTTTCCCATAGGTCTATACTGATAAGCATCGCTGCTAGTTCCCGGTGTCATCACCAAAGGTGAATCTGGTAGTGCAGCTGAGGTCCACAAAGCCAACCAATTGTTCTCCCCGTTAAGTACATAACGATTTATCTCTCCACTCTTAGTGTAGACTTCTGTTCCTGAGGGAACATTGGTTAAGTTATATATCCACTGTCCGGTGAATCCGTCATAGGCAATCCAAGTATTGCCAGCTACTTGCCAAATTATACCACCTACGACGCCGTGTTGGTTCATTGATTCGTAATCATAGAGTTGCCCCTTCATTGTGGGCCTAGCTGCGCCTCCATATACTCCAGTATAGGGGATCCCGATTTCGTCCGAAAGCCACATCTCTTCGCCAGTACGCAAATCCACACACATATATCCTCCACCGGTTGCACGCGAGCCACCAGCATGGTTCAGCGGTAGATGGAAATAGAGTCTTCCCTGCATGATTATTGCATCAGTGAATCTGCCTTCGTATGCACCGCCTGTGTAGAAGGTTACCTCAGGGATTTCTGTGGTTCCTCCGACAACTCCTCCGAACTCAACCGGCTTTGTCCACATTATGTGGGGACTGTTAGGCGCAGTGCCGTCTGGCTGGAAAAGGTTTTGAGCATAACCATAATAGGTGCCAATGTGGCCTCCTTCCAGCCAGTTTGAGGCGAGGCTGGCCCATGCTGTGTTCTGTCCTTCTATTGGGCGCGTCCAGTACTCGGTTGGAAGCGGATAATCTGGCACCCCCCCTATTGGGTCCTCCTGTACAGTAAGGTACTCTGTTGTTTCGCTGGGCAGAAGAGTATCGCCGATGAAGGCACCACCGCCCATGGCTGTACTGCCTTCAACACCGGTTTCTGGATTGTATAAAGATATTACTTGTCCGGTATAGCTGAATACGAATTTGTATGTGCCTAGCTGGTCAGGTGTGTATAGACTGAATGCTGATCCGATCGGGTCAGAGATGAACGGTCCAAGTGATTCTGTGCTTCCGTCAGGCTTTGTGACTGTAATTGTGTAGTCGTGATATCTGTCACCGCCAATACCCGCTGCTGTTGGTGGAGCTCCATGAATCCACATTATAAGGAACACCATTTGACCGACACCTACAGGGTTAGGTGTAATAGCGAGATATGGGTAGCTTTGAATCTCCAATGGAGGATCATGCGCAGATACGATAGGCAAAGCAACAAACGTAGTAGCGAAAGTCAAAATTAGAACCAAAGCTAATGTTGTTGATGTTTTGTTTCTTTCAAGTTTCATTTGTTTTACTTCCTTTTTTACGGCTTTATTATTCTATAAGATATATTTAAAACTTGGTGAACCCTGTGCAACACTGTTTTGCTGGGACCCAAGGAAGTCCTTCTAAGGGACAAATCAAACCCACCAGCTCGTCACCAAACTGGACACTTCCCTGAAGCCTTCTCAGCCACTATATTGTACTCAAAAAAAGAGGGAATTTGGGTTTATTTTTGTTTTCTGACGATGCTGTATAATCCTACGATTATGGCTACGACAACTGCTACTATGATAGCTAAGTCTATTGTGAGATAGGCAGGTACTTCTGGAATTTCTGCAGGTTCTGGGTAGGGTGGAAGCTGGCTTATAGTCTCCTGAGCAACATCTTCGGCGCTTGGAGCTTCTGGGTAGGGTGGAAGCTGGCTTATAGTCTTCTGAGCGACTTCTTCGGCGCTTGGAGCTTCTGGGTATGGTGTTGGTGCTGGACCGACTCCTATGGAGGTTTCTGCGTATGAAGCCCAGTATGATTTGGATCCTTCGAAGGTGGCTGCTATAGTGTATTCGCCTTCAGCCTCCGGAGTCCACATCATCTTATACATGCCATAACCGTCGCTTGTGACTCTGCCGATGTCAATGTAGCTGCCGTCTGCACCAAAGGCTTCCAGGTGCACCGAAACCCCAGTTGCGTACATGGGCGCTGGAAACTGCTTGTATACATATTTCATCCATTCGCTCATGTCTTCATCAGCTATTGCGGGAACTCCATCTGGAAAACGTGCTGTCAAAGCGTATTCCTTTGTGCCCGGAGACACATCAGTCACCATGCCTTCAATCATTACACTAGTTCCCTTTGCTATGACTTTGGGTGCTGCTGTGACTGTTGTTTCGCTTGGTCCCTTACCTATGGCGTATATGCGCTGGTCGTATGTGTCCATGGTCGCTATTATGCTGTCTCCAATAATTGCGCGTCCTCCCCAGTGGGTTTGACGGAACAAACCATCTGCTCTCCATATTGGATCTCCGGTCTCTGCGTCGAGACAGACGAATGGCCCACCGCGCGGTCTGGGGTCAATGGGAGAGTGCTCCGCATGGCCCGCGTAGACTTTTCCGTCGGTAATGAATACTATACGTTGCCACCAAGTATTAGCAAATAAGTATTCTTGGTAGGGGTCATCTACAGCGTAGGTCCAAAGTGTATCTCCTGTCTTGGCGTCGTAGCAATATATTATTCCGCCAACACCAGTTGAGTAGAGCTTGTCATAAGCGAAGACCCATTCGTGTTCCATACGGCCCCAGCCGTAAGCATCCAAGTAACTCTCCGACTCAGTTTCCCATAGAAACTCACCATTGTCGAAGCTGAAGCCATAGAATCTTGTAAGCTCTTTTGAATACAGGGCGAAAACGCCGTCTTCACCATTATCAGTCGCACCACCGTAATGTATGACGTGCCTGCCTGCTTCCCATTCAGCGGGTGGGGTCCAAGTTTTATTAAACAGCAACGTTCCTTCTTGCCCTAGTTTCAAACTTAAAGCCCAGAACACAGCTTCGTCTCGCGTGGGGGATACGTAATAACCGAGTAATCTGTCATCAGCAGCTGCTTGGACCGTTCCAGGTAAGCCCGCTGGTATTGTCACGTTCCATGAATATCCTGTTTGTCCGTCAACCGTCTTTGTCCAGGGTCTATACATCCAAGAAGCTGTAAGGTCTCCTCCCAGCAGCATCGGTATGGCAGATGAGTTCCATAGAGCCATCCAGCCATTCGTTGTATCAACAACTGGTATGAGTATTTCACCGTTTGGGCCGCGACTAGACGTGCCCCCAGGCACGTTCTCAATAGTATACGACCATTCTCCAGTGTAGGCGTCGTAGGCGTGCCAAGTAGAGCCAATAGTGCTCCATAGGTATGCGGAAGCTCCGTGCTGGTTGGGTGAGCTGTAATAGTATACTTGACCAAAGGATAACCTAAATTCATTGTTATACCATAGCTCTTCTCCGGTATGTAGATCTACGGCATAGACTCCAGGGGGAGCATGAGCGAAGGGCGGGTACAGGACTTCGCCGGCTTCGCCGTATACCATGCTACTGTGGTACTTATTGTAGTAAAGTATTCCGTTGATGATCACTGAACCTCCCCATTCGCCTTCGTATGCATCTCCGATGAAGTAGCTGTGAGTACCATAATCCTGTCCTCCCACCGTTCCACCAATCTTTAGCGGCTTTGCCCACAGTATATGGGCACTTTCTGGTCCGTCGTTGTAAGGAGCATAAAGATTAGGGTTAGACCACAGCCAGTTCCCTGCAATCGACGACCATTCTCTAAGCTGCGCATCTATTGGACGACTCCAGTATTCTGTTGGAAGCGGAATCCATGGATAATACTCTACTGGTTCCTCCTGTACGATAAGCTCAACTTCCTCGCTGTCGCTGGCTTCCATTATAGTACCTTCAAAAAGCAGAGCGCCACGATCCATTTCGTAGAACGTAACTTCATTCTCCTGTTCGGGGAAGTGTGACTGCAGAATATATGTTCCCACCTGGTCAGGTGTGTACATGCCGCCTGTTCCTCCTGTGGCGTCGGTTTTGTATGGTCCCAGAGTTTCGGTGGTGCCATCAGGTTTTGTAACGGTTACTGTCAGACCCTTCCAACTATAGTCTGCAGTCGCTAACGCGGTAAATATTCCAACGTGGAGTAGCACCGGTTGACCAACACCTACCGGGTTAGGAATAACACCAAGGAAGACATAGGTCTTTTTCCTAGGAGGCTCCTGTGCGGTGGCAGCTGGCAAAGCAACAATTATAGTAGCAAATGTTAAAACTAGAATCAAAGCTATTGTAGTTAACTTTTTGTTTCTTTGAAGTTTCATAATATTTTACCTCAAATTTTTTATACTGTTTTAGTTTAACATAAGTTACATTTAAAACTTTAGTGAACATAGCGTAATACTGCTTTGCTGGAACCCAAGGAAATGCTTCTAAGGGACAAATCAAACCCACCAGCTCGTCACCAAACTGGATGCTTCCCTGAAGCATTCTCAGCCACAGGTTTTCCTCAAAAAAAGAGGGAATTTGGGTTTATTTTTGTTTTTTGACGATGCTGTATAGTCCTATGATTATGGCTACTGCAACTGCTGCTATGATAGCTAAGTCTATTGTGAGATAGGCAGGTATTTCTGGAATTTCTGGAGGTTCTGGGTAGGGTGGAAGCTTGTTTATAGTCTCCTGAGCTACGGCTTCGGCGCTTGGAGCTTCTGGGTATGTTGGAAGTTTGTCTATAGTCTTCTGAGCGACTTCTTCGGCGCTTGGAGCTTCTGGGTATGGTGTTGGTGCTGGACCGACTCCTATGGCGGTTTCTGCGTATGAAGCCCAGTATGATTTGGATCCTTCGAAGGTGGCTGCTATAGTGTATTCGCCTTCAGCCTCCGGAGTCCACATCATCTTATACATGCCATAACCGTCGCTTGTGACTCTGCCGATGTCAATGTAGCTGCCGTCTGCACCAAAGGCTTCCAGGTGCACCGAAACCCCAGTTGCGTACATGGGCGCTGGAAACTGCTTGTATACATATTTCATCCATTCGCTCATGTCTTCATCAGCTATTGCGGGAACTCCATTGGGGAAACGTGCTGTCAAAGCGTATTCCTTTGTGCCCGGAGACTCATCAGTCACCATGCCTCTAATCATTACGCTGGATCCAAGTGGTATCCCGGTGCCTGGTGCTGTGACTGTTGTTTCGCTTGGTCCCTTACCTATGGCGTATATGCGCTGGTCGTATGTGTCCATGGTCGCTATTATGCTGTCTCCGATTATTCCACGCCCTCCCCAGTGGGTTTGACGGAACAAACCATCTGCTCTCCATATTGGATCTCCGGTCTCTGCGTCGAGACAGATGAATGGTCCACCGCGCGGTCTGGGATCAATGGGAGAGTGCTCCGCATGGCCCGCGTAGACTTTTCCGTCGGTAATGAATAGTATACGTTGCCACCAATTATTAGTAAACAAGTATTCTTGGTAGGGGTCATCTACAGGGTAGGTCCATAGCGTCTTTCCTGTCTTGGCATCGTAGCAATAGACTATTCCGCCAACACCAGTTGAGTAGAGTTTGTCATAAGCGAAGAGCCATTCGTGTTCCATACGGCCCCAGCCGTAAGCATCCAAGTAACTCTCCGACTCAGTTTCCCATAGAAACTCACCATTGTCGAAGCTGAAGCCATAGAATCTTCTAAGCTCTTTTGAAAACAGGGCGAAAACGCCATCCTCACCATTATCAGTTGCACCACCGAAATGTATGACGTGACTGCCTGTTTCCCATTCAGCGGGTGGGGTCCAAGTTTTATTAAACAGCAACGTTCCTTCTTGCCCTGGTTTCAAACTTAAAGCCCAGAACACAGCTTCGTCTCGAGTGGGGGATACGTAATAACCGAGTATTCTGTCATCAGCAGCAAATTGGACGCTTCCAGGTAAACTTGGTAGTGTCACGTTCCATGAATATCCTTCTCGTCCGTCAAGCGTGCGATTGATCATTTCCTCCTCCCAACTACCTACATCCATCGACCCTTGTTGTCCACATTTAGTTGAGTTCCACAGAGCCAACCAAGATGGTGGTTGTGGGGGTCCGAAAGGTGACGAAGGTGGCCCAACCACAGGTAACAGTATTTCACCTTTTGGGCCGACCATAGACACTCCTCCAAACATGCCGAAGCCCATGCTCGGCATGTTCTCAATGCTGTACACCCACTCTCCATTGAATGGGTCATATGCATTCCAAGTGGTGCCCACTACTTCCCATAGGTAGGTGTAAACGCCGTGATAGTTGAAACAGCTGAAATAGAATGTTTGACCAAAAGTGAGTACAGTGTTGTTTCTGAACCATAGCTCTTCTCCGGTACGCAGATCAACTGCAACAATTCCACTCTGCGTAAATAGGGGAGGAATGCTCTCGTATCTATTGTAGTAAAGTATTCCGTTGAGGATTACTGGTGACGGCCATTTGCCTTCGTATGCATCTCCAATTTCCATGCTCTGAAGACCATTGGCACCTCCACTGAGACCTCCTGTTGTTAGCGGCTTAGCCCACAGTATGTGAGCACTTTCTGGTCCGTCGTTGTAAGGAACGTAAAGATTAGGGTTACCCATGCCGAGCCAGTTCCCTGCAATCGTTGACCATTCTCTAAGCTGCGCGTCTATTGGACGACTCCAGTATTCTGTTGGAAGCGGCTGACCTGGATAATATGCTATTGGGTCTTCCTGTACGATAAGCTCAACTTCCTCGCTGTCGCTGGCTTCCATTATAGTACCTGCCAACATCATAGCGCCACGATCAAATTCGTAGTATGTAACTTCGTTCTCCTGTTCAGGGAAGTGTGACTGCAGAATATGTGTTCCCGCCTGGTCAGGTGTGTACATGGTGCCTGTTCCTCCTGTCGAGTCGGTTTTAAGTGGCCCCAAAGTTTCGGTGCTGCCATCAGGTTTTGTAACGGTTACTGTCAGACCCTTCCAACTTTGGTCTACACTCCCTAACGCAGTAAATATTCCAACGTGGAGCAGCACAGGTTGACCAACACCTACCGGGTTAGGCATAGCACCAAGGAAGACATAGGTCTTTCTCCTAGGAGGCTCCTGTGCGGTGGCAGCTGGCAAAGCAACAATTATAGCAGCTATTGTTAATGTTAGAACCAAAGCTATTGATGTTAATGTTTTGTTTCTTTGAATTTTCATATGTTTTACCTCAATTTTTTTATACTGTTTTAGTAGAACATAACTTACATTTAAGCTTTAGTGAACCCAGCGCAACATGTTTTGCTGGGACCCAAGGAAGTGTATGAAAGGGGGAGAAACAAACCAAAACCCCTTACCAAGACGTCAACGAGCTTGGACGCTTCCCTGAAGCCCTCTCAGCCACTGAGTTTTTCCCTCTCAAAAATTTTTTTGCGAATTATAATATAGTACTATTTTGTTTGTATGGTTTTTGTGGATAACAGCTAGTGCATACATCGAATGAGATACAACATAATTTGAGTCGGTTTTTGATCTTTTTACTTTGTCATTCACAAGAATGCAAGAAATGTTGATTTGAGCGATTAGCGGATGCAACTGTGGAGCTGCCAAGAGTGCAAAAACAAGTTTTTATTAAAACATAAGATGTGTTGTATGTTCGCAGGCCAATTTTAGCGCCAATTCATTAACAATTTTAGACAGCTGTTGTATCCATCAAGTCGCTAGCCCTAAATTTCCAGGTTTTATTTTTGATTATTAACCGCTTACATCTAGGTTAAGAAACCCATCTTCGTAGATCATGGACGCTTAAGTTTGTATTTGGTGGCTCTAAGGAAATGCGCAAAAGCCGTTCGTGTTGCCGAAAAACCGTACATCCCACCTTTAGAGAACATGCGGAGAACATAGCTAGGACGAAGATAAAACCTATGAAATGCCTGTTCGCGGATTTCCCTCAACTCTTGCATGCTCAAGTTTGGAAGCTCAAAGATGGGAGTCGCTGTATCATACTTGTCGAAGTCAGTTACCCTTAGCCAACCCATCTTCTTCACATAATCAGCCATCGGAGTTCCAGGATAAGGCGTTGCTATATAATAACCTATGTCATCGGGGCTTATTTCATCAACAAGTTTAATGGTTTCCCACGCAGATTCGCGCGTTTCACCTGGAAACCCAAAAACCACACTTGCAATGGTCATTAATCCAACTTCTTTTGCAAATTTAAAGGCATTCCTTATCGTATTTGGAGTAAAACCCTTTCCCATAGCATCTAACACCCGCTGCGAACCTGACTCGACACCTAACCATACGGCAATACATCCGGCTTCTTTCATTTTCTGAAGCAAATCCTTTGTGATCATGTCAACACGGGTCCCGCAATCCCACGTTATCCTAAGTTTTCGACTATGAATTTCTCTGCATATTTCCTCAACTCTAGATTGATCTACAGTGAACGCGTCATCATAAAAAGTAAAATTGTCCGCTCCGTAAGTGTTGTGAAGAAACTCAAGCTCGTCCACAACATTTTTTGGGCTTCTCATCCGAAATCTTCGACCGAACATCCTGACCGCCGAGCAGAACTCGCACCAAAATACACAACCCCGGCTTGTCATTAAGGGAAACACTACCTTCCCATATTTTCGAAGTCGATCAATAGGCCAGAGATGGTGTGCAGGAAACGGCAAGCTGTCAAGATCTTCTATGTATGGTCTGTCTGGGTTCCTGACAATTTCTTCACCCTTTCTGCATGTTATACCCAAAACATCATGGAAAGCCTTGCCCTCCTTCAACCTTTCAATAAGCTCCAGTATCGTGTTTTCGCCCTCTTTCCGCACAACAACATCTAGGTATGGGCATTCCTGCAAGGCCTTATCATCCCAAAAAGTAACGTGAACGCCCCCAAGAAGAGTTAAGCATTTTGGATGAACTTCTTTAGCAATCTTTGCTATACGCAACGCAGACTTGTAGGTGAGGGTGGTGGAAGTCATTCCAACTATGTCGGGTTTCCGCTTACTAAGTTCGCTTCTAAATTCCTCATATGAGAGTTTGAGGGCTTGGCAATCGATTACATCAACTTCATACTGATTCTTCTCTAAAACAGCAGCCAAATACCCTAGACCTAAAGGGGTAAATGGAGGATGCTGGTGTGCACCCTTCGGGTAGGGTGGGTTCACAAGAGTTACATGTAGTCGCATAGTTCTTCCCTGAGTGGTTATCCTTTCACAAATACAGCAAGTTGCATGCTTAATATATTTTGCATAAAAAGCATTCACAAATGCGAAAAAAGATCAAATAATAAAAAAGGCGCATGTACATATACTTTCCAGGAAGATGAAATCAAGCAGAAACATTATGCTTATTCTATCTCTAATTCTAAAGACGAAGAAAAAGATGGATTCCTTCAAAGTTAAAAAAAGGGAAAAACGGGGTGAATGTTGGTAGTGGTTTTGCTGTTGTTCACCTGAACCAGAAGGAGACCCAAGCGCCAATTACACCAAATAGTGCCCAAACGTAGTATATCGCAATATAGGTAAACCATGTAAGGCCCCATGCGTCCCAATAGTTCATTCCAAGATCCATTGACATCGAGTACATCGGAGAAAACATAATGTATGTCTGAGTGGTAATTATTGTTGCAACTGTGGTAGCCACCATTCCCGCAATCAACATGCCCTTTAAGCCTGAACGACCCTTCATGCGCATCATAGTCATTACGGATCCAGCTATGTATCCCGCTAACATGCCGGCGACAATCACACCAAGCCAATCTAAGGTCGGAACAAATCCCCATTCGCCTGTGCCGTAGTATGCTGCCATGGACACCGTAAAGAGTATGCTAGTTAGGAACCCTGATGCGCCTCCAGCCCACCTGTTCCAAGCAATTCCAAGTGTTACCGGAATAGCGCAGGTGAGAATACCCTCAGTTATACCTATGGTAATTATATACTGTAGCGGTATTTCTGGTCCTCCCCAGATGAATTCTGGGAAAGACACATGTACGGTCTCCAGATAGTCAGATATCACTGTTGGGAAAAGAAGTATTAATATGCCTATAATGATAGGTATAACGATACCAAGCGAAATATCGCTGAATAGCACGGCGTAAAATTTATCTGTTATCGACAAAGCCTTTCCACCTCTTTCTTTTTATTTACGTAACTATTGCTTAATAAGCTTTTCACCTTATTTGCACGCTAGGCTGTTTAGAAATTATTCGTTGATTATGTGTCACGGTGTTTTTGTGAGGGCTTTTCTATTCTGAAATGGAATATTCTGAGCGGTCTTTCTGTGTTTCTTTTTCCCTTCTTTGAGGGTTACCTCTATCTTAATCCGTCTTTGATGTCTCATTGGTTTCATTGGGTTGTGTAATGTTTGATGCTTTTTATGAGGTCTGGCTTATGCTGCCTGACAGCTGTAAGGGCTACTGTGAGCATGGCTGAGAAGCCTAGGCAAGCATGGATGAAAGCCTGTTCCCTTCAACAATGAAACCGGAGGGATAGGCTTCCTGCCCGCCCCAGCCCCATGATAAAGAGACGTCAAAATCCCGCGAACACAACCCAAATCCAATGAATAAAGTACTCGCTTAATACTCAAAGCTTCTTCCTAACAATAAATAGCGCAAGCAACAAAATAATTTTTAAACACACTAACGCGCATGCCTCAAGTAAGCCTAACTAACCAGACAATCTTCAGGCATAAAGACAGGAAGGTTTCTCCCAAAAATTAGCTATTTTTTGGCATACCTTAGCCATATTCTTCTTAGTCAAAAAAAATAAAAGATTGCGCGCAATAAAGCGCGCTTGTTTAGTGTACTTTATCTTCTGCGCGGATGCCGCTATGTTTTTTTATCTTGTCTCTGGCAGAAACAATTATAGTTTGCAGATCGATTCTTGCAGGACAAACGAAAGAGCAGAAACCGCAATTGTTACAGTATCCCGCCCCCAGCTTCTCAACTCTTGCCCAATTTCCCTTGTTGACGGCTTCCATGATCAATATGACTGGCAGATTCATGCTGCACGCCGTTATGCATTGTCCACATCGAATACAATCAGTAGACCTGACACTCGCAAATTTTTTGGCCTTCGGAAGTTTTACTTTGATCCTGGTTTCGCTGGGTTTCGGAACTCCGACTTGGTCAAGCAGAGGAGTTGTTAGATTCATGATCACCAACGCAAGAATCGAACCTCCCAAGAACCCCATGTACACCTGAATAATCATTGTTAATATGGCTAAGCCTACACCGAATATGTTTTGGCCTAAACGGGTCAGGGGGGTAGTTGCAGGGTCCGTTGCCATGAAGAATGCCAAGAAAATCGAACTGGCCGTGAATAGATGGAACAATATTCTAATTATCATGTCTCCACCGTAAAGGTAGCCTGTAACGAGAGAGAACAACAGGGTGGTTACTAGGTAAGCCAGAGTTATTCTCCATTTAATATATCCTCGGAGAAGTGCAAACAGGGCTATTCCTACTGCGATTACGGCGATGCTTGAAACGCCGCCTA
>Ga0315543_1004196_pt1 | contig 12253 bp, 4 predicted proteins | sample SalMarSW160210MG_2_FD_203098 | JGI IMG/M metagenome (GOLD analysis project Ga0315543, IMG submission 203098) | Salt marsh sediment microbial communities from the Plum Island Ecosystem LTER, Massachusetts, United States - Salt Marsh Sediment SW1601-210 ...
TCAGCCCACCAGACCAGGCCGGAGGCGGCCAACACGTCGAGCACGAGCAGGATGGGGAGCATATACCGCCCGTCTTTCCAGCCCCCCAGCGACATCTGCGCGAAGTAAAAAAGCGCGAATCCGCCCAAGAGCAGGAGGGAGAGCCACTCCTCCCGTCGTCGCACCCACGCCGAGGCCAGGCCCAATAAAGCGAAAGGGAGCGTCAGGAAGGTGGTACGGAAGAGCAGGACATCCAGGTAAAAACGGGGGCCGGGGTCCTGCACCGCCAGCACACCTCGATAGAGGAGCGGCTGGTCACGGGGACCGCCCGCGTGCAGGAGCACCCCCCGCCGGATCACCAGGTCGAGGCTGGCGGCCGGCTGCACCCACAAGGACGGCCAGGGGGCAAAGCAGACAACGGCGGCGACGAGGAGCCAGAGGAGGAAATTGCGGACTGCGAATGACGAATGACGAATAACGAATGGTGAATGGCGAATGGCGAATGGCGAATGGCGGAGGGATGGAAGCCAGTCGGTCAGGAAGCAGAGGGCCAGGAAGGGGGCGAGGAAAAGCGCAGTGGTCTTGGTAAGCAGAGCCAGGCCAGCCAGGACCGCCGAGGTCACCAGTTGCCGCAAGCGCCGCTCCCGCAGGTAGACCAGCATCCACAGGGCGGAAAGAAGCATCAACGTGGAGAGAGCCGCGTCCAGGTGGAGGGCCTTCGAGTTTGCCAGGTAGAAGGGGTCGAACGCCCACAGGAGCGCCGCCACCCACGCCACCCGCTGGCCAAAGAGACGGCGCAGGAGGTACCAACCCCAGAGGATGCCCAGAGCCACGAGCAGCGCCAGCGGCAGCACCTCCACCGCCACACGGTCGGCAAAGGCGTAGCCCTCCGTCTCCAACGGCGCTGGCGGGTTCAGTCCGAGCAGAGACTGGAGGCCGTACCAGCCCCACAGCGCCGCCCCCGAAAGCCACATCACCGTCACGCCGGGGTGCTCGGAGAAGAGGGTGCCTGCCCAGTCCCCTTCCAAGATCGCCTGGAAGAACCGCGCCGAGCGGAAGTACCACTGGAGGGGCCGGGAGACCGGGTAAACGGCACGGGGGATGAAGGCCAGCAGGAACAGTAAAAGCAGGAATCCCGCTTGCAGGAAGGTGCTCTTGTGCCCTTTCACCGCTCGATCACCTCCGGCAGCAGCAGTCGCCCGTTGCTACCATCCAGACCAACCGGTGCAGCAACCACCGGAAGGCGCACCCCTGTATCGGGATGGTAGACCCCTATCCCCAACCGATACCGTCCCTGCGGAAGGCCCTCCAACGGGAGGGATATTTCATCGCTCACGATCTCCCCCACCTCCCACCAGGTCGTGGGGTAGGTCCAGTTATGTGGCATTACGTCCGTCTGGGCCACCAGTTCGCCGCTCTCCGCGTCGTAGAGATGCACAAAGAACTTGTATAGCGTCCCCATCCGCCGGAGCGCCTGCCAGTGGAGGGTGATGTGAACTGCGTCATCCCCTACCTCCAGGTCATACCCCAAAAGGCACAGAACGTCGTCGAAGGTCGCCCTCACCCTTTGCGCCATAGGTGGCACAGTGAAACTCCGCTCTGGTGCTAGCATTACCACCTCTCCCACCTTCACCCTCTGCCCCACTGGCTGACCGTCCTCTTCTCTCACCAGGCCTACCACAATGCTGTGCGTTCCGCCCCTTAGCCATGGTTCAATCTGAAGAGAATACCGGTCTCGCACAATGGCGTTGGCCGACCACTCCCCTGTGGGCCAGGCGGGCGAAATTTCAAAGCGCCGCGCTTGTCCCACATTCCTCTCCTCATCCACGAGGGCTACCTCGACCCGGAGGTCTGTCCCCGGAGGAGCCGTTGTCCCCCAGATGACCCGGAGTTCCAAAAAGGCGTCAGGGCTGATGGTTTCCGTAGACAGGCCCGCGTCGATCAACCCCATCCCTGCTTCCAGATCGTAACGCAGAGGACAATCTTGCTCCACCACCGGCGCAGTGGTGTACACCACTACCTCGTCGTCTTCATATCGTGGTGACACCATCAGGTAGGACCGCCACTTGGCCAGTTGCCCAAGGGAGGCCAGGTTTTTATGCAGGATGATGTAACGGAAACCAGCCTCGGCCAGCAGCGAAAGTTGGCGTGAGAGATCGGGGAGATGGGTGTTGATCGTCCCGCTCTCGTATATGCCGTCCACCAGAGGGACAGAGGATATGAACTCCATGGCCTGGGAGGGGAGCCGTGAGACGTGGCCGCTCAGGAGAGGATGGCCATGTACTGTCTGGTAGAACATATAATATTCTGTGTGTTGTCGGTCTCCCGGAAGCTCTACGATGGCGAAGTCGACTGGCTCTTCGGCCAGGGCAGAGTAGAAATCCGGCACATGGGCTGGGATCGTCGCCGCTGGCAGGTTGAGGTAGTCGAACAGGATCAGCGCTGAGAGGATACCCCACAGCAAGATCGGTCGCCGCCACGCCAGCCAATCCCGGAGCATGGTGGCCCCGTACCCGGCCAGCACGGCCACCGGCAGGGCCAGGAGCGCATTGAAGCGGTGGTAGTCGCGCATCAAGCGCAGCGGGGCCAACCAGCCCACCAGTCGGTACGGCATAGGCACGGCCGGGTAGAGGCGGCCATCGAAGCGCAATACTGGCCCCAGCGCCAGCAGAAAAGCCACCAGTGCGAGCGCGATCCACGGTCGTACCGCCTGCCAACGCCAGATCATGGCTACCAGGACCATTGCGAGGACAGCATATCCCAGGAAGGCACTATAGGGGAGGCGTACCGGGCTGCGCACATAGCCCAGGCCGCCGAAGAGGGGGGCTAACGGATGGTTCATCGACGGTACGAAGTAGGCCAGCAGATCGGTCCCTTTCCCCTCCTCTTGGAGAAAGTCGCCCGCTTCGCCTGTGACTATATCACGAGCCAGCGGGTAGAAAGGGACGGCAATGAGCAGCACAGCCATGAGCACTGCCAGCGCCAGCATCTCCACCACCCGCCATGACCAGCACTGCCGTTCGAACAACACGCTGAATAGGAGATACACGCCTATGGCAATAGTGGCGGGCAGCAGCATCTGCCAGCGCGAGAGGCCGGTTAGCGCCAGGAATAGCCCTGCCAGCAGCGTATATCGGACGCTCCCCCGTTCCCGCACCAGCAGGATAACGCATAACAACACCAGCGGCAGCCACTCGGTGGAAATCATGTTGGGATGTTCGTAGTCGGAGAGGCGATAGGGCCAACAGCCATAGACCAATCCGGCGACGAAGGCAGGTCCCTCTGACCTCAGCAGGCAACGGGCCAGGATGAACATGGCAAAAGCACAAAGAGTGACGTTAGCCAGATAGACCAGATTGGAGGCGACGACCCCGCCAACGACTGGCTCCGCCAGAAACCAGCCCGCAATGTTGACCCAACCGAAGTTGTGGTAGATCAGACTGACCGTCTGCGGGTAGAAAAGCAAGCGGGTCGAATAGACGCTGGCTCCCTCAGTCAGCACTTTCTTGACCCACCAGCCATTCCAGTAATGCACCCACATATCGCCACCGAAACCCCCGGTAGCAAGGGGCCGTAGCCAATCTGCTTTGTTGAGCACATTCCAGTAGTGCATCCACATATTGCTACCGAAACCCACCATGTGAGTGTCCAGCCGGGCGACCACTGGATAGGTCATCGCCAGAGTGAGCAGAGCATAAGCGAGGAAGACCCCTACATAAATCGATACCGCCCGTCTCCAGCCCCTCATAGAACCGTCACCTCACTCACCTGAACGCCATCCTTACCGGCCACTGCCTCGCACCTCGATGGAGCCCAGGGTCAGATGGTCAGCCTCGGACCCGGCGGGCGGAATCCGCTCCATCGTGTCCAGACGATACAGGCCCACGTTAAAGGAGTATGGGAGTGTGTGAGTATGGGAGTCGGATGGAAGCGTGAAGAGATGTATCTGAGCGAAGATGTCCCCATTCTGCCAGTTTTCCACCGGAAAACTCAGTCCGTCGGCGATGGCTACCAGCATGCCCTGGTCGTCCACGAGATGCGCCATCACAGAGAGGGGAAAGTCGGGCCGGTTGAGCACCTCCCAGTAAGTGCGCAAGGTCATTGTACCGCCTGGCACTGGACTGACCGGGTCTACCTCATACCCCAGAAAACGGGCCACGTCGGCAAAGTAGGGGCGAGGCAACCGGAAGAGGTGGTCTGGGTTCATTCGAGACATGTTTTCCGGCTGCCTCGCTTGCAAATAGACGGTCACTCCTCTGCGCTTGCTGGTCTGGCGGCCGTGAAAAACGATTTGTGCATCGTCGCCATACGTGGACACCACCGTTGGATCGTCAGTGGTCTCCGGGATGATGTACCAGCCGGGGGCCGTGCCAGCCGGGTAGACCCAACTAGAGCGACAGTCAAAATAGACCAGCCGCAGGTCTGGACGTCCCAGCGCGTCCTGGATCTGATCAGCCTCCAGTGCAGGTATAGGGGCGTAACAGACGGCCACCCATTCTCCCTTGATGTTGTCTGCCACGTCATAGATGAATATCGAGTATCCAACCTTGGCCGTCGGCTGGCGACGACGAAACCAGTCAAAGACATCCGGGTCTTCCAGAAGTTGTAGATTGGACGCGCTGATGGCGTACACTCCTGGCTCCGGATTAAAAGGGCTGAAGTCCGAGGGTGGCGAAGGAGGTGGCATGGGTAGCGGATCATACTCGATGCCGTACCGCTCTGGCCTGGCTGTCCCAAAATAACTCAACTTGATCCGGTCAATCCCTTGCTCATCCAGATATGCCCTCAGCCTTTTCAAATCCTGCCCCCAATCCAGATTCGAATCTACCGCATAGCGGTATCCCTGATCTGGCCCGCCGACCAGTTCATTGAAGTAGGCCAGGTAGTACGGATGGATCCACAAACTCGACAGCGCCATCCATAGGACCAGCAAGCAATGAACAACGAACAATGACCAATGACCAATGAGGGTACGCCACCAGGAGCGACGCGTGCCGCCCCCGGGGACGGGGGCTATGAGCAAGTAATGGAAGGCGGTCGCGGCGACCATCGCAGCAAACGGGACCACCGGCAGGATATGGCGGTACCCGATGTTGATCTTGCTGGCCATGCTGACGGCGAAGTAGAGTGCCGGAAAGATGATCATCACGGGAGGCCACGCCAGCCGGCGCGTGCGCCAGGCTGCCACAACAGCCACGACCAGCAATGTCAACAGGGGAAGCGGCGTCTTGATCACAAACAGAACCGGGAAGTAGTACCACCAGCCCTCCTCGGAGAGTTGGCCGATGAAGAAGGCGCGCTGTCCAGAGGCCTGATGCTGCCACAAGCGTTGCAGGTTGTCCCAGTAAGTTGGCATCGGCATCTGGATACCGATCGGTGCCCACACGCCCGTCTCGAAACGGTAGAGAGCCCACAGCACCAGAAAGCCTATGCCCAGGATCGCCACGAACCCGATCAGTAGGGGCGAGGCAACCCTGGGTGCGTTCGAGACATGTTCTCCGGTTGCCTCGCCCCTCCTCCGCCATACATGCCATAAAAGCACCAGCCCCAGCGCCGGTAACAGGATCAGCGCCGACAACTTGGCTCCCCAGGCCAGGCCCAGCGTGAGTCCCGCCAGCAGAAGCCGCCCTGAGGTCGGCCGATCCAGCCAGCGGGAGAAAGCGTAGCACGCAGCATAAGTCAGGCAGGTAACTGGCAGGTCGGTGGTGACGAGACTGGAGTGGGCCAGAATGTTAGGGTCGAAGGTGCACAGGAATAGCGCCGCTAGCCCCGCCTCGTGCCCGAACAATTCGCCGGTCCACCGGCTTACCAGCGCCGATAGCACTAGGCCCAGCGCCAGGACAGCCCAGCGGCCCAGGAACAGCGCCCGCTCAAGGGGCCATCCAGGCTCCCGGAGCAAGTGACGGGTGACGTCAATACAAGAGGCGCGGTCCCAGCCCTTCAGACTGGCCAGCGAGGGAAGATCTGGCTCCAGCGCTATATACGCACCACTCCAAGCGTGGCTCAAAGGAGGGTGCTCATACTGCAGGCGCAGGTCGCCGGTCTGCCAGTATGCTACACCCCGGACCAGGTGAAACGGCTCGTCCATGGTTGGCGATTGATCCCGGATGTTGACCAGCACCCGCCACCAAAACAGCAACAACAGGGCAATGACCAATGACCAACGGCCAATGACCGATGACCGACGGTGCACGCTGATCCTTTCCGTGTTCATCGGACCGTCACCACCGCCAGGGGGATTGCGCTACCGATGGGCACGCCGTCCGGGTCGCAGACCGGTAGTCGTTCCCCTGTGCCCAGGCGATACATCCCGACGAGTAGCGGAATATCTCCCGGGGGCGTCGAGGGGGCAATCGGAATGGTGTACTCATCCCGCACAATCCGGCCCGGTTCCCAAAAGACGGTCGGCGATAGCATACATCCCGGTGTCCCGTCCTGTTGACCCCACATCGCTCCGTCATAGAGTTGGTTGAAAACCTGATACCTGGCCTCTATCGATCTGAGTGCCTCCCAGTAGAGCACCAGGTGGATGCTCCCCCCGGGTCGGGCATCAGCGGTATCCAGGCGATAACCCAGCAGCCGCACCACCTCCCCTAGCGTGTAGCCTGCCGGGGTGTAAGCGGTGGGAAGCGGCGGCATCACGCTTGCCGGAGTGGTCCGAGCGTCGAAATGGGAAATGTAGTCCTCAACGTGATAGACGTTGGGTAAGGCCGCTACCCCCCTCTCATCCCCCCTCCAGGGGGGAGGAGGCACTCGGTGGTAGATCCACAGTTTAGGCTCCCCTGCGACCCGAACCTCTCCCCAAAGGTGATAAGCCGCCTCAATCTCAGCCCGGTCAACTGGCACCTCATCTTGAACGTTCTGCGCAATCAGATACCATTCAGGGGCAGGACAGTAAGTGCGCTCTGCCCCTCGGGTGTACCAGCCCGCGACCTCCTGTTCCTCATTACTGGCGTAGACACCGCTCAATATCTCTTCTTCGACTAGAACACCGACGACCTTCCAGCCAGCCCGATAGGGGAAACCAAAGTAGCCATCGTGGGGTATCTCATCGTCGGGCCGCCAGTAGAGAGCCGGGTGATGAGCGGGCCAGGTGCGCTTGATCTCGGGGTCGTGCTGGATGAACAGCAAGTAAGGATAATAAGCCAAAAGGACGAGAATGGCAAGGCCGGATATGAGGAGTGATGCGTGAAGCATGAGACGTGAGACGTGAAACGTGGTGCGTGATGAGTGGAAGCATGGCCAGATGCGGGCGAGTGGGAGGGAGGCAAGGAGGCAGGCGCCAGGGAAGGCATTGAGCACGTGGGTGCGGGGGACCCTGATCAGGAAGAAATAGAAAAGAAACGGAGCACCGAACCATAGCCAGGCAGCGCGGGCGGCCGGGGAGGAGTGAGGGGAGAGGACGATGAGGATCAGGAGAAGGGCAAGTATGGGGCCGGAGAGCAAGGGAGCAGGGGAGCAGAGGAGCAGGGAAGCAAGGGAGCAGAGGAAGCAGGAGGCAGGAATGAGAAGACCAAAGCGGCGGAAGGATAGGAAGGATGCAATCATGATCAGGCCGGCCAGGCCGATGAGGTAGTATGTAGAGTTATAAAACGTGGCGAGGGGTAGCGAGGAGAGCAGGTTATTGTATAGCGGCCCTTTGGTGCCCACGCGAGTGCCGCTCAGATATTCCAGGGTCTTGGCGAAGTTGGGATGGCGGACATAAGGGAGGTAGAAAAGTGCGATGATGCCGCAGACCAGCAACGCCGCGCCCAAAATGTCCACCCGGAGGGCACACCACTGCGATCGGTCACGCCACAGTCGCCGGCCGACGATGTACGCGGCGGCTGGCAGTGCCAATCCTGCATCATAGTGGGCCAGGAAGCCGAAAGCCAGCAGCGTCGTGCCAGCGATAAGCCACCGGCGTCCTTCCCCCTCCGACCAGCGCCAGAGAGCCAACAACGCCAGGGTCGTCACCGCCAGTACAAGGCTCTGGTACTGCACGATACGGCCAAATCCAACGAAATATCCGTTGATCGCCAGAAGCAGCGCGGCAACCCATCCGCTCCGTTTGTTGAACCAGCGTTGCCCCACCAGGTAGAGGGCCACGACGCCCAAAAGGCCGGTTAACGCGAAAGGCAGCCGGGCCTGCCATTCGTTGATCGTGCCAGAGAGCGTCCAGGTGGCCATGGGGAGAAGGACCTCAGCGGGACCTTTCTGGTGATAGAATAGTTGTGCATCGTCCCCAAGGATGGCACTGGCGGCCCGCACCATCACGACCCCTTCGTCGCCCTGGAACTCACTGTAGCCCAGGTAGAGCAGGCGGAAAAGCGCGGCAATGAGAATGAGAATGGCCAATGACCAATGACTAATGACCAACTTGAGATCAAAAAATGGAGGGCGGGGGGTGACGAGGATGAGGGCGAATATGAGCACATTGACGGTGACCAGCAACATGGAAAAGGTCAGAGGGCCGGGGATATAATGGAGCAGAAGCGTCAGTAGAACGACGGTACCCATCCCCAGACCAAGGCCGACAGCGACCCCCTCGGCAGTTGGTCGGCGATGCCGGTCGGTCAGCAATCCGGCCCACGCCAGGCCGGGCAAGAGCCACAGGAGGATGAACGCCGCCCCGTACCGCGTCGCGGGCATCGCTAGCCCCATGTCAACCAGGCCGGTGAGGAGGATCGGCCAGATGAGATGACTGTGCCGAAAGTTCATGCGCCTCCACGTCCATCTGGTACTTGGCGTACCTCTACCGCCAACTCCACCAACGCCAACGCTGTCTGCCAGCCGCGCCAGTCCGTGGGATGTGTGTCTCCCTCACGCTGTCAACCTCCTGTAGAAGGTCAAGGTACGCTCAGCAATCCGCTCCCAGGTGAACTCCCGCGCCAACGCCGCTGCCCCCTGTTCCAGACGCTGCCGTGCCGCCGAGTCTGTCCACAGCCGTGTCACGCCGTCCGCCAGTGCCTCCACGTCCTGCGCGGGCATCAGCAGCATGTTCTCGCCGTCGCGCAGTTCGGGCGTCTCCACAACAGGGTGTGTGGTCACGATAGGCCGCCCGTGGGCCAGGCAGGCATGCAGACTCCCGTGCCGCAGCGAGACGCCGTCGCGGTAGGGCAGCACGCAGACGTCCACCGCCGCCAGGCTCGCCGATACCTCTGCCGGGGGCACGAAGCCGGTGCGATGCACCCGTGCCGCCAGGCCACGCTCGGCGATGAGGCAGTCCACCCGCTCGGCGTAAGCCTGGTTAGTGGGATCGGAAGTGCCCGCCCGCCCGCCGATGAGCAGCAGGTGAGCGGGGAGCCCTCGCGCCACCAGCGTCGCCAATGTCTCGATCAGGTCCTCGCCTCCCTTCCGCTCGTTCAGAAAGCCGAAGTAGCCCAGCAGGAGGTCGCCCGGCTTCAGCCCCCACCGCATCCGCCAGGTGTCCCGGTCGTAGCCATCCGGCAGGCACAGCGCAATATTGCTCCCGATCGGAATCCGTACCAGATTCGCAATTCGCAATTCGCAATTCGCAATTCGCAATTCGTCCTCACGATTGGTCACAATAACGCCGTCGGCCCAGCGGGCCAACATCAGTACCGCTTGCCAGCGCAGCGACCCGGCTTTGGGGAAGAGGTAGGGCACCTTCAAGTCGTGGAAGGTCACCACCACACCCCTCCTCCGGTCCCTCCCCGCCCCCCCTCGGCCCCCCCCAATCCTGGTGGGGAAGTGGGAGAGGGGAGAAACGCGCCACCGCAGATACCATGGGAGCAAGTTAATCGCCGGGTGCATCCGGTAGGCAGCGGCCTGGTACTGGACGTTCAGTATGTCGAAACGGAGCGCATCGTCCAGGTGAAGAATTTCGCGCCAACAGCGCCAGCCCCACCTGTGGATGCTGCGGTGGACGATCACCGTGTTTCGTGTTTCGTGGTTTCGTGTTTCGCAATTCGCAATTCGCAATTCGCTGGTGAGTACGTGGACTTCGTGGCCGAGGGCCGCCAGCGCCCGCCCCAGTTCGCGGGTGAAGTCGCCTATCCCCCCCTGGTCGGGTGGATACTCCCCGGTTACCAGTCCAATGCGCATCGCCTTCGCTCTCATTCCCCTCGTTCGCGGGGGAGCCCCGGTCGTAACTGCCATTAGCCCCACCAGCGTCGCCATGTCCACTAGCCAGGAGGCCAAGTACGTGCGACCTTGTGCACTATTCCGCGCATGGTTCTATTACCATCCAATCATAGGCTGCGCCAAGGGGACGCTCATCCGGACTCTCTCCCTGGGTCCGCTCATACGGCGAGAGCAGGACCGTATGGACGAACTGAATTTCCGTCGGTTCTCCTGCCTCAATGACTGTCGCTGGAATGGTAGCGGTGTAGGTTTTCCACGTCTCCAGCACAGGGAGTGCAGTGATCTCCACATCATTGACTCGCAAAGTTACCATCTGGTTAGGAGGGTATGCCCACGACCTGAAACGAATATGATAGGTCTGCGGACTTAGACAAAAGCGGAGTGTAGCTGTTGGAATGCCACCCGACCAACGTCCCCTTACGCCACCGATATCCTCTGCCAAGTACCAACCGGTGCTGACATAGGCTGTATCCTCAGACGAGCCAAAGGTGACTCGAAAGGGGCCCCCCGTCGGGAGACAATAATCTTCTGTCTCACCTGGCGATGTTTGCTCCAATAATCTGTAAACTGTGGCCCGTACGTTCAAGGTGATGCGATTGTCCGCTTTGGCTCGCGCCAGGCTCTCGCGGGTAGCCAGAGCAGTCTGCAGCCAGCCCCCCAGGTTGTAGAACTCCAAAGGAAAATCGCTGACAGCAACTGGCACCAAGAAGTCTGCAAAGGCGTGCTCGTATTCCGGCCAGACCTGTGGGTCTGTCAACCCGCTTTCTAGGACCACCACATACCGGGTGCTGTAAAAGCGAATCTGGGACTCCAATTCCTCCGCCTGCTCTGGGGTAAAGGTACGCAAACGCTTGTCTGGCACGAACAAGTCGCCGAAGCGGAAGTCGTGCTGGTTGCTGTGCGTCGCCAGATGCCACTCCATCGCAAAGGTGCTGAATTGATCCCAGGTGTTGATGAAATAGAGGCGTTGCCCGTGGGCCTGGTCGGTAATCCAGGCGGCCAGCTCGTGGGCGCGGGGGTCAGTCTCGTACTCCACTTCCAGCAGGGATGGAAGAACGGCGAATCGTTCCACTAGCATGGGCAAACTCGCCAGCAGGCTGAGGAAAAGGGCCACGGTGTAGAGGACAACCCTGCGCTGGACTTGTGTCCGGTTGCGCGTCCAGGCGGATGCCAGTTGGGCCAGCATTGCGCCAGTTAGCAGGTGAATGGCCGGGGCTACGGTGGCGATAAAGCGGGGGTTGTTGCTTTCCTTAAGGGTCATTACCAGCAGGCCGATGAAGCAGTAGATGAGAATGAGGCGCAAATTTCGGTGACGCCAGTGTGCGGCCGCCCAGACTACCCCGGCCAGTGTCACCGGCACGAAAAACGGCGAGGGTGTGTAGTGCAGGGCAATGCTGCGCGGATAGAAGATCAGGTTTTCCAGGCTGTACCAATCTGCATGTTTGGGTTGCAGCGTGGCGTAGTAAATAAAGTCGTCAATCTTCTTCTCGCCTGCGAACCAGCCCCCCATCACCAGCGCAAAAGGGATGAACAGCCAAAGCCAGCGCCGTGCCATTGCCCGAAGCTGGTGGTGGGAAGGGCTGGAAAGCACTGCCAGCAATTCGGCGAGGCCGATTGTTGATGAGACAACAATGCCGTAGGGATACTTGGTGAGTAGAGTGAGGGCCAGCAGCAGGCTAGTGGTTACGAAACCCCACACAGTAGGTCGTTTGGTGGCGCGCAGGTACGCCAAGAGCGTGGCTAAACTCACCAACAGGCCGGGCATTCCCAGCATAACCAGAGCGGCATGAACCAATACGGTTTGCGCCGTCAGAGTCAGCCCCACAGCAATGAGGCCGATGAGCCAGCCCCAATCCCCGTCAAGTTCCAGACCGATAGCGTACATGACGAGAGTGGTCCCCAACAAACAGGTCAAACTGCACAGCCGGGCGGTGATGGTGGATGTACCAAAAAGCAAAAACGTGAGGGCTTCAAACCAAGCGAACCCCGGCGGGTAGACGCTTTGTTGGTACGAATGTCGCAGGAATGTGCCCAAATCGCCCCGGCGCAGATCAAAGGCGAGTTCTAGCCCTCGCGTGGCGTGCAAGGCCTCATCGCTATCGAAGGGATAGTGACGGTAGGTGACGATTTGCCAGGCGATGAAGCTGGCGACAAGTAGGTCGAGGAGAATCACTGCAATTAGCCCAAG
>Ga0315543_1004198_pt1 | contig 12252 bp, 6 predicted proteins | sample SalMarSW160210MG_2_FD_203098 | JGI IMG/M metagenome (GOLD analysis project Ga0315543, IMG submission 203098) | Salt marsh sediment microbial communities from the Plum Island Ecosystem LTER, Massachusetts, United States - Salt Marsh Sediment SW1601-210 ...
CCGAAAACCTAACGGATTTTAGACTATCTCCCATATTCTACTACGCCTTTTTTGGTGTTCCAGGCGCCGTCGCGTTTCGAGCAATCAACACGCTTGACGGGATGGTGGGATTTAAAGACCCTGAACACCTTCACATTGGCTGGTTTTCCGCAGTCTCTGACACCATAGTCAACTATATTCCAGCTCGATTAACAACAATTCTAATAATCTTAGCCTCAGCTATTCTGGGGGAAGACTATAAGAACGCGTGGGCAATTGCCCGTCGAGACCAAGCTAAGATTCCTAGCATAAATCACGGATGGCAGATGGCATCCATGGCTGGAGCGCTCCGCGTACAATTAGAAAAACCTGGTCAATACGCCGTTGGCGACCAAATCGAAGCGTTGAACCCGAGCAAAATAATTCGCGCCTTAAAAATCCGAAACGTTGCAATAATTTTAGGCATACTCTTTATGCTGCCAGTACTTTTACTAACGAATGTCTACTTGTTCCCCTTTTAGGATATTAGCGTCGCTTGGATGCCTTTTCATCAATTGATCTTTATTTTTGCATGTATGAACGCAATTATGCAAAACATATTAAACATGCGGCTTCTTGTATTTGTGAAAGGATAAACGTTCAGGGAAGAAATATGAGACCACATGTAACCCTCGTGAACCCACCCTACCCGAAGGGCGCACACAAGCATCCCCCATTTACACCTTTAGGTCTAGGATATTTGGCTGCTGTTTTAGAGAAGAATCAATATGAAGTTGATGTGATCGATTGCCAAGTCCTCGACATATCCCATGAAGAAGTAAAAAGCGAACTTAGTAAACGGAAACCAGACATAGTTGGAATGACATCAACCACCCTCACCTACAAATCTGCGCTCCGCATAGCAAAAATCGCTAAAGAAATTAATCCAAAATGCTTAACCGTTCTCGGAGGTTGCCACGTTACATTCTGGGATGACAAAGCACTGCAAGAATGCCCACATCTGGATGTTGTTGTGCGGAAGGAGGGCGAAAACACGATACTGGAGCTTATTGAAAGGTTAGAGGCGGGAAAGGCTTTCCATGATATTCTAGGCACAACCTGCAGAAAGGGTGAAGAAATCGTAAGGAACCCAGACAGGCCACCCATAGAAGATCTTGACAGTTTACCGTTTCCTGCTCATCATCTCTGGCCTATTGATCGACTCCGAAAATACGGCAAAGTGATATTTCCTGTAATGACAAGCCGAGGCTGCACATTCTGGTGCGAGTTCTGCACGGCAGTCAGGATGTTCGGTCGAAGATATCGGACGAGAAGCCCAAAAAATGTCGTGGACGAGATTGTGTTCCTTCAAAAAACTTACGGCGCGGAGCAGTTTACGTTCTATGATGACACTTTCACTATTAATCAAGGCAGAATTGCAGAAATATGCGACGAGATTAAAAACAGAAAATTGAAGATTGAGTGGGACTGTGAAACCCGTGTGGACCTGGTTTCAAAGGAGCTACTCCAGAAAATGAAGGATGCGGGCTGCTTCGCCGTATGGTATGGACTTGAGTCAGGTTCGCAGCGCGTATTAGATGCCATGAGAAAAGGGATCTCCCTTGCGCAAGTGATAAGAGCCTTTAAGTGGACAAAAGAGGTTGGGCTGATGGCTGTTGTGGGCGTGATTTTAGGTTCCCCTGGTGAAACCAAGGAAAGCGCTTGGGAGACAATAAAGTTTGTTGAGCGATTAAATCCTGATGATGTTGGTTACTATATAGCTACACCTTACCCAGGAACGCCCATGTACGATTCCGTCAAAGAAAAGGGTTGGCTAAAAGTAACGGACTTCGACAAGTACGATACAGCGACTCCCATCTTTGAGATTCCAGCAATGAGCATGCAAGAGTTGAGGGAAATCCGCGAACAGGCATTTCGCAGGTTTTATCTTCGTCCACAATATTTTCTCAACATGCTCACCAAAGGAAGGTTTTGGAGCTTATCAATAGGTCGGACAGTATTAGCACATTTTCTGCGGGCAGTAAAAGCAAAGCTAATGCTTAGGTAGCTTCTAAAACCTTAATCTATGAGTTCTTCCTGCCAAAGCAACAGTAAAGTTAATAGTCATTCTTTGTCATAGCCCTCTCGACTGGTGAGAGTGATCCAATGAGAGTTGTCGTCCAATGGAGCGGAGGCAAAGAATGCTGCTTAGCGTACCATAAGGCAGTGGAGCAGGGTCACGAAGTTGCTTATCTTCTTACCTACGTTTATATGGAACCGTACATTTTTCACAGCTTACCCGTAATGGAGCTGCAATCTCAGACTTTGGGAATCCCTCAACTCAAGGTTAAAGTCAAAAAATCATATGATGACATTTTCAAAGCCTTCACTCGTCTAAACAAAGATGAGGGAATAGAGGGCTTCGTAACTGGAGACATCGCCGACGCTGGTTGCGCGCGGGTGCACCAGATATACTATGATATAATGTGCGAAAAGTTAGGCATAACAATGATTATGCCCATAGAGAATCCGTCTGGGAACACTTATGATGTTTTGGAAGAGGAAATATCAGCGGGTATAAGGCCTATGTTGAGCTGCATAAATCGGGATTACTTTGGTGAAGAATGGTTGGGTCGTGTGATCGATAAAGATTCCATCATGGATTTAAAGGCGCTGGCAGACAGAGAGGGGATAGATGTTTGTAGTGAAGACGGGAGGGGCTTTCACACCATGGTGATTGATGCGCCGTTCTTCAAGGAGACCATTGAAATCGGGAAATTTAAAAAGAAAACCCGTAAGGAAAAGACGAAAAATTGGAAGAGAAAATGGCTCTACATGGACATCAAAGAGGCATTTCTAAAGCCAAAAAAGTAGCCGCCTTTGATAAATTTTGAAATATTTTAGAAAAAGCAAGCAACAGTAAGTTTAATAGTTATTTTTTGTCATACCCATTTCGATTGGTGAGAGTGGCTGAATGAGAGTTGTCGTCCAATGGAGCGGCGGCAAAGAATGCTGCTTAGCATACCACAAGGTGGTAGAGCAGGCCGCTACATACGCTATATTCAAAGGTTGAAATACATTTGGTTTTCCCCAAGATTTTGGGTGGATACGAGGTGGGTTAACCAAACAAACCCGCATGTTGCACCAGCTTAAAACCTAGCAAAGGTGATATGTCAATGTTCCTTTTAAGCAAATTCTGAAATGTGACAAACGTTAAATAATGCTTGGGGATAGAATAGTTGTTTTGTAGAAAAACTAAAAGGAGAAACGAGAAAAGATGAAATTTTCAAGAAACAAAGCAAAGGTTACTACAATCTCTTTTGTTCTAGTGTTAACATTTTCCGCTATCTTAGTTGCTTTTCCTAGTGTAGGTGCGCATGATCCTCCATTGACTGTTCCTACATGGGCATACATCAGTGCTTCAAATAATCCTATAGGCGTCAACCAGCAAACGGTAATTGTCTTTTGGCCTAATGAGATACCGCCTACATCACAAGGCGCTTATGGTGACAGGTGGACCTGGAACGTAGAAGTCACAAAGCCTGATGGAACCAAAGAAACGCTGGGGCCGTTCACGTCCGATCCGGTTGGAGGTGGATACACTTATTACACACCTGATCAAGTGGGCACATATACTTTCGTGGCTACAATGGATGATCACGTAATGACCGGCGAGCCTTTCCCACCCTCAGGCGACGCTTGGGGAACCGCGACCATCGGCGACACTTATCTAGGAGACACCAGCGATCCATACTACCTCACCGTACAGGAGGACCCGATAGAAGCGTGGTCTGAGACTCCTCTTCCAACAGAATACTGGACTCGCCCAATAAACACTATGAACCGGGAATGGGATGTGCTTGCAGGAAACTGGCTGGCTGGCGCCGCTCAAAACGTCGGCCCAACTACTAACTTTAACTATGGTACAGGTCCAGAGAGCGCTCACGTAATGTGGGCGACTCCGATGTGGGCTGGAGGCATCATGGACGCTCGGTTTGGTAATACAGGCTACCAAACAGCGCACTATGAAGGTCTTGAGTTCACTCCGCCGATTATCCTAAACGGAAAACTCTACTACAATGTTGCATCGCTTCCAAAGTATGGCTGGTATTGCCTCGATCTGTACACCGGAGAAGTGGATTATTTCCACAACACAACTGGTCCCGTAACGGGAGTTGGAAACATGTTTTTTCCAGGGATGGGATGGGTCGGCTTCGACGGCTCAGGAGCAATCACAGGCGAGTTACTGTCATTTGGTCAGATATACAACTATGAATCACCTAACCAGCACGGAGGCATGCCATACCTATGGTCCACTGGCGCCGCCGGTGGCTTTATGGCTCCTACTGGGACTACATGGATGATGTTCGATGCGTACACGGGAAACTACATCTGTAGCATAAGCAATGTGCCTAGCTGGGCCAGCGGAGGTGGCTTCGGTGCCGCTACTACACAAGTCTATGGCAAAGACGGAAGCATAACAGCCTATAATATTGCAGGGTCACCTAACCCTGCTGGTCCGTTCTTCCCAGCTGTTCCTCCCTTCTATTTGCAGGTGTGGAACACAAGCCGAGCAATATGGTACGAACCTGAATGGCAAATCAACGAGTACTGGATGTGGAGACCAGTCCTGAACATGACCTATGACGGAAACAACGGATACTCATTGAACGTGTCAATACCAGCAGTATCTGGTAGCATCCTCGCGATTCGTGAGGGCGAATTCATAATCGGCGGAACTGCAGGAGCCAACGATGTGGATGCGCCGCTTGTTCTAGGCAATCTGTGGTGTTTGAGTTTGGAACCAGGGCAAGAAGGGACGCTGCTGTGGAACAGAACCTTCACACCACCATATGATGTAGTACCATCCTATATTTCAGGAGCCGGCGGCCTGTTTGCGGCGGGCGTATCGGGGCCAACCGTGGATCCCGAAGACGGTGTCTTCCTCTTTACCTCCCCAATAACGAGGGAACATTGGGGCTACAGCCTCGACACAATGGAGCTGCTGTGGGGTCCAACTGAACCTGAAGCATCAATGAACTACTATGGCATGGGAGAGAGGATCTATGACGGCAAACTCTTCTCATGTGGCTACGGCGGAGAATTAATCGCCTACAACATTACGACAGGAAAAAAATTGTGGACCTACACTGCTCCAAACGTCGGCTACGAATCTCCCTACGGCAACTATCCAATCGGTGTGGCCTGCATTGCTGACGGAAAACTCTACCTGACCTCAAGTGAGCACTCGCCCACTCAGCCCCTATGGCGCGGTTCATATCTACGCTGCATAGACGCAGACAAAGGAACGGAACTATGGAAAATAAATAATTGGGGACTGGGAATGGGCGGCGGGGCAAGCACTATTATCGCAGACGGTTACGTCGTAAGCCTCAACGCCTATGACAACCGGATATACTGCTACGGTAAAGGTCCAAGCAAAACAACAGTTACGATCCAGGACGATGTTATTCCACTTGGAGAGAGCGTGCTAATCAAAGGCACGGTGACTGACGAGTCTCCTGGCACAAACCAACTTGAACAGTCAGGTCGTTTTCCAAATGGAGTTCCAGCTATAGCTGATAAATACCAAGAGGACTGGATGGAATACGTGTACATGCAGCAACCATGCCCCATGGACCTTAATGGGGTTCCAGTGAAGTTAGAAGCTTTCGGTGAAGACGGCAGCTACATTGAAATAGGCACTGTAACAAGCGACTCCTATGGTAACTTCAAGTACAAGTGGACTCCAACAGATGAGGGATTGTACACGGTCATGGCAACTTTTGCTACTTCTAAATCGTACTGGAGCTCATATGACGCAACAGGATTGTCAGTGGGTCCAGCACCAGCACCGATACAGCCAATAGAACCCGAAGCACCAGCAGAAGCACCCTTAATAACCACTGAAGTAGCCATCATAGCCGTTGTCATAGTCGCAGTCATAGGCATTGTTGCCTACTGGGCGCTAAGAAAACGAAAATAAACTCTCAACCTCCCTTTCTTTTTTTGTTCAAAGAAACAAAAGCCTAACAAACCAAATTAGGAACTGTTTTCGTCCATAATAACCGGTTCAAACGGTTTTGCTTCTTTTGTTGCATCTGGAAGGAGATGCGTGCACGGTTTTCCCCAAGATTTTGGGTGGATAGGAGGTGGGTTGATCAAACAAACCCGCATGTTGCGCCAGCCTAAAATCTAGCAAAATTGGATCTGTCAGCGTATCTTTGGCAGCAAATTCTGAAATGTGACAAACGTTAAATAATGCTTGGGGATAGAATAGTTGTTTTGTAGAAAAACTAAAGGAGAAAAAAGAAAAAATGAAATTTTCAACAAACAAAACAAAGGCTACTGCAATCTCTTTTGTTCTAGTGTTAACTATTTCCGCTATCTTAACTGCTTTTCCTACTGTAGTTGCACATGATCCCCCATGGGATGTTCCTACCTGGTGCTACATCACTGCTACAAATAACCCTATAGGCGTCGGTCAGACAACATACGTTTTCTTTTGGCTTAACACGTTCCCGCGGACAGCAATAGGTGCTTATGGTGACCGGTGGACCTTCACAGTGGAAGTCACAAAGCCTGACGGATCCAAAGAAACCATGGGGCCGTATACATCCGATCCAGTGGGAACTGGATTTGCTCCATACACACCTGACCAAGTGGGCGCATATACTTTCGTGGCTAAATTTGCTGAGCAGATATTAACTGGCGAGCCTTTCCCCCCAGGAACATCAGGTTTGTATTTTGGTACTCCCTACGTCAACGATACTTATCTAGCCAGCACTAGCGATCCATACTACCTCACCGTACAGGAGGACCCAATAGAAGGATGGGAAGAGGCTCCTCTTCCAACAGAATACTGGACTCGTCCAATAAACACTATGAACCGAGACTGGTACAAGCTTGCAGCAAACTGGCTGGGGTCTGCTTCTGCCGCTCACAATGTCGGTCCAACTCGTAACTTTAACTACGGTACAGGTCCAGAGAGCGCTCATATAATGTGGGCCACTCCGATGTGGGCTGGAGGAATCATGGATGCCCGGTTTGGTAATATTGGCTACCAAACGACGCACTATTCAGGTCTTAGTTTCAGTCCGATAATCCTCAACGGAAAAATCTACTACAACGTTGAATCGCATCCAAGAGAAGGCTATCGTGTCCTTGATCTTTATACAGGAGAAGAGCTATGGTTCCACAACACAACTGGTCCCGTAGTGGATGTACTGGGTACCCAGGAGCTATCGGGCCCCACTTTCGACCCAGAAGGAAGCATCGGTGGCGAGTCACTAGCCTTTGGTCAGATATACAACTATGATTCACCTAACCAGCATGGAGGCTTCCCATACTTATGGAGCATAGAACATCCAACTGAACCTAACACATGGATGATGTTCGACGCAGAAACAGGAAACTACATCTGTAGCATAAACAATGTGCCAGTGTGGTGCGGACGTGGTGGCTTTGTAGGACCATGGTACGAAGCCGGTGGTACTCAGGTCTACGGCAAAGACGGAAGCATATTATGGTACCGAGTTGACGCAAGGAACAATCTTTTGCAGTGTTGGAACACAAGTCGAGCTATCTGGTACAGAGAAGAGTGGAATACCAACCAATACTGGATGTGGAGACCTTACCTAAATTACACGTTTGGCGGGATCTACGGTTACTCATTGAATGTGTCAGTACCTGCTGTATCTGGTAGCATGCTCGCGATTCGTGAGGGTGAGTTCGTGATCGGTGGAACTTCAGGAAAGAACAACGGCACTTACGTTGAGCAGGGCAATTTGTGGGCTTTGAGTCTGAAACCAGGAGAAGAAGGGACACTATTATGGAACAGAACCTTTACGCCGCCACTAGGCGTGCCAGATGTAGCCGCCGGCTTGTTTGGCGCGGGAACCATGAGTGGGCCAACTGTGGATCCAGAAGATGGTGTTTTCCTATTTGAGCAATCAATAACGAGGGAACGGTGGGGCTACAGTCTCGAAACAGGGGAGCTGCTTTGGGGTCCAACTGAACCCGAAGCATCAATGAACTACTATGGCATGGAAGACTTTATCTATCAAGGCAAACTCTTCTCATATGGCTACAGCGGAGAATTAATCGCCTACAACATTACAACAGGAAAAGTCTTGTGGACCTACACTGCTGGCCAAGAAGGCTACGAATCTCCCTACGGCAATTATCCACTCTCACTAGCCTGCATTGCTGACGGAAAAATCTACATGTACTCAACTGAGCACTCGCCAACTCAGCCCCCATGGCGCGGTTCATACCTACGCTGCATAGACGCATCAAACGGAGAGGAATTATGGAAAATAAATCATTGGGGAAGCGCTGTTATCGCAGACGGCTACGTCGTAGGGTGGAACGCCTATGACAATCGGATATACTGCTACGGCAAGGGACCAAGCGCCACTACAGTCGAAGCACCAATGACTGCTGTACCACTTGGAGACAGCGTAGTGATACGGGGCACGGTGACTGATCAGTCTCCCGGCGCGTCAGGAACTGCAGCAATAGCTGATAAGGATCAGCAGGCTTGGATGGAATATGTATATATGCAGCAGGGAATCCCCGGAGATGCAATTGGCGTTGAAGTATCATTGGATGCTGTTGATCCTAACGGCAACTTTGTCCACATCGACACAGTAACAAGTGACATGGGCGGCATGTTCAAGAAGATGTGGGCTCCGGAAATGGAAGGCGAATACACGATTATTGCCACCTTCGGAGGTTCAAAGGCATACTATAGCTCATACGCAGAAACCGCTATAGGAGTGGGTCCAGCACCAGCACCGATACAGCCAATAGAACCCGAAGTACCAGCAGAAGCACCCTTAATAACCACTGAAGTAGCCATCATAGCCGTTGTCATAGTCGCAGTCATAGGCATTGTTGCCTACTGGGCGCTAAGAAAACGAAAATAAACTCTCAACATTTTCCCTTCTTTTTTTTCAAAGAAACAAACGCTTAACAAACCACATTAGGGACTGTTTTCGTCCATAATAACAGGCATGAACAGTTTAGCTTCTTTTGTTGCATCTGGAAGGAGATACGTGCACGGTTTTCCCCAAGATTTTGGGTGGATACGAGGTGGATTGATCAAACAAACCCGCATGTTGCACCAGCTTAAAATCTAGCAAAATTGGATATGTCAACGTATCTTTACAGCAAATTCTAAAATGTGACAAGTCTTAAATAACGCTTGGGGATAGAATAGTTGCTTTGTAGAAAAACTAAAAGGAGAAAAGAGAATAGATGAAATTTTCAACAAACAAGGCAAAGGTTACATCAGTCATTTTTGTTCTAGTGTTAACATTTTCCGCTATCTTAGTTGCTTTTCCTAGTGTAGGTGCGCATGATCCTCCATTGACTGTTCCTACATGGGCATACATCAGTGCTTCAAATAATCCTATAGGCGTCGGTCAGCAAACGGTGATTGTCTATTGGCCTAACGCGCTACCGCCTACAGGACAAGGTGCTTATGGTGACAGGTGGACTTGGACCATAGAAGTCACAAAGCCTGATGCATCCAAAGAAACGCTGGGGCCGTGGGAGTCCGATCCAGTTGGAGGTGGGTGGACTACATATACACCTGATCAAGTGGGCACATACACTTTCGTGGCTATAATGGATGATCACGTAATAACTGGCGAGCCTGCACCACCCGCGGGCGCTTGGGGAACCGAGACCATCGGCGATACTTACCTAGGAGACACTAGCGATCCATACTACCTCACCGTACAGGAGGATCCAATAGAGTCGTGGCCTGAGACTCCTCTTCCAACAGAATACTGGACTCGTCCAATAAACACTTTAAACAGAGAATGGTATAGGCTTGCAGGAAACTGGCTGGCTGGTGCCGCTCAAGATGTCGGTCCAACTACTCGTTTCTGCTACGGTCTGGGACCAGAGAGCGCGCACGTAATGTGGGCGACTCCGATGTGGGCTGGAGGCATCATGGACGAACGTTTCGGTAATATTGGCTACGCAACAGGGCACTACGAAGGTATTGATTTCAAACCACCGATTATCCTCAACGGAAAAATCTACTACAATGTTATGTCGCTCCCAATGTATGGCTGGTACTGTCTCGATCTGTACACCGGAAAAGTGGATTATTTCCACAACACAACTGGTCCCATAACGGGAATTGGAAACACGTTTATTCCAGGGATGGGATGGGTCGGCTTCGACGGCTCAGGGGCGATTATAGGCGAGAAACTGGCATTTGGTCAGATATACAATTATGCGTCACCTAACCAGCACGGAGGCATGCCATACCTATGGTCCACTCCATCAACAGGCTTTTTTGCTTCACCCGATCCAAATACTCAGCAGAACTGGATGATGTTCGACGCGTACACAGGAAACTACATATGCAGCATAGCCAACGCGTCCAATGCGGGTACAGCTGTCTACGGCAAAGACGGAAGCATACTACGCTACAACATTTTAGGGACACCGAACCCTGCTGGCCCGTTCTTCCCATCACTGCCTCCCTTCTATTTGCAAGTGTGGAACACAAGCCGAGCAATCTGGTACGAAGAGGAATGGCAAATCAATGAATATTGGATGTGGCGACCCGTCCTAAACATGACCTATGACGGCAACAACGGATACTCATTGAACGTGACAATACCTGCTGTATCGGGTGACATATTAGCGATTCGTGAGGGCGAATTCATAATCGGTGGAACTGGAGGAACTAACAAACCGGATGTGCCGCTTGAGCTGGGCAATCTGTGGTGTTTAAGTCTGGAACCAGGACAAGAAGGAACACTGCTATGGAACAGAACCTTCACGCCACCATATGACGAAGTACCATCAACAATCGGCGGAATGTTTGGCGGGGGAGGCGTAGAACTGGCTCATGTGGATCCAGAAGATGGCGTCTTCCTCTTTAGTTCCCCAGTAACGAGGGAACATTGGGGCTACAGCCTCGACACAATGGAGATGCTGTGGGGTCCAACTGAACCCGAAGGATCAATGAACTACTATGGCATGTATGAGAATATCTATCAAGGCAAACTCTTATCAACCGGCTGGAGCGGAGAATTACTAGCCTATAACATTACGACTGGCAAAGTCTTGTGGAAGTACAGTGCTCCAAACGTCGGCTACGAATCTCCATATGGCAATTACCCAATCAACATAGCCGCTATTGCTGACGGAAAAATCTACATGATCTCGGGTGAGCACTCGGTCACTCAGCCTCCATACCGTGGTCCAAACCTACGATGTATAGACGCAGAAACAGGAGATGAAGTATGGAAAGTCGCTTTCTTTGGAGCAGATGGCGGGGCAAGTCTCGGAGGAATAACAGTAGTTATGGCAGATGGCTATGTCGTCGGTCTCAACTATTATGACAATCAGATATACTGCCTCGGCAAGGGACCAAGCTCCACAACAGTCACAGCATCACCGAAAATTATAGCAAATGGAAATAGCGTAATGATAGAAGGCACGGTGACTGATCAGTCTCCAGGCACAAAGACCACTGAAATTATGGCAAAGTCTCCTAATGCAGAGGGCGTTCCAGCTATAGCTGATGAATATCAAGAGGACTGGATGGAATATCTGTACATGCAGCAGGCAATCCCCGTATACTTTGAGGGCGTTGAAGTATCATTGGATGCTGTTGATCCTAACGGCAACTTTGTCCACATCGACACAGTAAGAAGTGACATGTCTGGCATGTTCAAGAAGATGTGGACTCCGGACACTGAAGGCGAATACACGATTATGGCCACCTTCGGAGGTTCAAAGGCATACTATAGCTCATACGCAGAAACTGCCGTAGGAGTGGGTCCAGCACCAGCACCGATACAACCAATAGAACCCGAAGCACCAACAGAAGCACCCTTCATAACCACAGAAATCGCCATAATCATAGCCGTTGTGATAATTGCAATAATAGGCATCGTTGCTTACTGGCAGCTAAAAAAACGAAAATAAACTCTCAACCTCCCCTTTCTTTTTTTGTTCAAAGAAAAAACGCTTAACAAACCACATTAGGGACTGTTTCTGTCCATAATGACAGGTATAAACGGTTTAGATTCTTCTGTTGCATCTGGAAGGAAATGCGCACAATATGAAAGGCTATTGTAGCTGTTCTTCCTTAATTTGTAAACTTTTTTATTATAATTAATATTTGAATTATGCCTTTGATTTAGAAGATCAGCGTTCGCTGCAATAAGAACTTCTTGGCACAAAAAAATTCAAAGAAAATATCTAGATTACTTTTTAGCTACCCAAAAACTCATTTCAGGTTTGCATAAATACTTGTAT
>Ga0315543_1004201_pt1 | contig 12233 bp, 7 predicted proteins | sample SalMarSW160210MG_2_FD_203098 | JGI IMG/M metagenome (GOLD analysis project Ga0315543, IMG submission 203098) | Salt marsh sediment microbial communities from the Plum Island Ecosystem LTER, Massachusetts, United States - Salt Marsh Sediment SW1601-210 ...
GTATTTTTGTAATTACTCAGAGCGATGCGATAGTCATACGTATCGATGCGATTGCCGCCCTGGATGCGAGTCTTTTTATTCTCAAGCTCGCGAACCACCTGGACCTGCGTATCGATACCGAAGCCGGCGGTGAATGTCTCGCCGATAGTGACCTGCGGCAGCCGGCTTCTGCCGACGAATTCGCCGTTGCGGAATATACTGGCGTCTCCGGGCAGAAGAACCGTGTCGCTGTCGTTGAGCAGGTCTGCCTGCAGATAGACATAATCGGTCAGCAGCGGCGTGGCAATTAGCGTAAAATCGGCCCGGCTTCTAATCGAAGCTATGCTGACAAGCTGCTGGTCGCTTCGGCTGGGCAGCGTTAGTTTGCCGGGCAAGTCATACGTGACGCTGATTCCCTCGGTGCGCGAAATCTGGGCTATCTGCTGCTGGAATTCCTGCAGCTCTTTTTGGCCGGCCCTGAAGAAAAATGCCTGGTTGTTTATTGCCAGCTCGTTGAGTTCGGAATTGGCGGCTATGCCTTTTTTAATATTGGCTTTTCGAGACTCTTGATACTGCCGGGCCTGGTCGGCGCCAACGAAATCTACTTGTTGAAGCTGCTGGATTTGGGCCGGGTGAGAAAGAGCCACGAGCATGGGCTCCAGGATTGGCGGTGCCGCAACCATCGTCGGCTCGGCGGTGGAAAGGCTAAGAGCCACACCGTTCCAGTTTTCGCCGCTGGTCTGATTCACCACGGCATTGTACTCGATCAGGACGTTTGATTTTTTAGGATCCGCGCGCAGATTGTACTGCTGCTGCCAGTTTGCGCCGCCGACAAGGTAGCTTAGCTGAATGTCGATATTTTTGCCGCCGGATCTGCTTATAAACAGAACGGCTTCCCGCTCGGTTCGGGACTGACCGGCCACCAACTTTTTGCGTTTGCGATCAAGTAGTTCAAGTTCCTTTTTCAATCCGGCAATTTTGTCCTCAAGTTCCATCCTCTGCTTATAGTACTCAAGACCTTTTGTCTCTATCAGCTCTGTTAAGCTTTCGACAGGCTCGAAAGCCAAAAGGCCTCTGCTAAGGTCGCTTTTTGCCGCGGCGATTGTAAAGTCCTTGAGCTTTTCGAACATTTGCCACTGCGTACCCAAATGCTTATGCTCGCTTTCGGCGTGCTTGATCTGATGCTGTACATCCTCAATCTGAGCGTCAAGCTGCTTGACCTCCTGGCGCGTGTCTTGCCTTACTGCTTTTTCACGATATCTTACGCTGAGCACCTTGGTATCGTCCGAAGTCTGGGCATAAATACTTTCGGGCACAATCATAGCCGGCAGGTCTTTCACTATGAACTCCGATGCGCCCGGCGGTAAATCAATGCCGACAGTTCGCGTCACAAGAGCCTGGCCGCGATACACCGTGACCTTCGAGATGGTGCCGGTCGTTGTCGGCACCTCGGCAGAAGCTACAGATGCCATAAAAATAATCAGCGTAAATACCAATAAGAGTGCCTGTGTTAGATTCTTCATTTTTAAGCTCCTTTCAAAAAAGTTTCGTTAAATCTTTTACGACCATCCCCAAAGCCTTCGGCTTTGAGACTGCCACCCGTTTTGAATCAATCCTACTGGGTGGCAGCCTCATCCCGATTGTCGTTATCGGGATGGGGATTGCTTTCCCGGACTAAACACATACGTTTTTGTTTCTTATCTGCGCCAGAAATAATGCCACTTATACTCCAGTTCGATTTCTTTGCCGGGCCTGATCTCGCATTCCCAGCTCACGCGACCAACGGCGTTGAAGTGGTACCACCAGTACGGCCAATTGTACCAACCCCACCAGAATGGCCGGCTGTTCGGATCCATCCATCCGCCCTCGTGACTGCCAAGGTGCTCGATTGAACCTTTGTGGCTGGCGCTGTCGATTTGGCCAAGAATTGACCGGCGGATTTCCAGACTGACCGTATCAGAGCGGCGGTTTGTAAGATGAATGGTCCCGGTCAGATTACTGCGGGCGTAAGTATGGTTATCCCATTTGGCTGCATCGGGAATGCGGTCGGTTTCATTGTCGAGTTTCTCGACGGCAATATCCACGGCGGTCGTCAGCTCAAGGTCGCTCGAAGCCCCGATTGCGGTATAGGTCATCATGCCCTGCGCGATGATGCTGCCCTGACGAAGTATCATTGCCGGAGCGGTAGTCAGCGGACATTTGGCGTCATTGTCGAGGCGTATCTTGTGCATTACCTTCGGCGAATAATAAAGCTGCGCCAGTTGGGCCTGCTGCTGGTTGTTAAGATTGTGCCGGACCTCCGGCGGCGGACCGAATGGAAGATCGAGCACGAAAACATCCCGATACTTCAGCTCGTAATCAGCAACCGGCACGACCATTCGCTGACCTTTTTTCAATGTTACATGCTCCAGTGTAAAGATGTACAGGTCTTCGTTCTTGCCGGAGCCGGCTACGTCGGGACCGAGGTCGAGCGCGTCACCGTTATTGCCGGCCGGGGCCTCGGCACGGCGTACGGGCATCGCGGCCTGCTGGGTCATAATCATATTGGAAAAGGCGTAGGCGGCCTGGCTGTCGGGACGGAAGTGTCTTGAAAGCTGTGCCACCGTCTGCTGCAGCGATATCGGGTCCGGCGTGTTCTCGAATGCGAACTTCGGCACGCCGATCACGAGGTGAGCTTTGACGTCCTCGACATCCGCCAGCTCGTTGATGATGGTCGCCTGGAGTTTTACGGTGGCGTTGCCCTTGCCGTCGATGTCGATTCGGTAGTTTGGAATCCAGCGAACGCCCCGCTGAACATAGACCATGCCGACATCTACATCCCGTTCGGGCTTGCGTCTGCCCCAGTCGAGCTTGAGCGTCATCATATCCCGGAACTGCTCGCCGGCCAGTTGCAGCTTAGGCTCATCGAGAAAAGTCACTTCCTGAATCCGGCTGATAGGAACCGCTTTGACGCCGCCTTCGAATTTCAGCAGAACGATGCTGCCTCGCTGCGGCAGCTTTTCCGGACTCCCCGGCGGTTCGGTGCTGCTTAGCTCTTCGGTGCTTCGAGTCGGAATCCCGAGAATGGTAGTCTCGTAGGCGGCCAGACCCGCCTCGATAATGCGAACCCTGGCGCCGATGTTCCCCTCGATGAGTTCGGGAATGGTCAGAGCGGTTCTTTTAACCGGGACGACGCGTTTATGAGAGACGACGCCGGTGAGTTTGGCATTGGCATCCGCCGAATAGGCCCAGAACGTTCCGATGATCGGCCTGGGCAGGTAATCGATCGTGACATTGCCGTCGGTGCCGGCCGGCATCTTTCCCTCATGCAGAACGAAGGTGTGACCGTCTTTGAAGATAGTAATCTCTTTGACGGGCATACTTGCCAGTGCTGCTTCGGGGACATTCGCCGCTGCATTAGTCTGGATGAAAAACGTCACACAAATTCCGAAAAGAAAAACAAATCCATGCAGCCATTTTTGATTTTTTCTTACTGATCTCATTTCGTTTCCTCCTTATAAAGGTCTTAAAATGTGTTCTTGAACTATTTAAATTATACGATAGTTCCGGTTGAGAGATTGGTAAAATGGACGTAAAATAGCAGCGATGCTTTTTTACAAAACATTTACAAAACATCGGCGCCGATATAGCCTATAATATACATAGGAGCAAATGTGACTATGGAAGAAAAAGAATCCATATTGGTAGTTGAAGACGAAGAGAAAATCCGCTCGGCCCTGGCGGACTTTTTGGAGTTTCACAACTTCGAAGTTACCGAGGCCGCCGATGGACTCGAAGCCGAGCGCGCCGTGGCCGGGCGGCGGTTCGATTTGATTCTGCTCGATTTGATGCTCCCGAAAATCAGCGGAGAACAACTGTGCTACAAATGGCGTGGCGATGGTTTGCAGACTCCGATTATCATGCTGACCGCCAAGGGGCAGGAGAAAGAAAAAGTCTCCGGGTTGAATCTCGGAGCCGATGACTATATCACCAAGCCATTCTCGCTCGAAGAGCTGCTGGCACGAATCAATGCCGTGCTTCGGCGAACCGACCCGGCACGCGCCGTCGGGCAGACGTTTCGGTTTGCGGATCTGGACGTTGACATTCCGGCTTTGAAAGCAAAACGCAAAGATAGGGACATAGAGATCAGCAAGCGAGAAGCGGCAATCATACAGTACTTAACCGCCAATCCGAACAGGATTATCAGCAGGGAGGAATTGTACAAAGCGGTTTGGAATGAGACGATGAGCGAGCTGGGGACACGGACCGTCGATATGCACATCGCCAAGCTCAGGGGCAAAATCGAGCTTAACGCCGCCGAGCCGCAAATTATCAAAACCGTCCGCGGTGCGGGCTATAAATACGAAAGTAGTGGATAGCAAATGTATAAACGGCTGATCATATTATCGATAATCATTCTTGCCGCACTGTGCGGGCTGGCCTGGATGGGATACCACTCCATCCGGATACGGGCGCAGGGTCTCCAGGGTGCGCGCCTGGGCGAATTCGCCGCCGTCGCCGAGCAGGTCAGGCAGGATGTCACGCGCAGGCTCGATGAATTCATGCAGACCGAGCAAAGCCGCCCGTACACGGATTATCAATATTACTATGTGCCGGAGAATGTCGCTCCCGGCCGGCAGCAAATGCCCGTGTTGCGCAGCCCGCTGGCCGGCCGCCTGGAGCAGGGCCTGGCCTACGGTAATTTTCAAATCGAGCCGGACGGCAGCGTCATCACGCCAAACGATAACGTCGATCAAAGACAGGATTTGACCGAATCCGATAACAAGCTGTTTGCCGAAGCTGGTTTGAACAGGAAAAACATCGAGATAAACCTGCTGCCGGCGCTTAGCGGAACTACACCCGGTTCTCTGAAGATGAATTTTTATAGCGGCAACAGTATCGCGCCGCCGAAGGAGCCGGAAACCGTCGGGCAGGATCAGTTCAACAAGGAGGTAGCTCAGAAGGGTAAATCGTCCCAAAGTTATCCCATCGAGTCCCTGCAAAGCAAAGGTCAAAAGACCCAGGTACTCCGGCAAAGGCGAGAGGTATTTGAGCAGAATGTTCTTTCGAACGTGGCTGCTCAAGCACAGCAGCAAACTCAGGAATTAGCAGCTCAGACCGAGCAGGCGGGCGGCCTGTACGAACAGCAAACAGCGAGCCCGGACGAAAGTCAAACAGAGACGGTTCAGGTGCGCATCGAGCCGTTCTTTCCGGTGGTCGTCCCCGGCGGAGACTCCGCTTTGCAACAGGCCGAATCCATCTTCGGCGGGCAGGTGTTCCTGCTGCGGCACGTTCAAATCGAAGACAGACATTTGTTGCAGGGCTTTAAGCTAAACGAAAAAGAACTCGTCGAGCAGATCGAGGATTCCGCATCACGATTCGTACGCAAGGGCATGAGTTTTGAATTGTCGCCGGGAGCAGATGCGCGTGACAATGGAAACGTTGCCTACGCCGCGATCCTGAATTTTGGTTTTGGCGATTTGGTCCTGAACCTCAAAGAAATCGACCCCGGCTGGATCGGCAAAGAAATCCGCCACCTGCGAATCTGGTATTTCAGCATCATTGCGATTGTGCTTTTAGCGGTCTCGCTGGGGCTGGTGAGTCTATGGCGGAACGCTACGGCACAAATCAAACTTGCGCAGAAAAAGGACGATTTCATCTCAGCCGTCTCGCACGAATTGAGAACGCCGCTGACCTCTATACGAATGTACTCCGAGATGCTGGAGAAGAACTGGGTCAAATCGCAGGACAAGGCCGTCGAATATTACGGGAACATGCGGCAGGAAAGCGAAAGGCTCAGCCGGCTGATAGAGAACGTGCTGGACTTCTCTCGGATCCAGAGGGGACGGAAGAAATACGCCTTCAATGCAGGTGACATCAACAAGTGCGTCGCGAACGTGGTCGAGATGATGAGGCCTTATGCTGTGCAGAAGGGCTTTTCGATACGGACCGAGCCGGAGCCAATCGAGGAATCGACTTTTGACGCCGACGCCGTGACGCAGATCGTTGTGAACTTGTTGGATAACGCAATCAAGTACGCCGCTGGCGCCGAGGACAAGACGATTACCGTGCGGACCAAAAGCGACAGGAAATTCACTGTAATCGAGGTCGAAGATCACGGCCCCGGCGTCCCGCACAGGCAGCGAAACAAGATATTTGAGCAGTTCTATCGCCCGGCAGCAGAGTCAACTCGCGAGACCGCCGGAACGGGTCTGGGCCTGGCCCTGATAAAAAAGTTCGCCGAGGCACACAACGGCTTCGTGGAAATCATCGGCGCAAAGCCCACCGGCGCGATATTCAGAGTGGCCCTGGCGACTCGAATGTAGCCCGTTCTTTTAAGAGCAATCACGGAGGGGCACCATAAAATTTTACATAATTCAGGAAAAATCCACAAAAAGTTTGAACCTTTTAGCCGGCCCGGCTGCTTAACATATAGGAGCAACAATTTTGTTAAGCCGTTGTTCGACATACGACATACTATATGCGAAATACGAAAAATGAACGAAAGAAAAGAACATTTTGATGAGGATTCAGATTTGAGGATTCCTTCGAAGCTTTCGGGGGATTTGAAAGCCCTTTTTCAGCCGCGGGTTGGAGTGCCGCCTGAGGTTGACCGTGCCGTTATGGACCGGGCTCATAAGCACTTTGCGGGCATCAAATCCGGCAAAGGCAGACTCCTGCGAATCCACTGGGCCTGGCGAATCGCCGCCGCGGCTGCTGTTATTATACTTGCCTTCAGCCTGGACCTTACAAAGCAGCCAGAACCGACAGCCTATCGCTATGCACTCAGCGAAACACAGGCTGCCGATATTGACCGAAACGGCCGGGTGGACATTCTCGATGCTTTCAAATTAGCGAAGAACATCGAATCGGCCGGCCCTGCTGAAACAGAATGGGACATTAACGGCGACGGCCTGATCGATCGCAGCGACGTCGATGTGGTCGCTCTCGCAGCCGTCCGACTGGATAAGGGAGTTTTATAATGAATAAAATAACGCCAATCATTCTTGCCGGGATTTGTTTTATAGTCCCCGTCCTGGCGCAGCAGTCGGAGCAGTCCCAGGGACTCCTTACGGAGGATTATTCGACCGCTCAGTCCGGCGTGCGTTTCGCCCCGCTACATATTTATATCGATTCCGGCAACAGCAACCTCGCGGCCTATCAGTTCGAATTGAAAGCTACTGCCGGACAAATCAAAATCGTCGGCGTCGAGGGCGGCCAACACAAAGCATTCAAAGAAGCGCCGTATTACGATAAGGCGGCATTAGCAAAAGACCGCATCATAATCGCCGCTTTCAGCACCGGCGGCGATTTGCCCAAAGGCCGCACGCGAATCGCTACCATACATCTGCAAATCGCAGGTGACGCCGAGCCGCAATACGAACTGAAACTCGCCGTCGCCGGTGATGCAGACGGAAAAGAAATATCCGCTGAAATCACATTCGAAAAAGGAGAATAAAAGTGAAAAAGAAAACACTAATCGCATCGATTCTTCTTAGCGTCACTGCAATCGTATTGGTATGCTCTTTCGTTGGTTGCCAGGAAAAACATGCAGAATCCTTAGATCAGTCGGTGAATGTGTCGAGCGAAAAACCGGTATTAGCCGACGATAGTAAAAAGCCAGATTCCGAACCCATAGCATGGGCGCAAAAACCAGCTGAACCATCTCAACCACAACAGGTTACATCGGAAGATATAAGCGGCTTACGAGTACAACAAGTCGCGGTCGAGCCGGATGAGGAAAAATTAGGTGATAGCCTGACAATATCGGGTACTGCTGGAACTCCACTGTCTATAGCACCTACTCAACCTGTGGATCCACAAGATATCAGGTTCTATCTAAAACCTGAAGCCGAAGACGGCATGATAGGTGATAGGCGTGTCCTCTCGTATGGATGGAGCGGTCGTGATGGCGATAGATATAGCGGCGGCATGATGGGTGGTATGGGCGGCATGGGTAGTTATGGCGGTGGTCAGCAACCGACCTCGGTTTCTTCTCCTGCTCTTCGTACCTCTGGAACAGTACTATATCGTGGAAGACCAGGTCAATACGCGCCGACAAGACAAATACCTGCCGATTTGCTCAATGTCACGGCGGATGAGGTTTGGGTGATAGCCAAAGCCGAAACACAGGCTGTACCCACCGACGAGGATACACCCGGCTGCGGAGCCATGTTGGCTAAGCTGCCCCGGGAGGAAAAGGAAATCCCGCTGCCGCTCAAGCACACCGATGTTAAAGGTCAAATCAGCGGCTATATAGCAACCGTTGATGTCACCCAGCAGTTCCATAATCCGTACGATGAGAAGATCGAGGCGGTTTATGTATTTCCGCTGCCGCAGAACGCGGCGATTAACGAATTCATCATGACGATAGGCGAGCGGCGCATCCGCGGCATAATCCGCGAGCGCAAGGAGGCAGAGAAGATTTATCAGCAGGCGAAAAGACAGGGACACGTTGCTTCGCTTCTTACCCAGGAGCGGCCCAATATCTTCACGCAGAAAGTCGCCAACATCGAGCCCAGCAAACAAATCGATGTCAATATCAAATACTTTAACACTTTGGCTTACGTGGACGGCTGGTACGAGTTCGTTTTCCCCATGGTCGTCGGGCCGCGATTCAACCCTTCCGGATCCACCGATGGAGTCGGCGCCGTAGCGAGCGGAAAAGCCGGCATCTCGGGCCAGAAGACCGAGGTCCAGTACCTCAAACCCGGGCAGCGCAGCGGGCATGATATTTCGCTGGCCGTCGATATCGACGCCGGCGTGACAATCGAGCAACTCGTATGCGCCAGCCACGTGATAAACAACAGCTCTGAGGCACATGATAAGCGGACGGTCAAGCTCAGCAGTCTCGACAGCATTCCCAACAAGGACTTTGTGCTCCGCTATAAAGTCGCAGGCAAAACCGTAAAATCGGCCCTGGTGAGTCACCGCGATGAAAGAGGCGGATTTTTCACGCTCATGCTTTATCCGCCGGAAAATCTTTCATACTTAAAACGTGCCCCGATGGAGATGATTTTCGTGCTGGACTGCTCCGGGAGCATGAGCGGCAAACCCATCGCCAAAGCCAAGCAGGCGATTACAAGGGCCCTGAAAAAACTACAGCCGGGCGACACTTTCCAGATTATCCGCTTTTCAAATAACGCTTCGAAGCTCGGACCGAATCCCGTGCCGGCAACACCTAAAAATATCAGCAAAGGTCTCGCTTATGTCGAGTCGCTTCACGGCAGCGGCGGAACCATGATGATCGAGGGCATCAAGGCGGCCCTGGACTTCGCACACGATCCGCAGCGATTTCGCCTGGTATCATTTATGACCGACGGCTATATCGGCAATGAGACCGAAATCCTCGCCGCAATTAACCAGCGGCTCGGCGCCAGCAGAATTTTCAGTTTCGGTGTCGGCTCTTCCGTCAACCGCTACCTGCTCGACCGGATGGCCAAACTCGGAAAAGGTGCCGTCGCTTATATCGGCCTGGACAACAGTGCCGGGCAAATCGTCGATGAGTTCTACGACCGCATCAGCCACCCGGCCCTGACGGATGTCACTATCGACTGGGGCGATATGCAGGTTACGGATATGTACCCCGGCCGGATTCCCGACCTTTTCGTCGGCCGGCCTGTAATCCTTACCGGCAAATTCAAAGGCAGCAGCAGCACGACCATCCACGTCAAAGGTAAAGTCGGCGATATGACTCAGGACATAGCAATCGCCGCTGACCTCGAAGATTCCGCCGCCACCCATGCGGGCATCGCCTGTGTATGGGCGCGGAAAAAGATTGAGACATTAGGCAGTCAGGCAACTTACGACACCAACCCGGACCTGCCGGGCGAGATTAAGCAGGTGGCGCTCGAATACGGTTTGATATCGGCATATACCGCCTTCATCGCCGTAGATTCTTCTCGTAAGACCGCCGGCGACCACGGCATGACTGTTGCAGTCCCCGTCCCCGTCCCCGACGGCGTTCGGTACGATACTACCGTCCAGAACTAAACGCCTATCCGAAAAAGACTATCTCACTATGTGATGCCGGCTGTTATCTTTTGATGACGGCCGGTTTTGCCAATTGCACACTGTCGATTTTGACGCCGCCCCAGCACGCCGTGCCTTCCTAGTACACCACTCTCATGATATCCCGGTATCCTCCGTAAGGAGTCCAAAGGACTGTATTCTCTCTCTTTTTATCCTTTCCATTTTCATGGAAAATACGTGACAAACAAGCTTATATTTTATAGTATGAATCTCATGGATGCCGAACATGTCAGTTTAACGCATCTGCCTGGAGAGAACTATGCGAGATACGAGTCGAGATTTTTCTTGAAAAACGACTTCAATAGTTTAAATTGCGGATATAAAGCGACGAGACGAGACAGCTTGGATTCATGCTTTGTAATAATGGCTTTGGATAGAAAAAGTTGGCTGTCCTGAATAATAATTCCGGACTGAAATAAGTAGAGCACCCGGAATTCCGGTGAGGAAAGATATGGATAAAGGATTAAAACCTCCAAAACAGATTTGGTACTCACTCTATGCATTCCTAAGCATAATACCTGTCGTTATAGGCGATTTTTTGCTGAGTGCTTTTAGGTATAAGATAGATTTAAGCCTTTGGGATATTAACGCATATCTTTTTGACTTAGCAATTACTGTGCTAATCATGCTGTTGATATTCAGAAGAAAGAATTGGGCGAGAATTGTATATACAATTCTTGCTGGCCTTGTTGTACTTGGCGCATTCTGGATAATAAAGGACGTTTCATACAGAAGCTTATACAATGTTATTTCGTTGTCCGTTCAAGTGATTTTACGTCTGGTGTCAGTCTACTTCCTATTTGTAAAACAATCTAGGGAATGGTTCAGGCCCTCATACATGGAGGATAGTGCTGCTCAACCGGGGACCGATGAATCAATGCTTGGTTCCAATTCTTTCCCTCATGATGATACCCGGAGTGTTGCTAGCCCCATGTACCCAGAACTAACCACTTCTGCTCCTCAGGCAACGCCATCCACACGGTTGCGGTGGAGGCTAAAGGAGAAAAGAAGCATTCTTTTTGCTGGGGGGCTTATTATCAGCATTTGTCTTCTGATCGTGTTTATTCATATTGGACGCCGGGCAATGATGGTTGGTGCAATCCATAGCGCTCTGAGTGCCGATGTTGCGATAAGCCGACAGATTTCCGGCAACCGACTAATGGCTGAGTGTGACGCCAAGATTATTCAAACCTATGCGCAAGGACTGCGAAGAATTGACATGTCTCGCTGTCCACGTAATTTCCAATTGGCGTATCTTGACCACATTCAGGCGTGGGAATCGCTTGCTCGATCGCGTGCTTCCGTGGACCTTTTTGGTCTCCTTATTGAATTATATGTTCTGAAAAAAATTCCGAATATTCCAGATGAGCAGCCAATTCATAATGAGATCACGAAAACGTGGGACAAAATCGAGCGAATCGCACTATTTTACGGTGTGAGAGTACCGGAATAGACCAGATGAGTAAATTATGAGGGAAATAAATCTAAATCTGGGACTAAGTCTGTGGGCGCCATACTTATTAGTAAAGGCAGCCCGGAAATAAGGATGCAGGCCCGGGAATTCAAGAATCAGCAAATAACCGGTAGCCCATACGGTGTAAACAAGTCTGTTAAAAGATGCGCACCATATCCAAAAACAGCACCGATAACTATACCCCAAACAAACTTGCACACAAGTGCGAGTAAAATATATGGAAATGTCCCGATACTTTTGAGATCATCCCCCAGTTTCTGAAGAGCATATAGTAATTTAAAAAAAGTACTTTGTAGTTCTTTTGCAAGAGCGCTGTTGGGTAACACCCCATGACCAATTCCTCGATGATTCGGTGATATCGGTGGATCGATAATATCAGGCAATCTCGCAATTGCTTTGCCGCCTGTGTAACCCCCCAATGTTGAGCAAATAACTTCACAGATACTATCTCCATTTTTATACGACCAGATTGTGGCACCTACTGCACCAATCGAAGAACTCGTTTTAATATGTTGTTTTCTCTTTGGCATGTTTCTATCTCCTATTAGATTTTATCTTGTGAACATTTCAAAAGTAAATATATAGCTGCTATAACACCAGCGGCTACCAGGATATTCTTGAGTGTCTTTTTAATTTCTTCATTCCTTGCAGCTTTCTTGAATGCCTCCATCATAGCGACTTGATAAGGCGTTGGTGTCAGAATTCCCCTTTCCCACTTGCTGACTGTCATCGGGTGAATGCCGAACAACTGTCCAAATTTATCTTAATT
>Ga0315543_1004206_pt1 | contig 12222 bp, 9 predicted proteins | sample SalMarSW160210MG_2_FD_203098 | JGI IMG/M metagenome (GOLD analysis project Ga0315543, IMG submission 203098) | Salt marsh sediment microbial communities from the Plum Island Ecosystem LTER, Massachusetts, United States - Salt Marsh Sediment SW1601-210 ...
GCCGGTAAGGCAAGATTGGACAGTTCCACCTCGAACAAGGTGACCGGAGGCAGGCCTTCGCCCGAATCCCGTGCATCCTCCAGGGCAAGATGGACACGACCGATCTCCAGGCGCTCCACCGCAAACGAGGGACGAAACCCAGGGAAGGAACGCCCGCCACTATAACGCGAGAGGACATCTTTCTTTAGTGAATGAGGACGGGGTTGACAGAGGTAGTCAACAAAGTGCCGCAACAGCCCGAGCCAGTCGACCTTGTCGGCGTACTGTGCCGCCCACTCGAGATACCCTTCAGCGTTCCAGCCAGAGGTGAAATTATCGACGTTTAAGGTCCCATCCGACTCACGCTCAACGTGAAGGGATGCTTCCTTAATCACCACCACATTGAACACAACTCGCTTTTTCAAAAGCGGCAACATTCCTGCATCAAGGGTTAACGAAGGGATCTCAAGGATATTCTCCTGTGGCTTCTTCGGATCCTGAACGGAAATACTAGTAAGATCAAGGCTCCCTGTGAACAGGCTAAACGAGCTTTGCTCCACCGCTACCTCTCCTCCGATCACGAACGAGGCAGCGGAGGTGGCAATCCGCCCCGCGAAAAAGGGGACAACCACCGCCGCGAGGAGGTAACAAATGGCATAGATGACCGGAAGCGCGATCAACATCTTCTTGCGCACAAACCTAAACGGCCCCCAGGGTGCTTTCCCTTTGTCGTACTTTGCTTCGCCACCCGCAAGGAGCCAACGTAGAAGACCCATTCCCGACTTGTCGCGGACCTTCTTCGAGATCTTCCAGCCCGAGACCCAGTCTGTGAACGAACTGCGATACTTGATCACCAGGATACGGATGATTAAAAAAACAGGGATCGCCATGATAAGAGAAAGGACGATGCTCCCAAAAAGGAGGTAGCGGCCATATCCCATCGGCGCAGCCACAGGGAGGTGAAACAGGACCCGCCACAGCCCGTCGAGCCCCCGGTTCCCATCGAGGAGGAAGCGACCGATCGCATATGACCCTGGTGCTACGGCGAACGAGATCAGCTTGAACAGTCCCATGGAGAGAAGAAATGCGCGGAAGCTACAGCGCACAAGAAGCGCCAAAGTGATCGGAATGATCACGTGAAGCCCCATCGGCGGAAGGCCGGCGAAGAGACCAAGTGCAAAGGAGAACGCGATCTGGTTCGGCGACAGAGACGACTTTAGGATCTTTAGAACCTTCCTTAGCGGCTTCCACGGAGTAGGAATCATCTTAAACCACCTCCGATCCATCATGCAGATCTGCAAGTTCTACGTCAATCTTCCTTGACGTAGCGTATGCCCATCGACCCGCCAAAGTGAGCATTGGAATCTACCATCGGATTTTTAAAATTCTTCAAACCTATGCTGCCAAGCAAGTTGAGTCAACGAGCCCGAAGAAGATGAAACCGAGATTTTGCTAATACAAGAAACAAGATCTAACCCCAGACACCTACAAGAGAATCGGTCTCTACAGCGCCTCGATCGCCTTAAGATCGACATTTCCTTTGACCAACTTTGTGATAATCTCGATCTTGTCAGCGTCGTCCTTGGTCAAGAGAGGCTCCAGGGCTTCTACCTGCGTTGCAGTTGCGTAGGTGTCTCCTGGAACAAGGAGGATGGGAACCTTCTGCTCGCTCGCCTTGGAGGTCACGTTCGCCGGGGGCACGATGTTGTTCGTGAGGACGATGCACGAGGTTTCGCCTGCCTCCAGGGCGGCGATGATCATATCGCTTCGGTCGCCACTTGTGATGATCAACTTGTCCGGTTTGCTGAACAGAGGCTCGGCAACGGCCACATTAGCTGACATTGCTCCCACGAATACGTTGCGGATTGTGCCACCTAAGGCGTTCTCACCGGCGATCACCCGTGCGAAAAGTTTCTCTGCCACGTAATTCACTGATAGGGTGGTGAGTTCCTTCTCATAAGGAATAACCCCAAGTAGATTGATCCCTAGTTGCTCGATCTCCTCCTGGTGAACGGTCTTGAAGTCGTCCATTTGCTTGATCCTGTTAATGATAACTCCGCCCACATGCGCCTCGTCCGCCCCAACGAAACGCTGGATAAAAGCCAGATCATCAGCAATCTCGTTCTCACTACCACCAGCAATGATGAGGACCTTACTCCCGGTGGCCTGGGAGAGGGTCAAAGGATCGAGGTATACCGAGGCCCCGTAGGAGAGGTTCTTCCCGCACTCAATGAACAACGCGTCCTTGTCCTTTCCTACTTCCTCCATGATTCGTGCCGTCTCGCGAGTGATCGATTCCTGGTTGTACATATAGCGGAGCTTGGAATGATCGAATCCGATGCTAATATTCTCGGGCTCTTCTGTAAGTTGGAACAGGTTTACTAATAGAGCCGCGTCGTAGTCCCACAGACGTTTCTTTCGGTAGAGGAAGCGATCGCCGAGTGGTTTGATGTATCCAAATTTCTTACCGAGCGCTTTGGCCAGACCGATTAGCACACTCGTCTTCCCCGCGTTTTCTCGCGTTGATGCGATAATTAACGAGTTCACCTTTGCTCACCTCCCTTAAGATTACGAAACAGAACCCTTATGTCCACTGCCTTGACCCCCTTTCCATGATCATAGACGATGAGCGGATTGATCTCAATATCAGTGATGTCCCGGCATCTCTCGACCAGATTACCTAACTTGATCGCAACCTTGGCAATCGCGTCGATATCCTTTCTCTTCTCCCCACGCACCCCGAGAAGGAGCGGGTAAGAACGGATGCCGGCGATCATGTCGTTTGCCTCCTTATGGCTGATAGGAGCAGCGCGGAAAGAAACGTCCTTCATCACCTCCACGTAGATCCCCCCAAGGCCGAACATCACGATCGGGCCGAACGATCCATCCTGACGTGCACCGATGATCGTCTCTACTCCGGGGCGCACCATCTCCACGACCTCGACCCCTTGAATCACCGCGTCCTTTTTATAGGAGCGACAGCTGCGCATGATCGCCTGGTAGGCGTCGACCACCTCTTCCTTGTTCACAAGGTCGAGGGCGACCCCGCCAGCGTCGCTCTTATGGATAATATCCTTTGAGACGATCTTCATCACCACGGGATAACCGATCTGTTTGGCCGCTTGGACTGCTTCATCTAGGTTTGTCGCGAGGAGCGCCTGTGGTGTGTCAAGTCCCAAGATCTCTGCCATCCCTCGCGCCTCATTGGCAAGGAGGGACCGTCGCTTCTCAGCCCGTGCCCGGTCGAGGATCGTCTCCACCGCACCTGTGTCGATCTCGACCTTCTCTGCACTCTCCACCGGCGCGTTCAGGTTGCGCCAGGACCGGTAGAGCGCCCCCAGACAGGAGACGGCGTCATAGACATCGGAGAAAACCGGGATCCCTTCGTTTCGCAGTTCGCGGGTGATTGACTCGACCGTCGCCCCGCCGAAGAGGGAGAGGACGATCGGCTTCTTCCCCCGATAGCGCCGGTACTCCTTCTTCAGAACCGGTGCCAACTCCTCAGCATCGAAGAGAGCGGTCTCACAGTAGAGGGAGAGTACAGCGTGCATCTCATCATTTGCGAGTGCCGCCTCCATGGCACGCTCGTAGTCCTGCACCGTGGCCTGCCCAGTCAGATCGACCGGGTTCTTCGACGAGCCGAAGTCCGGCATCACTTTCGAGAACGTCTCTTTCAGCGTCTTCTGATCGTCGTAGAGGTCGACCCCGTACTTCTCGCAGGCGTCGGTCGTCATCACTCCAATCCCTCCACCATTGGTGATGATGACCGCCTCTCTGCCTTTAGGGAGAGGGGAATCGGCGAGGAAGCGCGCCCAGTCGAACGCCTCCTGTACGCTCTCCGCGCGCAGGACGCCGCACTGGCGCATCACGCTGTCGAAGATCTCGTCCGTCCCGGCGAGCGACCCGGTGTGCGATGCAGCGGCCATTGCCCCGCGCTTCGACCGGCCGGCCTTGACCACAATCACGTGTTTCTTGCGCGTCACCTGTTTCAGCATTTCTACGAGGCGATCTCCCTGCTTTACTCCCTCGATGTAAAGGAGGATGACCTTTGTAGCGTCATCTTTAGCTAGGTACTCCAGAAGGTCGGATTCCTCAATGTCAGATTTATTTCCCACTGACACGAGCGCCGAGAGGCCGAGCAATTCGGCGGTGGTCTTCCCAATCATGGCGATACCCAACGCGCCACTCTGAGTGACAATCGCTACATGTCCAGGGAGGATTCCTCCAGGCCCGAAGGTGGCATCGAGGGAGACGGCCGATGAGTAGATTCCAAAGATGTTCGGCCCGAGAACTCTCATCCCGTGCTCCCTCGCGAATTGAACGATCTTGTTTTCTTCCTTGGTATTCCCAACCTCGGAGAACCCGGAGGTGATGATCACCAGGTGCTTAACACCCTTCTCTGCGCAGTCTTTCACCGCATCGAAGACGAACCTTGCCGGAATGGCGATCACCGCAAGATCGACCTCGCCAGGGATCTGGGAAAGTTCGGGATAGATCTTGTTCCCCAACACATTGCCTCCTTTTGGGTTCACGGGGTAAATAGCCCCCTGATACCCGTGGGAGACGATGTTCTCTACGATTCGATAACCGATCTTGGCTTTGTTCTGGGAGGCGCCGATCACGGCGACCGAGCGCGGCTCGAACAGATACTCGATATTAGTCTTTTTCTCCATAACATCACCTAAACAGCATTCTAAGCTCATAGACACCGGCTTCTCTGTGCTTCTCAACCTCGAACCCGGCCTCCTCGAACAGGTGGAGCATCGGTTGATTATCGACCAGCACATCGGCGGTAAACCCGAGCAATCCCTTTCTCTTGGCCAAGTAGGTCAAGTAGACAAGAAGCTGGGTTCCCACACCCCGGTTCTGATAATCATCGCGGACCACGAGGCCAACCTCCGCCGTATGCGACTGTTCATCGATCCCGTACTGCCCTACACCGACAACGATCTGTCTCTCCCCCTTCTCGACCATCGCAAGGATGACCATCTCCCGCGTGTAGTCGATCACCACGAAATCCTGCAACCGCTCGTGAGGCATGTCCATGCGTACGGAGATGAAACGCCGATAGATCGACTGATCGGATAACGAATAGAAGAAGTCTTTGAGCAAGGGTTCGTCGCTGATCCGCACCGGTCGTAAGAGGACCTCCATTCCCTCTTTGGTCGTTTTGTAGGTTTCCAGTTCTTCTGGGTAGTGACCGCGCTCACCAGGGATGTAAGCCTGATCCTTGTAGATCAGGTTGAGCGCCTTTGCCTCCCGCAAGAGCCATGCCTTGAACTTTGGGTGAGCGATGCTGATCAGTTCCATTGCTCGCTCCCGCGTGTTCTTTCCGTGGAGATAAGCGATCCCGTGCTCAGTCACCACGTAATGGACATCACCACGGGTAAGGGTCACCCCTGCCCCCTTGCTCAGTTGAGGGACAATGCGCGAAACCTCCCCATTTTTCGCTGTCGACTGTATGACGAGAATCGATTTGCCCGCTGGGGCGAGAACCGCTCCCCGCATGAAGTCGGCCTGCCCACCAATCCCGCTGTAGAACACCTTTCCGAGCGATTCTGCCGACGCTTGGCCGGTCAGGTCGATTTGAAGCGCGGTGTTAATCGCGGTCATCTTCTGGCTCTGTGCAATTATCATCGGATCATTTGTGTACTCAACCGGGCGAAACGCGATCGCCGGGTTATCGGAGAGGTATTCATAGGTGGAGCGCTTCCCCATGCAGAACGATGCCACCGTCTTGTTGCGATCGATCGCCTTCTCCGTGTTGTCGATGACCCCTTGTTTCATCAACTCAACGATCCCGTCACTCAAAAGCTCGGTATGAACGCCGAGGTGGCTTTTTCCCTCCAGGTTTTCGAGGATCGCATTCGGGATCCGTCCATACCCCACCTGGATCGTCGCCCCGTCCTCTACAAGATAGGAGACGTACTTGCCGATGTGGTGGGCGATCTCATCGGGGATCTCCATCTCGTACTCGAGAAGCGGTTCATCGTGGGGGAGGATGTAATCTGCGTCGGTGATGCGGATAAAGCTGTCTCCGTGTGTCCGCGGCATCTGCTGGTTCACCTGACAGATGACGAGCTTGGCGCTATCAACCGCAGCCCGGACGATATCCACGCTGATCCCCAGGCTCATGTATCCGTAGCGATCCGGCGGGGAGGTCTGAACCAGGGCGACATCAATAGGGATGATCCCTCGGTATAACAGATCTGGAACCTGGGAGAGGAAGATCGCGGTGTAGTCGGCCGTCCCCTGGTTGACTGCATCGCGCGTGGTGCCGCTGATGAAAAAGGTGTCGAGCCGGAAGTTACGTTTGACCTCCTCGCGCAGGTACGGGGAGACTCCGAGCGTCCACACGTGCAGCACCTTAGCATCGAAGAACGCCTTAGGATGAGCCTCAACATAGCGCACCATCTCATCCACAAGGTACTGGGGCTTTCCGCAACCAGTACCGATAAAGATCCGATCACCGCGGTGAATCTTGGAGAAAGCGGTCTTTGAAGGAGCAAACTTCTCCGGATATGCCTTCTCGAAGTGCGCCAGATTCGCCTTTCCGCTTTCCTGCGTCATCTTTCCCCTTCCTCAAAAAGCCGGGGCAAGAGGATGCTCTCCACCCGGCTCTGTCGCGATGATCTATTACGCTTCTCGCGATTCCGCAAGCGCCCCATTCTGCGGTAACCTCTCCCTAAACGCAACCACTCCTCCTCAAGACCGAGTCTTCTCGGCAATCACCACGTAGTGGCAGCCCTTGTGATTTAGGTGCTCGTATTCATGTTCTACGTAGTTGAGCTCGTCAATCGCGAAAGATGAGAGGAGTGAGAGGATCTCATCTCGATTGAGATAGGTGTGAGGAATCCCGTCCTCCGGGCCGCCGCGCTTTACTGTTGTCGACGGACCGGCGCACTTCCCTCGCTGGAAGGACGGGGCGCTCTTGGCTTGAAAGGTGACAAAGAGAAGGCCACCCGCTTTAAGGATGCGATGGATCTCCTTTATCGTCGTTCGCATCCCCTCAGGGTATGCGTGGTAGACCACGTTGTAGGCGATTACGGCATCGAAACTATCGTCTGACTCCTCAATCTTAACCATGTCCCCGTGCTTGATACACCCCGGGAGGAAAGCCGCGGCCACGCGTTTTCTCGCTTCCTCCACGGCCCTTTCCGAGAGGTCGCTTCCGCAGACGGCAAACCCCATCTGGGCAAAAAAGAGGAGGTGTCGGCCGAGTCCGCAACCGAGGTCGTAGACCTTCCTCTTCCCTTCCCGCTTCAATCGATAGGCGAACTCGACGACCGCACCAGCGGGTGCGTCCCAATGTGCCAGATCCCCTTCTGAAAGCCGATCCCAGTCCCACGCCTTTGTCCTCATTCGACAAGCTTCTCCGATGCTTCCTTGTACGCGTCAAACGCCTCTTTAGCGAAACAGACGAGTTGAACGAGCTCTAATCTTGACCCCTTACGAAGATAGTCGATGATCGCACGCAGGGCCACCCGCGCCGCTGCCTCTAGGGGATAACCGTAGGCTCCGGTGCTGATCGAGGGAAAGGAGACACTCCTGAGGTTTAATCCCTCGGCGAGTTTAAGACTCTCCTCATAGGCACTTCTAAGGACGGGAGCCGACCCTTCTTCGCTCTTGTAGATCGGGCCAACGGTGTGGATCACGTAGCGAGCGGGAAGGTTTCCACCGTGCGTCCACATCGCTTTGCCGGGGGGAAGCGCTCCGTGCTCGCTCACGTACTCTTGACACTCCTCCTTGATGCTCGGCCCACCAACGCGATGGATCGCCCCGTCTACGCCGCCCCCGCCACGCAAGGAGGAGTTCGCCGCGTTCACGATCGCATCGGTCTTCTGCTTTGTGACATCGCCTATTAAAATGACCAACTTTGTTTGCCCAATCCGAGATGTAACCTGATCGGCCATTGCTCCTCCTCTTCCCATAACTGATCTGAGACCTGCTCCTTCTTGGATACTACTGGATTTCACCATCTCGGTCACCAAGTGGACCCTGTGCAGTCTTCGGTAAGGTTTAATCCCAACCTCAGAGGCGGTAAAATTACATCTGTAGTCACTTTCTAAGGATTCAATAAGGAGCGAAGCTATGAGGGCACTTCTGATCGGTGCGGGGATGATGGGAAGGGCGATCGCCTACGATCTCTCAAGACGAAAGGAGCTAAAGGAGATTATCCTTGCTGACCGGGACCCCAAACGCGCCAAAAAGATCACCGACTGGCTTCGCGACCGTCGCGTTGTACCGCGCCGCCTCGATGTGAGTGCACGCCGCGCAGTGCGCGAGACAATGGAAGGGTGCGACGTAGCGATCAGCGCGGTGCCCTATTTCTTCAACCTCTCCCTTGCCGAAGCGGCAGTGGAGAGCGGGGTGCACTTCTGCGATCTGGGCGGGAACACCCGAATCGTGGCCGCTGAACTCGCCTTAAGTGAGAAGGCGAAGAAGGCCGACGTGACCCTGATCCCCGATTGCGGCCTTGCCCCAGGACTGGTCAACATACTTGCCGTAGCCGCGATCGAAGGAATCAAGGAGATCGACTCAGTGCACATCCGTGTCGGTGGGCTCCCGCAGCGCCCACACCCGCCGCTTGACTATCAGATCGTCTTCTCTCCCCACGGCCTTCTAAACGAGTACCTGGAGGAGGCGACGGTCATTAAAGATGGTAAGATCTCTGAGATCCCCTCGCTTGACGGGTTAGAAGAGATCACCTTTCCTCCACCGTACGAGAATCTTGAGGCGTTCTACACCTCGGGAGGGAGCTCCACCCTTCCCCAGACCCTCCTCGGTCGTGTGAGAGAACTCGATTACAAGACGATCCGCTACCGGGGCCACCTGGAGAAAGTAAAGGCAATGGTTGAACTTGGTTTCTTCGACGAGGAGCCGCGTTTGATTGACGGGACCAAAGTCGTCCCACGAGAGCTGGCAGTACAACTTCTAACTGAACACCTCACTTTTGACGAGCCGGACGTTGTCCTGCTGCGCGTAACCGCACGCGGAAGGCGTGAGGGCCGCATACAGGAAGTACGCTACCAGATGGTCGACAACTACGATGAGAAGACCGGCCTTTCGGCGATGATGCGTACGACCGGCTTTCCCATCGCTCAGGTCGCCTTCATGTTGGCGACTGGCCGTATTGCAGCGCGCGGAGCCTTACCTCAGGAGTCCTGCGTTCCCACAGAGGAGTTCTTATACGACTTGCGAGAGCGCGGCCTGACCATTGAGCGTTCGGTAGTAGAACAATGAGAGCATTTGTCGGCTTCGACATGGACGGGGTCATCCTCGACTCCGACACCTTTGCCGCGGGAAGCTGGATCGTCGAGGCGTTTATGAAGACCCTGCACGAGTTTGGCATCCCCGAAACCGAAGAGAATGCCCGCGCTCTCCACATAAGTAACCTGCGCGAGAACGCCGATGCTTTTTGTGAGAAGTTCGGCATTCCTGACCCTCACATGCTGTGGGCTTGTCGTGAAGAGCACTACGTTGACGGCAAGCTCGCCGCACTTGAGGCAGGACAAATCAACCTCTTTCCTGACGTAGCAGCCCTGGAAGAGCTAAGAGCGGACTATCCACTAGGGATCGCCAGCAACTCACCGCAGATCGTGGTCGATCGTGTCGTCTCCTACTTCTCGCTTGACCGGATTTTTCGCGTGTGGATCGGTCGTGGCAGCTCTCTTGAGGAGATTTGCTTTGCCAAGCCGGCCCCACACCTGCTTGAACGTTTAAAAGGGGCACTGGGATCCAGGCGCGGCTACTACGTTGGAGACCAACTGGCAGACACCCAAGCCGCCCAAGCTGCCTTGCTGGCTCCGATCGAAATCGTTCGTAACGGAAGCGGGGGCGATATCCGAAGCCTCACCGAATTGAAGAGATTCCTGGTACACGAAGAGGCAAAACAACACGACTGATTGAAAAACGTCGCATACAAGATGCTTGGGGGGTGTAGTATCTGCGATCAGTTACCACACCCCCCAAGCTACAGAAGGTCTCGCTCTTGTCGTAGCATCGGAACTTGCCTGCCTGTCGCGTCCATGAGGCAGACAGGTCTCCGGCGTTTGGTTTGCGTCGCACACAGGTTGCGACGCTACAAGAGCTGACCGCTGAAAGCTTGTCCTACCACCCCACCTCAAACCCGACACCGAAATGATCGAGTCCGGGCGTATCGTCGTCCACTTTTACCTCTGTGGTGAGGAAGAGCTTGGAGCTGATCGGGAACCTTCCCTCCACGTGCGTCATTCCCCAGCCGAAGAGGTTCGTAGCGTTCTTGTCGAAGTAGGTGTTAGCGAGGAATGTGTAGCTTCCCCCACAGCACCCATCACCAGTAACTTCAATCGAGAGAAGCTCCCAGTACTCGGGGTAGAACTCGTGCCCGTGTTCCAGGGCTTCTGTGATCTCCTCAATCACAGATCCGTACTCCGGGGTGGTGATCGCATAATGGCCGGTGTCAAGCACGGTCAGCTCCTTGATCGTCACCCCGTTCCAAGAGTAGGTAAAGCCTAACCCGTAGAGACTGATCCCGGTAAGGAAGCTGTAGTCCCCGAAGATGGTGTTGGTCGTGTCCGGCCCTACGGGTGCATCGGTAAGGACGGCTGCGTACACCTTGATGCAAGCGGCATCTCCGAGGTTCAGCTGCGGGGTAAGTACAAGGCTCTTTGTCTGGGTCTGGAACTTCAACTCCACATCGAAGGTCAACCAGTTGCAGCCAAGCTCAATCCCAGTGAGCTCAAACTTGATCGAGTCAAAACCTGAGCAGGTCATGTAGAGGGTAGTGGCGATATCCGCCACACAGCCGAAGTGCCACCCGCTTACGGCGAGCTTCTCTCCTGTAAAGCCTTGACCGAGCACGATCGGGTTGGTTATGTAGCGCTTGTAAAGGCCAGTGGCAGCATGGTAAATGGTGATCCCGTCAAAGTCATCGTCTTTGATCCTTGCTCCAAACTCGGTGATGCTCGTGATGTCAAGCGCGCCCGAACTTCCCGCCACACGAATGGCAAACCCATCAGCCGGGCCCTGGAGCACCGCATCACTTAGTTGAGCAAAGTAGAACCCGAAGTCGATCCCGGCAATGCTTAAAGAGGCGATCCCCTGCGCGTAGATGAAGTCCGCGGTCGAGGGGCCGAACAGCACGTCGCCCCGAATATTAAACGCGCCAAGAGCGCCCGTGACCCCGAACTCCTGCCAGATGAAGCCAAAGAGCTTAAACTCCGACTCGCTCGTCGAGAGGAGGTTACCGAAGGAGTAGGTAAGATCGAGAACGGAATCCAGACTCTTGAACGGGTTGATATCTCCCTTTTCGAACGTGATCTCGCTCGACCAACTGCCGGAGAAGGAATTGCCTGCCAGGAGGGTGAGCCCGACGAGCGTCATCATCATCGCAACGATGAGCATTCGCTTTATCACTCGTCTCACCCCCTCACTTGGCGTAGTAGTCTGCTGCGTTAGAGGACAGATCCCACGTGGTGATCAGCGTATTGAGCGCGCTGCCCAACGTGATCTTACTCTTGGTAAACCTTGAACTTCCGATGTCAGCCGAGGTCACGGCAGCATTTGCATCGAAGGTGAGCTTGGCCACGGTTCCGCCTACGCTCCCAGCGTTCGGATTGGCGATGACGAAGCGGCCTTTGCCCGTTGCATCGTTGAACTCGCTCGCCGGGACCATAAACCCGTTTAACCCCGTCGCCACGATATTTGAGATCTTGGTAGTGTTGTAGGTCATCCCGTCAACGTCCACGGCCATTGAGGCAAGGCCCCCGTCCGGCATGTTGGCGACCGAGATCAGCACCTCGTACTTCCCCCCTGTTGCCACCGGATCGCCGACGATCAATGTTGCCACCTGCTGTGGGGTGAACCAGCCTCCCATGCAGGCAGTAATGCCGAGGATTAGCCCCACCGCCAGCAAGCCCACTACCACCAAGCGTATCCTTGCCCCCATCAAGCCTTCCTAGACAGTTAACTCCCTTCTATCTTCCACCCCTTACGGAAGCGTGGCCCGGATGCCGATGAGGTACTCGGCGAGGATCTGGGCTTCGGTGCGGTCGACATCCCCATCCCCGTCCGTTAACACCAAGGATAATCGCGACCTTACGAACAATCAAACTTCAGATTTCGTCACCGAAAGGCGGGCGATTGGCAATGCTTCCGCCTCGAGGCGGGATAAATCGACAATCTTACTCGCACGGTCGATGTCGATGCCAACCAGATGCCCTGCGGAATCGAAATCGAGCACCACCCCAGGAGCGACTTCCC
>Ga0315543_1004209_pt1 | contig 12216 bp, 11 predicted proteins | sample SalMarSW160210MG_2_FD_203098 | JGI IMG/M metagenome (GOLD analysis project Ga0315543, IMG submission 203098) | Salt marsh sediment microbial communities from the Plum Island Ecosystem LTER, Massachusetts, United States - Salt Marsh Sediment SW1601-210 ...
CATTCTGTGGGGGAGTCTGTCTGCGGTGCTCAATCCTTTCGCTGCCCGATTGTCGGTTTGGCTTTCTCAGAGACTTCATTGCTTGGCGTTTCAAGACACATACGAAAGCTGGTCAATCGAAAGGAAGCTTTGGATGGCTGCCTTTTGGCCAATCACACTTCCCTTCTGGGTCGTGATGTTCATTTTCTTCGTCTCGATAAACCACATTTTCAGATGATGGAAATCTGCGGTCTACCATTGCATTTATGGATGTGACAACTAGGAAAAAAGGGTCGGAGCTATACTCTTGACAGTTCTAACTCTTTTCCCATCGACATAATCTGTTCTCCAGAGTTTCTTATCTGTCCTTATCTGTAAGGATATCCGGCAACTTGCCTGTGAGACTCCGAATCACCTATGGCAAGAGTTCATAGAGTTCATAGAGTTCGTTGAGTTCGTTGGGTTTGTTGAGTTCGTGGAGTTCATTGAGTGAGTAGGAAGCAAGAACTGAACGCTGATTGCTGGCGATTGCTTATCCTGAACACTAATACCTAATACCTGGTACCTAATACCTTCTTCTAACTTGATTCCTCAAGGAGCAGGTTGAAGCAGGAGAAACGACATCTTGACTTGGAGTACATTTCGACCTGAGGCAGCGATACGGTTTGGAGTAGCTTTCTGATGAGGCAATGCGGCGTTGACATTACTCTCTCGACTATGGTATAGTGTGATAATGGTCGATTCTGGGAGTATTCCTCATAGGCTGGTTGATGGCATATGCAGCGGTACAGTTTATCCTTTTGTAGGGGCCGGATTCTCCAAGAACGCTGCTAACGGCAGGAACTACCCAAGCACGGTTGACCTTGCTAGGAAGCTTGTAGCGCGCCTTCCTGCTGATAAGTGTAGTCAGTTGCAGCAGAGTGGCACTTCGGGCTTTCTCGACGTGGCTGCAGAATACGAACGGACAAACTCTCTGACAGACCTCCACTACGAGATACGCGATATTCTGCCAGACGTAGACGAGCCTGGCGATTGCCACCGCCTCTTCATGACTTTTCCCTGGAGAAGGATCTACACAACAAACTATGACTCGCTCTTGGAAAAGGCGGATGAGGGAAGAAGCATCTCGGTTGCCTATGATGACAAGCTAGTCGCAGTTAGAGGAACGGCCAGAAAACCTGTAATCAAGCTGTGCGGCGATTTCCAGCATATGCCACAAATGCGAGCGACAAGGGAGAGATTGCAGCTGACTTCCCTGGAAAACGATTGTCCAGTTATTTGCGAAGATCTGCTTTGGCACCTTGGCGAAGTTTCTTTCGTATTCATAGGCTACAGCATGAATGATGATTTTCTCAAATTCGGGCGGGAGCTTGTCAGAAGACAGGCCCGGAAAAAAGAGATAGATTTCCCTACCAGTTTCTTATTGGGTGTGAACCTGAAAGCTGAAGAGAGAGATAGATTCAAAGACTCAGAGTTAACTGTCATAGACCTAAGACAACACGGCTTCGGGTCAGATACGACAAGTGCACTCAAGCGGTTCTTCGAGTTTACGCTGGACTACTGCAGAGAGTGGGAGGGAAGACATAGCCCATATCAACAACGCCCCCAGCCGATTATGAGTAGGGTGCTTCGAGGTAAATGGCTAGCTTCTTATAAGCTAGAACCCACGCAACTGGAAGAGACGATCTATCCATGGAGTGATGCTAAGAATGTACCAATCATCGTAGCATCGACTGAGGGGCAGAGAAGCCAGGAGAGTTTGCAGCGATGCGTACGCCCTGTTCTTGAAGAGGCTGGGTACAAGGAGCTTCTCATAAGCGTGGGCGATACACTCACCACACCTTTTGGGACCGACAAATGGCAAAGCGCAATCAACAGGGTTTTATCCCAATCCTTCTGCGCAATCTTCGTTTTCGATCAACTGTCTGAGCCACTCGAAGAACTGGTGGAGCGAGCCATAAGTAGAAGGTGCCGAGCCATCATACTATGCAATGATGAGGCAGATCTCGGTTTCATAACAGCAGATCTTCGTCACAGGCCATTTTCTCATGACGCTCTTCCGGAGTACGTTGCTGAGGAGCTCTTCAACGCAAACGTTGAGCAACGCCTCTCGCGTGCAACGGAGTTGTTTAAAGCAGGACACCCAGACATGTGTGTGCTCCAAGCTTGGATGGTTTGCGAGATAGCGCACTCTCATGCGAGAAAGAAGCTTGGCGAAAGCATGCCAGAAGAGGGTCTCAGCAGTCTGCAAAAACCTGCTAGACTGGTGGGGTTCTTGCGTGGGCACGGTTATGTAGTAGAAGAAGAATTGGAAGCCAGCATTGAAAGCACGCGTCTTGTCAGGAACAAAGCTGCTCACGACGGTTATGAGCCTTGTAAAGACGAGGCTGAAGCAGCATTGGCTATGGCTAAGAAACTTGTGCGCCTGCTACACCGAGAGGATCTGCCTGGCTTCCTCAGGGAACTAACAACGAACATCACTACCCAAAACGACAAGGATCCCGAAAGAGTATAAGACTCTTGGTGGGGCTGATGGGACAAGAAGAGTTGGATTGTCTTCAGGGTTACGGATATAGTGATAACAATAGCATGAAGATGTATGTCTGTACAAGGGCATGTACGTGATGAAGAAGGAGGAGAGAGCAAATGAGTAATTGTCTCGGCGACGTCAGTTGGTGACACGTCCTAAGATAGGCGGGGCATTCGTTTAAACGTGTTCTGGTGTTTTAGGTGTTGTGGTGAAATAGGGGAGTGGAAGTAATGGAATTTAGTGCACCTGACCAGGCGACACGGTATCAAGTATTGTCGCAAGAGAAGATCGTGAAAATCTTTCCTAACGGCTATGGGTTGGTCCGGTTCCGGACTGAGATAGAAGTCCTTGAGCCCGACTTCGCCGGCCCTGTGCACTACTTTGGTCTGAGTAAGTGTACGCCTAAGGGAAAGAATCTGGGGTCAGTAAAGGATCTCTGCAGAGTACCGTTTACGAGAGTACCCGAAGAGGCCTTTCTGAGCTATAGGCTCCTTAGCAGTCCCTCAGATCAGTTCAGGATGCTTCCCACTGAGCTTGCCAGCCAGGGAGGAGAGGAAGAACGAATCCGAGCCGTTCTGTTTGAGATTTCGCCCGCTTGTTCGCCCGGCGACAAGCTGCTGTACGCATGGGAATGGGGCTTCCCGAAGTTGTACAAGACTGGCCCAGGCGAGAATGACGATAGCAGCTTCAGATGTATTACGCGAGTCATAAAGCTTGCGATTGAGCTCAGATTCGTTCTCCGGAGAGATCTTCTGACGAAGCAGGGGTTCAGCTCTCCACCTTCTCTAAAGGTAGTGAAACATGGAAGGAGAGAGCTCTCTCCTTCCTCCTCTGAGCCTAGGGATGAGCTTGAGTACGTAGTCTATCGATGGGAGCTCGGTGGAGCTAATCCCGGGGATCTATTCTATTGTTCTTGGAAGAACCTCTAGTATCTCTTGGTACTAGGGTTCTCCAAGTACCTGTGGCACACTAGTGAGATATACTTGGCGCAACTGTGCTAAGAGCTGTTGATTGGACGTTCGGCTCCTTAGGATCAGCCTTCATTGTTCGTCTTTTCCATGAGGACCAGATCCTGCATTCCGGCGGGGGTCATGGGGTCTACCATTGTCTTTTTACAGGTGACAGCCCTGCGTGAACGGGGTCGCGTCCTGCAAATGAACACCGCACTGAATCCCGAGAACGCATACCTCATTTCGCTGGCAACAGTTCATAGGGTTCGTAGAGTTCATAGGGTTCGTAGCGTTTGCTGGGAGAAGCAGTTGAATGGGGAAATAGTTGATTGGTTGAGTAAGGAATCGCGAGCTGATTGCTGAAAACATGTGTAGTTTGACGTTGGACACCCCAGTGCAATAGGATTGCACGGGGCAAGCAGGTTCCAACGCTACGAACGGTCTACGCGTTCCTATCCTTAACTACGAACGGTCTGACAACTGATTCCTGCTTCTCGCCTATTCCTCAAGGAGCAGCCTGAAACAGGGTCTGTGTCCCTCCACTTCTCGTAGTATCTTGACAGATGACAAGAATAGAATTGACACCTGCTGCTCTTCGACATACTCTGTTACGGAGTTGCACAATAGCGTTAGACAGCTGAGTGACGCATGAACAAGATACCCTACGCAAAGAAGAAGCAGACGAGCTACGAGAACTTTGTTGGCGAGTGCCCTTGGTACAGAAAAGAGAGCATCTTCAACCGGGCAATCAACCTGAAAGATCTGAGTTCAATTGCCCTTCGCACTGGGATGGGTCGCATCTTGAATCGCCATATTTCTCGTCAAGCGCACCTTGTAAAAGTACGGTACCCACCCGACAAGCAGAAGAAAGCAACAGAAACTGTAGTAGCACAGGCCAAACTCCTTGTTGAAAAATGTCCTGGTGATGTGTGGGAAGGATGTATTGGCCAACTCCTGTTACTCTCAAACCAGCATTGTTGCTCTTGAAGCGGAACAAGTCTTGTGCCACGTACAAAAGGGGTGAATATATGACTGTAACAGACTTGGGAACCATCGCAATTGCCGCCTTCGCATTCGCGTCTCTCGTTTCGACGACCCTGTTCTACACATGGACGCGCAAACAGAACCACCCACACCCAACGCTTGTCAGCGCTTATGGGACGCGACAGAATGCAGAGCCGCCAGAGGGTCGCAACAACGGGGTCTGGCTCAGAATCGTGCTGACGGTCTCGAACCCAGGAGCAGTCCCGATACACATTATCAGTATGACGGCCCTACTGAGAAACGCTCCCGAGGTTGGCTGTGGATGGACTATCGAATCCGAGTTTGGGCAAGGAACGACAGTGGATCCGTACACAGCCAAAACGCTTGAACAGCGGATCTTCTCAGAAACTGATGAAGATATCTTGTTCCCGATTGGGGTAGAGCGGCTCTTTGAGATAACCATTACGTATCTCTCGGCCGGGCGTCAGGCGCGCGGAACCTTCGGGAACGTCCTCAGTATTGAGCGCATATCAGTTGGGGGTTGGTCATCAACACCTCACTATCGGAAGCGGCGGTTGAACAAAATGCTGAGGACTCGAAGGCTTTGCTAGGCTGGTTCGGACCGGGGTCGCGTTTCCTGTGGCGGGGGCCAAAACCTTGTCTTTTGGGCAGCTGGGGTCGCGTCTTGCAAGTGAACACTTCGGGTGGCAGGGAAAAAGCGTCACAGCCACACTCTTGACAGCTCTAACCATTTCTCTATCGACATAATCTGTTCTCTAAGTTCGCTATCTGTCTTTATCTATAAGGATATCCGGTAACTTGCTCGAGAGACTCCAGACTCACCAATAGCAGGAGTTCATTGGGTTCATTGGGAGGAGCGCTTGAGTAAAGAATCCTACTTCTTTCACTACTTAGCGACTCAACCATTTTTCTCTGCACTGGTTTTCACTTGATTCCGGGGACGCATACCATAATTCCTCAAGGAGCAGCGTGAGATAGGTCTATTCCCATTGAATTTGCAGGAATGGAGTTGACGAGCGTTTCTTGCTGCCATACTATGTTGCGGAGTTGCACAATAATCATCGATGGGTGCTAAAATGAAGAAAGAACTTAAGGATGACGAGAAGAACGTATCGGATGTCCTCCTGGCACTACAGGCCCATGCTTTTAATAGTGTCAAAAACAGACAGGGATTCGAGTGGCGATTGTCCATCTCTCTTTGGACAGCATCGGTCATTCTTCTTGGCTTTATACTGAAAGGGGATATCCCCGCAGTAACCGTGTGGGTCAAGATAGGTCTTACATGCGCTGCCATCGTAATGGTCGTTCTACACTTGTTTTGGGCAAAGGGAGCCGGTAGGAGAACAAGGGCGGACATTCATGTAGCATACTTTTGGGAGAAGAAAGTTCGCGAGTTGCTTGATACCAACTATCCAGGTGAACTGCAAAAAGAACTTGATGCTCTCCAATTAACTGCGGGATACATTAGGACTTATTCGTTTCTATTTCAAATTAGTACTACGTTTTTTATAGCTCTTACACTAATATGTGCGATCTGGTGCCGATAAGGCACCCAACAACGGATTTGAATCCGCTTGCTGTTCGGCAGACAGGTGAAACTAGGATGCTAACACGTCACAAGACCTACAGCTTTGTCGTGTTCCCGTTTCTGAAGACACGCAATACAGTGTCTATCGGTCAGCTGACGTTTCGCTCCACTGACGTTACCGACAGGCTGTCGGCCGAGCAGGCAGTTTGCGTGGACGAAATCGCAAGCATGCTGTTTCTGCAGGATAACCTGCGCATAAGGTCCGCATCCTACGCCATCGTGCCATTCGTAGATCTGAGTCACCCAACAGCTGACGTCGAACATTTCATGAACGTACAAGCTGTAGTTGCGTACTGCTACGCCTCACCGAGGCACGAGTTTGGGGATCTCTTTCTTTCGTCCGAGCACGCAAGCATAGCGATCTTCACACCGGGACGAGTGTCAGTGTATCTCGTGCGCCCAGACTTCCACGTGGACGAGGTTGAGCCTGTATCCGCCCTGCGAGCTGACGCTCGCGGGGAAGTCGAAGGGTATGCGGGGCTGTACAATTTCAGGCACGACTTTTGGGTCTCCAAAGGTTCGCGCCTTTACGGTCCGAAGCCACACCTGACGATCAACCATTCACAGGACTTGAGCTCTGACCTTGCCCGTGCGGCGGCGGCAAGAGTCGACTATCGGTTACTGAGCGAGTTGCTACGCAAGCCGGATACCCAAACATCTTCGCGCGTATTCGCGTCGGTCCGGTGGTTCAACGCTGCCAATAATGAGGTGAATGACCACGCTGCGGCAATCGTTAATCTCTCTATAGCCTTTGAGGCGCTGTTCAGCTTGCCTATAGACGAAAAGACCAATCGTTTGACTGATGCGATTTCCTTGCTTCTCGGGAGAATTCCGCGATTAGATATCTGGGCGCGGCAGTTCTACGACGCTCGATCGCGGATCGTGCATGAGGGTCGTGCTCAGCAACTGCGCTTTGTTGCTACTGACTCGCGAAAGGTGAGCGAAGGTCCACTATACCAGTCGCTCCTCTCATACGGTCGTCAGGTGTTTCAGCTGTGCCTTGGCACCCTGCTGGTCGGGGCCGAACTAGCTGAAAACGCGGGTCTGGAGGAGAAGCTATTTACGAACCAAGAGCGTTTCCACAAGATCTGCAAGGTGCTAGCGGACAAGACAATCGGACCGTGTGAACGTCTAGAACGTATCGCGCCTATTGTCGCAGCTACGCAGCAATATCGATTCGTTCCGGAGAGTGGCCTACAGCTTGAAACGATGATCGGTGCAACGCAACTTGCTGCGAAGACGCTCTTGGAGCACGACGAAGTGACCTCAGAGGAAGTGAAAGAACACCTTGAGCAATTAGCCACTGCAAAGCGAACCAACGATCATCTTCAAGAGCTTGATGCGTTGCGAGCGCTCGACAGCATTTTTACCAACAAATCTGTACCGACAGAGCTGGGCTGTGGCAAAGCTGTTCGGGCTCTCGTGAAAGTTGTATGGGATTATGTCTTCATGCACTACTTCTGGATCAAGGAACGCCTTTAGGATGAATCACAGAGCGCCAAGTAGGAATTCCGGGGACGCATACCTTTAGATCGTGATGAGTAATGTGTGATGGGTGATGAGTGAAAAAGGCAGGATTAAGGATTATGGAGCAAGGATTAGGAAGCAGAGGCAGTTGAGTAGGGAAATAGTAAAGTATTGAGTGGGAAGGGCGAACTGAGAACTGATCACTGAAAACTGCCTTTCTTTCTGATAACTGCTTTTCACTGATTCCTCAACGAGCAGCCTGAAATGGACTCTGTGTCCATCGAATTCACAGGAATAGAGTTGACACCCGCTGCTCTTCGGCATACTCTGTTGGAGAGCTGCAAAAGAGGTATTGTCAGGACTCCATCATGATATCTGATAGCCGCAAGAACGTGTTCTATGATGTGGCAATCTCCTTCGCTGGTAAAGACCGGCGGCATGCGAGATCATTGGCCGACGAGCTTGTCCGCCGAGGTGTAAGCGTATTCTACGACGAGTTCGAGCGTTCCAGTCTTTGGGGTCGCGACCTTTACGCTTACTTGATGGATATATACCAGAACCGTGCGTGTTTCTGTGTTGCATTCTTGTCGAAACACTACGCCAAGAAGCTGTGGAGTAGTCATGAGCGGAAGGCAGCTCAGGCTCGGGCGTTTCAAGAACAAGGAGAGTACCTATTGCCAATTCGGCTGGATAGCACAGAGATACCGGGGGTGCTACCCACCACAGGGCATCTCACTTGGCCACCAGATAATGCCGTTTCGACAGCGCGTTTACTGATTGACAAGTTGCGGCGTGAAGGCCGAAGAGAGGTGGCTCTCTCACAGGATGACGAGATGCCTGCATCGTTCTCCAGGAGCACTGGAGAGCTCGACCAGTTTGAACTTAAGGCCTTCCTAGATGAGACCTATGGAGCCGATGGGCGTATCACTCCTTTCTCATACTCCTATCTGGCTGGAAATCTAGAGCACATGGGGTTCTCATCTGTTGCACAGTTGCGAAAGTGCACTAGTGGTATTGACCCAAGGACAATCTGCGAAGCCCTGCATTCCGGACGGCGTCAGGGGCAGGTAACCACGTTCGACGATGTTCTGCTCGTCGCTATGGGGGCTAACTACATGCGCCTGCACATGTGGGCACCAAAACATTGGTTCTCAGCGCGATGTCTCGGGAATCTCAGACTGCTTAATGAAGCAGGGATTGATGTGGGAGACTTTGACCCGAATACAGGAGACGGTTAGAATTCCGAAGGGTTCAGCAGGAATTCCGAGGACGCATACCATGATTCGTTGGAACAGTTCATAGGGTTCGTAGAGTTCATTGGGTTCATTGGGTTAAAAGGCCAGTCGGCAGTCGAGAGTCGGCAGTCGAAAGGCGGTGAGTGGTAAGTGGTGGGTGGTGGGTAGAAGGATAGTAATGGGTAATGCGTAATGAGTGATGCGTGAAAGGCGGAAGGAGCGGTGAGGCAGTTGAGTAGAGGGAATGGTTAACTGGTTAAATGGGGCAGCTGAAAGTTGCAAACTGATTACTGAAAGCTTGTGTTGCGCCGCACTTCATGTGCGACGTTGTCTTTAACGTTGGACACAGGTTCCAACGCTACGAACGGTCTACGCGTTCTTATCCTTAACGTCGGGCGCAAGACCCGACGCTACGAACGGTCTGACGGCTGATAGCTTCCTTTCTTCCTAATACCTGATACCTAATACCTGATACCTGCCTTAGCTTGATTCCTCAATGAGCAGCCTGAAATAGGGGTTGTGTTCCCCTTAACTCCCTAATTCACGGCGTCGAGGACAACTCCACAATATCGAGGTGAATGCTCATCACCCTTGCCAATCCCAAGTCGCTGATAGAATTAAGCCCACTAGCGGCGGGTCCTCTTTTCAAACGTGGAAACTGACCAGCTGATCGAGCAGGGTGCTCTTCTTTATCTTGTAGCTTTGTCTGATAAGCATAGAGGAATTACTGTCCAGCTCGATGAGGCCGAAGAAACGAGCAAACCCCTTCATGGTACGCAGTGAATAGCTGAGCCTGACGTGTTCTTCCTTGCTCCTACACAACCGATCACTGACCTCATCCAAGACGGTCGGGAATGCCTGTAGAAATTTCTCTTCGTAGAACGTCACACAGCGGAACTCGTCCCCAAACCTATGCATGAGAAACAGTGAAAAAAGGAATGCCTCTTGAATGATATAGAGGTCGTCATACCAATCATTGTAAGCCCAGTTGAACTTTCGGGTATACGCGGTGAACAGCTCTAGATAGAGCTTGCCGTTACTCGGCGAGGAGAGGAACTTCTCGCATTTTCTGGTGCGCAGGAACCTGCCCCGATATTTCCTGATCAACCCGGCCATCTGAGCGACAAGCCGCACAACGTGCAACTCGCGGAAATCAAGTTCCTTTCTCACCTCAGAACCAAAAGTCATTTCCTTGTATCCTTCCTCCCCCAAAAAACCAGTGGCGACCTCCCGGCAGAACAGCGCCGGTAGATAGCCCTTTGCCGTTCCTTTCAACCCCTTATCCCCGCACGCATCGACCAAGAGCGACACCAGGGCAAGGGCCGGTGCCTCAGGAGGGTTCGGGAAGTTGTCGGAAAAGCTGACAATCTCAGTGGAGTCAAACGGGATATGCAAGAGGCGGTACATCTGGTCAGCGGAGAGACCGCAAAACTCATCACGCGGACGCGAATTTCGCCGTTGAAAGACTCTGTCGGCTAGTGCCTGTAGTCCGGAGAACGAGTCGATATCCCGGCTAGCAATCTCATTTCTGATCTCAGCTATGATCTCCGCGTGTTCATCGCGCATATACTGCTCCGCATCGATCGTCGGCTGTGGTCCATTATCCTTGTTGTTATTCTCATGTGGATGGTGATCCTGTCCAGCGGTCTTCATTCCTCTCCCTCCAATGTCTTTCGGCCGCGCCAACTTCGTTCCCGCGGCCAGATCTTGTTTCTTGGCCTTTGCTCAGCCTTGACCCACGACACGACTCGGCTGATCGTGGAGTAGATCTGATTGCGGATCTGGTCATCCATTCCAGCACTAGGATCTAGCAGGTCGATACTCACATCGACGGTCAGTATGAAGGGCTCCTTTGCGCGGCAAGGTCCTAACTCGCGTTACCTGCTTGAAGGTATCGCCTTCTTCACCGCTGGCGCGTGACGCGATCTCAAACCTTCGTACTTAGGATTCCGCCAACAGCGGGGTCTACCATTGTATATAAGCTCATATGAGCCGTCAAATGAGCAACCGCTGGTCTCATCTTGTACCTCCACCATTGGATCGACTGGACCCTACTGCAACTGTCTCCGGGGGAGCAGAAGAAGATCCTAAGTTTATCCGTCACGTTTGCCTGTGTCGCTGTGCTTTGATTCCCCTCTGTAACTGTAGCGTATAGCTCAAGCTGCGGTTCATACTCCCCGATCAGTGCCAGGTATTAGAGCTACCACCGCAGACCTTGGGGATACATTACCTATTTCTGATTCTCTTCTTCCTTCCAGCCCAAGGTTTGGCTGGATTGTGACACGTCACGCGAAGAACCCTATGCTGCCTGGACAGTCAAGCGATGGCTCCGACAGACCGAGTTCGAAGGCAAGTTAGATGCTGGGGTGTCATTGGCCGGGTTAGTATCTCCGGGTAAGGGTCAGCCAGTGTCCCCGGGTAAGGGTCACCTGGTGTCCCCACCCGATATCATTTAATTATCCTCCATGTTGAGTAAACATGGAGGTGCAGATGGAGAGACTACACATGAATGACATACAAGAGATCATCTACAGGTTAGCTAAACGTCAATCAGTGGAAGCAATCCACCGTGACACGACTCACGCCAAGAAGACGATCCGTAAGTACCGCAAGTTGGCAGATAAACACGGCTTTCTGGAGGAGAACAGAGGACTGCCTGCTTCAAGCGAGCTGGCAGCGGTCCTTGGACCGGTACGGCAACGCAAGGTCAGAAGTGTGGCTCTGGCTTTGCGGTCACGGAGTTCGTCACTGGTGTCTCGCACTTCCCGCAGTTCGTATTGTATTCCTGGCATGTGTTAGTATCTGTACAAAGGCGGTCGCATGATGGAAGGTACCAAGCTTGAACAGGTCATAGAGGAGTTGACGTTGCTGTTGCTCTACTTGACGTCGTGGGAGGAGGAACTTGTGCCAGGAGCGCCGAGAGTCCATCGAACATGGAAGAATCACCGGTTCGAGGCTCTGGATTCTCTGGTGGAGAAGGGCTACCTGGACACAACTCACAGGGCGAAGTCGGTTCGAATCACTGCCGATGGCCTCGCAAAAGCCCTGGAACTGCAGAAGAAGTACTTGGAAAAGTAGCAGCTGAATTACAGGCCAGCGCCGACTACCTGTAGTGGAAGACGGCTTTTGGGTCACCTATCCATTAGGCGGTGTGTATGAACGCAAGACAAAGCAAGGAAGAGCCACTGACTGAGGTCTACGAACTGGAAATCGCACTATTTGGCATTGCACCACGGATTTGGAGACGGTTTGCAGTGCCGGGAAGAATAACCTTGGCAGGTTTGCACGACGTGATCCAATGCGTTATGGGGTGGACAGATTCGCACCTTCATGAATTCATCGTCGGCGAGCGTCACTATACGGCCTACTTTCTCAACATGGATTGGGAGCTAGCTGAAGCGATGATCGACGAGGAGACAGTCAAGCTGCACGAGGTCGTAAATAGACTGGAAACACGGTTGA
>Ga0315543_1004210_pt1 | contig 12214 bp, 7 predicted proteins | sample SalMarSW160210MG_2_FD_203098 | JGI IMG/M metagenome (GOLD analysis project Ga0315543, IMG submission 203098) | Salt marsh sediment microbial communities from the Plum Island Ecosystem LTER, Massachusetts, United States - Salt Marsh Sediment SW1601-210 ...
ACGAACGCTTCAGTTGCCTGTTCAGCCATAATGACGGTCTAGTCCGCAACCTGATACACGTACCCGTGGCCATCCTGCACAACACCACTCCGGACGATCCCGACTTATATGGCGAGCCATACTATATTGTGGCACCTGACCATGCCTACATGCTAGAGGGTGCTCTTGGTTATTGGAACTGTGACCACACGCCTTGGACTCACTATTATCCTGGTAATCACGAACAGGCACCGTCGGATGAGAAGGTAATGGAATTGATAGATTGGCTGGCTTCCAAGTCATTGGAGGTCGAGCACACGCATCTGATCATTAAAACGGACGAGTCGAAGGAGTACTACTGGCTGTACATCGGCCAAGAGCCCAGGCCGCAGGCGCATATTGATGACCCCTGGACAGCGGTGGAAGCATCCTACGATTGCGCAACTGGCGTCATAACCGCCACTGTGACTGACACGTGCCAGACGGAGCTGCGCTTCAATCTGACACAAATGGGGCTTGATCCCATGCCCCGCTACGCGGTCGTGGATCGTGACCTGCAGACTGATGCCCTCAGGCTGAGCTATTCTGAGCCAACGGCTGGTTGGCTGACAGTGTCCACGAGAAACGGAAGCGAGCACCAACTCAGCATCTACCCGGAGACGCAGCACAGGCGAATCCAGATCCTGAAGCAGGCTGACGATACGTATCTCGATAATTGGAACCTAACACCAATCGATGAAGATGATACGCTTATAGTCGCCAACGGCGGGGGGCATACCCGCTCACCGCTGATCAAGTTTGACCTCGCCCACGCTGACATCCCTCAGGGAGCAGACATCCTGGCAGCGACAGTCAGACTTTTCGCTACTAGGCCCTGGGAGAACCCACCTGCGGATCTGTACATAGATTCTTACAAAGTGAACAAGAATTGGGTTGGCAGTGAGGCAAACTGGCAGCAAGCGCAAAACGGAGTCGCCTGGGCTGAAGAAGGTTGCAACGGAGTTAGGTCTGACAGAGAGGGTGAGCCAACTGCCAGCACTGAAATCCACGACGAAGGACATTGGTACGACTTTGATGTCACGACAGCAGCGGCGGACTGGCTAGACAACCTGGAGACCAATCACGGTGTGATCCTCAAGTGTAGCATCGCTTATCCGGGCGAGTGGAAATACTACGAGTTCGCCTCGAGCGACCACGACAATGCCAACTGGAGACCAGAGCTTCTTGTGGTCTACGAGTATGTCGCCCCCACGCCGACTCCCACCACCACGACGACGGCGACCATCACTCCCAGCCCCACGCCGTCAGTGACGTGCACTCCCTCGAGCTATTGGCTGTACCTGCCAATACTGATCAAGTAGATGGAGGGTGTCCCCCGGCCGACAACGAGCCCTTCAGGCTCTCACCCCGTCTGGGAGCCCTGTGACCCAAACTCACCCCCGCTCCTCTCGCGCCATCAACATGGCTGAGGGATTTAACTGCTGCTTGGGTTTGTAAAGACCCTCTATTATAGTCACGCGGCCAGGGACACAGAGCGCGATAGAGTCTGATGTGTTTCCCCCTGAGTACAAACCTGAGGGCGCGGCACCAGCTGTTCCAACTTACCAATGTCAGGCGTGAAGTGGCCAGATGACAGTGACCGTGATGGTGTACACCGCCCCAATACCTCAAATTCAAATGCCGAGGAGTGATAGAGCTGATGGTTAGAGACAGGGAATCCTGGCTAAAGTCTCAGGCTGAATTCTACGAGAACAAGCTGAACAAGGGAGAAGAGATGTTCTACGCTGGTCCATATGCTGAAACAATAAAACTGAAATGGTTGAGCTTTGTCGGCCAGTTTGTCTTTGACGGCGCTGCTGTTCTCGAGGTGGGATGTGGAGACGGTTGGCAAAGCAGATGGCTGGCCAACAATGGGGCGGCTAGAGTCGTGGCTATTGATTTGACTCCTGGCTTTGTTGAAAAGGCTAGACTTCTCAGCTCTCCTGGTCTGTCGGAGAGGATCTCTTATATCTGCTGCGCTGCGGAGTCTCCACAGTGATTTCAAGTTTGACATTATCGTCATAAAAGACGTATTTGAGCATTTCTTTGAACCAAGACGGGTTCTGAAACAGATCGCTAATCTCATGACAGGCAGCTCAGTCCTGCTAATTCAGACTTGCAATCGTCAAAGGTTAAGGAATGTAGTAAGAAGCTTGATGGGGCGGCCCAAGATCTCAGTAACTCACTTCAGGGAATGCACGCCAGACGAGTTATTGGAGATACTGCTACAATCTGGATTCACTGTTAATAAGATAGTTGGCTTGGGTTTTTTCCCAGGCATGGGGAGACTTCAGAAACAACACAAGAGGCCGGTTGCTCTAGACTTGTGGCTTGGCACGAAAATGCTCAAACTTGCCGGCGGAATGATGGTGGCTTCAAGGAGAGCCGAGACAGATTGATCTGACGAGTGAAACCTTGCTCAGCGCGGCTTGAGACCCTTCCAGCGACACAAGCGCCCCACTTCGATGGTGAGCATAGATCGCATATCTGCCCAGCATAGATCATACAGACTTGTTCAGTCAACAACCCCTTATGGGCACCGTCACGGTAGAGTCAGTTGCTCAAACTCTGTTAGGATGATCAGCAACTCCCGCACCTGCCGTTCAAGTTGAACGATCCTAGCCTCTAATGCAGCGAGCCGATCTTCGGGACGATCAACGAAAACCAAGTCTCCGAATTGCTCCACCAGGCTGCTGGTGTTCGTACCCTCCCAAATCAGATATGCATCCCAGTTACCACCATCATCGTCATCGTGGATGCCAATAGTGAACCCCATTATCGTTGCGGAGATGGGGACACCGGGGAGGAGTTGGGACATGGGAATAGCTACCTCGATGCTGTATCCTCCTGCGTATGCCAAGACAGCGGTGCCGATGTCGGTTGTCGGCACCGCACGATCAGTTGTTCGACCTTCTGCCACGATGGTATACTGGTGATCATCAAATCCCCAGGCATACTCATCGTGGACCCCATCAAGGCCAATCTCCACCCCGTCGTCACGCCACACATCAGTACTGTCTGTCACTACGATGTCATCTCGGACTCGTATGGCAAAGTACAGCGTCGTGTCATCCCACCCACTGCGAACTATTGCGCTCAGGTCAGCAGTGCCATCAATTCGGCCTGAGAATGTGAAGGCTGTGTTCCTATTCACATCAATGCTATCATTAACCGGCCAATCACTCAAGTCGCCGTCAACCGTGGGAGGAGTAAGCATGCGCACGCTGTGCAGGCTACGTGTAGAGAAAGCCTGGTAGGCAGGAGCTGGGTGGATGATCACCGTGGGGGGACTTTCTTTAGTGCTGGCTCCCAATACCTGAATCCCAATGACAGCGGCGGCCATCACCAGTACCAAGATCACTACTACTCTCTTCACCATGTCCTCCTTTGCCTATCAAAACAGGCAGCCTATGGAATGGGCGCAGCGTCCGTCAGCGTCCCATCCTGCCCGCCCGCCGGAAGATTTCGATAATCATCCGTACCAGTTGTTCCAGAATCCCCACCCGTCTTTCCATGTCTATCACAAGTTCCTCATATCCAAGTGTTGGTGTGGGCGAGACCTCTGGCGTAGGGGTTGGGGAGATCTCCGGTGTGCTGGATGCAGTAGGCATAGCCGTTGGCGAGACCTCCGGCGTAGCCGATACAGTAGCCGTAGCCGTTGGTGAAACCTCCGGCGTGGCAGAAGGCGTCAAAGTCTTGGTCGCAGTGGCCGGTGGTCTCGTCAGAGTCGGCGTGATTGGCTCCTCTGGAGCTGTGTAGTCAATCACGAGTTGAGGGCGCACCGAAATAATGGTGTGGTTAGCGCTGGCAAAGTGGTAAATCACCGACACGTGTCCAAAACCACGCATGACTATTCCATGGTTGGTCTGTGGATTGGCAACCCAATCGGCCACCAGTGGCGTGATATCAAGTTCGTACCAGGTGTTGAGCGAGGATACGGTCTGCACTGCAGTAGGATCCGCTGCCCGATCCGTAGTTGTATCGTTGACGCCCGGCACACCCCACAGGTTGTCTATAGATGCCCTGTTCCAATTGGTTTCTGTGTCTATCCAAGGACGGAGTACGCGATAGACCTGAAGGTCCATTGTCCCGCTCTTATCGCGGTTATAGGCGTACAGTCTGAGGATGGCCTGATTGATGGTGGAGCCTGGGGGTATGCTGCCCAGGTCGAATCGAAGCAAGCTAACATAGTTGTTGTCATTCTTGACCAGAAGATTGGCATTGTTGAGAAAGCTCCCTGATGGGGTCCAGGCTGTTACGTAAGTGTCATTCGTGCCCAGGTATCCGTAGACGCCCTGCTGTAGCATATGTACATTGTGACCGCCAGGGAACAACGTGGGTGTGCTTGTTCGCGTGTGCAAGACCTCTGGAGTAGCAGTGGCTGTAGCAGTCGGCGAGACCTCTGGCGTACCCGATGCAGTAGCCGTAGCAGTCGGAGAAATCTCCGGTGTGCCCGATACAGTAGCCGTAGCTGTCGGTGAAACCTCAGGCGTGGCAGAAGGCGTCAGAGTCTTGGTCGCAGCGGATGGTGGTGTCGGAGTCAGCGTGATTGGCTCCGCTGGTGCCGTATAGTCAATTACCAGTTGAGGACGCACTGAACCAGTCGTGTGATTGGCGCTGGCAAAATGATAAACCAGCGATTTGTATCCTAAACCGCGCAGGATCACTCCGTGATTGGTTTGCGGACTCGCCACCCAACCCCTTACCACTGGCGTAATGTCAAGTTCGTACCAGGTGTTGAGCGAGGATACGGTCTGCACTGCAGCGGGGTCTGCTGCCCTGTCTGTAACCGTATCATCGGCGCCTGGCACATCCCACGGATTGTCTACGGCTGCCCTGTTCCAATTGGCTTCCGTATCTACCCAGGGACGGAGTACGCGATACACCTGGAGGTCCATTGTTCCGCTCTTATCGCGGTTGTAGGCGTATACTTTGAGCACAGCCTGATTGATCGTAGACCCCGGGGGTATGCTGCCCAGGTCGAACCGAAGCAAGCCAGTGAAGTTGAGGTCATTCTTGACCTGAAGATTGGCAGTGTCCACAAAGTTCCCCGATGGGTTCCAGGCCGTTATGTAAGTATCGTTGGTGCCCAGGTATCCGTTAACGCCCTGCTGCAGCGTAAACACATTGTGGCCGCCAGGGAACAACGTGGGCGTGTTTGTTGGCGTAGGGCTTGGGCCCGGCGTGGGAGTGAACGTAGGCGGACGTGTGGGCCCGATCGTGCGCGTCGGACTTGCGGTGGGCGTGCGTGTAGGCCTAGGCGTCAGCGTCGGCGGCGTAATGGTGCCAGTCGGCGTGTTCGTCGGCGTGCGTGTTCTGGTCGATGTGGCAGTGGGCGGCCTGGTTCTGGTCGGAGTAGGTGTAGGTGGCGGTGGGCCCTCTGAGCGCACGATCAGGCGGTGGACATACTCGTTACCGTCATTGTTGCAATCAATGCGGAAATCTATCCCGCCAGGCAGGCCATTATTGAAGTAAGCGTCATCCAGATTCCAGGTGTAATCAACCCATTCGTTCCACGGCCCAAGTGCAGGCCCTTTGGTCACCGGGCGCTCTACAAGGTTCCCATAGTAGTCCTTGTATTCCAATGACAGTGTATCTGCGCCATTGTTGACCAAGGTCACAGTGATGGCCCAGGACACTTCACCACCGGCCGCTTCTGGCACCTGACCCACGTGCCGATAGCGATCATCAATGTCGAAAGACATGTAAGGGTTGCCTGTATCCTGATCAGTACGGCGTGAACTGTGCCAGCCATAGAAGTGGTCTTGTGCTTCGGCAGGGAGTTCATGGCGGAGGTCTAGCCCGATGAGGACGGTGTGGCTCCCTGGAGGGCTATCCCTGCGATACAGCCAGTACTCATAGTCTCCGTGACGGGGACCATAGCAGCGCTGTACTCCATCGCTGCCCGTCCAGCAACTGTCTTGCCCGAAGGTATCGCGCAGCACAATCCACACGTCTGGGGTGTTCTGTACCGTCCTGCCCAGATGCCTGCGGACAAAGTCGAGAATAGGAAACCCAATCATCTGTTCAGCGATATAAGTATCACTGATGTTGGGCAATTGGATATCAAACATGTACGGGTGTGTAGAGAGACCATCCATGAAGAACCAATAGGAGGCTGGTATGCCGTTGCCATGCTTCGGTTCATAGCCAGTGGGAATAACCTCGTGATAGATTTGCGAAAACCCGGTGACGCCGCCCACGAGCACCCCGTCGCAACGTATTTCAGCGCTAGGGACGTCCACTTCTAGACCATTAACCTTGACCCCAGTCATTTTGGAGGGGTACGATGCTGCACGATCAGCATGATAGTGAATGCTATGTAGAGTTGACTGAATCGTCTGTACAGTGTTAGGGAAGGCGAGATTGTAGGTGTCCATCACACGGTCAACCCAGTTGTTAAAGGCAGGGGTATTGCCTCCAAAGTAATTGCAGCCGAACATGCTCTTGCGCTCATTAGTTTCTTCGTCAGCCCCGGTCGATATGTTAATCCATGCGAGGTTGTAGAACTCTGGGTTGTCATCATAACGCTGCCCCATAGCAATGACGAATTGGTCGAACCAGTACTGCCAGCAGGTATTGAGGCATCTGGGGACGCAGAATGGCCTGCAATCTCCCGCTGCCCCATCGGGATCAAGGCAAGAGTTCACGCTGCCACACTCACCAGCTACCCAGGGAGGTATGTAGCTAACGCCAATCTGGTGCTCCTGTACTTCCATGGACCAGACGTCCACGGCGATGCCTACTGGCTTGGCAATCACGCTACCGTCGGGCAGCGTGACCTGCATAGCTTGCGCATCCTTGATGTATTGGTCGGTCTTCGACCAGTTGTAGACGCCCTTGTATGGATTAAGGTCGCTCCACTTGAATGGCGTCCAGCCACCCAGAGCTCCGTACTCAGGATGGCCCCGGTACTGTTGATTATAGCCCCACTGGTCCACATAGGCGTAACGGTAATCCGGGTTGCCCCAGTCGCCGTTGAACCAGTCAAGCATAACAAAGATAACCGGGGGCAGATTAGCAGGGCTGGTGTCTACAGCACCAAATACGGGTGCGGGTGGAGGCGGAGTTGGAGTGACAGGTGGCGTGGGCGTGGCAACACACGATACGAGGAACACGCTGGTTATAACAGCGGCGAAAAACAGTGCGGTCGAGGCAGACCAGAACCAGCGGTTATTGCGTAACGCATCAGGGCTGCCTAGCCTCACTTGATTGTACCTCCTGTTAGTATGCGCTTCCGGTTTCATGACGGTAAGCGTTGGGGAAATAGAGAGTTACCCAGTCCCAAGCAGCTAACGCAGTATAGTGTTGGAACAGGGTCTTGTCAAATGAAGTATGTGCAGCCTGCGAATCACTGGAATACCTTCAGCAGATTGCACAGCCACTCCCAGACAGCACGCAGGAATGTGCCAAGCCTGTTGCCTGTCTCCCCCGGAGTAGGGGTGGGGGTAGGCGTGGCCATTGGTGTGGCTGTTGCTGGCGGTGTAGGCTCATTAAGCACTGCAATCCGTCCTACAGTGTATCTGGCGCTGCCATCGTGCAGATCAGTGTTAACGAGGCGGAAATGGCGCTGCTCATTGTGCGGCGCCAAGTTCGGGTTCAGCAGTGCGATTCTCAGGTCGTATTCACCCGCAGGCACGAACGTGGGTATGGTGATTGCCACTTCGATGCTTATGGGCTGCGCTGTGTACCAATTCGTCGTGGGCACAGCAGGAGTGAAACTGTGTTCAAACACAGGCGAACCACTGGCAGCATCAACGAAGGCAACAAGTATGTCATACGAAGCAGGAACGTCCTTCACTCCCTGCCGTTCAGGCCGCATCAGTGGCACTGTCCCCCTGTTCACCCAACTGGTAGTGAAGCTATATTCCTGCCCGGCAAGAACCAAGTCTGGAGCAACAACGCCCTGACTGACAATCTGCGCCCCTATGTAGCGCGCCACAAACTCGCGTGCTTGCTCCCACCGTGGGTCGGGAATGTCAAAGTATGGCGACTGTAAGCAGACATAACTGGAATGGTGATCAAGGACTGTGCGCATGTATCGTCCAGGTTGGCTCAGAAAATCTGGGCTGTTGCCTGCCGGCTCATAGCCCACTCTGGTAACCGTGTTGTATTGCTGATAGAGCCAGCCCATGTCATAACCGCCGCCAAGGCCATTGTACTTGAGCCACACGCGCATGCCGTATTTGGACATGGCGTATTCTACCACTGGCTCAATGACCGCCCTAGTGTGCCCATAAAGACCCCCACCAACCTGCAGCACAACGGGCGTCTTCAGGAAACCATGGGTCCGCCTGCCGTCCTCCCATTCGTGTTCTTCTTCTAAGTAAATATCAATGATCCGTTTTGCAGCTTCGATGAATTTCTCGTTAGTGTATCCAGCCTGTTCCCAGGCTGGCGTATCCGTTCCCGGAGAACAAATAGCCATCTCACCATAGCAGCCGCCCGCCATCAGATTTATCGCATCCACCGTGGGGTCGTCGTCATAGCGAGCAGCCACGGCATGCACTGCCCGGCGCAGCAGTCGCTGATATGTTTCATTCCACGGGAGAGGCGTTCCACCGCGCGAACCGACAAGCACCACTCCCGCATCTCTTGCCCACTGTGGCGTCTGGCCTTCTGTCGTCAGTAGTTCCAACCAGATGCGCTTACCCCGGCTGCGAGCTTTGGCAATCTCTGCATCGAGTGGTGCCCAATTGAAGACGCCTTCCTGAGGCTCAATGGCAGCCCAGCCACTGGCTGTCTGGCCTGCATCATAGGCCCAACTGACATAGGGTATGGATAGGATACTGGGGTCGAGCCAGTGACATTGCCCCAGGCCCTGTTCCGCATTCAGTACGATGTCGGGCGGAAGGTCGGAGGCAATCCCAAACTGCGGCAATGGGCTGGTAGGCGCAGCAGCTAGTACGAGGCCAACAGAAGCCAGGCCCAGAGCCAAACATACTAAGCAGACCAGGAACAATGACACACGAGCGCAAACTGGCTTGAGGCGCTTTGTTATTGTTTGAGTTAGATGCATGCAACCTGGCCGCCTCACGTGCTTCCTCCCAATTGCTTCATTCATCAACCGCGTTTCACTACCTGGCACCTCGTGCCGAGAGCACCACCGGCACAGTCCTGAGCAAGATCTTGAGATCCAGCCACAGGGAACGTCGCGCGATGTACCTGATATCAATCTTCACGATATCCCTAAAGGTCAGACTGCTTCTGCCATTGATCTGAGCCAAACCAGTCATGCCAGGCAACACTTCCAGACGCCTGAAGTGCCACGGCTTGTACACGTCCACCTCATAGGGCATCGAAGGTCGCGGGCCTACAAGGCTCATATCCCCCTTCAGTACATTCAAAAGCTGAGGCAACTCGTCCAGGCTGGCCTTGCGCAGAAACCTGCCGACTGGCGTCACCCGCTTGTCGTTGGCTGGCTTGAATACTCCGCCTCGAGGGACTGCGGAATGACAGCTCTCACCAATGTAATCCCTGGCAAAACGTTCGTCCACGGAGTGGTCAGAGTTGTTGTACATCGAACGGAATTTATGAAAGGCGAATACCTTCCCGCCCTTGCCCACTCTCTCCTGCACCAAGATGGCCGGGCCAGAGGACGAGGCCTTAATCACAAGGGCAATGACCAGCATCACAGGTGATAGTATGAGCAAGAGCAATGTGGCGCCAACGATGTCGAGCATTCTTTTCAGCAGGGTATAGCATCTCCTGTTGCGCGTCACTTGTGGTTGCGCCAGGCTCCGAAGGTACAGGGCCCTGGTACGGCTGCTCTCTGACTCGACACCCGAGGTTGTGTCTCTTGTGGTTGTGACCACGGCCTCTCCGGGCTGTCTCTGAGTCAATCTACTATCGCAAAATCAATACAATTATAGCACATTCCTCCGAAACACAAAAGGCACGCTCTGGGGATTCACGTCCAAGCTTTCTATGCACCTCGGGGTGCACACAGCGGATTGAAATGGGACGCTACTCTTATCAGGGTAGTTGTCTCAGAAATCAGTTGCACATGTTAGGGAGGAACTTGGCCTACCTGGCTGACAGGATTACAATGATGCCATCTGTGCATTGGGTTTTCTGTCTAGTAGGAATTGCTCGAATCATGTCCAATTTCAGGGGGTACTTCAATGGCAACTATGCTTGGAGAGCTTACTTGGGTACAGGCGGAAGAGGCATTCAAGGACAACAGGATTGCACTCTTGCCTGTAGGCTCGACAGAACAGCACGGACATCACCTACCGCTTGCTACAGATTATATCCTGGCCGAAGAGATCGCAAAGAGAGTCGCAGAGCAAGTCAATGCCCTTGTGCTTCCTGGCATTCCGTATGGCCCGTGTCACACCTTCCGGCGCTATGCAGGAACTATAGGAATACGACCACAAACTCTCCAGGCAATGGTGGAGGATGTGTGCAGAAGCGTAAAGAGGCACGGCATCAGAATCGTAGCCGTCATCATAGGACACCTGACAGACGCTACACCCGTCCAATGCCATAATAGCACATCTAGACCGCAATCCAGATTTCCGCTATCACAGGGAAATTGCAAACACTGGAGCTTTCCTACAGTATGACACGCCATAAGGGATCAAATACCATCCTGAGAGTGTGTTGGTGGAACTGATATCAAAGATGGTAGAAGCTGGATTCAGTGAGCAGATTCTCCTAGGCGGGGACATGGGCCGAAGAACGTATTTTAAATCATATGGTGGAGGGCCTGGATATGTATATATTCTGGAAAGATTCATCCCCCGGTTAAGAGAGGAAGGGATAGCAGAAGAAGATATTGACAGCTTTTTGATAAACAACCCCAAGCGGGCCTTTGCGTTCTAAGGTGCGACAAAGAGGCTAAGATAGTCAAGCGCATAACAGATGTAACCGCTACGGAATTCCAAAGAATGAGTCCTACGGAGCCAGTGGAAAGCATCAGGGCAGCGGAGGGAAGGACTGTAGCCGCTCAGGTCGTATGCAGGGTACCTCCACTGATTGATGGAGTCACTAATGCGGAGCTCGCCGCTGCCATGGCGGCAGATATTGTCATCGTTAACCGTTACAACGTGGATCATCCCGTAGTATCCGGCTTGCCATCGGCTGGCGAGAAACCTGATCTTGAGTCGGATTGGGAAGCGCCCAGTGGAATTGGGGTCACAATCAAGGAGGTCAACCGCCTGGTTGGACGGCCTGTAGGGCTAGACTTAGAACCGGCAAGAAACTTTGCCGCAGGGGATCATGGCCGTTTAGCAACGCCAGAGAATGCCCAGAAAGCTGTTGCTCAAGGGGCTGATATTGTATTCGTAACAGGAACTCCCGGAACAGCAGTGACTAATAAGGCGATCGCAGAGGCTACATCTGCTATCAGAGATGAACTTGGGGATCGAGTGTTCGCTGTTTCAGGGAAGCCGGTGGGGTCCGGCATTCCTAATGAAACAGGAATGAACTTGGTTACTCCCGATGACATCAGAGCATTCCAGGCTGCAAGGTGTGATGCAATAGCCCTGCCCATGCCTGGAGCTTCACCAGGGTGGACTACTGAAGCCGTTCGTGAGCTAGTTACATTGGTACATGAGGAAGGCGCACTGGCCTGGTTAGTCATGATTCGTTCCGTGGAAGGTAGCTCTACAGATGTTATGCGCCGAATCGCGCTTGAGGCCAAGATGACTGGCGCGGATGTTCACGAAATCGGTGAGGGGGGCTTCTCTATATCTATTGCGGTGCCTCAAAACATCATGGAAGACTCTATTGCCTTGCGTGGTAGAAGGCATACATACAGAACGATGTCCATGTCGCTCTTACGGTAGGGGATCTTTGTAGTGCAGCAACCTTTCAGCCAATAGGACGCCTGACACTCTTCTCAGTCGTCCTGCCTCAGTTGCTCCTATTGCCATCTCGTGCCATGTTGGGGCAGTAATTCCCGCTGTGGCGAATCGATCGCTGCGCAAGAAGTCACGCTCACCACCCGCAAGGAGGAGGGATTGACGTTATCAGTTAACTCACTCGCCCATTACTTGCACGCAGTAGGTACGGCACAGAGGACCATCGTACTCGGCGAAGTAGATGCGCTGACGAGACCCCTTCACTATCTGGCCATCTTCAATAGGGAAGAAAGCGCTTATGCCACCAAGAATGCTCTTTAAGTGGGCACCGGCATTGAACCCCAACCGCCCGTCAATATCCAGATACCGGTTATGATAATAGTCCCCCT
>Ga0315543_1004218_pt1 | contig 12195 bp, 11 predicted proteins | sample SalMarSW160210MG_2_FD_203098 | JGI IMG/M metagenome (GOLD analysis project Ga0315543, IMG submission 203098) | Salt marsh sediment microbial communities from the Plum Island Ecosystem LTER, Massachusetts, United States - Salt Marsh Sediment SW1601-210 ...
CAGTACTTCTGCCCCCGCAGCTTTGGCCTTGGCAATGACGGTTGTGAAGTCCGTCGCGCCAACGGCATACTTCTCTTCGAGCACGACCTCCATTCCCATCGCCTCCGCTTGCACCTTGCCGCCTTTCACGCAGGACTCGGGGAATAGCGTGTCCTCCCACAGAAAGGCAATCGTCTTGGGCCTTTCTTCTTCCGGAACATTTTCCTGCAGCCACTCAAAGAAGCCGTTAGCATAGACGCCGGCGAGACCTGGAGCTGTGCAGAAAGAGTACTTGAAGCCCCTATTGTACAGACCCTCAGAAGTCCCACCGCTGATCAGGAACACCATCTCGTACTGCTCAGCAATCGCCTGGGCCGGGAAGTTGCACGCGCTGGAGTAAGGACCCAGGAGCAGATCGACCTTGTCCGCGGTGATCAGTTTCTCATAGAGACTGGTCGTCTTGGTTGGATCACTCTCGTCGTCGTACATGATGAGCTGCACTTCTCTGCCCAGGAGACCCCCCGCCGCATTCATCTCCTCCATCCACATCGTGTAGGATTCCTCGTGCCACGCGGCGCTCTTGGCATACTTGCCCGTCGTGGAAAGAGCCGCTCCTATCACGACTGGTTCGGGAGGTGGCTCAGTTGGCGGTGGTGGCTCGGCCGTTGGGGCCACTGGCTTGGCTGTCGGGGCTACTGGCTTGGGCGTTGGGGTGGCCTTGGGCGCACAACCTGCCACCAGCACACCGACAATCACCACAAGCGCAACAATGGTCGAAAACTTTGTCTTCATCACACCTTTCTCCTTTTGTCTGTATCCTTTGCGACCAGACCCTCTGCATCGCGGCCTGGCCCCTGTCCCTGACTGGTTCGCGGGAGCCCAACCCTCGTGCCCGGTTCAGGCATACGGGCGTACTAGTGTTCCAAGGCTTAACCACCTCCCTTATCCCCGTGTTTGAACGGGCAGACTTGTCCCACCTATCATCGCTTCTGGAATTGACTTCCTAGGATTCTGTACTCCGCAGAGTCATCATCTGTCCGGCTGAGGCAGCATCCGTTCCCTCAGAGTTGCTGCCAACTGGACTGGAGATAGCACAAAGGGAGGCGCCGCATTGGTGCGACAGCCCCCCTCAGTTCTGAAGAACACACTCGCTCGCAGAGCCCACCCCATGGCAAGATTCGCAGTTGCCCTGAGAGTAGAGGCAGTAACAATCAACACTACCGAGTCCACTAGTAATAGATGCATCGTCGCTTTTCTTACCCCATACTCGGCAGGGGTGCCAATCTCTGCGGCTTGTTCGCTAGCCTGAGACCTTACCCCTGAGATGCTCATACCGTATGATGCGCCCCTGAATGATGAGGTAATCATATCATATTCTGGCCCTGCGTCAAATCGGCATTGTGCAGTGTCCAGGGCGTTCGGGGGCTTTTGACCGAGTCCTTGCCTTGCCCGGTGCTGTGCCGAGCAGACCTGTGAACTGCTGTCAAACACACATGACACTTGTGTACCATGCAGAACAGACGTTGGCCCCGCGGCACTGCGACTTCATCCAGTGATTACCAACATCTCACGGCAGAGCACGCAGAGGCCGCAGCGAACGTCAGGAAGAGGTCTTCTCTGCGCACTTGGCGCTCTACGTACTCGGCATCGCACCTGACACTTGCCCGAATCGCCAGGGGGATGTCGCCCCAGGTGCCAGCAAGAACGCAGCCGGGGTTGCATTGCCAAAGCGCCAATCACAGGCGCCCTAGTTTGGCACCTGAGGCAATACGGAGGAGCCTTCAGGCAGTACAATCACCCCTGCGTCTGCATCTGCGGCCCGGAATGCAGCATCCAAGGCTGCCTGGGCTGTGGAATGGCGTTCCATGCCTGTTATGGGTACGTCTGCCAGCGATGGTGAAACAAGGAAAATGCGCGCATTTTGGGCAACCTTCGCGATGGCTGCCGCCTTGTGTCCACCGAGGACAAACCGTTCCTGAATCCGCTCCGCCAGTTGCTGAGGTGAACGGCCGCTGGTTATCCAATCCTCAAAGGTACTATTGCCAAAGCCCTCTCTGCATTCTGCCACCAGGACAATCGCTCCTCCCCGGCGAACGGCATATGCAGCGTTGTCCAGCGCCTTCTGTGCCTGATACAGGTTCATATCCTTGGGATAACCACCAGGACTGACCAGCACGATATCAGCCAGTCCAGGGATGGCAATCTTGGCACGCAGGGCCAGCAGCTCACACCCCTTGCGATGCGCAGCAATCACGTCGCCTGCCACGGCGTGCACGATGCGGTGCTCTGCATCCACCACCACATTGAGGATGAAATCCACACCGACCATGGCCGCACCTTCTTCAAGATCGGCACGGACAGGGTTCCCCTCACAACATCCGGCTCGCGCTTCCGGGCAGAGCATCATCGCATGATTGGCGGTCACCGTGACCTCAGAAGCACAGCCGGGGACGATCGCTTTCGCTCCACCCGAATAACCAACGAAGTAGTGAAGTTCCACATTGCCCACGCAGACGCGAAGATCTGCATCCACAACTGGACGGAAGATCTCAACGGGAGTGCCGACACTTGTCAAGCCCAACCTGACAGTGTCGGCAACATCGTGATTGATGACCCGAACACGTCTGAAGACATCCGAACCTACTGTGGCCTCCAGTTCAGCGGAGGTCATTAGGCGATGCAAGCCCACAGCGACGACGACGGCGATATCATGCTCAGCAACGCCGGCTGCCGCCAATTCGGCCAAAACCGGAGGAAGAAGCTTTGCGGAAGGACACGGCCGAGTCAGATCGCTGGTGACAATCACCACCTTCTGACCCGGCCGAGCGAGATCGCGCAGGCGAGGCGTCCCTATCGGATGGGCCAAGGCTTCATGTACAGAGGCAGCCTCGTCATGCCACTCTTCTACCCGCTGAGGTTCGAAGACGCCCACCAGATTGGAGTTTGGGACTTGCACTGATACGTAGGAATGCCCAAATGGTAATCGTAGCGTTGTGACAGTGTTCATCGCGTTTCCACCCCGCAGTAGCGACGCGCAGCTCCGCATAGGGCCCCAATAGCCAACAATTCCTGTCCCGACAACAAGCGTACCATGCCCCCAAAGAGCACACATGCCCCGTCCGGCCCAGCATCTTGAGGACAGTGACTACGGTGATGCGGTCGTCGCCCCGCATAACAGAGTATCTTGGCGCACCAGCAATGGCTGTCCACAGACGTTCAGTCCCAGGCGCGCCTGCTGGCTTCTCATACACGCCGGCCGGGTACCAGGAGATCCTACCTTGATGAATCCCGGTTTGGGTATCTGCTTCCTGTGCTTGGCTTTCCCTTGCTCCTAGGCGCCCCCGCCATACATATCGTTGACCACGATTGCTGACAGCTTCTCGACCTCCAGACGCCGCACAGCTCCTGGTCCCAGGCCTTGATAGGCGATCACTTTGGCTGCCTTGATCGCTCTAGCGATCAGCGCTGAAGCGCCTCCGGTCACAGTGAAGTAGACGGCCTTGCGCTTCTTGACAGCCTAACGCACAGGCACCGAACGATTACCTTTGCCAATCATGCCCTGCCGGCGTGCAAGGGTCCATACGCCCACTGGTCGTGGGCCCAGCCGAACCAATTGGTCGACCCGACCTAGCCAGTCACGGCCCCATATACTACATGATTTGACCCCGCAGGTCAAAACCACAAGTGTGCGGAGCCCGAGACGTACTATACAGTTTTTGGGGCACGAGGGCCGTTCCGAGAATTGCGGACTCAGTCCTGAGGACTTTTTGGCACAAAGAAGGCCTCTCCAACTCTAGGAGACCCGAAGAGATCAAGAAGCAGAACAGAGAGAAGAAGTACTACGTATAGTAGCATTCAGCAAGTGACATACTACATATTGTAGTCGCTTGAGTATGCGGTCCAGGTGACTTAAAACCCGCTGGAGCAAAACTCCATGAGGGTTCGATTCCCTCCCGCCCTACACGTGAGAGGCTCTCCTGCAATGGGAGGGCCTTTGCGATTGCCGTGAAGAGCCCTGCGGACTTGCTAGAGGCTCTACCCTACGGCACCCGAACGCATCAAACGGCACGATGATGAGCGATTGTATCAGCCGTGGATGCACAGCCGGCGGATCAGGGACTTGTACAGGATCAGCCAGAAGACCGCAGAGCAGCAACTCTATGCCCCTGTCGTGCACTTGGACCCAAGTCAGGCTCTGCTAGCCTCTCGGCTTCCGAGGGCTCCGCCACGAGGCACCTTCCCAATCCTGTTCACCCGCCCGAGCGATCCGGCGCGACGTACGGTATCGTCATTGGGCCCTCGGGTAGCACGCAGATCGTGGCATGCGGCCCATAGCGTTCGAGCAGGCTCGACACCGTTTCCTCCACCGAACTGCAGGGGCATAGCATAGCCCGCTCTATGGTCTTGTCATCCAGGTACGAACTCTTGACGTACACGTCGGCCTTTATCTGCACCTGCGCCTGGATCTGCACCTGCCACTGGTCCTGCCGCAGGAAGCCGGGGGACTCAATAAGTGCCAGCAACTCCTGTGGGGTAGATGCCATCTGCAGCAGCTCTCCATACGCTCCATGATCTGGGAGGCCGTCCCAACACTCAGCAGCCATCACGATGCTGCCCCCAGGCTTCACCACCTGCGCCGCAGCGGACATCCCCTTCACCGCCTGGTACAGGTTCAGATCCAGTGGATACCCGGAGTTGCTCGTGATCACAATGTCAAACAGTTCCCGAACCGGTACCATCGCTGTCGATCGCACGAAATCTGTCCCAGCAGCATGAGCCTTCAGCAAATCGCCCGCAAAGATCCTTGTGATTTGTTTGTCTCGGTTCAGTGCCACGTTGAGCAGGAACGTTGGAGAGGTCATCAGCGCCACTTCCCGCATTTCCTCCCAGATTGGATTCCCTTCGGTCACGCCCCACGTGGCGCGGGGATCTCCGATCATTTGCGCGCCATGATTCTCCAGCAGAGACCGTTCATCCGCTATGCCGGGGAGTACCGCCTTGGGTCCACCTGAGAAGCCGGCGAAAAAGTGCGGCTCGATGAATCCCGTCAAAATCTTGACGCTTGCCTGCATGTACTCTGCGTTGACGTAAGCCTGGTGTCCAAACGATGTCTGCCCCAAGTGCACCATATTGGCCTGGTCGAAGGCATTGTGCTGGACAACACGGTAGTTCGTCATTATCTCGCCACCAAGCATTTCAACTAGCTCATCCTCTGTATTGGCACGATGCGTGCCAAGGGCGTTGATGAGCACGACATTCTCGCGCGGGACGTGCGAGATCTCTTTGAGCAGGACTGAAAGCATCTTCTTACGAGGTTGAGGACGGGTGATGTCACTGAACACGATGGCAACAGTTTCGTGCGGCTTGACTGACTCGCGTAGGGGCGCTGTACCTATCGGGTCACGCAGCGCCGCGCGGAGTGCCCCACGCTCGTCCGAGAGCCCCGGGACGTACTCTGGCTCCACCACCGTCACGTTGCGATCGGGAAGCTCTACCCACAGTCCTTCTTTGCCATAGGCGAGTTTGACTTTCAAGGCTTGTTCTCCATCGCCATAGTCTGAGGCCTGATTCCCGTGGAGCACTCTACGGAACGTTCTTGATCAGGCTCAAGTCTCCATCTCGCGCAGCCTCCAAGACCGGCCCCATGTATTCATCGACCATCTCAGCAGTGAGAGGCACCGGCATGTTCTCTAGCTTCATTTTGAGCTGCGGATCCTTGGCAGCAGCGAGAGCCCGCTCGATGTGTTCATCGGTGAATCCGTCCACCTCCCCCAGTGTTGTCGGGAAGCCGATGCGCTTGCTGAGTGTCATCATCGCTTCGGCAACGGCCACTCCCAACTCCCGCCCGGTGAGTGCGTCAATGTCTGCATCGGTCATGCCACCCTCCTTGAAGATGTTACCCACCATCCGCAGCGGTTCCTCAACCGCTGGGGCAAAGAAGACAACATAGTAGGGGTTCATAATGGCGCAGGCTCGCCCGTGGCTCAGGATGTCTACCAAAGAGAAACTGGTGAGGTGCCCACCGTTGGTTCCGCCCAGCATGATGGCATAGCCACCCAGGTCGGTGGCCAGGCCCAAAGCTGTCCGCGCCTCGGTATCGTTGGGATTTGTCACCGCCCGCTCGACATAGTTCACCACCAATCGGATACCCTCGTCGGCCACTTCCATCACTCTGTGGTAGTACGGTTTTCCTACTGCACCTAGCAGCACTTCCAGATTGTGAGCTATGCCATCCAGCGCACCGTCACCAGTGAATCCGGGGGGCATGGACTTGGTCACGTCGTAGTCAAACAGGGCGCGTGTTGGCACAATCGCCTCGTCCACGATGAGCTTCTTCTGGCCAGTAGACACGTCCGTGATGTTGGAGTACTTGGTGAGATGCGCGCCGGAACTCGCCGCCGTCTGGATGGCAACGACTGGGGTGAGACTTTCCCCTGTCACCTGCAGTTTGTCCGTGACCCTGCCAGTACCAAAGTACTCGTCAATCTCACCTCCCAAAGTGCGCAGCACCTCGGCTGCCTTGGTCGCATCAAGGGTGCTACCGCCACCCAGGCAGACGATGACGTCGGGATCCAGCGCTTTGATCTCGTCAGTGATGCGGAAGAGATCTTGGCGCGGAGCGTTGGGTCTGGCACCCTCAATTTCACCCAATACCTTGACACCCGCGGCGGCCAGGGAATCTCTCACCGTCTTGATGAGTGCTTCGTTGCCCGGGAACACAGTGTACACTATGACGGCGCGCTGACCAACCTCGGCGGTCGCACCGCCGACCTCAGGCAGTACACCTGACCCGAAGACGTAGCGATCTCCTTTGAACTCGCGAATCAATTGCTTTGCTTTCTCAAAGTTCGACATCATCCCGTCTCCTTTCATTGCATCATTTGGCGCACGTGCTCGATGGCCCGTTGCGCACATCTCTGAGCATCGGGTGATGAAAGCCTTGTGGCGGGCACGATTGAAATCTTGGGTAGCCTGTACTCGGAAGTAGTCTCCTTCTCTCACATCTGCAACATTCTGCGCGTTTTCGAAGCCGCCAAACGCACTCTGGGCGCCGCCGCAAAAATCCCGTTAGCCGACGCCTCTATCTAGGAGAAGATGAGGGGCATAGCGCTCGGCCAGGCCCAAGCCTGGCCACTTCTCATCGCTCGCTGGCAAATAGACTCCGGTCGCAACCGCATTCAGGCTTTGCAATCTGTACTTTCTCCGTCAAGAGATGATGTCGATGCTGATAGTAGATCTGGTCGATTGCTGCATATGCCCTGTATACCGTACTTCAATATCTCCCGAATCTCTTCGGGGCGCTCCTCATGCCAGATGATGATGCCCAAACCCTGCTCGTGTATCTTTGTCACCAGTTCGGGACTGAGCAGCTTGTGGGGAGTTGGTGATCGTCGTTCCCAGCAAAAGTGTACGTAGTCGGCTCCGGCCGCTCGGGCCATCCCAACAAAATCCCCGTTCGTTTGGCCCACCAGCACCGAGGTAGGCATCTCTGGAGCTAGCTCCTTCACCTCTTTTAGTAGAGCATGATCAAAGGAACTAATGATCACCTCCCTTCCGAACTCATTGGCGCGTACAGCCTCCACCACCGGACCAGGAGTAGCTGGGGCTTTGAGCTCGATATACAGCCCACACCTGCCCCGAGCGAAGTCGATAGCCTCTTGCAAACTAGGAATCCTCTCCCTCTGGCCAGCGTCCAACTGTTTCAACTCAAGGAGCGTCTTATCCTTAACGTAGCCGCTGCCGTTCGTCGTCGTCTCCAAGGTGGCGTCGTGGATGATGACGGGCTGCCCATCTTTGCTCAGGCGCACATCCACCTCGATCATGTCTGCCCCAAGGTCAACCGCTGCCTCAAAGGCTCGCAAGGTGTTCCCGGGCTCCAAGGCGGAGGCGCCGCGATGTGCGATCTTCAGACACTCGTGCTGTCCCTGCGGGCTGGAGGACTGTTCAAGGGCTACCTCTCTGTCGGAAAGACGCACAGTGGAATCAATGGTGGGAATATCACCACATTATCTCCTCGGCGGTGGCCATGTCGGCGGGCACAAGGTCCCTCACCTGGCTACCCACCTCCTCTATCACACCAGAAAGCTCGTGCCCTAGAGAGGAAGACGCTGTAGCCATGGTCCAGCGCCAATTCCTCGACCCCCTGGACGATCTCTGCAACGAAGGGATCGGCGATGGTGATCGCCACCAATCCGGTAGTCCGAGTGCTCTTAGTCGCCAGTCCGCGGGTGATGGCGCTGGCTACGTAGCCCATCTCCTCAGCCAGACGACGTACACGCGTTCCCGTCTCATCGCTGATTAGGGGGCTGTATCTAAGCGCTCGAGAGACGGTGGAATGGGAGACGCCTGCTGCTTCAGCGATATCTCTAATGGATACGCTCATTGAACTCGTCCGCCCTTGCACACGTTTGCATAAACCTTCTATCACATCAGCTAGGTTTTGTCAAGCTCTCCCGCTAACGGTGAACGTTCACCTAACGAGGAAAGGATCAACCCAGCGGCCTTTTCGACCAATCTGTGGCTAGCGGCAAATTGGCTCCCGTGGGATGAGATCGTTGGTAGCGGTGTGAGCTGCACTTCGTAAAGTGGAAGGTCGCACTGCATCCAGTTGCCTTGAACGGACTTTGTCCCCGTGGTTGCCGCGATTTGAGCTCTGTGCTGATGCATACTATCCTGTTGATTGGGAGCAATCCGCACAGGAACGCGCAGTTCCAAATGGCTGCAGGTGTCCGAACCACGGACTGAAGTCCACGAGCACATCGCCTTCAGAAGCCCCGCGGACTTGGCAAGAAGTAAGGCGTGCAGATGAAATCCTCCAGCACTTCGGTCAGGTTAGGCCGTCCGATTTCCTGCAGGTTATAGTGAACGCGCGTTGAGGGCTTATTGATCTTGATGAATCGATTTAGATCGATTGGCGTGCCGATGACCACCGCATCACACTCGGTGTTGTTAATCGTCGCCTCAAGGTCTCTTAGTTGCTGCTCGCCATACCCCATGGCGGGCAAGACGGTTCCAATCTCCGGATAAGTCTCAAAAGTCTCGGATATCCTACCCACCGTGTACGGCCGCGGGTCAACAAATCCTGCTGCGCCAAACTTTCGGGCCGCAACGACTCCCGCACCGATCTTCATCCCCCCATGGGTGAGGGTCGGACCATCCTCGATTGCCAGCACCATTTTGCCCTTGACCACGGACGGATCATCGATATCAAGAGTTGAGGCAGCATCGATGACGACAGCATCGGGGTTCACGGCGGCAACATTCTTCCGCACGGTCTCAATACCCGCAAGATCCGCGCTGTCGATCTTGTTGATGACCACCACATCGGCGATCCTCAAAGTGATCTCGCCCGGATAATAGCGTAATTCATCACCCGCACGAAGTGGATCAGTCACTGTCACATGTAAATCAGGTACGTAAAACGGGAAGTCATTGTTCCCGCCATCCCACAGAATCACATCGCAACCATGCGGATCGTTCTCAGCCTCTCGAAGGATAGCCTCATAGTCGACGCCGGCGTAAATGACATTGCCGCGCACGATGTGGGGCTCATACTCCTCCATCTCTTCGATGGTGCATTTATGCTTTTCCAGATCGGACAACTCCGCGTAACGTTGCACCCTTTGGGCGACAAGGTCTCCATAGGGCATCGGATGACGGATGACCACGACCTTTATGCCCTTCTCCGTTAATATCTCAGTGATCCTTCGTGAGGTCTGGCTTTTGCCGCAACCAGTTCGGACCGCCCCTACTGAAATGACCGGTTTGGAACTCTTGAGCATGGTGTCCTTGGGGCCCAGTAACACAAAACTGGCGCCAGCGGCTTGCACGATGGCGCTGATGGACATGACATGCTGATATGAAACATCACTGTACGAGAAGGCGCAATCGTCCACACTCAGATCTTTGATTAACTTGGGAAGATCTTCTTGTGCATAAATCGCAATGCCTTCCGGATAGAGTTTGCCGGCCAATTCGGGCGGATATTTCCGGCCTGCAATATCCGGGATTTGGGCCGCGGTAAAGGCGACAACGTTATAGGCCTCATTGTCGCGGTAGTAGGTATTAAAGTTGTGGAAATCCCTCCCAGCTGCGCCGATGATGATCACATTTCTCTTCGACATAGCTTCCTCTGTTTCTCCTCTTCTTGGGATTGATTAGCTTCCTAGCGTTGCTACCATCACGGCTTTGATGGTGTGAACTCTGTTCTCAGCTTCGTCAAACACGATGGAAGCCGGCGACTCAAATACCTCTTCCGTCACTTCCATCGCCTCCAGTTCGAATCTTTGGTAAATGTCTTCCCCGATAATCGTTTCGCGATTATGAAAGGCTGGGAGACAATGCATGAACTTGACATCGGGATTGCCGGTCTTGCCCATCGCCTCTTTGTTGATCTGATATGACTTCAGTAGGTTGATTCTTTCCTTCCAGACTTTCTCTGGTTCCCCCATGGAGACCCAGACGTCCGTGCACAGAAAATCGCAATCCTTGACACCGCTGTCCAAATCATCGGTGATGGTGATTTTCGCTCCGGTCTGCTTGGCGATCTCTTGGGCTTTGGCGACCAGCTCCTGGTGCGGCTGAACGCTCTTGGGAGCAACGCATCGAAATTCCATTCCCATTTGGGCAGCCCCCACCAACAGCGAATTAGCCATGTTGTTGTGGGCATCGCCCAGGTAGGCAAACTTGACCTGGCCGAGCGGCTTGTTGCTATACTCCATCATGGTCAACAGATCGGCCAGCACCTGGGTGGGATGAAACTCGTTGGTCAGGCCGTTCCAGACGGGCACTCCGGCATATCTAGCCAGCTCTTCCACCCTTTCCTGCCCAAAGCCCCGATATTCAATCCCGTCGTACATCCTGCCCAAGACCCTGGCTGTGTCTTTCATAGACTCTTTTGTACCCAGTTGGGAGCCTCTCGGTCCCAGATAGGTCACGTGTGCACCCTGATCATAAGCTGCCGTCTCAAAGGCGCAGCGTGTTCGGGTCGAGCCTTTCTCAAAAATCAGCGCTATGTTCTTTCCTGCCAATCTCGGTTGCTCAGTTCCGGCGTATTTTGCCTTTTTCAGATCCACAGAGAGGCTGAGCAGGAACTCGATCTCGTTGGGAGTGAAATCCAACAGTCTCAGGAAATGCCTGTTCCTCAGGTTGAAGGCCATCTCTCCCTCCATAATCTCAAAGGTCCCAGCGCTATGCCAAGGGAGTGGTCCTCTTGGCTGCCTGATCCGAGCTCTTCTCGAGCAATCTCAACGATTGTATGCGCCAGTTGCTTTGCCGGCTTTTCTCCCTTCTCGCAGGCAACGTCACTGACGGAAAGGACTATGATCTGTTGACTTGCCCAGTAAGACACGCTCCAGTCTACCGGTTGAATTGCACACAGCGGCTTCTTTGTGGGCCACCATTCAATCCCGGTGCTGAAAACTGACTTTGAAGTCTGGCGCCGCGGATATGGAAATGGCATCTGCCGCAGTCAGGAATCGTCAGTATTGGTGCGTTCGAATTCCTCTTCATCCCATTAATTGAAGGGACCACCAGACAGCTTCGCGTGCATGTCCGTTAGATAGCTTCAGGATCATAGGCCTTTCCAAGGGTCTTCGGCGGTACTGTTCTCCCCACGAGCCCAGCAAGTGCGGCAATGGTCAACAAATACGGGGCCATCACAGGGAATTGATAGGGAATAGCGGACCCCAGAGCTTGGAATCGCAGCTGCAGAGCATCCGCAGCACCGAAGAGCAAGCAAGCAGCCGCAGCCCACATTGGATTCCACTTGCCTACGACAATCGCAGCGAGAACGATGAAGCCTCGCCCGGCTGTCATGTTCGGGGCGAAATACCCAAGCTCGGCCATTGCGAGGGCACTCCCGCCTAGCCCAGCAAACAGTCCGCAAAGAATCACGCCGGTATACTTGAGCCGAGATACTGACAGCCCGGCGGTAGCGACGGCATGGGGGTGCTCTCCCACAGCTCGAATATTGAGCCCCCAGCTAGTACGGTATAGAATCCAGGTAGCCACCATCGGCAAGGTCAACGCGATCCAGACAATCACCGGCTGGGAGAAGATCACTGGCCCCAAGAAAGGCACATTGCGTAGTTCAGGCGGGCCCAATACCGGATACATGGCAACACGCGTCCTCTGCGTCGGGAATAGTCGGGCGTGTAGCAAGTTTGTCACTCCGAGGGCGATAAGGTTAATCACCGCCCCCGAGACCTCATGGTT
>Ga0315543_1004219_pt1 | contig 12194 bp, 10 predicted proteins | sample SalMarSW160210MG_2_FD_203098 | JGI IMG/M metagenome (GOLD analysis project Ga0315543, IMG submission 203098) | Salt marsh sediment microbial communities from the Plum Island Ecosystem LTER, Massachusetts, United States - Salt Marsh Sediment SW1601-210 ...
TCCTTATTCCTTTCACACAGGGCCACTTTTCCAATAACCATCGGCACATCCAAAAAACCCGGCTTTCTACGGGCAAAAACCTTCTCTGTTGTTTTGACCTTTTGCTTTATCATCCGGACCACTGCTGAGTTATCGCCACTGCCCTGCATAATTCTTTCTACGTTTGATACTCCTACCTTTACCGGAATTTTTGATGCCAGGTCAGTAAACAATCTGACCCGTGCGGTCCGTGATGAGACATCGGATATGGTCCCGATGATACTGTTGTCGCCTAAAACAAACTGCCCTATAGCTAAACCATCATCCCAGCCACGGTCGATAATAAGCTCGTTTCTCATCCCTTCAGGCTCCATTGAGACCGCAGCCAAAACCAAACTTGCACCTTCCAGAGGAAGTCTCTCGCGAAGCCCTGAAAGTTTCTGTACCTTCCGGCGTTCCTGTCGTAACAATTCTTCAAGGTTGTCAATATGGTTTTCGTACTGCATTTCCCTTCGCCTGAGCATCTGTTTAACCGGCTGATATGTACGTGCGGCCAGGGAGACGTTTCTTCCAATACTTAAAGGCCAGCGAAAAATGCGTGCGAAAGCAAACTGAAACTTACTTGTGAAATTCTGTGGAGCAAGTAAAAAAATAGACCCCGTTAATAAAAGTAAGGTGAACAACATTCGGTTGGACATCCTGATTTGCTTTTTTGCCATTATAGTGGCTCGTGGTTAAGTTTTCTATCCACGATTGACAGATAGTGCATCACTGGCGTCCGTATTCGCTGTGGTCCATCGTATCCTTCCACAGTTCGAGATTTTCGAGGTAAACGCTGGTACCACGGGCTACACAACTTAACGGGTCCTCAACCCTCTCAACCTTCAAGCCGGTTGCATTTGCCAGCACAGTATCCATTCCCCGCAGCAGTGATGTACCACCGCAAATGTGGACTCCATTGTCAATCAAATCAGCGGCTAATTCCGGTTCTGCCTTTTCCAACGTAACTGTAACTGCATCAATAATTGTAGCGATGGGGTCTCGCAGGGCTTCGCGGATTTCCTCGCTTGTAATGACGATTTTTCTGGGCAGTCCGGAGATGGTATCTCTACCGGCTACCTCCATCGTCAATTCCTCTTCCAAAGGGGCGGCAGAACCGATTTGTATCTTGACCTTCTCAGCCCTTGGCTCGCCGATGAGCAGGTTGTATGTCTTCTTAAGATGATTGATGATTGCCTCGTCCAAATCATCCCCACCAACGCGGATGGACTGCGATGTAGCGATATCAGCCAGAGACATTATTGCTACTTCAGTAGTTCCTCCGCCCATATCGACAATCATCGAGGCAGTAGGGTCTGTGATGGGCAGTCCAGCCCCGATTCCCGCGGCCATTGGCTCGTCAACAAGATAAACCTTGCGAGCACCTGCACGCTCAGCACTGTCAATGACGGCCCGCCGCTCAACAGCAGTTATTCCACTCGGCACGGCGATTACAACGCGAGGTCTTACAAGCCCACCCCTGCCATGCACTTTTCGGATAAAATAGGCGAGCATCGCCTCGGTAATCTCAAAGTCGCTGATTACACCGTCCTTCAACGGCCTTATCGCACTAATCGAGCCGGGCGTTTTGCCGAGCATTTCGCGTGCAACCAGACCGACAGCCTCACCATTATTCAGAACAATGTTGGTTCCTTTGCGAACGGCAACTACGGAGGGTTCATTGAGGACAATACCCTTATCGCGGACACAAACCAATGTTGTACAGGTACCAAGGTCGATACCCATATCCATACTGAACCAGCCTAAGAATGTGTCCAGCAACACTTTCGACTCCTTTCTCAGCTTTTAATCGAGTATTCTATATAATAAAGAGCGGATGCTCAATAGTCAACTAATTACGGAATTTTAAAGATTGTCTCGTATTGAGAATAGCACTTACAGACCACAAACACTAAGGAAACCAGCATTAAGGCCACCGCTGCGGCAAGAAGAACCGTATAAAGACTATCATGTGCGCTTATCTTTTGACCAGGATTCCGACCCTTAGGGCTCATAACATCCACCTCACAGAAAGTATTGTAAAAGCAACAGGGTTACACCCCCAGTAAAACCGAGGGCTAAATAACCGCTATAAGTTAGTACTTACGCTGTCGCCCACCTTCGGCATCTGCTGCACAAGGTCCAGGATACCAACGGCCCTTTCAGCATCAACGTCTAAAATCAGAATATCACAAACAAACTCATCACCACGAGTAACATGAAATTTCATATCCTCTGTGACACCATGCGCTCCGCCGATAGATATTTCAGCCATAGAGTTTCTCGGGTCCACTGCGGTTACCCGCCCCTTCAAACCGATATCCCTTGAATTAGGTGCAATAGGCGCAATAGGCGCGGCTCGAACCCTCTCTGGTTTCCGCGTAACCGGTGCAGCAGGAACCAGGGCTTTGCCATATTGCCGCAGGAGCTGGTTTAACCTGTTTTGTAACTCAGTCTTTTCCTCGAGCAGGCGTCTGGCTTTCTGGTCCAGTGTTGATATTATTACCATTTTCTCAAGCAGCGTGGTTTCGGTTTGCTTCAACTCTCTATCTTTCTTGATTTGTCCGGTACGCAGCTTCTCCATCTCATCCAGTGAGTTTTTCAACAACTGACTCTGGCTGTCCGTGGTCTTTGAGAAATCCATTACTATGGCTTCCCAGCTATTCATCCTTCGAACAGCATCATCTTTCTCCGCTCTGGCAGTCTGCAGGTCACGCTGCAACTGGGCAACCTGATTTTTTAGTGAGTCAACTGTGCTATTTAGCTGCTGTCTATGCCGGTCTGATTCGTCTTTGAATGTGTTTAACTCGTTCCTTGCACTTTGCTCCTTTTTAACTGCCGAATCTCTTTCGACCTTTAATCCCGTATACATCTGGCGGTAGTTATTAGCGTTGGCAACATAAGTTACAACAATACCGCAAAGAAAGATTGAGGATACGGTTAACAAAACGATTAATATCTTTGTAAGCGTGCTCAAAACAAGCCCTTTCCCTAAAAATCGTTCTTTTTCGCGTTTTTACAATATGCCAAATACATGACATTATTGTAGCAACGTACTACAATTCTATGCACAGATTACGAATAAGTCAAGTTATTTTTAGCAAAACCTGTCAGAAAGCTCATGTGGGCTTAAAACCCGGCCTCATTATGTATTTTTACCCTGCCAAACGGCGACTAAAGGACAAGGCTTCCTTTCTAACAGGATAAATCGGCCAAATAAAACAGAAACTTAAAATGGACGATTTCAGGAGAGATATCCGAAACCTTTGAGGCCTTATTTTGCTTTTGTACATTGCAAAACGGCCTTGGCAGCAGCGATACGGACGGCTGGAGACGGGTCTTTAAGAAGCCGTGGGAGGTATTTTTTCAGAGATGGAGTTCCAATTCGGCCAATCGCCAGCGCTACCCTCATATAAGCAAGTGCGAGGTCTCGTTTATCCAGTCCGACAGCAAGATTTTTTTCAAAGACATCAAGTACCACGGATTCGCCGATTTTGTCTTTGTGCACACCGAGCTGTTCCGCTGCAGCCAGACGGACCTCCATTATATCGTCGTCCAACATAGTAATCAGGATATTTTTGGCCTTTTCCGTTCCCAGCGCCCCCAGTGCCTGTATGGCTATAACTCTATCGTCTGCATAGCCGCTTATCCGCATTGCCCATAATTTCGGAAAGATTTGCTCATCACCAAGCGCAGCAATGGCCTGCACGGCGTTGAATCTGACCTTATCATCCGAATCTTTGTCCTTTAAGGCCCAATATAAGAGCTTCAGCGCATTTTTATCGCCGCTTTTGCCTATAAGCATTGCTGCATTGGCTCTGACTGTCAGGTTACTCCGGGCTATTGCTTTGTAAAGAACTCTAAAATATCTGGGAGAACCGAGTTTACCCATCGCATAGGCAGCAGCGATTCTGACGTTTTCGTCCCTGTCCTTTAATCGTCGCGCTATGTATGGTTCTGCAAGTGAGTATTGTGCATCTCCTACAGCCAGAACGGCAGCAAACCTGACTGGAACAACCCTATCCAGTAGCAACCGTTGTACCTTAGGCATCAGTTTGATTAGTTTTGTGGCAGCGACAACTTCTACAGCATTAGCCCTGACCGCCGGGTTCTCATCAGCTAAAGACATCTGGATAATAAGGGTGGCTTCCTGCCGGAGCTGGGCTGCGCTGATAACACTGGTCTTAGCGGCAGGGGTAGTTTTTACTTTTGACCTTTTTGAACAACATAGGCTTAATATCGCTATTAAAGAAAATAACAAAGCAGAATAATAGATAAAAGCACTTAGCAGGCTGCCGTTTTCGCTCCTTGCTTTAATTTTAGCTTTTATTATTGAGTTTTTCATCTGTTCACTCTGATAAATAAGTCTTTTTTGCCTTTAAGGAATTTTGCCGAAAGCTGTACTATTATGAGCAAAACGAAGCAAGCTGCACAACAAAAATCCAGCCATTGGCCATATTTACCAAAGAAGGTTGCCCTTGTATCTATCGGCATTTTATCGGCAAACCATCCAGCGATACCCTTGCGCTGCATAGCTTTAGCCGGGAAATCAGGGCTTGCTGCAATACAGCCGTTGTGTATCCGGCCCAGAGAATCGATAAGGCAGCTTATACCCGTGTTGACGCTTCGCAGAACAGAAACTCTGTTTTCGACAGCCCTAAAGACGCAGATAGCCGCATGCTGAGGCAGCTCCGTGCTTGGAATGACCCTGTCGTCCTTGAATCTCACAAACCAGCCATCATTACTTATATTTATGAGCCAGTCCGCCTGCTTTCGTCCCTTTTGGTCTGATACAAATCTTCGGGCAATTTTCGGCACAGTGTCCTCATAACAAATCATCACGCCGAATTTGTAAATCTGCACCTCGTTGCTATCGCCGCCGGTCATCTCAAATACTGTGTATTCGCTGCCTGCGTCGAGAGAATAATCATAGTTGTATGGCGTGAATTTCATCAACAGATTGTAAAGTGCGGGAATTTTCTTTTTGAAGGGAAGGAACTCTCCGAAAGGAACCAGATGAATTTTATCGTAGTGTTTGCCCGATTGCCGGCCGTCACTTTTATAAAGAAAAGCTGAATTATACCTCTGAGCTAAATGAAATGTCGAATCCTCGCTGATTTGCGGTGTACCGCCGTATGCACCCACAAGCACATAAGCTGTATCCTTGGAAAGCTCCTTGATGGCCTTGTCGAATGTGCTGTAAGGGTGTGAAGGCTCCAAAATCGCTATCACCCGGGGATTTAATACCGCCTGCACCATCGTTTCAGGCCAGACGATTAGCTCGGCACCGGTTTTGGCTACCGCCCTGCTTTGCTGCATCAGGTCATCAAACATTTTATCAGATTCTTCAAATGTCCTCTTTACCGACTGCGGGACATTCGACTGTAAAGAGGCGACCAGAGGACCTTGTGTAATAAACTGCGGCGACTGGTTTATCCTCCATCGACCATAAATAACGGCAGCGACAACAGCAGCACATACTATAGCGGTCTTTATAAGATTGCTGATTTTGAAGATGTGCTTTCGTTGGGCATCGAGTATCAATTCAGCCAAAAGGCCATTGACCATCGCTATGAGAAAAGAAAGCCCTGCTGAGCCGAAAATGTCGGCTGACTGGATGAGGGTGATATTTTGATACTGGCTGTGGGCCAAAAACCTCCAGAAAAAACCGCCTAAAAAGAACCCCTGCAGACGTTCAGCACCGACGAACAATACGCCCGCTGCTAAAAACAGCGGAATCTTTTTTGTCCTGCAATAACGTAAGCCCAATGCAACGAGCGGCCAGAGCACTGCTGTATAAAGACAGAAAACAAGCCAGCCCAAAATGGTAATCGGAACTATCCAATAAAGATTGCCCAGCCAATACAAAAGAGAAACTATATAAGCAACAAGTGCTAATGGTTTAGATTTGGTTTCAGGTGAGCAGATAAGGATGAAAGGCACCAGCGATATCCAAGCCAGAGGTGACAAGCTAACAGGCAGCTGAATCACCGTCAGCATCGCCGCACTGGCTAAAAATGCTAAACATAACGACAAAATGTTCTTTGCTCTCGCCTCTTTCAACCGACTAAATCCTTTAAAGCCGCCTCCATCTCTTCAATGCGGTATTTTTTGCGATTGTTCATTCGCACGGCAAACTGGTTTGTAAACAGCTGCAGTGTATTTTTGTCAGCAGTAATTTCTTTTATTGGAATTTTTACATCAGATAAAAGACGCTTAATTTCATTCAGCTCATTAGTGCCAAAAAACAAATTCTCTGCCTGCTTATCCTTTAACTGGCTCAGGCGGTTGTTTGCATTTTTAACGTATTTTTCGGATATTTCCACGCCAACATAATTTCTACCTAATTGATACGCAACTACCGCAGTCGTTCCCGAACCACAGAAAGGGTCGAGCACACAGTCTGCAGGGTTAGAGCTTGCCGCTATTACTCTTTTTAATAAATTTTCAGGCATCTGACAGGGGTGCCAGCCGGTACGCTCCTTAAAAGTTCCACAGACGCGAGAGTACTCATCCCAAACATCATCCGGCATCTTGCCTGCAGGATTGGCACGCCGGTCGTTGTAAATTAACTGTCTGTCCGAGGGAATGCGAACGGCATGGTCATTGAAGGTGAAGCTATCTTTGTCGTTCGCAAAATAAAAGATATGGGTGTGGGCCCGGGCGAATTTATTTTTCGTCTGCTGGCCGAAGGTGTAGTGCCAGATGAGCCAGTTTCGCATAAAAAGCCCCAGCTCGTCGGCTATGATTTTTACATTGGCAGCATATTCATCACCTATGGCTATATAGAATGAGCCATTGGACTTTAGGACTTTTTTACAGACAGCCATCCAGTCCTTCGTCCAGGCGATATAGTTTTTCTTTTTGACCCTGTCGTAGTATTTGTCGTATTTGTAGCCGATGTTAAAAGGCGGGTCGGCAAAGATTAAATCCGCAAACGGCTCTTTGACCTTATTCAAAACCTCTATACAATCGCCACAGATTATCCTGTTAAGCAACTTCTGCATAGCGATATTTTAAAGACTAATCTTGTCCCTGCAAGAGATAATTGGGGTGGCAGCAGATTATAAAGAAAGCTGGAATTTTAATTCGTTCGAGGTTCGCCCTGTTTAGAAATTTCACTTCTAACGGGGTTTGATTACTCTTTGCTCCTTGAACACCTTGCCGGAGAGGTAATCTGTGAAGGTAACCTTTACTGTCAGCGGTTCATCGAACTTATCAACTATGCCGGTTACGTCAAACGTCAATCTATAATTTATGATTAATATTGTGGCAAACCAGAGCTTTTTCAACTCGTCCGGCTTTACGTGCCACTGGCCGAGCAGTGCTTCGCCCTCGGCTTTATTTAAGTCCCAAAGCTGGACGTCCACAGCACCTGCCGCTTTTATTATGTCACCATTGGCGTCGAGCGGTTGGATATAGACAATTAACTTTTCTTTTTTGCCGTCTTTGTCCTTATCGTAAAAATTTGTGTATCTGGTGATTTTGATTCTTTGAAGATTATAGATATCTTCAGGTTCGACCTGCGGCTGTAAATCCGACAGAACCTGTATTTGCTTTTTTAGCTGTTCCTTTTCAGTTTCGGATTGCTCGACCTGACGTGCTAATTGTGTTTTTTCCTGCTCTAACAGATAAAGCCGTTCATTCAACGATGGTTTTTGACCGCCGGTCTCTTCACAACCGGCTGTAATCAGAGCCCAAGAGCATAAGAGCAGCAGAGCAAGAGAAACCCAAATATCGAATTTCGAACTTCTCATTATTCCTGTCCCTTATCCCTGACTATTTCGGGCGCTTTTTGGAGGATTCGGTCGGCTAATCCATAATTAATTGCTTCTTCAGCATTGAGCCAGAGATTACGGTCACAATCCTTTTCCACTTTTTCGGGCGTTTGGCCTGTATGTCTGGACAGTATATCGTAAAGGCGCGTCCGCAGCCGAAGTATTTCCTTTGCCTCGATATCGATGTCGGTAGCAGGTCCAATTAGCTCTCCTGTGATTAGGGGCTGATGTAAAAGGATTCTGTTGTTTGACAAAAGAAACCGTTTCTCGGCCCTGCCGCCGGCCAGCAGCACCGCTGCCATACTTGCGGCCTGCCCAATACAGTAAGTAGCTACGTCACAACGCAAAAACTGCATCGTGTCATAAACGGCAAGACCCGCTGTGATTGAGCCGCCGGGGGAATTGATGTAAAAATGAATATCCTTCTTGGTGTCTTCGTTGCTCAAAAAGAGCATCTGTGCGATGATTAAGTTTGCAGTCTGGTCATCGAGCGGGCCGCCGAGAAAAACAATTCTGTCTTTCAGCAGTCTCGAATAAATATCGTATGCGCGTTCAACTCGACCACTTTTCTCAATTACTATCGGGACCAAATTTTGATTTACAGTCATTTCTATTTTCCCTTGTTAAATTAACCTATAGTAGACAAATCCGAATATCGAAATTCTCCACAGGACACCTGACGGTGGAAATACGAAATTCATCCTTCGTAGTACTACGGAGAACGGACAATCTCAAAATTCAAATGTTCAAAACTTTAAAATTGCTACTTTTTCTTTTTGTCATCCTTCTTTTTTTCTTTGTCCTCTTCGTGCAGCACCTCGTCAATCAGGCCGTATTGCCGAGCTTCCTCAGCGGCCATATACCTGTCTCTTTCAGTTTCAGCTGCGATTTTCTCGACGGGCTGACCGGTATGCCTGGCAAGAATCTCGTTTATCATAGTTTTCGCTTTGAGAATTTCGTCAGCCTGAATTTTGATGTCCGCTGCCTGGCCGGTAACACCGCCCCAGACCTGATGCAGCATAACTTTAGCATGCGGAAGAGCAAAACGTTTGCCTTTCGTCCCTGCTGCCAGTATTACGGCTGCACCGGACTGGGCCCTTCCAATACAATAGGTCGCTATCGGTGAGCCGACAAAACACATAGTGTCGTAAATGGCCATTGTGTCGTCAACACTGCCGCCCGGAGAATTGACGTACAGGCTGATTTCGCTGCCCCGCTTGAGATTGTCTAAGTACAGCATCTTCATAATGACCTCAGCGGCCCTTGCATACGAAATTTCGCCGATTAGAAACACAATCCGATTCTCCAGGAGCAAATCATCGAGACTCATCTGGCGATAGCGCTGATATTGGCCTGGCGGGCCATATTGATTGTGTGGTCCAAAATTTCTTATAAGCTCTTTTGCCGGATGTTCAATAGACATTTAGATTTCCTTATATAAAATCTCTAACTTGGTTTATTAGTTTTTTTGCGTTTTTTGGATTGTTTTTTTTCGTCACCAGCCGCTTTTATAGCTGATTTCTTTGTGGTTTTGCTGGTTTTTTTGGCTTCCTTTTTGCCCTCGATTTCCGTTATCTTTGCTGATTCGAGCAATTTAGCGATGCACTTACTTTGCCTGACCTCCAGCCGAAACTGAGCCAGTGAGCCATCGCGCACCATCTGCTCCCTCATCCTTTCCGGGCGCTGACCCTGCTGAACAGCTAATTGGGCGATATGGCCGTTAAGCTCCTCGTCGCTCACATCGATATCAAGCTTCTCAGCCACTTTATCCATTATAAAGAACGCCTTTAGCTGCTCTTTGGCCCGCTCTTCGCTGCTCGCACGCAACTGGTCCATTTGTTCGTCTATCTGCTCACGAGATAGTCCCTGTGTCATCAGATTGATGTACTGCCTTTGCAGCACCGTACTTGCCTGCTTGGCAACAATATCCAAAGGCAGGTCAAAATTGGTATTATCAAGCAAATATTGATAAATCTGCTCGGTCATCTCCGTTCGCAGCTGCGCTTCCAATCTGTGCAGCAGAGCTTCGCGGGTCTTTTCCCGCAATTCGTTTTCATCCTTGACTCCCAATCTCGCAAGGAAGTCTTTATCCAACGCAGCAGGTTTGAGCCACTTGATATCTTTGATGCTAATCCTGATGTCCACCTTTTTGCCACGATATTCTTCCTTGAAGTACGTTTTCGGGACATCGACTGTCGTTTGCTTAGTATCTCCGGCCTTTGCCCCTACCAAAAGCTCATCGAGCTTCTCGACCGGTACCGCTGCGACAAAACTGGTTGGCCTTACATATATCTCGATGTTGTCGAGCTTCTGCTCCTCCTCGACATCTTCGGCTTTTAGCATCACATCGGCAATTATCTGGTCTTCGAGCTGAACAGCACCATCCTGTCGCGGTGTCCATACGCCTGAGTATTTTCGTAATTGCTCGATTTCTCTATCAACCTGCTCATCGGCAACCTCCACTTTTTGTTTGTTTAACGGTATACCTTCGAGCTGCGGCAGGTCAAACTCCGGATGTACCTCGACCTCAAAATCGAATTTCAGCGGGCCTTCGGCCGGCATTTCTATTTTTTCTAAATCGATGTCCGGCTCGCCAAGTATGTCCAGCTCATTATCCTTGATGGCTGAGTCGGTTGCATCGGCTATCAATTTCAACTTGGTTTGTTCCGATGTTTCTTTGCCGAACCTCTTTTCCAGAAGTCGGCGTGGTGCTCTGCCCTTTCTAAAGCCCGGCACGAGGGCTTCTTCACGCAAACTTTTGTACTGCTCCTCTGTGGCGTTTATTATGGTCTCCTGCGGTATCTCTACGGAGACCTTTTTTTTGCAGGGTCCCGCTTGCTCAATTGTTACTACATTCTTTGCTGCGACCGATTGTTCTTCTGCCATTTCACTGCTCCTAACTGGTTTGTTATATCCCCTTTGTTATAATATAATAAACAAAAAAGGCATCGGAGAAACAGCTACCCTCAGCCCGCTTTTCGTGGTTTCCGGCCCATCAATTCCTGGGCCCTAAACATATCGGAGACCAACGCCAAACTATGCTATAGCCGGTAACTCACCGATACTATATCTTCGACGCAAAATACGCCTACGGCGTATAAAGCGGGCGATGAGACTTGAACTCACGACATTCACGTTGGCAACGTGACGCTCTACCACTGAGCTACGCCCGCAAAATCGTGACTCGTGGCTCGTGCCCCGGGTCTCGGTTTTTCGATTTTCCAATTATAGAGTTTAATATCGGCTATGCAAGGAGCTTTTTTCGTTAAATTTTCGTATTTGTGACAGCGTTTTTTAACCGGGTCATATTTAGCCCCGAAGTCCGCTTCGGGGGTTTCCTTATCGTTTACACAGGGTCGTTTAGCCCCGTCATCTTGATGACGGGGTTACTTACGTGAGGTATTCTTTATATTTAGCCCCGAAGCCTGCTTAGGGGGTCATTCTGAGCGAACTTGTCCTGAGTAAAATCGAAGGAGTGAAGAATCTATATAACGTTGTCATTGCGAGGCCGACTTGCCCTCCGTCTCGTCTCGCCATAGTTTTAACGAAGGCGGAAGCCTTGGCGAAGGAGGAAGGCCGTGGCAATCTCTCTTTTGTCATTCCTGCGAAAGCAGGAATCCAGAATGTTTACCCCTGCCGCTTGCGTGTCCCGTACCAAAATTCTGTTCTTCGGTGCGTGGGCGGCAGGGGTTCTTTACCAATAATCTTTATTGCCTCTTGTAAATTATTTGGCAGTCGTTAAACTACTTGTCTATGGCAAAGAAAAAGGCGGCGGAAAAAAAGACGGGACCGGCGGCAGGCAAGCCATCAGCATTGTTTGATACCCGGGTAATCTATTGCGGCGACAACCTCGACCAGTTGAAAAAATTCCCCGATGGATGCGTTGACCTGATTTATATCGACCCGCCTTTTAATTCCAACCGCAATTATGAGGTCTTTTGGGGTGAGACAAAGGAAAAACGCTCATTCGAAGACCGCCATGCCTCGACACAGGCCTATATCGACTTTATGCGTCCCCGTTGCGTCGAGCTTCACCGCGTCTTGAAGAAAACCGGCTCGTTCTATTACCATTGCGACTGGCACGCTTCGCACTATGTCAAAATTATGCTTGACCAGATTTTCAGCGAAAACCAGTTCCAAACGGAAATTATCTGGCGTCGAACTAATGCCAAAGGATTAGCTTTCCGCTCTTTTCCGAACGACCATGACACAATCTTTTATTACACCAAAAGCAATGATTATGCGTTTAACCGTCAATATCTTCCTCATGACGAGAAGTATATAAAGGAGTTCTATAAATACGTTGAGCCGGAAACTGGCAGAAGATATGCACTTGATAACTTGGCAAATCCTAACAAAGACCGGCCCAATCTAACGTATGAATTCTTAGGAGTAAAT
>Ga0315543_1004220_pt1 | contig 12193 bp, 12 predicted proteins | sample SalMarSW160210MG_2_FD_203098 | JGI IMG/M metagenome (GOLD analysis project Ga0315543, IMG submission 203098) | Salt marsh sediment microbial communities from the Plum Island Ecosystem LTER, Massachusetts, United States - Salt Marsh Sediment SW1601-210 ...
TCTCGTCTAATATCTCCTGTAGAAAGCATAATATTATTTGACATTTGCACCTCCTATTTTTATTATGTCCTAAAATAATATTGAGAAAAAGACTAAATGTCAATAGTGGTACGCAAGAAATACTATAAATATCTCATAAAAACCCTTGATTATTGGAGGAGTTTTTCGTATCCTTTTGATACAAATGACAAAAAAGAATCTTGATATTAGTAAGTTAGAAAATTGTCAAAGGTTGAGGTTTGAATTTAGGCATCTTTTCACATTTCGATGCCTGACCCTGTTACCTCTCTGTTACCTCGCCTTTCATTAGAAATTCGTCAGTTTGAAAGTTTGAATCTATAAACATATTAAAATAGTAAAAGGAGGAAAGTATGTGTGAAGTAATTCCTGAAAACACTGATAATGCTACTGAAACGGATAGACTGCTTCAATTATTATTGAATGAAGATAATTTAATTCTCGGAAGGACCAATTACTTTTTGCTGGCAAATTCTTTTTTGATCACAGCATTTATCATGGCGTTTTCTTCAAAGACTATTCCTTATCGTATATTTATCTGTACGGCTTTATCAATTTTGGGTATTATCATTTGTTTCTGCCAATGGATGTCCATTTCTTGGACACAGAAGATCTGGAATTTTTTATCGAAAGAATTAAAAAATAGATCTTCAATTTATAACAAAAAAACAAAAAAAGAAAAAGAAGAGCCTACTCCTAAGTGGACAACAGGTACTATAGGGATATCCCGATTGGTATATCCTTTAATATTTGGAATTTTATGGTATTTGTTTTTGGTCTTTGTATCTTGTATATAATAAATAAAGGGGACAGGTCTTGCTTTTTGAAATTCGATAAACCTTTTTCACATAGATAACTTAGTATTTCTATAATGCTATACATAGTATATGGAAAATTTATGAAAAAAACCTATTTAGTCAAGCCCTATTCTCATACTTGACATTTTGGGTAATTTTTCTTATTCTTTCAATACAAATGACAAAAAAGAATCTTGAAATTAGTATGTTAGAAAATTATCAAAGGTTGAGGTCTGAACCCAAAAACATGAGTAGTTATAAATCAGAGGAAGGAGAAGATGAACGTAAATAAAGAAAAAGTTAAAAATACTTCCATGCAACAATGGAATCACCCTGGAGGTAAACTTCGTGAATTAGGTCCTGAAACTCTAACAGATTCAGAACTTTTATCTATTCTTATTTCTATAGGTATAAAAGGTAAATCAGCCGAGAAGATTGCTGAAGAGCTTCTTGCCAAATTTGGGAGTTTTAAGGGAATGGCAAATCAGCCATTGGAGAAGTTTTTAGAGATTAAGGGTCTTGCTGATGTAAAGATAATAAGAATTGCTGCTGCTTTCGAAATTGCCAGACGGATTGTTGAAGAAGTGTTAAATGAACATGAAGAAATTAGGAAAAAAGGTAAGTGAATCACGTATTATAATAGTAAAAGAACTGATTTGGTTAGATAATTATAATGAATTACTTGGAATTGCGTTAGGGAGAAGGTATGAAAAAGTCCAAAATAAAAGGAAAGAATTCAAGAATTCCTAGTCCTTTTGATAGTACTATCCATAAAACCGAGTGGACTTGCGCTGCTAAGATTGCTGAATGGATAAATACTATAGTTAAAGAAAAGGATTTATCCTTTGGAGAAGCTGAGGTAGAGACAACCGCTGAAGGTGATAGAAAAAGGGTAGATATAATTCTTACGGAAAGTCCAGAAAGTATGAAAGCACTCTGTGTTATCGAGATGAAACAGCCTTATTTTGATCCCTTTGATGAAAAAGAGTTGAAGGAACCCGCTAGGAAAAAGGCTGTACAACGTAAAGCAAAATACTTTATTACCTCTAATTTTAAACAACTTATATGGTTCAACACGGAAAGAGTGAATAAAAATCTACCGGAAGAAGAACAAATCCATGAGAAATATTTTCTTTCCGAAATAGAAGATTTAGATCTTATAGAAGAGCCAAAATACAAAAAAAGAATTATTTCTGGTTTAGAAAATTTCCTTATCGATCTTTATGAAGTGTATACTGGTAAAAAACCAGAACCTCGTCAACCAATCGACGAGTTTCTGATTTTTAGGCTTCAGGAAAAGATTAAAAAACTAAGTTCTTATTACCGTAATATAATTGAAGATAGGACACATAAAGATACCGACTTTTCCAAGAAACTCCAGAACTGGTTCAGGGAACAGAACTGGTCTTTTGCATGGCAAGAGTCCGATTTTGATAAAGCCGCTCATCAAGCAGCTTATCTTCTGACAAATAAGATTCTTTTCTACGATCTTCTCCAGGCAAAAAGACCCGGCGAGCTTGACCCTTTAAACATACCAGATGATTTGACGAAAGGTGGACTTTTACAGAGTCAGCTTCAGGGTTATTTTGACTATGTTTTAAAGCATATTGACTATGAAACGATATACTCGGCAGATTTTATTGACCAGGCAGCATTTCCTGAACACAAGGAGGTTGTAGAAGAAATAAAGGAATTAATACGCATATTGAAGAGATATGATTTTTCAAAAATCGGATATGATATAATCGGAAGGATTTTTGAGCGTCTTATACCTTCCGAGGAAAGACATAATCTTGGACAATATTTCACCCAACCTGATATTGTTGATTTGATCCTTCGATTTTGTTTGAAACATGAGAAGGATAAAATTTTTGACCCTGCCTGTGGCGCAGGAACTTTTTTAGTCCGGGCATATCAGCATAAGAAACTAATGAATCAGAGACTAAACCATCAGGAGATTTTAAAGACTTTATGGGGAACTGATATTGCCAAATTTCCCGCTCATTTAGCTACCATCAACATAGCAATTAATGATCTGAAGATAAATGAGAACTATCCCCAGATACTTAAGGAAGATTTCTTCAATTTAAGACTTGGAGGGAGAGAAGAATTTGCTGAGGAGGCTCGTAAGAAGCAATTAGTTGGTCTGGGTGAAAAGCGGATTATGACTCCTTATCCCAAAATTGTAGATTGTATTGTTGGGAATCCTCCCTATACGAGACATGAAGAGATTCCTGCCATAGCTGGTGAAGATTATAAGGATGAACTCATCAAAAAAGCCCTTTATGATATCGATGGTGTTGACAAGAAGGCAAACAAGAAGAAACTTGCAGAGATTACTGGGCGGGCAGGTATTCATGCTTATTTCTTTGTTCATGGTACAAAATTCTTACAAAATGGTGGTAGGTTTGGCTTTATTGTCTCCAATTCTTGGCTTGATGTAGATTGGGGTAAGGGACTTCAGGAGTTTTTCTTAAAGAATTACAAGATTGTAGCAATAATTGGGTCTAAAGTGGAAAGATGGTTTGAAGAGGCAGATATTAATACATGTATCGTGATATTGGAGAAATGTTCAGGAGAAGTAAATACGAAAGAAAGGGACAAAAACATAGTTCGATTTGTTTATCTTAAAAAACCATTGCGTCATTTCATACCAGCCACTCAGGATATGTGGAAGAAGCAGAAAGAAAGATTGGATAAGATAGATGACCTTATAAAGACTATTCTTTTCCATAATGAACTCTATGAAAATGAGGATTTTAAGATTTTCCCAAAGCAACAGAAAGATCTTTGGGAAGAAGGATTTGATATAGAAGCGGAAAAATATGTTGGGGCAAAATGGAGTAAGTATCTGAGAGCACCTGGATCAATTATAAAAAAGGTTTTAATGAATCAAAACTTGGTCTCCATGTATTCCTTTGTTGAAAAGATTATGGAGGGAGAACCTACTGGTGCAAATGAATTTTTCTTCGTGACTGATGAACTTGTAACGAGATTCAAAATAGAAAAGAGTTATCTTTCTCCTTCATTTAACAGTCCAAAAGATTCTAAATCAATATTTGTTACAAAGAAAAATAGTAAACATTATAAACTTGTTGTAGATATTCCTAAGAATAATTTGAGAGGTACCGGCATTTTAAAATATATTGAATGGGGTGAAAAAAACGGGTTTAAAAAACATTATTTCAAAAAAGATGTATGGTATTCGAGAAGTGATAGGAAGGCAGATTTATTGATTCCAAGAGGATTATTTCAACGATTTATTTGCTTTTATAACGTGGATTGTCTTATAGCAAGTGATAGATTTGTTGAAATATTCTTAAAGCAAAAGAAACTCAAGGAAGTTATTGGAGCTTTTCTTAATTCAACTTTATATTTTCTTATGCTTGAACTGTATTGTAGAACAAATTTAGGAGAGGGAGCTTTAGATATACAGCCAACCGATATTAGAAAGATACCCGTCCCAGATTTAATGAGGCTTAGTAAAGAAGTGACTCACACTTTACGAGAGACTTTTGTACAATATGGCGAAAAGGAAGTCAAGTCAATCTTCTCGGAAATAAATGCCTCTTCCCCCGATGAAGTTTCCCTAGATAAAGTTAACCCTGTTCTTAGAGAACTAGATAAAATCATTATGGGTAAGATTTTAGGACTCAGTGAAGAGGAGCAGCTTGAGGTATATAGGGCAGTAATAGATTTGGTCAAATCCCGAATCGAGAAGGCGAAAAGTTTTGGTAAAAGAAGAAAGACAAAAAGTGGGTTGGATATTGATAGTTTGATTAAAACAGTTATGGGTAAAATAGGAGAGAATACTTTTGGTAAATTTTATAAAGAGAAAATTTTATCCCACAAGCCACTTACTACAAAAAAGTTGCCAAAATTATCAGGAAAAATCAGAATAAAACAAACCTTATATGAATGGCGGCTTTATTCAAGTAAAAAGTATGTTACCAGTGAGTCCGAACTCGAAGCTCGCTATCTACGAGTTTGGCTTGAAGCAGAACTAGACAGAATAAAAATGCCAAAAGATAAGCAATACCTTATGACTGTGGTTCCAGAGTTAGAGAATTTAAAACTTCGTATCGACAAAATCGTTAATTCGTACCTTGATTCAATTCTTGATACAAAAACCAGAGCAAAAATAGAACATCAACTTTGGATGGAGATTTTGAAATAAGTTTTAGATTCTTTTAATGAAAGAAAAGGGATATTTACAAAATATAATGGAGCCTGGTCTTGTTTTTTGAATTTCATAGGTCATTCGGATTGGTTAATTGGTAAATAAAACTACAGTATCTACATGTTCTACATGTTAAAAAAATTGGGGATGTGGGCGGTGTTTTAAACAACAAAAAAATCCTGTTAATCCTGTTTATCCTGTCAAAATATTTGGGTGTGGTGGGGTTTAGTGTTTTTAGTGTGTTTCGTGGTTAAATTAAAGTTTCGAGTTTTGTGTTTCGGGTTAAAAAAACAATAAAAAAATCCTTTTAAATCTGCGTTTATCTGCGTCCTATTACTTGGTGTGGGGATGGGATCCTAGCTTCTAACTTCTGGCTTCTGAATTCTGGTTTTAAACCCCTTGACAAAAAAAGCGTATTTTCTATCATAATGTTATGCGTATTGTTTTAGCTTCGTCCTCAGCAAGAAGGAAGGAATTTTTTAAACAACTTGGAATAAACGGAGAAATTATTCCCCCGGATGTTGAGGAAATTATTCTCAAAACGCCAGAGGAAACAGTGGTTTGTAACGCGGTTAGAAAAGTCAGATGGGTTTGGAATAACGAAAGAAAAAAAGAAGAATCCATTGTTATAGGTTTTGATACGCTTGTTTTTCTTGAAGACGCGATTCTTGGTAAACCAAAAGATAGAGAAGACTCAATAAAAATGTTAAGAAGTTTATCCGGTAAGTGGCATAAAGTGTTTACAGGAATTGCTGTTTTGAAAGATGAAATACTCTTGCAAGATTATGATGTAAGTGGTGTAAAATTCCATCAGTTAAACGATTCTCAAATTTTATATTATGTAGATTCTGGGCAGAACCTCGACAAGGCAGGCTCCTATGGTATCCAGGATATGAATATGTCTTTTATAGATAAAATTGAAGGTAGTTTTTCTAATGTGGTTGGATTTCCTTTGGATGTTAGCAGAAATCTTTTAGAAGAAGCCGGCTTTACAATATGAGGAGAGGCGAAAAGTGATTTGGGCTGATACTATTACGTGGTGCGGCGATCATGCGAAATTGATTGACCAGAGAAAGTTACCTCACGAGGAAGTTTACGTCAATGTTAAATCCTCTAAAGAGATGTACGACGCGATCAAGAATATGACAATTAGAGGGGCGCCTGCCATTGGGGTGGCTGCAGGCTATGGTATCGCACTTGCTGCTTTAAACAGTACGGATATGAAATCTTTAGAGAGGGAGATTGCTCTTATAGAATCAGCGAGACCAACAGCTTATAATCTTTTTTACGCGGTAGAAAGAATGAGAAAACTTCAAAAGCGCGAGAATTTGGAAGCATCTGTTTTTGTTGAGGAAGCTATCAAGATTCATGAAGAAGATAAGAAACTTACGGAGCTTCTCGGAGAAAACGGTGCCAAATTAATAAAAGATAATTCTTTATATATGACTATCTGTAATGCCGGGGCTCTTGCAACCGGAGGAATCGGTACGGCGTTGGCTGTTTTTTATAAGGCAAAAGAAGAAGGCAAAGATATAACTGTTTTTGTTCCTGAAACCAGGCCTTTTCTTCAGGGTGCAAGGCTTACCGCGTGGGAGCTTAAGAAAAACGGGATAAGAGCTATTCTTATTGTTGATGGGGCAATTTCTCATATAATGAAAACCGAAGAAATAAAAGGAGTCTTTACGGGTGCGGATAGGATTGCGAGAAACGGAGACGCTGCTAATAAAATAGGTACTTATTCACTTTCTTTATCCGCAAGAGAAAAAGGAGTTCCTTTTTACGTTGTGGCGCCCGGTACGACTTTTGATTTGAGTCTTGCGAGCGGGAAAGATATTCCTATAGAAGAAAGAAATGAAGAGGAAGTAACAAAATTCATGGGATTACGAACGGCGCCGGATGATATAGAAGTTAAGAATCCCGCTTTTGACGTTACTCCGCATGAACTTATAAGTGGAATTGTTACAGAAAAAGGAGTTATTTATCCTCCGTTTGAAGAAAATATAGGGGTAATTGGATGTTAGTCCTCTTTTTACTTTTCGTCGAAGAAGACGTATTTACTCCGGAGTTACCCAGTCCTGAAGTGAAACCTGAAGTTGAATGGTTTAGTAAAATAGAAAGAAATTGGATAAATATGGCTTTAAATCGCGAGGTGGATTATAATTATGCGGCTTTCAAATTTCATGATTTAAAAGTTGAAAGCGTAAGTGAGCGGGATTTCGCAGACCATTATCGGCTAAAAACTTCTCTTAAATCCCTATCTTATACTCTTAATAGTAATTATACCAAATGGGATGATTTTCGTTTTTCGAAAACTACAGGATCGAAGTGGCTTTTAGAGGAAGGAAGATTTCTTCTTACTTGGTTTGAGGTTTTTAGTTTCCAGGACTCACTTGCTGCTGACATTGAAGTGCGTTTTTATCAATTAGTTAGTCCGTTTTTTATTGGAGGGTGGGCTAATTATAAAGAAAGTATTGATTATGGATTGATTGTTCAAATCTCCGGCTTAAGGGGAGAGCTGGGAAAAGAAAGAAAGTGTGTTGGTTTTGTCAATGATTACGGAGAAATTAAAATGGGGAGGTTTCGAGATCGTTTTCCGAGTGTTTTTTACCCTATGGAGAGTTTTATTCCCAGGGTAAGAGTTTTTCACGGAGCAAGAATAAATATGTTTAGTTTTAAAATTGACGGAGGTAGAAAATATTTCTATACAGAAGGGGAAGACATTCTTAGATGGAGGAAAGGAGAGGTTTATTTTGTAAATATCGAATTTGATAGGGAAAGTTTTGGGTTCGAATATTTCCATCAGAATAAAGGCACCATAAGAGAATTTGGGAAAATTCATGCGAGCGGCAATTTAGGGTTTATAGGCTCTGAAGTTTCACTGACCGGTTATAGTTCTCCGAGGAAATATCTTACAGGAGGGTTATCTTTATGGCTCCGAACTAGAATTTCGCCTTTTGTTTCATTCAGGAATTTATCCTGGTCTCCGGACAACGATTTACTGGGACCCGTATATTATCTGGGAATAAGATATGCTGACTAACTCTGAGAGGAGAGTACTCCTTTTTATCATGGTTGTTCTTCTTCTCGGAAGTTTAGCGGGTTTTTTACGCCCTGTGCCTGTGGAAACAGTGAAGAGTTTTATCTCTTTCCCTATAAATATAAATTCTGCAAACTTGAAAGAGTTAATTCGTCTTCCTGGTATTGGAGAAGTAATGGCGAATAGAATAGTGGAATACAGGACCAAAAATAAAGGTTTTAAAACAAAATATGAAATTATGAAAGTTAAAGGCATAGGAAAGGTTAAATTTGAGAAAATAAAGGATAAGATTTGTGTCGAGCAGCCTATCGTGGCAAAGCCGCTAAAATGCAAGAATTAAATATCAAAATGGAAAATGACAAATCAAAGTTCAAAAATTTATTTCGCCACAGAGGCACCCTGATACGGTCGTTCCTCCCTACAGGGCAAGCAGAGAAAAACAGAACACACAAAGTACACAGAGATTTTTATTTTGTTGTTTAAAAATAAAAAATATTTGGGGAGGTTGGGTAATCTTGTGTTAACCTGTGAAATCTTGTGGTTACTATTTGTGTTGTGGGTTCTGTGGTTTGTTTGTTTTAATAAAATTGCAATATGGAGGTAAATATGGAGATAAAATTAATAGATATCGAGCGGCCGGAAAACACAAACGTAATAATAGGACAAACTCATTTTATAAAAACCGTAGAAGACATCCATGAAGCGCTTGTTACTTCTTTACCGATGATCAAATTTGGTCTTGCTTTCTCGGAAGCTTCCGGTGAGAGACTCATACGTCATAGTGGTACGGATAAAGATTTGGAAAACCTTGCGATAAAGAATGCCGAGAAGATTGGGGCGGGGCATTCCTTTGTTTTGATTCTGGGAAATGCTTTTCCGATAAATATCATGAAATCACTAAAAGCTGTAGATGAGGTTCTTTATCTCTATGCCGCAACAGCGAATCCGCTTAAAGTTATAGTCGTGGAAGATGGTGAACAAAGAGGAATAATTGGGGTGCTTGATGGGGAAAAACCTCTTGGAGTAGAAGGTGAAAAGGATATTTCCGACAGGAAGGATTTGCTGAGAAAGATAGGCTATAAGTTTTAAGGAGGTAGTAGAGACTAGAAAGAGAGGTTTACATGAAAAAAGAAACAGGCGGAGATATTTTAGGGTTTATAAATAACATTATTCATGAAAAGAAACAAGTTGAGGGTTATGGTGTTTATCTTACAATTGGAAAGATTTTTCGGCTTACCACTAAAGGGGAAGTTGATTTTGGCGGAAGCGAATATAAAGAAAGTGAAAAACAGGAAATAAATCCTAAAAAGAGGAAGCCTGAGGATAAATACGGCTGGTGGGATCTTGCTCATGGGGAATATTTGATCGAATTCAATGAAGAACTACAGGATCTTCTTCCTGCTGCTAAATTGGTTATATTGCAGCCTTCAGAAAGAATAACGTTAAATGGAGCTTTTCATTCCACGAAAGTAATTGAGAAAAAGGGAATAATAAGAGTAACCCTTTATGTTGGCAAAAATGGAATAAATATAAAGGAAAATGCAAGAGTGAGCAAACTTATTGTGCTGGATTGATGATAATCTAAAAGATATTAAAATGAATAAAAGAGTATTGTTTGTATGCACGCACAATTCGTCGCGGTCACAAATGGCTGAAGGTCTGCTCCGGAATCTATACGGTGATAAGTATGAAGTTTTTAGTGCGGGTACTAAACCTTCTAAAGTAAACCCGAATGCAATAGAAGTTATGGAGGAAATAGGAATCGATATATCGAGTCACTACTCAAAAAACGTAAAAGATTTTATAAATGAAGATTTCGATTATGTGATTACTGTATGCGGCGGGGCTAAAGAAAGCTGTCCGTTCTTTCCCGGTGGAAAGGAACAAATACATAAAGATTTCCAAGACCCGTCTTCCTTTTCCGGTAGTAAAGAAGAAGTACTATTAAAATTTAGAGAGATCAGAGATAAACTAAAGGAGTGGATAACGGAATTATTTGGAGAGGATTAATGAAAAAAAATAGCGCTTTAATTATAATTGACCTGCAGAATGATTTTTGCCCGGGAGGAGCACTGGTTGTTCCCGAAGGGGATGGAATTATTCCCCTGATAAATAAATTGTCCGGAAAATTTAAAAGAGTGATTGCCACACAAGACTGGCATCCTACCGATCATATGTCTTTTGCCGTCAATCATCCCGGGAAAAAGGAGTTTGATGTTATCGATTATAACGGCATGAAACAGGTACTCTGGCCGGAGCATTGTGTTTCGGGGACTTTCGGCGCGCAGTTTCACTCTGATCTTGATATTAATAATGTAGATTTAATTATAAGGAAAGGCAGAAATCCCGAAATCGATTCGTATTCGGCTTTCAAGGAAAACGACAAAAAAACTTTAACCGGTCTTGAAGGATATTTAAAAAATCTTAGTGTCAGTAAAACTTACTTCTGTGGGCTGGCGCTTGATTTCTGTGTTTTCTATTCTGTGATGGATTCAAAGGAGCTTGGATTCGAGACGTCCGTTATAATTGACGGAACAAAGGGAATTGATTCACCAGAAGGGAACATTGATAAATCTCTGGCTATTATGAAAGAAAAAGGAATAAAAATAATTGAATCTAATGATTTATAGGAGGCATAATGTTACCAGTTGAAATCAGGTCGGGTATTTACTGGATAGGTGTTGACGACCGTACAACCGATTTATTTGAAGGTCTCTGGCCCATAACAGAGGAAGGCGTATCATATAACACTTATCTGATAAATGACAAGAAGAAAGCAATAATAGACTTGACTAAATCGCTTAAAGGAGATGAATTCTTCGACAATATCAATAAGATTGTGGATGTGACTGAAATAGATTATATGGTGATGAATCATATGGAGCCCGATCATTCGGGAGTAATTCGAACCTTCAGGAAAATTTCTCCCCAGACGGTAATATTGGGCTCACAGAGAACAAAAAAAATGCTGGAAGAATTTTACGGGATAAAAGATAAAGTAGAAGTTGTTAAAGACGGGGATGAAATTTCTCTGGGGGATAAGACGCTAAAATTCTTTTCCACACCAATGGTTCATTGGCCTGAAACGATTATGACTTATGAGGTCTCCAATAAGATTCTTTTTTCCTGTGATGCTTTTGGAAGTTATGGAGCTCTCGGGGGGAGTATTTTCGACGATGAATGCGAGAATCTTGATTTTTACAAAAATGAAGCCGTCCGCTATTACGTTAATATTGTCGCTAAATTCAGCAAAATGGTTCTTAAAGCGATAGATAAACTTAAAGGTATTCCCGTTGAAGTAATTGCGCCTTCTCATGGTAGAGTATGGAGGGCAAATCCGAACGAAATCGTAGAACTATATAAAAAACTTGCGAGTTTTGCAGATAAGGAAGCCGATCCCGGAGTTACCTTAATTTACGGTTCGATGTACGGAAACACAGAAAATATGATGAATGCGGTGGCTCAAGGTATCTCTAAAACGGGAGTTCCGCTTAAAATATTTGACGTTTCCAGAACTCACGTCAGTTATATTTTACCGTCCTTATGGACAAAAAGTGGTGTGATGATTGGTGCGCCGACTTACGAGGCAGGACTCTTCCCCACTATGGCCAATGTACTTCGTATGGCAGAACTTAAGAGCATAAACAATAAAAGGTTTGCGATGTTTGGAAGCTATGGTTGGAGCGGCGGAGCTTTAAAGGAAATCAAAGGAATATTAGAGCCCATAAATTGGCAGCTAACTGATTCTTTTGAATTCATAGGCATGCCGACGGATGAAGAACTGTCGAGCGGTGAAGAGTTTGGTAGGGAATTCGGAGAATTAATTAAATCCGGTCGAATATCCTCCAATAATTAAACACTCAATTTCCTCTCTCCATGTTAAAAAATTAGGGTTGTGGATTGGGTTTCAAACAAAAAAACAAATGGGTTGTGTGGAGGAGCTCTGTGTACTCTGTGTCTCTGTGGTTAGATTAGGATTTAGGATTTGGGGATTGGGATTTAGTAAAACAAAAAAATAACGGGGAGTGGTTGGGTGATCCAGTGTAAATCTGTGTTAATCCGTGGCAAAAATTGGGTACTAGATCTTAGGTCTTAGTTAAAACAAAAATAAAAATTTTTCTCTGTGATCTCTGTGAGTTTATTATGTCTCTGTGTTCTCTG
>Ga0315543_1004221_pt1 | contig 12192 bp, 11 predicted proteins | sample SalMarSW160210MG_2_FD_203098 | JGI IMG/M metagenome (GOLD analysis project Ga0315543, IMG submission 203098) | Salt marsh sediment microbial communities from the Plum Island Ecosystem LTER, Massachusetts, United States - Salt Marsh Sediment SW1601-210 ...
CACTAAAATTGCTCTCTGCTCAACAAATGTCATGTATTGTGGGCAGACAGGTATTTCCCCATTAAGGTATGACCATGAATCGAATCTCAGTTTTATTATTTCTTTCACTTATTCCATGGAATGTTTTTGCTCAAAACAATCTTGATGAGTTGGATATAATCTTCAAACACAATTTTGAAAATAATACCCTGGGGCAATATCTGTATGAGGAATGGATGGAAGATTGGTTATCTCCACCTTGGTGCAACAGGCAGGAAGAACTGACAATTGTTCAGGACGTCAACAATTTCGAAAATCTCTCGAAAACAATAAAACTTGATTTTCCGGCTAACTCACTTGGTCCTGAAGAAGGAGGTACACATTGGTGGACTTATTTACCAAATAATTTTGAGGAAGTCTACTTTTCTTATGATGTATACTTTATGCCTGGTTTTCAATTTCAATCCGGAGGTAAGCTTCCGTCGGTTAAAGGTGGTTCTTATTCAACAACAAAACCTACCGGATATGATGGATTTTCTGCCGGGATAATGTTTAAGGCAAACAGACCTGCTTTTTATGTTTACTATCCGGACCAGTATTTTCCTGAATATGGTGTTACCTGGGAATGGGGAAAACATTATACTGCAGATGATGTTGGTGATTCTAAGGTTGTCTTTGAATACACAAGCGGAGCTGTTTATTTTACACCGGGAAAATGGCACAATATAACTTATAGAATTGTTCTTAATTCGGTAAAACCTGAAGGCGGAGGGAATTATGACGGAATTCTGGAAGCATATTTCGACGGAATTCTCGTAACTCAAATTTCACATATTCTTTTTCGACATACTGACGAATTAGACATTGATTGTTTAAGATTTACTTCATTTTTTGGTGGTGATACAGATAGCTGGAGAAATCCGATCTACGAATGGTTAAAAATTGATAATGTGATTATTTATACATTTAAGAATGATGGAGTTGTTCCTACCGGCCATGAACTCAGTCCTACCAACAGAACCATTAATTACTGGAGAAAAATTGATGAAATGAACCAGACGATTCCCGAATCTCCTTCCAATCTTCGATCATCAGAGCAATCAAAAACTTCAATACAACTGAGATGGCAGGATAACTCAGATAATGAATATGGATTCAGGATATACCGAACACAATCGATGGAAGAACCTTTTGTCTTAATTAAAACCGTGCCGGCAAATACTGTTGTATATAATGACCTGCAATTAGAACCTGATACAAATTATTTTTACAGGATTCGGGCATATAATGGAAAAGGTTCCTCAAATTATACTCCTGTATTATCAGTTTCCACATTGCCATTGGATCTTCCGCTACCTCCTACTCAATTAAGTATAGTTGGAGTTGAAAAGGGTCTCGTGATTCTAAAATGGAAAGACAATTCGGACAATGAATCAGGTTTTGAAATTGAACGGATAGGAAACAATTCTGTTTCCGGAAAAATTGATCTTATTGATGCCAATGATTCTATTTATATCGACAGTAATCTTTATCCAAATACAACATATACTTACCGAATCAGAGCATTCAATGATGATGGCTATTCCGATTATTCAAATAATTGTCAAATTATAACACTTGAAGATAGTAGTTATCTTTTGCCTCCTAACCCTCCTTCTTCGCTGGTCAATAAAAATTCCACTTCAAATAGTATAACCATTCAATGGAAGGACAATTCCGATAATGAGAGCGGTTTCGTGGTTATAAGAACCCTTGTCGATGATCCAAAGAATACAAAATCCATACTGCTCGAAGCAAATGATACTTTGTTCGTAGATGAAAACCTGAGTCCTAATACTATTTATTCTTATACGGTTGATGCTGTTAATCAGGCAGGCATGTCACCCCCCAGCAATGCAGCTACTGCTTCCACCTTGTCTGTTGCAGAAAATAATCGTTTCATGGAAGGATTAATCGCTTACTATAATTTTTATTATGATCCGGATAATATTATCCATGATATTTCAGGTTATAAGGATCCCCTGGATTTGCACATCCTTGATCCGGATCATATCCGGTGGCATAATAATAATTCTATTGAGATTCTTGAGAACACTGCCATTGTATCTGATGGTCCTGCAAAAAAGATAATCGATGCCTTTAAGGTTAGTAATGAAATCACCATAGAATGCTGGATAAAACCTTCAGAACCTGAATTTACTTCTGACTGTGAAATTATTTCTTTGGGTTCGGCATATACAGATGTTGGATTTAATCTCAGTCAGAGATACTCCAATCCTGATGAAAAATCTCTAAACTATGTTATGCGGATTCAGACATCATACACAAATGAATCCGGTTACCCTGAATTATTATTGAATCAGGAACTTGAATATATCAATCTGCAACACATCGTATACGTACGAGAAAAAGATGGAAATGAAACCTTATATGTAAATGGTAATGAATATGCAAATGGTTACCGTCCCAGTAGTTTTGACTGCTGGAAAGATAATTATCATTTATTCATTGGCAATTCAAAAGAGATGGATCTTCCCTGGAAAGGAACATTGCATCTTATAGCCATTTACAATGATGCCCTGACTAACGCTCAGGTTAAAAACAATTATATTGCCGGGCCAAACGATAATTTAATGATTAATGAAATTGACTATAAAATAAATGTAAATCCAAATCCTGTTTTTCAAAACGAGGCATCCATTGAAATTATTCCACTTGCAAATAATGAGTTAACTTCAAATACTAAATTCAGGATTTTAAATGTTTATGGGGACATTTTTCATGAAGAAACAATATTTGATCCAAGTAAGCCCTTTAAAAAGGATATGAATTTTAAAAATTATTCAAAAGGCTTGTATATTATTCAAGTGGTATCCAACAGCAACATTCAATCTATTAAGTTTGTCATTTTTTAGATAACAATTGATTTTAAAGAAGATCTGAGAAAGTTGGCCAAAACATATAAGATCAATATAACTTATCTTCTTAAGCTTTGTTCCTATTGACAACTCCACGATTTTTTTCACTTCCTGATAATTGTTTAAATAAAAGCTTTTGTGTTTTTATCAACTAAGATCATTCAATGATCAAAAAAAATTTTATGTTTCAATCGGCCAATATACTTTTACTCACTATTGCTTAATTTTTGCATTTTTAATATTTAAGGTACTTACAAAAAAGCGTCATATATTTAAAGCAAATTATTTGCAATTCTATTCCGCTAATAAGAATAGTTAATGGATACAGTAAAAATATGGGGATATAATCTGATTAAAGAAAGTCTGGATGTTATTCCATTCAATTCAAAGGTTTTGGTAAATACAATAAGCCCCAACTCGTATGGTTTAGCTACTAGCGATAAGCGAATGGAAAGAGCTCTTAAAAATTCAGATTTTCTTGTACTTGACGGATTATATTTTGGACTCGCACCATTGATTTTTAAAAGGCAGAAAATTAAGCGTATTGCCGGGTGGAATTGCTTCAGGTATTTCTCAGAAAAAATGAATGAAAATAAAGGAAAAGTGTTTTTCCTTGGTTCCTCTGAAGATACCTTAAACAAGATAACCAAACGATTTGTATCTGATTTCCCCAATGTAGAGGTTGATAGTTATTCTCCACCTTTTAAACCCGAGTTTACCAAAGAAGATAATATTCGTATGTACAATGCTATCAATATTTTTCAACCTGATGTTCTGTTTGTTGGATTAACGGCACCAAAGCAGGAAAAATGGAGTTATGAAAACAAAGAATTCATAAATGTTCATGTAATCAGTACAATTGGAAATGTTTTTGACTGGTATGCAGGAAATTCTATCAGACCTGGTATTTTCTGGCAAAAAATAGGATTGGAATGGCTGATAAGAATTTTCTACAGACCTCAAATCTTTATAAGAAATATAAAGAATCAAATGATCTTCTTCTGGCATTTGTTCTTAGTAATAATAAAAATGAAAAAAAATGATTAAAGCCGGTATCATCGGATTAGGTAAAATGGGTATGTCTCATTGTGCCATTGTAAATGCACATCCTGATATTGATTTGGTTGCTGTTTGTGATACTTCAACATTGGTTTTGGAAGTACTAAAGAAATATGCTTCATTTAATACGTTTTCTGATTACAGGAAAATGTTAAATGAAACCGAACTCGACTGTTTGTTTGTTGCAACACCCACAAAACTTCATGCAGAGATTGTATTGCTTGCACTTGAAAAAGGCATCCATGTATTTTGCGAAAAACCCTTCAGCCTGACACTTAAGCAAGGACAACAAATGACCGAACTTGCCAGATCAAAGAAATTGGTAGGTCAGGTAGGCTACCATAATCGATTCATCGGAACGTTTAATTATTTCAAAACACTCCTAGAAAAAAATATCATTGGACAAGTCTACCATTTTACCGGAGAAGCTTATGGGCCTGTAGTTGTTAAGAATAAAGGAGGAACCTGGAGATCAGACAGTAAAGAAGGGGGTGGTTGTTTATTCGATTATGCTTCACATGTAATCAATCTCATTGAATTTATTTTAGGTGAAATTAAGGATGTAGACGGTACTCTTCTGAAAAGTATCTACTCCAGGGAAGTTGAAGATGCAGTGTATTCCTCTTTGTTTCTTGAAAATGGAATCAGTGGATTGCTGACAGTTAACTGGAGTGATGAGACCTATAGAAAAATGTCAACTCAAATTACAGCGCTTGGAACTGAAGGAAAAATCATTGCAGATGCCCAGGAAATGAAAATATACCTTAAAAAAGATAACAACGAACTGGGACTCGAAAAAGGGTGGAACATGAAATACATTACCGATCTTACGGATCAGGTGGATTTCTACCTGAGAGGTGAAGAATATTCATCTCAGATAGATTATTTTGTCAATTGCATAAAAGAAAACAACCTTCAAAATAAAAATTCTTTTGAAGCTGCATTCCATACGGATATGGTAATTGAAATGCTGAAAAATTATAAAAAAAGTAATAATGGATAAAATACTATTTGGTGACAACCAGTTTTTTGCCGTAAATCACCTGTCAGACGAAAAATCAAGAGCACAATCGATTCAATTCAGAACAAATGAGGCAATAATCAGAGTGCTTGAGGATGTTGTTGATCTGGGCATAAACACGTTCATGTGCACTACTCATGACAGAATTTCCGGCATCTGTGATCATATAAGAAAACATCCGCAGAAATATAAGAATTTTAAAATATATCCCTGCATGCCGTATGCTCATAAATACGCTAACGCTATTACGGAACTGGGTATACTAGGAACACTTAAAGAGTATTTGCCAGGCAATATTTTTAGCACTTTTGCAAAAGGCGGACTTGCTTTCGCTAAAAAAGACATAATTGCCATGATGGAACTGTTGATCGATGCTGAAATGAAAATGTTCAAGGGAATTGATACTCCGGTGATCTTTATTCAAAATGTAATAACTGATCTTATTCTTGGTCTTGGATTAAAAGATGTTTTTAAAGCTTATGATGCGTATATTAGAAAAAAATACAATGCTGAACCCGGTTATATCACTATGAACTTGCCTATGTTATTAAGTGTTTTTGATCATGTTGGCATTAAAAATCCGATCATTTGCAGTTCTGTCAACAAAATTGGATTCAGAATGTCCGGTGGTCGGGAGATCTATGAAAAAACCATTGCTGAAAAAAAATTCAGACCCATAGCTATGCAGGTTCTGGCTGCAGGAGCAATAAATCCAAGAAAAGCATTTGAATATATTGGGAAACAAAAAAATATTGAATCCGTATTATTTGGGGCTTCTTCCAGAGAACATATCAAACAATCAAAAGATCTCATTTTAGAATATTGTTAAGATTCACACAGTTGTTCTATGTTTTAATTCAGTACCTACCTTTATATAGTAAATCATGCTATTCAATTCGGTTGAATTTTTTGTGTTTCTGGTAATAGTTTTTACTCTTTACTGGTTTCTGCTAAAGAAGAGTTCTTTCTATCAAAACATACTTCTGTTGATATCCAGTTATGTGTTTTACGGATGGTGGGACTGGCGATTCTTATCACTTATCATTGCAAGCTCATTGCTTGATTACTTTGTTGGATTACATATTTTTCAGAGTAATGACCGGAAAAAAAGAAAAATTCTGCTCATTGTTAGTCTGTCATTTAATCTGGGTATGCTCGGTTTTTTTAAATATTTCAACTTTTTCATTGACAGTTTTACCGAGTTGATCACTCTTTTTGGTTTAAAAGCAAATACCCGTTCATTAAATGTTATTTTGCCGGTGGGCATAAGCTTCTATACTTTCCAAACTTTAAGTTATTCCATTGATATATACAGAAAAAACTTGAACCCACAAAAAATATAATTGCCTTTATGGCTTTTGTGGGTTTCTTCCCTCAGTTGGTTGCCGGTCCGATAGAAAGAGCTAAAAATCTGCTTCCCCAATTTTTGTCCAGGCGGGAATTTGATGTAACTAAGGCAACTAATGGCCTCAGACAAATTTTATGGGGTTTGTTTAAAAAAATTGTTCTGGCAGATACATGTTCTGCCAATGTAGACTATATCTTCAGCAATTATGATACTTTGTATGGCAATGTCCTGATATTGGGTGTTATCTTTTTTGCTTTTCAAATATATGGTGATTTTTCAGGATATTCAGATATTGCAATAGGAACAGCGCGTTTGTTTGGTTTTAACCTGATGAGGAATTTTGCATTCCCGTATTTTTCAAGAGATATTGCAGAATTCTGGAGAAAATGGCATATTTCCCTTTCGACCTGGTTTCGTGATTATCTATATATACCTTTAGGAGGAAGTTATGTAAGCAAGCTCAAAAGAATCAGAAATATTATCTTAACATTTACAATCAGCGGATTTTGGCATGGTGCAAACTGGACCTTCGTATTTTGGGGATTTTTAAATGGGCTTTATTATATTCCCTTAATGCTATTTAACAAGTATAAAAATCAAACCAGAATAGTTGCAGAAAAAACATGATCCCCAAACATTAAAGAAATGCTGCAAATGACCATAACTTTCATTCTTACATTATTTACCTGGATTTTTTTTCGCTCAAACTCAATCAAAGATGCATTTGCTTATATACTTCAGATATTTACAAATAATCTGTTTACATTTTCAATTATACACCTTAGAGGAAGGGGCATTACTTCATCTTTAATTGATGGATGTATAGCCATTGCGTTAGTTTTAACTTTTGAATGGTTCCAGAGAAAAAAACAACATGCACTGGAAATAAACGGTTTCACTAAAATATTACGTTGCAGCTTTTACTGGGTAATTACTTTTATATGTCTGTTGTATTTTGGTGATGAGAAGATGTTTATTTACTTTCAATTTTAAGATTTTGTTTCATATGAAAAAATTCATTTTAAAGTTGCTTTTTTTCCTAATTCCATTCCCTGTATATATTGGAATAGTAATACTTATTGATCCATATAATTACATTGGTATTAGCCATATTATCAGTCAAGAATCGAAAGAAGATACTTCAGCAAAGCTACTACCTCAACTATGGAAACTTATAGAATACAAAAAAATTAAATCGCCAATAATTATTCTTGGAGATTCAAGAGCGGGGAAGATCCGTACTGAAAATTTAAAAGAAGTTAAAAACATTGATGTATATAATTTTGCCTATGAAGGCGGATCATTAATTGAAATTATAGAAACCTTCTGGATTGCCAATAAAATTCAAGAACTCGATGAAGTTTATATTGGTATGAATTTTAATCTATACAATGACTTTGAAAGAAGAGACCGCGTAGAACAAGCAGAGTCGATAATGAAAAATATTTTCACATATTCATTTAGCAAAATTGTATTTTGGAGCATGATTGAAAATATAAAACGAGAATTTTTTTTTGGAAACCTACAAAGTTGGTGTTCCGAATATGACTTATGCAGAATTATGGGAATATGAAATTAATGTGATCAGTAAACGCTTTTATAGTAAATACAAATATCCTGAAGAGTATTATAAAAAATTAAAAATAATTTCAGATTACTGCAAGCAAAACGATATTAAACTTGTATTCTTTACTCCTCCCACTCACACTGATCTTCAGAAAAGAATAAAAGATTTTAATCTGGAAGAAGAGAACAGGAGATTTTTAAATGATGTTTCAGGACTCGGACAGTTTTATAATTTGGATGTTGAGTCTGATTTCACCAGGAACAGAGAAAACTTCGTCGATCCGTATCATGCCTGGACTGATTCATTTGTAATTCAAAAGATTTGGCGTTAAATGAATTATAAATAATCATAATCTGTCTGAACCTGCGAATTACTTGTGAAAATAATGATTAAAATGAGCTGATCTGCTTTCCAAAAATAATCGATCCGAAAAACCACTCTATTTACTCACCGGATAATATTAAAGAATCCAATAAGCAGAAAATCTCATAATGGGAATAGAATACAAAATCTGAACAAAATAACAATTGCTTTCCGCTGATTTTTACTCATTATGGTAATTTAGATATCATGAGGATCTTCAACACATATATCATGCTTAGGATAAAGGACTATTTGTTCATTCGACGCATTAAAACTGATTCCTTGAGCAAGATGATTATTCTGATGATTACACTGAAAATGAGTTCTATCTTTAAAAAAGCACGCTTTGTCAAAAATTAACTGTAATTCGTATATATTCTATCATTTAATGTAATAAAGATGATAAATTTGTTTCATAATAATTTCAACAAGCTATATGAAATCATTCATATTAACGTTAAAAGATAAATTTCTGAATCTGTTTCTATTGAATAAAATACAGACAGTTTTCCCGTTATTTGACATTATTATCACAATAATATCCTATTTCACTGCCTATTATATAGCAAATCTTATTGAAACAAATTATTTTGTTTTTACCATTGATTATGTATATATGTTGTTGCTGATCATTCCGACATGGGCGTTGCTGTTAAAGATGATGAATATATCAGATGTTCCCAGGACCAGATCAACACTCTCAGTACTATTCAAATTACTGAATTTTAATTTTATCGGCTTTCTTTTAATATTCCTGTACAAGCATATTTTTAATCTCGAGATCTTCAGCCACTACATGATCATTTCATTTACTGTTGTAAATCTCCTGTCATTATTCATCCTCAGGATGATTATTTACCGGGTTTTCAAATATTTCAGAGTGAATGGTCAAAATGTACACAATGTAATTCTTTATGCGGATGATAAATCTGATCAGTTCATTTCAGATATTCTTACATACAAAGAATGGGGATTCAGAATACTCATGATCTTATCAGATTCGGATAAGATCAGGAAAAATTATGGAAAACATGTTAGAATTCTTCCTGATAAAATATCCATCAAAGATCTTATTAAAGTTGACATCATTGACGAAGTAATTTATTGCAAAAGCACGGTAGACGAAAACCGGATCCATGATCTGATCCAGGCGTGTGAAGAAATTGGAGTTATCTTCCGCTTGCAGTCAAATTTTTCTCCCATGTCCTATGCAAACGCCTACATAACAAATTTTAACAACGTACAGTTTTTAACTTTCAGTTCATCCCCAAAAAATCGTTTTGCATTGTCATGGAAATCGTTTATGGATTTTTGGATCTCATTCTCTTTACTTTTCTTGTTATCTCCGTTTATGTTGCTGGTTTCCGTTTTGATCAAATCTACATCCAAAGGACCTATTGTTTTTAAACAGGAAAGAGTAGGCCTGAGAGGACGTAAGTTTTATATTTATAAATTCCGGACCATGGTACAGGATGCAGAAAAAATGAAAGCCAGGCTTATGGAAATGAACGAAAGTGACGGACCGGCATTTAAAATTAAAAAGGATCCTCGCATCACTCCTGTCGGAAGAGTATTAAGAAAAACAGGCCTTGATGAACTTCCCCAGCTTTTCAATGTACTGAAAGGAGAAATGTCTCTCATAGGCCCGAGGCCTCCTCTTCCGGACGAAGTTGAAAAATACGAACGCTGGCAATTAAGAAGACTCTCAGTAAAACCCGGTATTACATGTACCTGGCAAATATTCCCTAACAGAAACGATGTGATCTTCGAGAAATGGATGAAACTGGATATGCAATACATTGATAACTGGTCATTGAAGGCAGACTTTATCCTATTCTTCAGAACAATTTTGAGCGTCTTTCGTGCAGGAGGTCATTAAAAATATTGTATTTCTCCTTTCCTCTAATATCTTTGCTATTATTATCAAAGTTTTATTCAAATGCTAAGAATTTCTGTATTTTCTCTTATCTTCATTCTGGCTGTCAGTTGTATCCCAACCGAGAAGCTTAAATATACTATTGAAGACTCTGATGCAAAAGACAAATTCAACAATGACAGGTTAGAAAAAACGATCCAGCCTTATGATTATTTGTTTATAAAAATATACAGCCTTGATGAAAGAACATCTCAAATCTTTGAGCAGGATATACGATATGGATATTCTGATGAACAATTGCTTTCCTATGAAGTATCTGATAAAGGGTACATCAATTTCCCGTTTATAGGGAATATTATACTTAAAGATCTTACTCTGGAAGAAGCGCGAAATAAACTTGAACAGGAACTCAACAAATACCTGACAAATATTTCCATCCGTATCAGGTTTGTCGGGAATAAGATCACCGTTCTGGGTGAAGTTAGAAATCCCGGCAATTTTACATTTTTTGATGAGAAAATAACCGTTTTTCAGGCATTGGCTCTTGCCAGTGATGTATCTGATTTTGGTGATAAAACGAAGGTCACACTTGTTCGCGAAAAAGACAATATTATAACCTATCAATACCTGGATTTAACAAATAAAAGAATTGCAGAATCTGAAAATTATTATCTGTTGCCAAATGACATTCTTATTGTTGATCCCGTAAGAACCAAATACCGGCAAATGAGAGATTACACACCTGTTTATCTTATGCTGACGACTATCACCACCCTGATTGCAGTTCTGTCTTTGTTCCGATAATTTTTATTATATTTCAGAATGAAAGAAACATACGATAATTTCCAGCAACAAGATCTGAATTACAAAAAGCTGGTACAGCGTTTTTTGGAATTTAAAAAAAGCTATATCCTGTTAACAATAGTATTTCTTGGAATTACTTTCATATACAATAAAACTTCAAAAGTATTGTACAAGAACAATACAACCATTATGATATCTGAAAAGGAGCGAAGCGTTCTGTCGGGCAGTAATGACTTCCTTTCAAGTATGGCTTTATTTTCAGGACAAAACAAAATAGATAATGAAATTGAAGTAGTAAAGTCCTTCTCAATGATAAAGGAAACCATTGAGAGAATGGATATGAAATCTTCGATCTACAGTTATGAGAAAAGTTTTTTTTCCGAATTGCTAAGAAACACCAGTTTTGTTAAGAAAACAGAACTTTATTACGAATCTCCTATTCAAATATTTGTTGACCCAACTCACCCCCAGGCAACCTACCTGGATTTTTATATCGAATTCATTGATGACAACACATTCAAAATATATACAAAACCACAAAATAATGATATATATCTATACAATTATATCGACGATAATATCACCGGCGTAGTTCCTTACAAAATTTTTAACTACAATTATAAATTCGGCCAGGAAATCAAGACTGAGTATTTCAACTTCCAAATTCTTAAAACCGAAAAATTCAATAAAGACTATACCAAAAACAGGGAATTGTTTTTTCATTTCCACAACACCAATTATTTAACGTTTGAATACCAGGGTTATCTTTCGGTCGAAGCAATCAGTCCGACAGCTTCCATCATAGACATTTCCCTGAAAGGCACTAATTATTACAAGGTCACTGATTTTATCAACACCCTGGCATCGGTCTTTTTGGATCGTAACCTGCAGAAAAAGAACAATGCTGCAGCAAGCACCGTGTCGTTTATTGATGCACAAATATCAGAATTTAAAGACTCTCTTACTACTGCAGAAGCTAATCTGAAAAGTTTCCGTACTTCACACCAGGTGATGGACCTTAGTTTCCAGGGACAACAAATCTTTTCCAGATTGGACCAGCTTGAATCCGAAAAAGCCCTTCTTCAGCAACAACAAAGGTATTATTTGTATTTGCGGGATTATTTTAATAAAAATAAAGATATATCTGATCTGGTCGCTCCTTCTTCAATGAATGTTGTTGACCCCATACTTACAGGCCTTGTTACTGAATTGCTTGCTGTTAATTCAGAAAGAGCCAGACATGTTGGGAACAACCAG
>Ga0315543_1004224_pt1 | contig 12178 bp, 9 predicted proteins | sample SalMarSW160210MG_2_FD_203098 | JGI IMG/M metagenome (GOLD analysis project Ga0315543, IMG submission 203098) | Salt marsh sediment microbial communities from the Plum Island Ecosystem LTER, Massachusetts, United States - Salt Marsh Sediment SW1601-210 ...
TTGCGTGTAAGAATGTGGCTGCCAACACACACGCAAGCATTTTACCCAAACCCCGCAGATCGCGCCAGTGGAAATTGTCACGCACAAGATCAGTGCGGTTTCAGGGGTTCAGGTCCGCCGTCCGCGGGCTGCCGCCCGCCGCTATGACCACCTGATCCCGAAATCCCGAAATCCCAAAATCCCCAATTCCCAACGACTTCCTACGGTTCTATTCCCAGCCACCACAGGATATCCAGCCCGATGACCCAGAGCATGAGCGTCAGAATCAGCAGCAGCCCGAGGTAGCTCAGGGCCAACTGGATCCGCTCGTCGGCCGGTTTGCGGCGGATGCCTTCGTAGAGCAGGAAGACGAAGTGTCCACCGTCGAGCACGGGGATCGGCAGGAAGTTGATTACCGCCAGATTCGCGCTGATCAAGGTCAGGAAGATCAAGAATTTGGAGATCCCTTGACTGGCCGAGAGCCAGGCGAACTGGAAGATCCTGCCGGGACCCGCCAACGCCGTGATGGGGATTTCCTGCGTACCGAGTTTCTTCAGGAACTGCAAGACTAGGGTGGCCTGTTCCCAGGCCTCCTGGCCGCCCAGTTTAAGTGCTTCGCCGAACGAGTTGGCGGTCACGGTAACCTCCAGCGGTTCGTATTTGAATCCGCGCTCGGGATTGAACCACTCGGTCGACGCGACCGGCACGAGTGTTACGGTCTTGTCACCCTTCAGTGTCAACTCGACTTTCGAGCCAGAAACGGCGAACCGCTGTAGCTGTTCGAACAGCGCGGGCCAGTTGAGTTTGTCGTCGGCGAACTTGAGCGAGGTCTCGACTACATCGTCGGCCTTGAGTCCTTGCCGATCGAGCGTTTCCTTGTCCGGCGCCACGAGCGCGGCTTTCACCAGCACGTCACCCCGGGCGATGCCCGCCTTGGCCGCCGGGCTGTTGGGCACGACCGAAGCGACCGTGTTGAGCACTTGGTAGGCTACACCGAGTGCTGGTACGGTCACCGGGCTGTCTGGCCAGTAGGGTGTCTCGAAGGCATTGGTTTGTCGCAACGTGACGGGCACGTCGAGCGTTTTGTCGTTTCGCTTGACGCGCAACGTGATCGTCTTACCGGCGTTTTCCGCGCTGGTGGGCTGGCCGGCCAGGGCTCGGAGTCGGTCGGGCAAGGTCATCGGGTCGCCCGGCGCGGCGCCGTCGATCGCCTTGATTCGATCACCCGGCGCAAGACCCGCACGGGCCGCCGGCGATCCGTCCTGAACGGCCGTGATGGGGCCCATCTCCATCACCAGGCCCAACCGCAGCATCGGTCGCGGGGCGACTTCGATCGCCAGCCGCTCGGTTGCCTTGCCGTCGTCGACCGCACGCTCGACAGAGACGACCACCGGCAGCGCGCGACGCGCGGAGAGTACCTCGCGCAATTGCGGACCCGTCTGGACCGCCACGTCGTCGATCTTGACGATCTTGTCGCCGAGCTTGAACGCCGGCTCTGCCCGGGCTACCGTAGAGCCGGCGTAATAGGGCTTGGTTTCATCGTCATCCAAAAACCCGAGCGATTTGCGCAACGTCGTCGTATGGGGGCCCGCGATACCCAGCGCCGCAATCCCGCGACGCTTTCGGGTCGGATGAACGGTGAGGTGGATCGGCTCGGAACGGCCGGGCCGCTCGATGACCATTGGCACGCCCTTGCCCTTTTTGCTCAGCGGCACCCGGGTCTGAAGATCCCGAAAACGACGGGTCGGCTCACCCCGGATCGCGACCATGCGGTCGCCGGGTCTGAGGTCATATTGCCAGGCCGGATCGCCCGGCTGCAGTGCGCCCACCTCGCAAGGGGCCTGAACGACTCCGATCAGGTAGGCGATCACGGCCATGGCGAAAGCGAAGACCAGGTTCATGATGACGCCGGCCGAAATGATGGCGATCCGCTTGGGCACGCTCTGCGCCAGGTAGCTTCGCGGGTCGTAGAGTGCCGCTTCGGCGGCGGCCAGGTCGATGGGTTGCTCGTCGCCCGAGCGATCTGGGGACTGTCCCGATTTTTGCGCAGCAAAAACGGGACTGTCCCCTTCCGAAGTGCCAGCTTGTGCCGCTTTGGCCCTTTCGAGTTCTTCTCGGAGCCGGGCCGGGTTGTCCTCCTGGCCGAGCATTTTCACGTAGCCGCCCAGCGGAAGGATGCCGATGCCGTATTCGGTCTCTCCCCATTGGAACTTGCAGAGGCTCCAGCCGGCGATGTTGAAACCGAGGTAGAACTTCTCGCATTTCACGCCGCACAGCTTGGCCACGACGAAGTGGCCCAACTCGTGGACGAAAATGACCATGCCCAGCCCGACGGCGACCAGCAAGATGACAAGCCATACACCGGGGCTGATGATCCAAGACCAGGTGGACCACTCGAAAAGCCAATAGCCGATTAAGCACCAATCCAACGTATGACCTCCTGGCGAGCCCAACGATCCAGCTCGAGCAGCCGCTCGAGGCTGGGCTGGGGATCGAAATCATGGTTTTCCAACGCCGCACGGACCGCCGGTACGATTTGGGCGAAGCCCAACTCGCCGCCGAGAAACGCGGCCACCGCGGCTTCATTGGCCCCGTTCAAGACGGCCCCGGCGGTTCCCCCTCGCCGGGCAACCTCCAGCCCGAGCCCGAGCGCCCCGAAACGCTCGAAGTCGGCCGGCTCGAAGTCCAAATGCAATGCCTCGTTCCAGTCGAGCCGCGCGGCCACCCCCTCGAGCCGCTCGGGCCAGTCCAGCGCGTATTGGATCGGCAACTTCATGTCGGGTGGACTGAGCTGGGCGATCATCGAACCGTCTCTATATTCTACAATAGAATGAACGACCGACTGCGGGTGAATCACCACGCTGATCTGCTCCGGCTCCAGGTCGAACAACCAACGGGCTTCGACGATCTCCAGCGCCTTGTTCATCATCGTGGCCGAGTCGACCGTGATTTTCGGGCCCATCTCCCACGTTGGGTGGGCCAACGCCTCGTCGACCGTCACGCCGGCGAGTTGCTCGGGCGTGTGCGTTCGGAACGGCCCGCCGCTGGCCGTCAGAATCACGCGACGCACCTCCTCGCGCCGGCCCGCGCGAAGCGCCTGAAACACGGCACTGTGCTCGCTGTCGACCGGGATGATTTCGGCGTGGTGCTGCCGGGCCAGCCGCGTGACCAGCGGACCGCCGAGGACTAGGCTCTCCTTGTTGGCCAATGCCACTCGCTTGCCGGCCTCAAGCGCTGCCCAGGTGCCCAACAGGCCCGCGCTGCCGACAATCGCCGAAACGACAATATCGATTCCCGGAGAAGCCGCTATCCGCTGCACCGCGTCGGGACCGACCAGGAGTTCCGTTTCCTCGGGCAAGCTCGACCAGTCGTGCGCTTCGGCCGCCGCCGGATCGGTCACCACGATCCAGCGAGGTCGAAATGCGGCCGCCTGCCGGGCCAGAAGCTGCGTGCTACGGTGGGCCGAAAGCGCCGTGGCGCTGAGCCGACCGTCCGAACGCGCAATCACCTCCAAGGTACTCCGACCGATGCTCCCGGTCGAGCCAAGTACGGCAACGCGTTTCCCGACACTCGGATGGGCATGGTCGGGCCGCGGCGTCGGCTGGGCCGAGCAGTCCGGGCTCCCGACGGTCGCGCCGCCGACATCACTTTTCCGAGGCTCAATCGGGCGATCTGTCATCTTGTGCCGTGCTGGGGCAAAGGAACGCTGGAGGCGACCGTGGTGAAAACACGCCTCTTGGGGCACACTGATGAGCCCGCTACAAATCTAGCCCTTGCCGCGATCCCCCGGCCGGCGTTTCCGCGCCGATCCCCCACTTGCAGGATTTCCGAAGGCGACTTTGGCCGAAGGACCCCAGACCAGGCGATTGCCGACGGAAAGCCCATTCTATAAGGGGTTCGCCGCAAGGCAACCCGACTTCGGGCCGAAAAACCACCAACTCGGGGCAGTCGCCTCCCCACATGACGTGGCTGGCGACGGGAAACACCCTACCGTTTATACCTTCGGAGAATATCATGGAAGTATACTATGAACCATCGTTACGACGCCGGCCCATGCAAGTTCCTTAGAGGACCCCCTTGATGGACGAGGACCAGAAACAAGAACAATCCGAGCAGGAGTCGCCCAAGAGGACCCCCACTCCGCCGGGAAGCAACTTCATCTGGTATTTGGTTGCGGGGGCCGTGGTCACGATTCTGGTGATCAGTCTTTGGCCGGGCAAGGACCGCCCGGAAATCGCCATCGGTGATTTGGTGCGTCTTATCGAGCAGGGTAACAATCCCAAGGCGTCGATCGACGTGCAAACCAAGCAGGACGGCAAATCGATCACCGTTTGCTACTCCAACCTGCACGGCGTGGAAATCGGGCGCGACGAACTCACCGGCAAGGTCACCCGCCAGATCGTCGAGCCCGCCGAGCAGCGCGGCGAGCCACAGAAAGACACGCCGTTCGTCACGTCGCGATACGGATTGCAGCACGACGACAACTACTTGTTCAAGCTGTTCCACGACAACGGCTTCAACACGCCCAGCGACAGCGTTCGCTCGAAGCGGGTTCCCAGCGGGTTGGGCGCCCACCTGCCTGTGCTGCTGATCACGGTCGTTTTCATCGTGCTCTTTATTTTCATGATGCGCCGCCTTGGTGGTGCGGGCGGGGCCATGGCCTTCGGACGCAGCCGCGGCCGGCTCGTTGCCCAAGAGGAAGTCGGCGTCACGTTCAACGACGTGGCCGGCGTCGACGAAGCCGTCGACGAACTCCGCGAAGTCGTCGAGTTTCTCAAAACCCCCGATAAGTTCTGCGTTCTCGGCGGGCGCATTCCCAAGGGCGTCTTGCTGGTCGGGCCGCCGGGCACCGGCAAGACACTCTTGGCCAAGGCCATTGCCGGCGAAGCGGCCGTGCCTTTCTTCAGCCTCTCCGGCTCCGATTTCGTCGAGATGTTCGTCGGCGTCGGCGCCGCTCGGGTCCGCGACATGTTCCAGCAGGCGGTAGGCCGCTCGCCCTGCATCGTTTTCATCGACGAGTTGGACGCGCTGGGCAAGACCCGGGGCACGAGCGTGGTCGGCGGGCACGACGAGCGCGAACAGACGCTCAACGCGCTGTTGGTCGAGATGGACGGGTTCCGCTCCAATAGCGGCGTGATCGTGATGGCCGCCACCAACCGGCCCGAGACGCTCGATCCGGCGCTGTTGCGCCCGGGACGGTTCGACCGCCACGTGCTGGTCGACCGGCCGGATATCCGTGGTCGGGAGGAGATTCTCAAGGTTCATCTGAAGAGCGTGAAGGTCGACGACTCGGTCGAGGTGAGGAAAGTGGCCGCGATCACCTCCGGTTTCGTCGGAGCCGATCTGGCCAACCTGGTCAACGAGGCGGCCCTGCTGGCCGCCCGAAAGAGCAAGTTGGGTGTGAGCATGGACGAATTCAACGAGGGTGTGGAGCGGGTCACGGCCGGGCTGGAGAAGCGTCAGCGGATCATGCAGGAGGAGGAGAAGGTTCGGGTGGCCTATCACGAGTCGGCCCACGCCCTGGTTGCCCATAGCCTACCGAACACCGATCCGGTGCACAAAGTGTCGATCATCCCGCGCGGCCTGGCCGCGCTGGGCTACACGCTCCAACGGCCCGAGGGCGACCGCTATCTGATGACCCAAAGCGAGTTGGAGAGCCGGATCCAGGTTCTCCTGGCCGGCACGGTGGCCGAGGAGATGATTTTCGACGATGTCTCGACCGGCGCGCAGAACGACCTGCAACGGGCCACCGAGATCGCCCGAAGCATGGTCATGGATTTCGGCATGAGCCAATTGGGCCGAGTCAACTATCGCGAAGGCATGCAGCACACGATGCTGGGCGAGGCGGCCGACATAATTCCGTCGCGCTATCACAGCGAGCAGACGGCCCGGGAAATCGACCAGGAAATCAAGCGGATCATCGACCAGTTGATGGAGAAGGTGCGGCTCATCCTGGAGGTGCGTCGCGAGACGCTGGCGGCGCTGGCCGACCGGCTGATCGAAAAGGAGGTGGTCGACACGGCCGAACTGGAGGAGATCGTCGAGGCGACGACTTCCGGCCCTACCTTGGCCCCCGGCACGAAAGGAAGTGTCCCTCGCAAGTCTGCCGATGGCGACGCGTCGCAAGACAGCCGGGAGGACACATACGGCCCACCCGACTCGGGCGCGGCGGGCTCGTGAGAGTCACGCGCTACCTAACCGACGGCGGACCGAGGTTGCCTAGGAGGCGGTCTTCTCGGTGACCACATCCAGGAGGCGTTGCCGCCAGTAATCAGGATCGTGGCGGATCTCATCCATGAAGCGGCAAGCCATGTCATTCGGTGAGTTATCCCCACGTTCCCAAGCGCAAACCGTATTGGTAGCAACGCCTAGAAACCGCGCGAAGAGTGCTTGACTCACATTCAAGACATCCCGCGTTTTTTTCACTAAGTCGGAATTATAGCTTGTCGGCTCGAGGTTGAGCACTACCTTGCGACAAGTAAATCGCTTGTTGATGTCTTCGCCTCGCTCCAACGCATCGGCAAAGCTCTCAAGTCCCTCGATGATCTTCTCAGCAATACTAGGCTTCTTGGTCACCCTGTCGTCCTCCACGAATGGCACGCTTCGTCTTCTCGTTGTTCAAAAGCCGAACCGTTTCTTCAACTGTTTCTCAACTCGTGCAATAATTCCTTTGACGATCCGTTTTTCTTTCGGCGAGAGGTCGTCCTGTTCGCTCTTCGCGTAGACAATCAACAACAGCACAATGCCATACTTCTCATAGTAGACGTAACAGACTCGCAAGCCGCCACGCTTACCACGTTCCGAGCCAGGTGGAGAAAACCGCATCTTTCTCAGGCCACCTGTTCCAGGCACGACGTCCCCGGCCCGCGGATTGCACATTATCAGGATCTGCAAGGCCGCGAGTGCTTCGTCGTCGAGCGCCAGGTCTTCCCAATGGTTGACGAACCAGTCCAGTTCGACGAAGTTCAGTAGGTCTTCCGGCTTCACCAGATGCTTGGGGTAAACGAGAGTGTGGACAACCGCGGTCAATTGCCTCCGTACAACTGAATCAGTTATCGGCGGCTCCATCACGGAGCTTCATAAATTATACCATTCAATAGTATAATTCAAGGGCAGAAATTGGCGCTAGTCGCGGTTTCTTCCAGGCTCTTCCGCATTCCCCTCGCCAGGGTGGTTGCGCCTGGTCACGCGCAGATTGAACCGGCCCGGCCAGTTGTACGTCACACGAAGCGCACGGCCCACCACGGCGGTGATCTCGCGTCGCGTGACTGGTTTGGACATGATCGAAAAGGCGTGTGCCCGACGGGCCTGCTCGACGATCGACGGGTCCAACCGCGCCGAAAGCAGAATGCACGGAAGGGCCGCCCTGAATTGTTTCAGCAGCCAAAGCGTCTCCAGACCGGTCAGCCGCGGCATGTGCATGTCCAACAGGACCAGATGCACCTCCTGACGATGGACGATCCGCAGGGCTTCTTCTCCGTCGCCGGCCAGCAGCGTGCGGATTCCCAACGGTTCGAGCACGCCGCCGAGCGTCTCGCGGAACGCCGTATCGTCGTCGGTAATCAGCACCGATGGAGATGTCATGGTCATGAATTCCCGGTCTTGGATCACTCACCCGGTCTGCCGACGGAGTTCAGTCGTCCGGAAAGGAACCGGGCCAATCGACCATCTGACGCAAACACAATACCAAGGAGGCAAAAAACGGCCCCGTGTTGAGAATGCTCGGCCGTAACCTTCCACTAAATCACATCTTACGTTGCCAAACCGTGCCAGGCGACAAAAAAATCATTTCGGCGCTGCCGCAGTGCGTGGCGCGTGCGGGCTGCCAATTCGGCAGCGCGGCGTCGCGGCCCGGGTTTCCCACCGGAAGCCCGGGCTGGATGCCCGTCGCGCCCACAGAACCAACATTGATGGATCAGCAGGTCGACGATCCGTAGCAGCCGACGGCCTGCCTCCCCCGCCAAAGACGGGCATGGCTTGCCATGACCCGGGGCCGCCTTAAACTTCAGATACCCTATGAGCACTGCCGCGCTATCAGAATGATTGCCGAGCAGCAACCACCTTGCGGGAGACCCTCGCCGTGGCTTCTGTTGATCTGGCGGCCGTCTTCGGGCGGCATGAGTTCTTCATCCGACGGCTTCACTCGTTGACCGGCCTGATTCCCATCGGCGGCTTTCTGGCGTTCCATCTGGCCACCAATGCGAGCATTCTCGACGGGCCGGCCGCCTTCGAGCATCGCGTCGACCAGATCCACCGCCTGGGGCCCACGACCCTCTTTCTCGTGGAATGGCCGCTGATCTTCCTGCCGATCCTCTTTCACGGGCTCATCGGGCTGGCCGTCGTCAGCCGGGGAAAGCGCAACCTGCGCCACTACCCCTTTGCCGAAAACGCACGCTACACGCTGCAACGCGCCACGGGCGTCATCGCCTTGATCTTCATCGTGTTGCACGTTTTCCACATGCACGGCTGGCTCCGATTCGACGCGTTTCACCGTTGGGCTCAGTCGGTCGGCGGGGCTCAATTCAATCCCGAAAACGTTGCCACGGCGGCCGCAGCCATCCAGTCCTCGTGGCTTGTTGTCGTTTTCTACGCGATCGGCGTCTCGGCGTGTGTTTACCACCTGGCCAACGGCCTCTGGACGATGGGCATCACCTGGGGTGCGTGGACCGGCCCGGCCGCCCAGCGTCGGGCCACGGCGGCTTGCCTGGGCGTGGGACTGATTCTGGCCGTGATCGGCCTCGGCGCGCTCTGGGGCATGGCGACGTTGGACGTTTCAACAGCAACCGGTTTCAAGTAGGAGAGCGATGGTGGGTAGCACCGATGATTCCGCGAAGTGAACGTGGCAACTTGCAGGAGGGCTGGCCGCGGAATCGTCGGTGTCGCGCAGCGACAAGAGGTTTCTGGTGATCAAGAACCTATCCTCTTGTGCCTTCGGCACACCGACGATTTTCCGAAAACGTCCGTGGTGTGGGCGACGTCTTCGGCGGAAAATCATCGGTGCCACCCAGATCGACACATCGACTGCGCAACGGCGATCAGAAGGAAACCACGCGACATGGCGAACCATCGGGTAGCGGTTGTTGGCGGGGGGTTGGCCGGGTTGGCGGCCACGATGAAACTGGCCGAGCTGGGCGCCCAGGTCGACCTGCTGAGCCTCACCCCGGTCAAGCGCTCCCACAGTTGCTGCGCCCAAGGCGGCATCAACAGCGTCAACGACCTGACCCGACAGCTCGGCGACACCGAGTGGAAGCATTTCGACGACACGGTCTACGGCGGCGATTTCCTGGCTCATCAGCCGCCGGTTCGCGAGCTGGCCGATTGGGCGCCGCGGATCATCGACCTGATGGACCGGCTCGGGGTGACGTTCAACCGCACGGCCGAAGGCTTCCGCGATCAGCGGCGTTTCGGCGGCACGCTCTACCGGCGGACGGCTTTCGCCGGGGCCACGACCGGCCAGCAATTGCTCTACGCCCTGGACGAGCAGGTCCGCCGCTGGGAGGTGGCCGGGCACGTGAAGAAGTACGAGTTTTGGGACTACCTCGGCCCGGTGCTCGACTCGGGCGGTCGCTGCCGCGGTTGCGTCGCCCAGGATCTGATCACGATGGAGATTCGGGCCTTCCCGGCCGATGCCTTGATCATCGCCTCGGGCGGCCCGGGCGTGCTCTTCGGCCGATCGAGCAACTCGATGGCCTGCAACGGCAGCGCGGCCAGCCGGACGTTTCGCTCGGGCGTGCACTACGCCAACGGCGAATTCATCCAGGTCCACCCGACCGCTATCCCCGGCGCCGACAAGCTGCGGCTGATGAGCGAGAGCGCCCGGGGTGAAGGCGGCCGCATCTGGGTGCCGCGCGCGCCGCAAGATCCCCGGCATCCGAACGACATTCCCGAGAAAGAGCGTTGCTACTTTCTCGAAGACCGCTATCCCCGATACGGCAACCTGGTGCCGCGCGACATCGCCACGCGCGAAATCTTCGACGTCTGTACCCACGAACGACTCAGTGTTGAGCATGATCGGATGTGCGTCTATCTCGACGTGAGCCATTTGCCCGGCGAGCTGCTCGACCGGAAACTGGCCGGCATCCTCGAAATCTACGAGAAATTCCAGGGCATCGACCCGCGTCGCTCGGCCATGAAGATCTTTCCGGCGGTCCATTATTCGATGGGCGGACTGTGGTGCGACTACGAAGCGACGGCCGACGGCCGCTTGGTGATCGGCTCCCCGCGCCATCAGCAGACCAACGTACCGGGCATCTTCGCGATCGGCGAGTGCGACTACCAGTTCCACGGCGCCAATCGCCTGGGCGCCAACTCGCTGGTCGCCTGCATTTTCAGTGGGCTCACCGTGGCGCCCGGTGTGGTGGCCATGCTCGACGATCTGCCCGGCGGACCGGCCGGCGAGCAGTCTTCGTCGTTGTCCGAGCAGGCCACGTTCGGCCACGAGGCCGACTTCAAGGCGTTGCTCTCGCGCAACGACGACGGCGAGAACCCTTATCGGCTACATCAAGAGTTGGGCCGGGTCATGACCCAGGCGGCCACCGTGGTCCGCTACAACACGCAATTAGACGAGGCCTATGGGCAGGTGTGTGATTTGCAGCAGCGCGCCCGGCGCTGCCGGCTTGCGGACACGGGCGGTTGGACCAACCAGAACGTGGTTTTCGTCCGCGCGCTTATGGACATGTTTCCGCTGGCCAAAACGATCCTCAAAGGGGCCCGTGCCCGGGACGAATGCCGCGGGGCCCATTACAAGCCCGAGTTCGCCATGCCGGCGGTCGATGCCACGGAGCCGGCCCAGCGGCGCCGCCAGGCCCAAGCGTGGTGCGACCGATTCGAGGAGAACAACCGCCGCTGGCTCAAGTCGACCGTTGCCCGGCTCGACCACGAGGGCGAACCCCAATTGAGCTACGAAGACGTCGATACGTCGGTGATCCCACCGCGTCCGCGGCTCTACGGCGTGGTCGGTGGCGACGTGATCGAAGAAGTCTGGCAAGAACGAGAAGCCGAAAAGAAACCTTAGCCACCGACGCGGGGTGCCACGGTTGGCTTGCCCAACCGTGCACTGCTGGACGAGCCAGCAGTGGCACCCTGTGATCGACGGAAAACAATCGTTAGCCGCCGAGCCGGCTCGGCGTGAGTAAGAACAGCCATGAGCACACCGCCAACTGATCAAGACACCGACCGGCCGAAAACCTTCGACGTACTCGTGCTTCGCCAGGACGGGCCGGCCACATCGAGCTACTGGGAGCGCCATCGTGTCGAGTACGAGCGCGACATGAACGTGATCAGCGCGCTGCAGAAAATCGCCGCCTCCGGCACCACGGCCGACGGCCGAGCGGTCGCCCCCGTCGCCTGGGAGTGCAACTGCCTGGAGGAGGTCTGCGGCGCGTGCACGATGGTCATCAACGGCCGGGTGCGCCAGGCCTGCACGGCGCTGGTCGACCGGCTGCTCGAAGAGCGACCCGGCGAGATCGAACTTCGCCCGATGACCAAGTTTCCCGTGATCCGCGATCTGGTGGTCGACCGCTCGCGGATATTTGCCAGCCTGAAGAAGATCGAGGCGTGGCTGCCGGTCGACAGCTATCTCGACTTGGGACCGGGAGAGCGCCAGTCGCAAGCGAACCAACAGTTGGCCTATCAACTGAGCAAGTGCATGAGTTGCGGGTGCTGCTTGGAGGCCTGTCCACAATACCTCAAGATCGAGCTTGGTCGGAAGCCGGGCGAAACGGACGAGCAATTTGCCGCCCGGGAGCAGGATGCATTCAACCGAGCGTTTATGGGCGCGGCGGCCATCGCCCAGGTCGACTTGTTCAACAACAACCCGATCGGCGCGATGAATGCTGCGCACCGGCTGGACGCCCTGGCCGCCCAGGGTGGCGTGCAAATCTGCGGTAACGCGCAGAACTGCGTGAAGGTCTGCCCGAAGGACATCCCGCTAACGACCAGCATCGCCCGGGCCGGTCGCGCGGCCACGTTGCAGACGCTGCGGAAGTGGTTCGACCGGTAGGGTGTGTAAAAAGCACGCCCCAGAGACACTACCCGGTTGGTTTTGTGCCGGTTTTACTTGTTTCGTGTCCCCCAATCAGCTATCTTTGGACAGCAGACTGGTCCCCTCTCCCTTTGGGAGAGGGTTAGGGTGAGGGCGGTTTGCGTGCAGAGGTAACTTGTTTTCTGAAGCGTTCGCATTCCTACCCTCACCCCCTGC
>Ga0315543_1004227_pt1 | contig 12176 bp, 7 predicted proteins | sample SalMarSW160210MG_2_FD_203098 | JGI IMG/M metagenome (GOLD analysis project Ga0315543, IMG submission 203098) | Salt marsh sediment microbial communities from the Plum Island Ecosystem LTER, Massachusetts, United States - Salt Marsh Sediment SW1601-210 ...
GTTACATTAAGCGGCAATAATACCTATAGCGGCGGTACAACAGTTAGCGCTGGCGGCCTGACAGGTACCACCAGCAGTCTGCAGGGTAATATCACCAATAACGCTACCCTGACCTTTGACCAGGCAGGCAGCGGCACTTATGCAGATATAATGGATGGCACCGGCAGCCTTGTAAAGTCAGGCGCAGGCACTGTTACATTAAGCGGCAATAATACCTATAGCGGCGGTACAACAGTTAGCGCTGGCGGCCTGACAGGTACCACCAGCAGTCTGCAGGGTAATATCACCAATAACGCTACCCTGACCTTTGACCAGGCAGCTAATGGCACCTATGCAGATATAATAAGCGGAACAGGAGCATTGACAAAAACGGGCGCAGGTATAGTTACACTCAGCGGTATCAACACCCACACCGGACTTACAACGCTATCAGCGGGCGGGATAATTCTAAACGGCCAGGTCGGCGGAGATTTTACAGTGGCCGGAGGAACATTAAGTGGAGCCGGCACAATTGGCGGCACCCTTACACTCAATGGTGGTACCTTCTCGCCAGGCAATAGTATTGACACTATGATTATCTTAAGCGACTATGTTCATAACACCGGCAGCGAGCTGCAGATCGAAGTTGAAAAAACAGCTTTAGGCACACTTCAAAGCGACCTTTTGGATGTGGGCGGCTCAGCCACTCTTGCGGCTGGCAGTATTATCTCTGTTACGGACATAAGTTCCGGCAGCAGGTTAATTGGCACAGGGGACACTTTTACGATTATCGAAGCCGACGGCGGCGTTACAGATAGCGGAGCGATTATTACAGACACCTCTGCGGTTTTGAGTTTTGCCGGCCTGGTAAGCGGCAATGACTATCAGCTAACAGCGACAAGGTCGGCTTTTGTCTCTAATGTAAGCGGAAGAAACAGAAGCAATCTTTTGGGAGCAATCGACTCGGACCTCGGTAAGGCCTCCGGCGATTACATAACGCTAATCAATGCACTTACCAGCCTCAATACGACCCAGCTCAACGATGCAACGGACAAACTAAACCCCCTGCCTCATGCCTCGACAACTTCAGTTATTTTCAAAACCGTTCAGCAAATGGCCAGCGACCTGGCCAACTACCTAAGCGCCAGACGCGCAGGCATTGAGCAGTTTGCTTCGAATAATATGCAATCGCCAGAGTACCATCTGCTCATTGCAGATGCATCAGGCAACCCGGAAATACTCGGCCAGGTTATCAGGGAAAATGAAAAAATTGCCAAAAAGCGGCAGGATGACGACGAAATCAAAGGTTTCTTCCGTCCGTTCGGGCTCTTTTACGAGCATGATTCAACTCCAAAGATGACCGGCTTTGAGGCCAGCGGCAGCGGCGCTCAATTCGGTATTGACAGGCGTTTCGGGCCGAATCTGATTATGGGTATCGGCGGGGCATACAGCCATTCCTTTATCAATTTCAAGGATGGCCGCGGCAGAGGCGATATCGATAGTTTTCGAGTTGGTCCTTATGCTACCTACTTCAAAGGCAACTTCTTCCTTGATACATCGGTGAGCCTTGGCTTCCACAATATTAAAACCAAGCGGACTATTAAATTCGGCACAATTAACCGCACTGCCGAGGCCGATTATTATGCCTATGATTTATCGGCATACATCGGAGGCGGTTATAATTTCCATATCGACGAATGGACGGTAACTCCAACTGCATCTATCCAGTACACACGTTACTGCAATAAGAATTTCAGGGAAACCGGGGCGGGCGCGGCAGGCCTGAATGTCGAAGGCTCAACATCAGAATCACTTCGCGGCAAGCTGGGCGTAACGATATCCACAATTGCCGAACTGAACGGGACAAAAGTTGTGCCTGAAATATTTATCGGCTGGGCACATGAGTTTATGGATGAGGAGAATATCAAAGCCAATTTTGTAAACGGGGCCGCCAAATTTATAACCGAAGTTGACAACGATATGGACGACAGCGTGTATTTCGGCGCCGGATTATCCATTCTGCTGGATGAAAATATCTCGGCATATATACGTTATGAAGGCGAGTGTTCTTCCGGCAACAACACAAATGCATTAAACGCCGGAGTTACTCTTATGTTTTAAATAACGACACGCCGGCAAGATTTGTTTAACCGGAATCCTTCTCCCTATTTTTTCTACTCTCCAAAAAACCCTTTAGTATCTCAGCTGCTGCAATTGCATCCATTCTGTTTTTTTTCTTTTTATGCGTAAGACCTGTTTGAGACAATTTGTCCTGTGCTGAATAACTTGAAAGTCTTTCATCTTGAAAAAATACCGGCAGATTTATTCTGCCTTTGATTTCCTCAACAAATCTCCTCGTTCGTACCGTTCTTTCGTTTTCGCCGCCGTCCATATTCAACGGCAAACCAAAAACCAGAGCCTGGGCCTGATACTGTTTTATTGCCCGGGTTATCCGGTCATACAAATTTGCCCCGCCTTCGATGACGCCAACAGGACTGGCTATGGTCTCATTGTCATCACATACCGCAAGGCCGGTGCGCTTATCACCCAGATCTATACATAAGAAACGCATCTATCCACAAAAACTTAGTTACAGATACTGCTCTTTGCCATGCTCTCGGATAAGCTCGAGCAGCTCTTTTAATCTGCCGGTCTGTTCAACAGGACAAACAAACGTGGCATCCGGACTATGCACAACCACCATTTCCTTAAGCCCTATAGCAGCTATTAGATGATTTTTATCCTCGGTTACAAAAATACTGTCATTACAATCAAGAATTTCGCTTTTGCTCGCCACAACAATATTGCCGTCGGCGTCGGACTGAATAATATCTGCAAGAGCAGAAAAAGAACCCATATCGAACCACCGGCAGCTAAGCTTTATGGCATGTACATCCGGCGCCTTTTCCATAACTGCAAAATCAATGCTTATCTTCGGCAGTTTTACAAAATACTCTGCAAGTATATCTTCCTGACCCGGCCCGCCCCACGCAGCCTGAATCCTTTGCAGAGGCTGTTTTGCCTGCGGGAGATTCTCAAATAAAAGTTCAAGTACGCGCCTGGCCTTCCATACAAAAAGACCGGAATTCCAGCAGAACTGGCCGCTTGAAAGATATTCCTTGGCGGTATCCAAATCAGGTTTTTCCTTAAATTCCTCAACATCGAAAATTTCGTTGTCGCAGTCGCTGCACGTGTGGCTTTTGCCGAGCTTTATATAACCAAGCTGGGTGCTCGGAAAAGACGGCTGTATTCCAAAGGTTATCAGCACATCAGGATTTTTTTCCACATAAGTCATACCGTCGGCAAGAGCCTGCTGAAAAACATCCACAGGCCTGATAACCTGGTCTGCCGTTACTACCGCCATAGTGGCATCAGGGTCGAAGCGGCAAAGTACGCTGGCGGCAAGCCCGATGGCACCGGCCGTATCGCGAACTATCGGCTCAGCTATAACATTGTCATAAGGAATCTCAGGCAGGTTGTCCCTGACAAGGTCGCAATAGCCCCTGTTTGTCAAAACTATTATATTGCGATGGTCAAAAAGCGAGCTTAACCGCTGAAAACAATTTCGCAGCAGAGTATCGCCGTCAAGCAACTTGAGAACCTGCTTGGGTCTGTCTTCCCTGCTCAAAGGCCATAATCTTTTGCCCGTCCCGCCTGCCATTACCACTGCAAACCGCATAACTTACCCTCTTTAAGATTATATGATAAAATGACTGTCAATTTCCGTAAAAGGTTTTATTTTTTCGGCCAACTCTATATAATCGCCGCTGCCCATCAGGGCAAGTGTCGCATCTTTCCCAAGCTCAACCGCCGGCTGGTCATAAGCGTTTATATTAAAAAGCAAACCGGCGATAGATGCCGAGACTTCAAAAAGATATACGAACTGCCCTACAGTATAAGGAGAAATCCTGTCAAACGCAACAGTAAGACACGGCCGCTGATTTGCCACAAGAGCGTATTCAGTCGCAATTTTTTCACTGTTCAAAAGCCTGCTCATCTTCTGATTGGCTAAATAACCAAGCTCCGGCGCAACAGCCGGCGGCGAACCAATCTGTACATCCCGGTCAAAATCTTCAACCGCAAGAAATGTAAACAATTTGTCATTCGGCCCTTCCCTGTAAAGCTGTACCTGGCTGTGCTGGTCGGTAGCACCCAGCGCCTTTACAGGCGTAGGACCTGTGGAAACCATCTTGCCGGAAAGGTCTTTTGCCTTGCCCAGACTTTCAGCCCAAAGCTGCCTGTACCAGTCGGCAAAATCTTTTAATGCGTAACTATACGGCATCATTACCGATATTCGTTTGCCCCTGTTGTAGTAGTACCAGTTTATCGCTGCGTTTACCGCTGCCGGGTTCTGATAAAAGCTCTGCTGACTTACCTTTTTGTCCATCTCGGCGGCCCCTGCCAGAAGTTGCTCAATATCAATTCCGCATACCGCCGCACTTAACAGGCCGACAGCACTTAAAACACTGAACCTGCCGCCAACATCATCAGGCACTTGGAGACTAACTAACCCAAATTCACTTGCCGTCTTACGCAATGTACCCCCTTTCAAGTCAGTTGTCGCGATTATATGTTTTTTTAAAGAATCTTTGCCCAGCTTTTGTTCGAGCATCTTGCAAACCGTAAGGAACTGTGCCGCTGTTTCAGCAGTCCTGCCCGATTTGCTTACTACATTAAAAACGGTTTTATCAAGCCTGCCAACCAACCAGTCAAGAAATGAACTCATCTGCTGAGGGTCAACATTATCAAAAACAAATAGTCTCGGGCCTTTGCGCTGCTTATCATCAAGATTATACATATAGGGATTCAGTGCCGTCTGAAGTGCGATATTGCCGAGGGCTGAACCACCTATGCCGAGCACAACAAAATTTTCACACCAGCCAAACTCCTTTGCAACTTTTTTTACCTGCTCAACAGTTTTCCCCTGATAAGGCAAATCACGATAGCAAGCCTTGCCTGCCTTCCTGTCAGCGTTTAACTGCTCTATTAACGGCTCGGTCTTTTGAGCAAGCTGGTTAAACTGCTCTTTGGTTATGCCGTGTTCTGCACCAAGAACTTCCGCCGTGACATTTTTATAATAAAATTTTATCTGATGCTGCTTCATACGCACTTCCTATTGACTCATTCAACAACATTCAAATCAGCATACTTCAGCATTAGCGGTTTTACCTGTCCGCTGTTAAACTGAATGACAATTATACTGCTCTCGCCGAGATTGTGAAACTCTTTCACCCTGCCGAGTCCGAATTTTTTATGGGATACAAGCCGACCTGTGACAAAAGCCTGTTTGCCATCATAAGAATCCTGACTGTAATCCCTTTCATAATAAATATTACCACGGTTTTTATCTTCAAATTCTTCCTGCTTTTCTACGATTTCCTGTAGCTGCAAACCCGCCTCGGAAAGAAAGTGAGAAGGGATTGTTCTGGTCGTTCGGCCGTGGATGGTTCTGTGCCTGCTGAGGGTAATACTCAATCGTTTTTTTGTCCTTGTAATTCCGACAAAAAACAACCGACGTTCCTCTTCCATCTCAGATATAACATCCTTACTTCTTTCGTGCGGCAAAATCCCATCCTCAAGACCTACAATAAAAACATTTTCAAATTCAAGACCTTTGGCGCAATGCAGCGTCATCAGCGAAACCTTGCCGCTCTGTGAATCGTAGGCATCTGTATCGCTGAAAAGCGCAATATGCTGCAAGAAATCAACGAGGGTCCCGCCCTGCTGCTGGTCAAATTTTCCCGCGGAACTTATAAGTTCTGCAACATTATCCAGCGGCGAAGCCTTACTGTAATCTTCCTGTGCCGTTTGAGATTTGAGGAACTCATAAAGACCGCTCACTTTAAAAACCTTGTCCATCAAAACCGCGACCAGGCCGGTTGTATCTTTTCTAAAATCTTCAATCATATCAGAAAATTTTCTAAGTTTTGTTTTTGTGCCGGCCGGGATAGAATCTAAAGTCTCACAGTTTTTTACCGCCTGATAAAGACTTATGCCTTTCGATGCCGCGAAAGCCTCCAGCCGCCCAATCGTTGTGTCGCCTATCCCTCTTGCAGGCGTGTTGATTATACGCAAAAGGGCCTGTGCATCGGCACTATTTACTATAATCCGCAGATATGCGAGAATGTCGCGAATTTCCCTGCGATTATAAAATTCGATGCCGCGAACCACCTGATAAGGAATACGGTTTTCAATAAAAGCCTCCTCAACCGCTCTGCTTATCGAGTTAACCCGGTAAAAAACGGCCGTCTGGCTGGCATCTTCACCGCTATCCAACAGTTGTTTTATAAAACCAGCCACAAAAGCGGCCTCGGCCTGCTCATCATCAAGACACTGCACAACAATTTCGGCACCAGCCTGTTTTACAGGAACAAGATTTTTCAGCTTGCGGCTTTTGTTTGCAGCGATAAGTTTGTCGGCAACAACAAGGATTTCAGGACCGCTGCGAAAGTTTTCCTCCAGTTTGACGACCACTGTCTGCGGCCAGTCTTTTTCAAATGCAAGTATATTGCCGATGTCGGCGCCGCGCCAGCCGTATATCGACTGGTCAGGGTCACCGGTTACACAGATATTGCCGTGCTCGAGAGAAAGCCCGCGGGCAATCTGATACTGAGCGTGATTGGTATCCTGATATTCATCAATCATCAGATACTGGAATCTTTCGTTCAACTGTCTGCGAATATCGGGAAAATCCCGTAAAAGAAATGCAACCTTCAAAAGCAAGTCGTCAAAATCAAGCGCATTGTTTTGCTTTAGAATCTTCTGGTAATTACGATATATCTTCGCAAGGCACTGAGAAAAATAATCGCTGCTATAGGCGGTTGCGAAATCCGCAACATCCTGAAGATTATTTTTCAGTCGTGAGATTGCCTCCAGCAGCCGACCCGGCGGGAAATTTTTTGCATCAAGCTCCGTCGCCTTTACAGCTTCTTTGACGCAGTTTTTCTGGTCCGTCTCATTATAAATGCTGAAATAAGGCGATACTTCCGCCGCCTGCGGGAATTGCCTGAGAATCCTTACACAAAGCGAATGAAAGGTACTTATATGCACCCCGCCGCCGATGTTCATCGCAAAAACTCTGTTGCGCATCTCATCGGCCGCTTTATTCGTAAACGTTATTGCACAAATACTGGAAGGCACTATTCCCTGATTAATGAGCGCTGCAAGACGGTTAGTTATCACACGCGTTTTGCCGCTACCGGGACCGGCTATAACAAGCAATGGGCCGTCTTTGTGCCAGACTGCCTTCTGCTGTGATTCGGTCAGATTCTCCGTCGCAAAATACCGCTTAATCATTGCTGCGCGCTTTCCTGCTTTTCCATTTCCTGAATGAAGTATTCGTGCTGTTGTTTTAGTTTTTCGTAAAGCTGAGGCATTTCAATCCGTATTCGGTCAATCAGGTTCTGACGAATATAATCGGGATATCTCATATCATTCAAAAAACTGGTTATCCCTATGTATCTAAACACTTCAAAGTCAGGAAGGGCTATTCTATCAATACCTTCTTCAAGTCCGTATTCCTTTTGATAATAATTATACACCTCCCGGGCCATTTTCTCCCTGCCGAAAGCCTCATCGTCATCACCCACAGCATATCGGTAATACGCCTCCTGCAGCATAAGTATCACAATCTCGCGGGCATCGCTCATACCTATCATTGCAAGTTCGTTGATAAATCTGTTCCTTGCATATTCAGTCAGTGAGACCTGCACCTCCCTGTCCTGCGGATATTCCTTTCGCAGTGTATTGTAAATCTCCAGGGCTTTATTCATATGACCGGCCTGGTAAAACAACAATACCGCGCGCTTAAGCATATTACGATGAGCGTTCTGAAGACTTTCCACATTGCTCCCAAGCTCAGTGTACTTCTTTTGCAGCGCTTTCAATGCCTGGTCATACCTGTCAAACATTCGCAGGTCAGGAACCAAAAAAATACTTTCACGCTCTATGATAGAACAAGGGTCATTTTTCGCCGGCAGTCTTGAGGTATAAACAATCATTTTGCCCCTTCTGTAAAGGTTCTGAATGCTGTGAAAAACAATCCTGTCGGTGTTCAGCTCATCTGTCGAATACTCTTGGCTGGAAGCTCTTTGCAAGCCAAGCGCCGCCCAGTAAATAGCGTGAGCGTCAGGATGCTCCCAGTTCAGCGGTAATACCTCATTGGGGTCCTTATAATCAACCGGGCCGTACTTTTCATTCAACTGTACCATAAGCCGTGGCTCGAGTTTCCAGGTGTGCCGCAGATAATACGCTTTTGCGAAAGTATCGAAATCTTCGAGCGTCTTTGTGCCGCGGTATTTGTCAATAACCGCAAAAGCCTGCGGTGAAAAACGCTGCGGCTGCTGCCTGAGAGAAAGATAATTATCAACGAGCTGGGCAGGTTTCGCAAAGGCGCCGTCAGCCAAAGCCAGCTCATTTACAAATTTTATAACATCCGGTCTGGCCAGTATATCCTCAGGATTTTTGGGTGCATCGGCAAGAGATTTGTAATGTCCCTGTGTTTGTGGACCAAGCAGCGGCTGCATCGCATCATAAAGCTGAAGTTTGTAATATGTGTGGCATTCGTCCGATATATCGCCTATCTTGTGCTGAAATATCCATGCAAGCTCACGATAAAGCACTATGCTGCGCGGATTTTTCTCTATGCCTCTGTCTCGCAAAAGCTCGAAACCATTTTTGACCCACTGCCACCGTTCCTGCGGCCGGCTCGACGGAATCGCAACTGAAATATTATAAGCCATGTTCCACGCATGAAAAACCCATACCGAGGCAAATCTCGGCTGCAGAAGAGTTATCCACTCGGCAAGCTGCTTCGCGTCAAAAAATTTGCCTTCCTCCTTCAACTGGTCTGCCCGCAGCCAGAGAATATCCACAACAAGACCGCGAAACGCCCCAAGCGCCACCGTTGCAAAGGCAAGCGAAGGCGGCGCATTTTCAAGCGGCTCATTCATTATCAGCTTCATTTCGCTGCGCTGCGCATTTATATTATCGAGCCTCAAAGAACCCAAAAAAAGCAGGCCCGCCGCAACGACCAAACACACTAAACAAATAATAAGGCTTTTAAACCACATATACTTATCCGCCTACGGTGGAATAGTTCAAACTATAACTTTGGCTATCTCGCGTTTCGCAAAAATTAAAAACCCCGCCAGAAGTAAAATCAATGATTTCACTACAAGAATCCCAACAGCAAGAGTCAGAAAACCGGACTTTATCAGTCTGGCATCAATTATATATTTGTTGACATTGAAGCTCTCATCAAACTTGGGCAGAAGCCATATCAATGGTTTTATGACGTACTGGTAAAATACCGCGATGTTCTGACCAAGATATTTAAAAGACTGGATTACAAAACCGTTGATAACACCTGTGAAAAACACTGCGAAACAGCAAAGCACCGCTACCGGAAAGCCAAGCCAAGTTGACAGCGAAACGCCAAGAGCAGCCAGAAATACAAGTCTTGAAAATATAATCAGCACGGCACGCAGAAAATTGTCTGTGAAACTGCCTGCCTTGTAAAGGACCTCAAAACCGTCCTCTATAGGAAATATCACCGTTGTTTCGTTCATCGGGTCATTATAAAAAACCACGGCAAGATAGCCGTCGCCGGCTACCGCATCAGCAGAAACTTTAAATTCATGCAGCATTCCGATTACATCTTTGCGAGGAACAGTATAAATCGGCGTCTGCATCCGGGACTGGCCGTATTTTATCTGCCGATAATCTCCCACGTACCAGACGCCATAAATATTCCTGTCAGGCGGTTCCTGAGAAGCATTAAACTTGAAACGTATAAAGATACTTTCATTTACATCGAAAGGCCTGACACTCTCAAATTCCCATAAAACCACTCCGCCGGGCTCCGCAGAATGCCTGCTGAATTTCTCTGCGTTGCGTAATTCCGTAAGCACCTCGTCTCTGTTGCGAGATTCGCTAATCTGGCCGCTGCGCTGCAGCTCGTCATAAGCCTGGCGTACACGATTCTCTACGGCCTGTTCGTCAATGCTTACTTTAAGAGCCGCTCTTGCAGTAAAAAACTCATTGTCCAGCCGGCCAAGCTCGGCCTGATAGGCCTTTGCAAAATGCGGCATCTGCACAGTAAGCGCATAAATTACCGATGAGAACACAACCAGCAGCAGCAAATCAAGAAGCACCACGCCAATAACTTTACCTATAACCAGCTCAAAACGCCTGATGGGTTTTGTAACAACTGTATAAATCTGCTTACGCTTTATATCGATGCTTAGCGTGTAACAGGAAACTATAATAGTAAGAACTGAAAGCAGAAATGTAACCAGACCGAGCCCGTAACTTATGAAGCTTTGGATGCGTCCCATAGCAGTGCCGTCACCGGTGCTTGTCAGGCTCAGTATCGGCAAAAGTACAATCAGCAGCAGCATAAACACTATTGCGGTCTTCATCCTCATTGAAGAGACAAAAGTGTTTCGACCGGTCGTCCACAAGCTTGTCAAGAAATTCTTTCCCGACATCCTGCTGTTTTTGTTTCTGGATGTCCGGCTGCTGCTCTTCGACCTGCTGACTCGGCGGCTTAATATCTTCCTGCTCATCTTCAGTGAGCCTGCTTAAAATATCCTCATCCGGCTTCAGTTCTATCGGCTTTAAAACCTTTTGTGGTTCCGTCAATTTTTCAGGCTCAACCCTGGCGGCAACAAGTCTGTCAAGCACATCCGACACAGCGGCAGCGCTCTCGGCAGCCGTGACCTCCATCCGGTTCACTACTCCGCTTGTCGGTCGTTTTTCACGCTGTGCCTGTCTGACTATATCTATAAAGAACGACTCAAGCCTCTGCAAGGGCTCAATTATCTCAAAATTGCTGCCCTGATTCTCTATAATCCGTCTGATTTTCTCGACCGCATCATCGTTTATTACATCAGTTGTAATCTGCCTCTTGTCCGCCTGCTTGAGAAGCTCATCGACACTGCCCTGACGCTGAATACGTCCGCCGTAAAGTATTGCTATCCTGCTGCAAACCTCCTCGGCATCGGCAAGCAGGTGACTGCTCAAAAGCACGGTTTTACCTCGTTTTCCAAGCTCTACAATCAGGTCTTTGATTTGTTTTGTACCGATGGGGTCCAGGCCGCTTGTCGGCTCATCGAGTATCAGAAGCTGCGGGTCGTTTATCAACGCCTGCGCAAGACCAATTCTGCGCGCCATACCTTTTGAAAACGTGCCCACAGGCCGATTGGCCATACCAGACAGGCCGACCATATCCAGCAGCGCATCAATTCTCGTTTTGCGCAGAGCCGAATTTAAACCGAACAGTCTGCCGTAAAAATCAAGCGTTTCACGAGTATTCAAATACGGATACAAATACGACTCTTCAGGCAGAAACCCGATTTTAGCGCTTATTTTGGGATTCCTGCTGTCGCCGCCCAGAACAATCGCTTTGCCTCTTGTCGGGTGAAGCAGGCCCAGCAGCATTTTCAGAAATGTCGTCTTACCGGAGCCGTTCGGGCCAAGCAACCCAAACACCTCATTGCGCCTGACCTTAAGATTCAAATCCTCAACCGCAATAACCCTGCTGCGTCCCCACCAGTCGCTGAAAATCTTTGTCAGTGAAAATGTCTCTATTGCAAATTGCTCGTCTTTCAAATTCCTTCCCCCTGCTCAATTGCTCACTTGTGTTTCGCCATGCGGCTCAAGCTCTTCGCCGAATCTGACGAGCCTTGCACTATTGAAAACCACAACGAGCAAACCTGTAAAATGCAGTACGGCAGCATAAATCAACGGCAGCCAGCCTGCCGCCGACGCCGACACGCCAAGAATTATAAACAGAACGCCGAATAAAAGATTTTGATTTATGACAGCTCTTGTTTTTCGCGACAGCCTGACTAAAAAAGGCAGTCTTCTCAAATCGTTGCTCATCAGCGCTATCGACGCTGAATTTATGGCTACGTCGCTGCCGGCAGCTCCCATTGCAATACCGAGGTCGCCGCTTGCAAGCGCAGGTGCATCATTTATGCCGTCGCCGACTACCGCCACAATATGACCGTCCTTTTTCATTCGTTCAACTATCGCAAGTTTATCCTGCGGCAGGCATTTGGCCTTCACATCCGTACAGCCAAGCTCCGCTGCAACCCGCTGGGCAACCTCTTGCCTGTCACCGGTAAGCATAGTCAAACGCTTTACATTTACGCCGAGTAATTGTTCAACCGCCTGCTTGGCCTCAGACCGGG
>Ga0315543_1004232_pt1 | contig 12164 bp, 14 predicted proteins | sample SalMarSW160210MG_2_FD_203098 | JGI IMG/M metagenome (GOLD analysis project Ga0315543, IMG submission 203098) | Salt marsh sediment microbial communities from the Plum Island Ecosystem LTER, Massachusetts, United States - Salt Marsh Sediment SW1601-210 ...
ATGACAGACCCATCTCTTTGCCAGGGCTGTGGTGACTGTGTCCGGGCCTGTCCCCTGAAGGCAATCCAGATAGTGACAATGTAAAGGATTAATAGGAAGGAAGATGAAGATAGCGGTGTTGCAGCAAAGAGGGTAGTGACAAAAGCACTATAGTGTCAGCTTGATAACCGGTAAAGCACCGAGCTACAGTCGCCGCAGTGGCTGTGGGAGTACCTTAAACAAGTTATCTGCCCTACCCTCCTTCTTCATGGTATAGAGAGTGATATACTATCTTGTGAAACGGCTCAAAGAGTAACTCATACCCTGGTATTTGGCTCGGTAGTCGATATTGAACGTGCTGGTCACGACGTACCGGGGGATAACCCAGACGCATTTGAGGTGGCGGTGCGTAGATTTTTAGGTAGCGGCATTGAGCTGCCTAAAGTGGAGGAGTGATAAAAAGATGCCAATTGAGCCAAAGATAGAGCGTAGTCGGGAGATATTGTATGGAACACCTGGTACCGTCGTTTACAGAGACGGTAAACCTGTCCTCTGGATTCCTGATGATTTTGGCTCCTTGACCCGGAATCTCTCATACAAAGACCTTGAAGCATTATTGAAAGAGCTCAGAAAATATCTAGAACCTCCGAGTACCGAGGGTGAAGAAGATTAGAATCAGGGAAAAAGACATTGGTCGCGAACATTGTAAAGAAGGAGTTCAGAGATATTGAATTTCATGATAGGAACGGTCTATATCTCATAGTTAAATGGGATACCCAAGCGTCAAGAAAATGGTACCTCGGGGTATGGGAGATTATTTTTCTTGACTTTTGGTTTCAAAAATGCATAGTGTCACATTCAAGTATTAAGTGACCCTAGAAGAAAGCGCTACCAGACTGGTCCGGGCGAGCTAATCAAGTCTCTTCATGTGACTGGAGCCGATTTCAGGATACAGAGTAAAGAGTGGGTTGGACCAGAGCTCGTCACCGGCTTCGATACCTTTTCTGGTAAGGCGGTAGTAAGTCCGTTCCGGGGCTGGTGGATAGTTATCTTGAATACTGGAAGTCTCAGTTTGGCCTGTAACCTCCACCCATCCCAACCGCTTGAGCACGCCGAAGTACATCAGGAATGAGTGATACCGCATGTGGGTAAATTTACGGGATATCCTCTTTAGCTCGCGTTCGTAGATTTTCTCCGCTTGTTCCTCGGTAACATCTTTGCCACCAACAACCATGTGACTGATTATTCTCTCGGCGCGCTCCCTGGCAGTTGCCCGGGCCAGTGCCTCCTTGTACTCGAAGTTGATATCAGCCTGGGGAGCTCCCTGCTGTGGGTCAATAACACGCGAGCCATCTGGTCCATTACCAAGGAGAAACTCCCGGATAAACCAGCCAGCTCCGAATGGCCTTAAGAAGCCACCTCTACTTGGTTTGAGATCCATCCGGCTTTAACCCTTCCTTCCACAGTTTGTCATACCAATCTTTTTGCTCTTCGCCAGACACCTTTCGGTATCTCATGGTGGTAGTGATACTCTGGTGACCTAGATGTTCCTGCAGGAGCCTGATGCCATCTCCTGAATCATCGAGCTTTACCGCATGGACGGCGAAGGCGTCCCGTAGCCGGTGGGGGCTCACGTTATGCTCTTTACCGCTTTCCACATTGATAAGCTTGGGCAGTCCCGCCTTCTCGGCACACTCCTTTACTATCTGCCAGGCACGGTGCCGGGTAATATCAAAGAGAAGCTGTTTTCCTTTCCTTGTCCTGGCACCACCGCGGCTGACGTACTCCTGTAGCATAGCGATGGTGATTTCATCTACCGGCAAAGAACGATAGCGGCGATGTTCCCTCTCCTGGGTAACGGCATTGCTAATTTTGGTACCGCAAACCGGGCAATACTTGTGTATCCTGCCTAACCTGGCGCCGCAATCGGGGCAAGAAAGGTTTACCCTTGCCTTCAAGTGTTGGATAGTCACTCTGCCCTGTTTGAAATCGATGTCGTCTACCGCGATTCCTAGCACCTCGGAGACACGACAGCCAAGGTGAAACAGGAGCCGGATGAGAAGCCTATCTCTCAGGTACCGAGTGGCTTCTTCCAGTTTCTCTATTTCTGCTGGTTCAAGATACGCCTTGGCCATAGGTTACGTTCCTAACTATCCCGAGTGAATACTATAGTTGTTGCCTCTGTTTGTGGCACTCTGCATGACCCCATCCATGCTCACGCATGTATGTACTGGCAGCTTCTTTCTCTTCAGGGGTATCCAATTCAATTGGCTTCCCACATACACTACACGGGTACATAACTTTATAGCGGCTTTCGGCAAGCTCATAGCTCTCTTCTACACCTTTATCATAGCCCTCGGTGAAGGCTTGATCTCGTATCTCCTTTTCCTTCCTAATCTTCACCTCGAAAAGACCTACTGCTGCCTCCAAAATATTGGTATTACTGATCCCCTCGGCCTTTTTGACCTTATTTATCCTCTCGTTCAGTTCCTCATAATTTCGGAAACTAAATGTTGGGCGTTTGCGATCATACCTCTCGCTTGATGGTGATATTTTCTTCTTTTTACTTTCTGCTTTTTTCATATTGTTCGTTTAACCTCCTCTAACAATTTCATAAGGGCAGCTTTGGGAACAACTAACCTGCGCCGCCCGCACCTTATGGCCGGAAGTTGTCCCAGCCGTGCCATTAGATAAGCGGTATTTTTGGATATTCCCAGCCACTTGGCCGCCTCAGGTATACTGATGCAGAGAGAATGGGTGTCTTCACCTTTTTCTTTCCCTATCACTAATAAACCCCCTTGACAAGATGAGTAGGAAGTTATATAATCTATATGTTTCCTATAGAAGTCAATATATATCAAAATGGTAATTTCTCATAATATACATTATAATACCTAAATAAGAATTAGTCAATAATTGATGGAGGAAACTTATGAAAAAGTATCCATTGAATGTGAAGATCCTCGCGGTCAGTATGCGTCGCGATGGGGAAAAATGGGCGGAGATAAGGAAAGCAATAAAAGAGAGATATAATGTTGAGCCGCCTACCACACGTATAATGTTTAACTGGCTGAAGGGTGGCGACAATGAGTTAATAGAAGTTGCTTTACGAAAGCAAGCATCCAAACAGGCCGATAATATTAAAAGGCAGGCACTTGAAAGTGCCTCGAAGGATCTGTTACCCCGCTTAATAAAGTCGCGGGCTGCCGGCGAGAATGTAGAGTACGCTGGCTGGCACTGGATGTTTACAATAATGGAGACCACGCTTGGAAGTGAAAAATTCTGGGACTTCATCGGCAAATATTACAAAGAGAAAAAGGGGCAAGATACATTACCAGAATCGTCACTGCTGCCATTTGAATTAAAGGAGAACTAGACATTATGAAAGGGTATATTCGTCAACGGTCCAAGGGTAAGTGGGAGATTACCATCGATACTGGCAGAGACCCTTCGACAGATAAGCGATTAAGGCACTTTGAAACCATTGTTGGTGGTAAGAAGGAAGCCCAACATCGACTGGCTGAACTACTATTGAATATCAAGAAGGGTACCTACATTAAGCAGCCAAAGCAGTTAACCCTGGCTGTCTGGTTAAGACAGTGGCTCGACAGCTATGTGGCCAGCAACCTATCACCGAAGACCAGGCAAAGCTATGAACAGGAGTTAAGATGCTATATTATCCCTGATCTGGGAGGAATACGCCTTACCGAGCTACGGCCTCATCACATTCAGGATTATATTGCCAAAGCATTATCGGAAGGGCGCAGGCACAGGATTGGCGGTCTAAGTAATCGCACCGTGCAATATCACTATCGCATTTTGAGTAAATCCCTGGATGATGCCATAAGAATGGGCTTAATAGCAGTCAATGCCTGTAAAGGAGTGAGTCCGCCCCGACCGGTGCGCAAAGATATCCCTGCTGTCGGGCAGGAGGTCATAGCGAAGCTATTAAACACCATGCAAAAGAGCAGCTACTACTTGTTCTACCACACGCTCCTGTTTACGGGTCTGCGTAGAAGTGAACTCCTGGCGCTGAAATGGAGCGAGTCAGATCTTGATTTGGCTTGTATCTATGTGTCTCATAGCCTTCATAGACTGGATGACGGCACAATTATTATTAAAGAACCGAAGACCTCCCGAAGTCGACGCCCTGTCGATTTACCGCCTTCCCTAGCCATACTGTTGCGTCAGCATAAAGTCAAACGGGAAGCAGAGCGAATAATAATGGGAAAACCTTTGGCCTGGGATGATTTCGTTTTCAGCCATGCAGATGGCACGCCTCTGAATCCGAATACTATAAGCCATACTTTCAGCAAGATTGTGGCACGGGCAGGGTTATCTCACTTGAGGCTACATGACTTACGCCACATTCATGCTACCATGCTGTTGAAAGCGGGAACACATCCCCGGATAGTTCAAGAAAGGCTCGGGCACAGTAGCATCGCTACTACGTTGGATATTTATTCCCACACCGTGCCTGGTTTACAAAAAGCAGCGGCAGAACGGCTTGACACCCTGCTGCCGGTGCAAGAACAAAAAGAAAATGTCGGCAAAATGTCGGCAGAAGGAGGTGAAAACGAGAGTAGGCCGTACAGGTCTCGAACCTGTGACACCCTGATTAAAAGTCAGGTGCTCTACCAACTGAGCTAACGGCCCACGTACCTGCCCAGTTTAACAAATCTCTACTTCTTCCGCAACATACATGCCGGGTTTGATACTATCAGTTCAAGACAGTCTTCTTTTCTTTCCTGACACCAGACAGGTAAGAAAGCACGATTGCTCTTCATCTTTACAAACCGATTATCAATACTGTATTCTAGCTCTATATCAAGGCAAGGAGGGTCAGGTTGTATCAGGCACCACGAGGTACCTCGGATATTCTACCACAGGAGCAAGCGTACTGGCGTTTTATAGAACAGAAAGTGGCTACAACCTGCCAGCTCTACGGCTACGAACGCATCGACACTCCAGTATTTGAGGATACCGAACTATTCAGCCGCAGCGCCGGTGAGTACACGAACATCGTACAGAAAGAAATGTACACGTTCGATGACCGGGGAGGCAACAGTCTGACCCTTAAGCCGGAGGGTACACCGGCAGTATGCCGGGCTTATCTCCAGAACGGAATGTCCAACCTGCCCCAGCCGGTAAAGCTATACTATATATCACCTATCTTCCGCTATGACAGGCCGCAGGCAGGCAGGTACCGCCAGCACTACCAGTTCGGCTATGAAGCTCTCGGTAGCGACGACCCTTCGCTCGATGCGGAAGTTATCGACCTCGCCTGGCAGTTCTACGGTTCGCTGGGTATTACCGGGGCTTCGATACACTTTAACAGCATCGGGTGCCGAAAATGCCGGCCGGCTTACCTCGATTCCCTGAAAAAGCATTACTACGAGCACACCGAAAGTCTGTGTCCGGACTGTAAAGTAAGGCTGGAGAAAAACCCGATGCGTCTCCTCGACTGTAACCAGCCTTCGTGTCAGTCGATAGCAAACTCGGCTCCCAGGAGTGCCGACTACTTATGCGATGCCTGCAACGAGCACTTTTCCAGGTTAAAAGGCTACCTTAATTCGCTGGGGATAACATTCGTTGAGGACCACCGGATGGTCCGCGGCATCGATTATTACACCAGGACGGTATTCGAAATCGTCCCTCCCGAAGGAGGCAGCCAGAGCAGCCTGGGTGGCGGCGGAAGATATGATAACCTTATCGAGGAGCTGGGCGGCAAGCCAACCCCGGGAGTCGGCTTCGCTATAGGTATAGAACGGGTGATACTCAGCATCAAAGAGCAGGGGATAGCCGTACCGCCTCTGCCCGGACCGCAGGTCTTCATCGCCTGTATAGGAGACGAAGCGAGAGAGGTAGCGGTCAAACTATCGGGCACCCTGAGAAAGTCCGGCATCGGGGTTGTAACCGCCATGGATAACAGAAGTCTCAAAGCACAACTGAGGCAGGCGAATACCCTCGGCGTCCGGCACTCCGTGATTATCGGCGAGCAGGAAGTCGAATCAGGCACCGCCGTATTAAGAGACATGACTACAGCCCAACAGGAAACCGTTCCCGTAGAGCGGTTACAAAAGCTGCTCGAATAATCCCGGCGGATTAAATTATGCGCTATGCTATAATTGCCGATATTCATGCCAACCTGGCGGCTTTCAAGGCAGTCCTGGAAGACATTGAAATACAGGGCTCAGTAGATAAATTATGGTGTCTGGGAGACGTGGTAGGTTACGGGCCTGACCCGCATGAGTGTATCGAGCTTCTCCGTCAGACCAACCACGTATGCGTTGCCGGAAACCATGACTGGGCGGCAACAGGGAAAATAGACACCGGCAACTTTAATACGGCTGCCGCGGAAGCGGCTCATTGGACAGCGGAACATTTGACCCGCTCCGATGTAAGCTATCTCGCGAACTTACCGCTGGTAATCGAAGAAGAAGAATTTACGCTGGTGCACGGTAGCCCTAGAGAGCCTATCTGGGAATATGTCATATCCGTCGGTATAGCCAGGGAGAATTTTAGTCGCTTCAAATCACCGTACTGTCTGGTTGGTCATTCTCACATACCGCAGATATTCAGTCTCGATGAAGACGGGAACTGCTCAGCCAGCCGTTTCTCCCGCAATATCAAGCTCGTTCTGGGTATAAATCGCCTGATAATCAATCCCGGTGGAGTAGGGCAGCCACGCGACGGTAACCCGCAGGCAAGCTACGCTATATACGATAGTGAAGCGAAAACGGTGAGGCTGCGCCGTGTCCCGTATGATATCGCTTCTACCCAGGATAAAATGGTGAAATCCGGGTTACCGATGCGCCTGGTAGCAAGATTGAGTTATGGTATGTAACTAAGCTTGTTCAGCGCGTGAGTCTTTCACAGTCCCGGCATATTACCACAGGAGGGAAATACCTCGTTACAACCACCATTTCTTCAAATGGTTTTATCTTTTCACAATAATTACACTTGAAAGTGAGCTCTTTTGCCTTAGGTCTGGTTTTCTTATCAGCTCCGGATGTCATAATACTCCCCTCAATATACACAGGTAGGACTTCGGGCAACGGTGACTAATTATCCTCTGTCTTGCCTGCCTTTGTTTCCCCGGGACTACCGGTTTTGGTTTCCCTGGTATCATTATTTTTAGCTTCGTCAGAGCTATTTGGAGTTTCGGAATGACCGTGGTTTCCGCGGTTATCGGTAGCATAAAATCCTGAACCCTTGAATATTATCGGTACCGGAGAGAAGACTCGCCTGGCACTGCATTCGCATCGCGGGCACAGGACAGGACTATCATCACTGAAGCTTCGCCTTAATTCGAATTTATGCGAACATTCAGAACACTCGTATTCGTAGATGGGCAAACCTGTCACCTCCAGATAACTGTGAGAATAAAAGTTAGCAATCCGACATATGGACTGCTAATAATATTCTACTTCAGGTACCATTTACAGTCAAGATAGTTTTTACTATTTCAATTCTTATCGGGAAGAGAATCGAATTATAAAATCCCCCAGTCCTTGTAGCCCTGCTGAATTATCGCCAGATATTCCTGCGAGGGCCTGGCATCCTGCGGCTGGACTCCTTTTATGTAGGTTACTGCTTCAACAGGGCTGCCATCTTCATCATACACCGTAACCTTCATTCGGTTATATGAACTCTCGTATTTATCAAGCTGGCTCATACACTTTTCAGACACTTCATATACGGCGCCCAGCACCTTCTCACCTCTATGGAGTCTGATGCTGGCTTTGCCGCCGCGTAACTGCCTAGACCAGTCGACGAACACCAGCCTATAATTGGGAAGGGTAGCTCTGAACAACGGCTTGTTATCAGGACACCGTTCCTGCATTTGTTTTCTGTTCATATTCGAAGCGTAGGCAAAATAATACATATTAATAAGGAAGACAGCTAATTCGGAATATCAGTTAGCTATTATAATAAATACACTTTATACTGGCAAATTTTAACGGGACATATGCTACTGAAAAAGTATTCTTTCTATTTCCCGGAGCCTGTCAAGTCCTTTCAATTCATAGGGGAACATGGGGAGTTCGATTATTTCAAGGTCGGAATAATTATCATAAATAGTCCTCAGATATTCTTTTTGCTGACTGGATTTAGTTGACATAAATTCTGAGCCGTCATTCTTGACAACGTTATTTATAATCAACTGCTGTACTCTGAGACCGTATTCGTTCAGTTCTCTAAATATACCTTCAAGCTGTTCGACGGCGAGGGCTTCCGGTATTGTGACCATGGTAAACTTAACTCTGTTTTTGAGAAAATCTATATTTTCAGCCGATAATTTTTCCCATCTCTTCAGAATATCCAGTATCGGCTCGCGACTTGTCTGACCGAATTTCAACCTGGAGTAAATGCGTGGAGCCATCTTTAGATGTTCACTCAGAAGGGCAGGGGTTTCCAGCAGAGCAAGCGTCTGTCCCAAGGGGGCGGTATCCCAGACAACGGTCTCATATTCACCGTTCAGGTCCACTTCTCTGATATAATCGACCATAAACTCATCGCTGAGGCCGGGCAGTACCGAGGTCATGAATTCAATAAACTCCGGATAGTCAACTGAAACAAATGAAGAAAAAACCCCGTATACATCACGTCCAAATTTCCTGTCCCACATTTCTCTCACTTCTCCGGCACCAAGCTCGTTTATATATAATTCCTCTCTCACTTTCACCGGTTTTTGTTCGTCCGCTACCTCAAATATATGCGAAAGCGAAGGGGTGGCATCTGTGGATATTGCCAGCGTGCGGTTTCCCAGAGATGCGTGGTGCAGAGCCGTTGCCGCCGCGCAGGTGGTTTTACCAACTCCGCCCTTGCCGGTAAACATGGTGATATTTCCTTTGCCGGAACTGCTTTGATTTTTAGTTTCCGTCACGGAGTCCTCCTGACAGCAATATAACGGTGAAACTATCCGTACAACGCCTATACATTCTACACTATTTGAACCCGGATAGTTAAGAAGAACTTTTAGACCATGTTCGATGAGAGTACACTATAACCAAGGAAGGACAACTCGAAGGGAAACCCGGAGTCTATCCGGCAAATTTCCCTTCATCCTTTCTTTTTCAAACTACCGCAACTCGATTTTTAGGATAAACCGGAGAAATATCCAGTGAATAATAATCTGAACGAATATGGAGACCCAGGCATAAGCGAACTGGAAGGTGGAAGAAACCGGGTCTTTCCCGGACGCCGGACATTCCGCTCCTTTAAAAACCCGGTATACCGTCTTTACTACGGGGCACTGTTGGGACAGATGGCGGCGATGAATATGCAGATGCTCGCCCGCTCTCTGCTCATCTACCGCATATCCGGTTCGGCTGCTATTCTCGGAGCAACGGCCCTCGCACATGCTTTACCCATGCTCTTCTTAGCGCTTTTCGGCGGAGTAATAGCCGACCGATTACAGAAGAAAATCGTTATGCTGATGGGTCAGGCTGCTTCGGCTATAGTCTCGCTGGCTGTTGCTCTCAGCCTGTCTTTTGGTTACCTGAGCGCCGACCGTGAAGGCTCATGGTGGATTCTAATAGTCGCCTCCGTCTGCCAGGGGACAATCATGGGCTTGATGATGCCTTCAAGGCAGGCAATAGTCCGGGAGATAGTCAGCCAGGACGACCTGATGAATGCCATCTCTCTCTCCACGATGGGAATGAACTCCCTGCGGTTCTTTGCCCCGGCTCTCACAGGCTTCCTCATCGACGCTTTCGATTTTCAAGCTGTTTACTATACGATGGCAGGTCTTTACCTTATATCCGTTGTTTTCCTGCTGCTTATGCCTTATACAAGCAAGATTACACCGAGACACAGCAACGCTCTAACCGACATCAAGGAGGGATTCAAATATATCCGTCATGAGACAACGATTCTACTCGTCCTGATTTTTACTCTTATAATCGTGCTGTTCTCAATGCCATACCAGATGCTGCTGCCGGTATTCGCGGATGACATTCTGAAAGTGGGTGCCACCTGGATGGGTGTATTGATGAGTGTATCCGGCGCCGGTGCAATTTTTGGCGCTATGGTACTTGCTTCACTGCCGAATAAAAAGCGCGGTATCATGCTTTTATACAGTGCTTTAGTCCTGGGACTAGCCCTCATATTTTTTGCCTTCTCAGAATCGATGACACTTTCACTAATCCTCATTGTCTTTGTCGGGCTCGGTACGGCAGGCAGGATGGCTCTCGGCAACACTCTGCTCCAGTATTATACGGAAGACGAATACCGGGGCAGAGTAATGAGTATTTATATGATGGAGTTCGGGCTAACCAGTTTCAGTGCATTTGCAGCGGGGATAATGACCGAGGCCATTGGAGTGCAATGGTCGGTGGGTGGCTTCGCCGTAACTCTTGTTTGCTTTTCTATTCTTGCTCTTTTCTTCGTTCCCAAACTCCGTAAACTGGACTGACCATAAAGCTTGTACATCGTCCTAATCACAGTTTAGTTGATTATAAGTCATCGTCCTAATCACAGTTTAGTTGATTATAAGTCATCGACCTATATTGTTTGTTACTTTGTTACCTCACCCCCTGCCTTTCAGGGTGAACCTTCAGGATGAACCCCTCTCCAACCAGAACCTTTGAAATGAAGTGAGAAGATATACTGGTTGGAGAGGGGAGAGTATTAATGTAAAACCGAAATATGAAGATAACGACAAATACATAATGTTGCTCCTATAACCTGAATAAGTGTAAACTATTTGGTACGTCTGAATTTTTCGATAGGCAAGGCTTCCCAGGCGTATAGTAATCTACTTTGTAAGCCAGAAAGTGACGGAATCAATCCTTGGATAGAGGAACGGGACAATATAGTGGCGGGGACGGCGGTGATACGGGCACGGGAATGCCCGCCGGCAGACAGGGTGGGTTTTCCCTGCGCAACCTCAAGACTTTCAGGTCCTTTAAAAATCGCGTATACCTTCTCTATTTCGGAGGCATGCTGGGACAGATGGTCGGTATGAACATGCAGATGATGGCACGTTCATACTTGATTTACGAGCTGACGGGTTCGGCGGCGATATTGGGTGCCATGTCACTCGCCCATGCCGTTCCGATGGTAACCCTGTCACTTTTCGGCGGGGTTATCGCCGATAGAGTACAGAAAAAGTACGTAATGTTAATCGGCCAGGCTGCATCGGCTGTCGTTTCTGCAGGCGTCGGCCTCACTCTGGTGTTCGGCTATCTGAGTGCCGATAATGCCGGCTCATGGTGGATACTTGCGGCTTCATCGGTCTTCCAGGGGATAATAATGGCGCTGATGATGCCGTCACGGCAGGCAATACTTCCCGAGATAGTAGACAGTGAAGATTTAATGAACGCCATATCCCTGAGCACTATGGGTATGAACTCTTTACGTATCTTCGCCCCCGCGGTGGCGGGTTTCCTTATTGAAGGTTATGGCTATGAGTCCGTCTATTTTACCACTGCCGCCATGTATCTGGTCTCCGTAGTGTTTATCGGCTTTTTACCACTTACCAGTAAAGTCAGCAAAACCGCAGTTAGCGCCATAGCATCCATGAAAGAAGGGTTCAAATATCTTAAGGGTGAGACCACGATATTGTTTATCCTTGCTTTCACTCTTATCGGCACGATACTGGCAATGCCATTCCAGCAACTATTACCGGTATTTACCGAAGATATTCTTGGAGTAGGACCCAGCGGAATGGGAATATTGATGAGTGCATCCGGAGTAGGGTCTATTTTAAGCTCGCTCGTTCTCGCCTCGTTACCCAATAGAAAACGGGGACTTATGATGCTGTGTGGAAATATTATACTCGGAGCCGCTTTGATAATCTTTTCATTTTCGAACTCGTGGACTTTATCCCTGGTAGTAATAGCTTTCGTCGGTCTGGGACAGATGGTACAGATGGCTCTGGGCAACACTCTTATCCAGTATTACATTAACCCTGCATATCTGGGTAGGGTAATGAGTATAATGATGATGCAGTTCGGATTGATGAGCTTGAGTACGTTTGTTGCCGGACTACTCACGGAGGTATGGGGTATTCAATGGGCAATCGGTGGTCTGGCAATTATACTCGCCTTCCTAGGTGTCCTTGCTCTAATATTCCTCCGCAGAATCAGGACTCTTGAATAGCTATACTTATAGTTACTTGTCCAGGCCTCTCTGCAAACCACGCAGGTAGGCTATCTGCCCGGTGTGCAGGGTTATCT
>Ga0315543_1004233_pt1 | contig 12160 bp, 13 predicted proteins | sample SalMarSW160210MG_2_FD_203098 | JGI IMG/M metagenome (GOLD analysis project Ga0315543, IMG submission 203098) | Salt marsh sediment microbial communities from the Plum Island Ecosystem LTER, Massachusetts, United States - Salt Marsh Sediment SW1601-210 ...
ATTCAACTGGACAAGGTTCAGGGAAATAATCCTCATACAATTTCTCAAGAACCTTTCTAACAAGGTCTTTTTTTATCCTCATTTCCCCCCCCCTTTCACTTATTTTTAGATACTCCCTCAGGATCTCTCTTTCCTTAAGGTTTTAGCGCTAGAACGTTAAAACGCTAAAGCGTTAAGGAGTCTTACCGCTAAAACATCATAGGTTGTCATTAATTAACTTCTCGACAACCTCATTCAGTCGCATACGGTATTCAGCAGCATAAAACCTCAATTTCCTTGATGCCTCGGGGGATAAGTAGACAGTATGCCTCGGTTTCTTCTCTCCATTTTTTAACGTTTTAGTGCGTTGACGCCTCGGTGCTTTAGTGCGTACCTCTGTCTTTAAGAGATCCTTTAGGCTCTCTCCAGTTCTTTTTTTAACCACCCACTACCTCCTCGACCAATTGCCGATAGTCACGTGCTCTCCTAGAATTAGGATCGTATTCAAAAATAGTTTTATAAAAGCTGCTACACTCTGACAGTCTAACATTAACCCGTATGGGACTGGTCACCTTACCCTTAAAGAACGACTGTAGATCCTCCAGTATTTCCCTACTTTTCCTAGTTCTTTGATCATAGAAAGAAGGAATTATCTTCGTTACTCCAATGCCTTCGGGAAGAGCCTCTACAACCTGCTTGACTCCCCTTAGAGATAGATAATCCATACTAACCGGCAGGAATACCTCATTAGCATATTCCAAGGCGTTCAGATTTAGAATACTCATACTCGGAGGACAATCTAGGAAGATAAAATCATAGCCCTTCGGGGACCCAAGTTTTTTCTGAAAAGCCTTCTCCATATCTTTCTCTTTCGCTAGTCTAACCTCGATCGAAGTTAATCTCCTGTCACTCGGGATAATATTTAACCCCTTTCGAGCCTGATATATACAATCTCTAAGTCCAACTCTATCTGTAAGTAAATCAAAGAAGGTATTCGCTATGTTAACCCCTAAGCAGTCCGCCACGCTTCCCTGAGGGTCACAATCTACCACTAAAACGCTTTGACGTCTAAGGGCTAAAGCGTGGGAGAGATTAACTGCTGTGGTAGTCTTGCCCGTTCCACCTTTGAAGTTTAGAATGGCTATTTTGCGCATTGGATAAGTTCCTTTTCCTCAATCTTTTGATATTCTTTTATCTTATTCAATGCTTTCAAGTAAGTTATTGCAGGAAATTTGTTATCAATCTTATTCCAAGTCTCTATTGCGTTGCTTATTCTTTCAAAGGTACTGGGGTCAATATTTTTAAGCGTTGCAAGCATGCCGGCAGCAAAATTCTCAATATATTTGGGTCTGTCTCTTGGTGGAAAGTTAGCGATTCTTAGTTGTGCGTTCAATTGGGAGGTAGAAAACACTATGTTCCTGCAAACGTCATTTTCAAGCGCTCGTCTCGACTGTTTAGACGCCTCTTCCGACTGCTTCAAAAGACCCCAGGTTATTTTAATATTCCAAATCGTTGCAACGGCCAATACAAAAGTAAAGGCGCCAATGATCCCACCAAAATATATTGATAGAATGAAGATGCCAATAAGACCGCAAACCAATAGATCACTCCTGGATATCTTACTCCGTGATAATGTGTCAATCTTATTGCCCAACCAATCCAATTTTTTGTAAAGATAATCTACCGCGGACGTGGCTCTTTCCTTTCCTCACTTAAAAATGTCTATACGAGCCTCTATGCGTGTCTTTATGTTGTCGCCGACAATGATTCAATAATGTCAGGATCAGGGATGTCTTTACGAAATCTGGTCCTGATAATCTCTTCGATTTCTTTTACGGCACTATTTGCATTTATGTCATCATTCCAACAGTAGACTCCACGATACATTCTTCTTAGTAATGGAGGCTCGGTCTGTATCAATGCGGAGACGATATTGGCTCTTCCTCGAGACTTCATCCTTTTTACTTCTGGAAACCTGTTTGAAAGGGTATCAACCATTCTATCCATTCGGAATACTCCAGGATAGATTTTTGCGGCGATAAAGGCAGAGAATACAGTTGCGAAAGGTTCGTTCAAAACAACTCTTTTCAACTCATCTATTTTGCTAAATTCTTTTGGGTTAGGAATATGATACTTGTCCAAACGATTAAAAGCTTTATATTCACTCAAAATAATAATCTCATAGCAACCATTTTGAGCTAGCAACTCTTTCTGCAGTTCTTCTTTGGTTAATGGTGGAGCTGTACTCCATAGAATAGCTACATCAAATTTACCATTATCGCTAAAATCCTCTTTATCGCTTGGAATGTATTTGAATTCACATCTCAATATTCTCCACTGCTTTTCCCTTTTGTCTAATATCAAGCAATCAGGACTTGTTTCAGGAGTACCCGACGAGTTTAATACAGGTCCCAGATAGGACATTTTTAATATATCTTCCGCATACCTGGAAGAAAAGAGATGTCTTAAAGACATTTCATCAACGGGCTGAAAGTACATTTTCATTGCTCCTTTCAATATGATTCTTCATGGGGCAATTTACTAGATCTCGCCTAACATCGACCATATCCAAACCAGTTCAGATACACCCCCAAATCAATACTAATCTATGACCATATATTTACCTTTCCTTAGGAAAGTCCCTCTACGAGCCTCTATGTGCGTCTTTTTTTCTTGTCAAGCAGCATAAAATCTTGATTTAACCCGATTCCAATTGCACCTCGAACCAGAGCTTTATAATTAGTCTATTACGCCTCTCTTTAGCAGGTAGTTCTCTCCTCCTACTTTTAGTCGTCAGCTTTCACCCGTTCATCTCCTTTTTGTTTTCCTTCCTTGACGAGATATATGAGTCAATATTATCGTAATGGACTGGTTTCACGCCAATCATCTTGGCTATTCGGTGGGCGACTGATTCACACTTGTCAACGACTACGACTGATTTATCTTTCCTCTTTACTCCTAAGAATGATGATTTGACTAGCCAACTCAGATAGTAATCTGAAGGCCTAAAGGAAACACCTATAAATACAATAGAGGTAGATGAAGCAAGTTCCTGGCGAGCTAGACTCCATATGATTCCCAATTTGGGATACTTTCCGAAGGCCTTATTCATCGTGGGAGGGACAATCGCCATCTCAAGAGGAGAACCGCAAGAATTGCAATTACGGGGACGACCGCCCACAGGCATGGTGAGTACGTTCATAATCTGGTGACCCAGACAGTGCGGGTTAGAACAATAATACCAGTTAGTTGAACCATGCAGTTTCAGATACCAACCAGATTCCAATTTCCTTTCGGGAACGTCGATTCCTAATATGCCACTGCAGTAGATGTCCAGACTAAGCAGTTGAACCATTTCTGTGTACAACGCATGATTTTCTTTCGCCCTTTTTTCGTGTGAAATAGTAGCATTTAGCGTATTTTCCGTGATGAGATCATAATTTAGAGTGATAATAGTATCGTTCGGGTTCAGACTTTGGAAAATCTCTTTGAATTTTGGACACCAGAGTCTACCCTCCACAGACTCATAATCCAATCGCATCCTAACGTATTGGTTGAACTGTTCTCTAGCATCATAAAGATAGGTATCAGGACGTTTCCCGAACGAGCCAAATCTGTCTACACTTAGCTCCAGGTGACTAATCACATCCTCCAAATTGAGGTTTTCGGAAAGAATCCCATGAAAGGTGCTCTCAATGAACTTGCGAAGCTCAGAAAAGTTTTCCAGATCAAGGTCATCTTTCCGAAAAAACCCATCCGTTATTGGGAGGGTAAAATCAGAAGCATTTGAGGCCCCTGCACCTAAGAAATATACAGTTTTTTCTTCAGACATGTTCGTAGTTTGTTGTTTCAGGTTTTCTCTTTGCCGAAGTGGGCTTTTTTCAATTTCTCCGGGTTATTTTTATAAATCCAATTATACTCATCTATCAACTTAGCTAAAGTCTTATTGTTTCCACATTCAGATATTCTCTTTACTGCTTCTTCCTGGTTACAGCGACGCTCCTCCATATAACTTCTTATGACCTTTTTAACAGTTGTTTGCATTAAGGGTATAAATCTATAAGCGTAATCATGTCCCGAAGCCCTTTTTATTAACTCAATACCTAATATATGGTAGCAAATTGCGTTATCCCACATAACAAATAGGTGGGGATTAAGTGTATGAATGATTTTTGAAGTATCTGTTGATTCATACCTTCTAAAGCAACGTGCTATTTCCTCAAAAATAAGAAAAATGGCTTGTGAATGTGTTATTAAGGTACTTTTACCCACCTTCTCCTCAAAAACTATATTGTAGATTGTTTCTCTCTTGAGTTCTTTGAGCAGGGGGTAAATATTTTGGTATGCGTGCCTAAATTCAGCAATTCTATCACGCTCTTGCCCAAAATGAGGATCCCAATTTATAATAAACTCAAAAAGTTTTCTCACCTCACTATCAGAGAGACTATGAGGATCCTCCCATTCTTGATAGTTTTTCTCCTCCATATATCGGTCATAAAAATGAGCCACTGGATCATTTTCAAATAATTGAGCCCCTTTTATAAGTTCTTTATAATTCATTTTTCACTTCTATTTCCTATTCAAGAGTTTAAAGGTTGAGTAATAATTCTATATCTTGCTAACTTAAGCATATCTATCTTAAAAATTAAACCTTATCTGTATCTGCCACTCCCTTTTTTAGTCTATATGCTTTATTGACCAAATTAAGAATTTTCTCGATATCGTTTTTGTTCTCCAATAGGAGTGATTCCCATCCTTCCTCACCGAGAATATCTACATAAGGACAGGCGGTTTTTCTAGGATTAATACTAGCGATGTAGGATCCCTTAATTTTGTAACCTATATATTGAGTTGTAGGATAAGGCTCTATATCACCCCCAACTTGTCTTATGGCTTTATCTAATTTCTCAATTAAAGTTTTGTATTCAACATTTTGAGGATAATTCATAAGATCTGGAATCGTTTTTGGAGAAGGAGGAGGGAACCTTCGAGGAGGAATGTTAACCTGTTCAAATAGTAAGCCCCGCTTACCACCGATCTCAATGAACCGGCAGATATATAGATCAATATTAATGTCTAAATACTTCGCTCTTCGCTTAAGCGAAGAAGAAAAACTAGGAGCAACTAACATAATTCTAGGAGGTTTCTTGTAGTTTGCTTCCACCTTAGAATGAATATTCCTATACATCCTGCTTACGGAATCTATATTCTCTTGAACCCAATCGCATTAATCCACAGCTTGAAATAGCATATCGTCATTCTCTTTTACCTTTAGCTCTATAACCACCAAACATCCTTCGTTATCTGCCGCTAAAACATCTAAAGGGCCTCTATATGTATTAACCTGTGTGTCTATTAATGTTAACCCAGTTTCGATATTACTAAGAGACAATTTTACGAAACTTTCCAACTCCCTCTCACTTATGTCCAAGATTTTCACTTCCTCTAATTTTTCTCCCATTCTTTTACCCCCCTTTAAGATCTTTTATTTTCCTCTAATTTACCATCTTCTCCTATAATTTCTTTGCTCTTCACTTCTCAAATTATCCAATGGAAACACTTGTCCTGTTTCAGAATCTTCATATTTCCAAAAAGTCCAGCCATTGGTTTCTTTACCGCCTTTTAACCACTTGGCAGCTGCTGATGGAGATGAATGTTCCTTATCATTATAGATTACCTTAGGACTCCAATTAATAGCCGTTTTTGCCTCTGATGACATCTCTTCCCCTAGTATTATTGCTTCATAATGATTATCTTGATATTCGGCAAAAATCTTAAGGAAGCTATTGGCCTTATTGATCCCCTCGACGAATTTTCCCCATTCATTAAACTTAAAGGTGCAGCTCGCGGAAACATCAGCCGAAGTTATATATAGTCCTATCTCCTCACCTTCAAGCTCACACTCTACAGATAAAAACTCACCAATTTTAGTTTGTGGTAAAAGTGCTTTTTTCAATTTCTACTCCTTTCTCTCCCCTCCTGCCTCATAAATTTTTTATCGTTAAATCGCCATATCTTCACAAATTAGAAGACTTTTTTATCTCACCCATAGGAGAGAGAGTTACGTCCTTAATTTTTAAACCCCATAAAAACACCTAATTTTTGGTCAAATGGATTTTAGGCTCTTATCCCTCCGCATCTCCATTATTTCACAGCCATACGCACACCAAATTCAGGAGTTCAGAAATCCAGCCACATATATAAAATGGTCAAGTCAATGCCAGACGCGAAAATTTGCCTCGTATTTTTTGGTAGAAACTTCATTTTTTAAGGTGGCCATAAAATTTTTTTCAAGTTTTCTTAAATCTCCGTGACCACCGGGTAACCTCAATTACACAAACTTAAAAGCTCTTTATCCGTTCGCAACCGTCCCCTTACGAACGGATCAAGGTTGAGTTATCAGAGATCGGATTTCTGAGTATTCCCCGAATCCTTGACTTAGACCAATTCTTTCCATTTTTAGTAAAGAAAAACCCATTCTCTCTATTTGAAAGAATGGGTTCACCTATATAGATAACCTTCGTAGGCACATTTTCCTTTTTCTTAGAAGGTCGCTACCTTGACCTTCTGATCTTCCGAATAGTTCGCCTTTTTGGTTATCCTCTTATAGACTACATCACTTAAGACATTAGCATTATAGCATTTTTGGAGTTCATTGTCAAATTCTCGAATTTGGGATGTCAATACACGATAGAAAACGATAAATAGTCCTTATGGCAGGTTAAATGGTGTTACCTCAAATAACCAGCTAAACTAGATTTTTGGGTTTTTTGTGCTATAATTTCGGTTGAGTTAAGAGGTGATAAAGGAGGGGTGGGATAAATTAGCTACCAGAAATTGTAGAGTTTTATCTGCTTGTCCTTTCACTCTCTCGGGGAGCTTTCCATAGTCCCGTTTAAATGAATCGGTTCGGACAATCTTCATGAGTGGAGGTCTTTAATAAGATCTTCTACATTAGAGAACTCCTTAACCTTTCCTTCTTTTATATCTCTTTTCGCCTCCCTTTCACCTTTTTGCCATTCCTCAGTCCACCACCAGGCCTGATCTGGACCAATCAGACCCACTTTACAGGCTACTTTTATCTCCTCTTTGGTAAGCCCTTGAGAGTGAAGGATATCTTTTTGAATCCGCTTAATCTTTTCTTTAGCCTGAGAGAGAATTTCTTGCTCTTTTTTAGTAAGAGAAGGAGCTGAGACTCTGACACTGAGTTGTTTTGGAACCATAATAATTCTCCCCTGTTGAGCAATCGCTTCTAAGAAATCTCCTGGCTTTAAGTGAAGCTGATCAAAGACTTCTTTTGGGATAGTTACCTGGTGTTTTGGGCCAATCTTAACTACGGGCATTTCCTCCTCCTTATTTAATTCTTGATTTTTAGACAGATTTACTTTCTTATTATCGAGCCTCTTTTTCTATAGACCAAATACTCTGGTATCAAATCTACGGTGGGTTTCTATAAGGCTGGGCTTACCGTGAAGGCAATGGTTTCAAAATAGGTTCCTGAACCAGACTACACTAATCAAAGGTACAAGAATTAAAATTTTCTTTAATTTCATTGTTTTTACAGGGAAGTCATCCTGCTAATTGACCGGAACCAATAATTAAGACCCTACTTCGTAAGGATATTTCTTGCGAGCAAGGGAGTTCCTCAAAACAATCACGGTTTTCGTCCTGGAATCAGTAACTCCACTCTCGTCGGTAACCTTAAGAGTAACGGGATGATCACCTGCTGAAGAAAATACATACTCTACGATCTTTCCTGCAGTATCTATCTTGCCATCCTTGTTAAAGTCCCACTCGTATTTTACTATCTTGCCGCTAAAAGCACACGATGAAGAGGCATCGAAAGTTACCGTCTCACCAGATTTGGGATTTGATGGGTTAAAGGAAAAGTCAGCATAAGGTGGCTGGAAGGTCATAACTATTTCTCGAGGCTTGTACCATGCCCCAAAATTGACCGAAGCTCTTTCTCGAGCTGCTAAAGCTATGGAATATTGCCCCTCGGTAGTAAGCACATACCTTTTAGGAAGATATGATCGGTCTATTCTTATTCTATGCTCTCCCGGTGAAACAGTAAAGGAAAATCTTCCGTTGGGATTGGTGAAGGTTTCTTGAGGAGTTTCTTCACTGGCGAGGACTATTCTTACTCTGGGAATTCCCACCTCACCTTTATCCCTTATCCCATTCTTATTTTCGTCATCAAATAATACCCCAGAAATACTGCTTATTTCAACAAGGGGGATATTGACTTCTACGATTTTGCCTGCAGTCAGGCTGACTCTGCGAGGTAAAACTATACCAGGGTCTAAGCCTGCAGGGATATCCTCTAACTTAAGCTCATAATCTCCTGGTTCTAAAGAAGGAAACTTAAACTCTCCTTCCTCACCAGTCATGGCTTGTATCCCATTTACCGTCAAGATTAGCTCCTTAATACCTTCCTCTTCCTTATCCAGGGAGCCATTCTTGTTTTTATCGATAAAAACAAGACCCTCTATTCTTCCCTTAGTCTTAATCCAGGGTATGGGAAGACCAAACCACCTACCAAAGCTAAAATTTGCCTTCCAATCCACCTCGCCGAGCTCGGATTCTTCTCTTTCTACCCCTAAAGAAAGATAAGTATTAGGGCCAATCCTGAAATTCGTTCCCAGGGATATAGTTTCAGTGATTTCTTCTTCCCACTCTTTGGTCCAACCTATAAAAGTGGAAAATTTTTCCGGGATGAGATAGTACCCCAGTCCAACCTCCTGAGTCCTGGATTTTTCTTTGGTCCTCTTTGTTACTTCTTGTTCTGTATCTTCAGTGTACCCAAGCCAGCCGAATAATCTTCCCAGGTAGGCACTTAGTCTTCCCCCATATCCAGTGAGATCAAATTTAGTTCCCTCTATGTAATTATGCTTTTCTCCCCATTCTTTAGAGATAAAATAGGCAAACGGCCTTAAATAGCCGCTGATTCCTGTGGAAAACCTTGTTTCCTCTTCATCGGTAAAGGGTGTGGGACCTTTACTCTTTTCCTTAGTTATATTATAGCCTAACTTTAAGGAGGGAAGTTTTTTCAAATTAAGACTGGGACTTAGATCAATTTTATCCGTAATTACTGTGGGCCGTGTGGGATCCCTATTTACATTATCGTTAGAATGTTGAAGGGATAATCCTAATAAAAGAGATTTAAAGGGATGGTATTGAGAAGATAATTTAGCTCCTTCCTCATCTCTTCTTGGTCCAAGATAGTTAGTTCCTGCTTTGATATACTCAGCATCGAGGATGAGTTTTTTATCTTCAAATTTGGAGCCTATCCAGCTTGCTCTATCGCTATTCTCCTTTCCCTCGCCTATGCCATATTCTCCTGAAATATCCCATTTTTTTGTAAAGTTACGCTTTAACTGAAGACTGGTAATATTTTCCTCAAAGGAAGTAAAATAATTCAATCCAAGGTTAGTTCTTTTTCCAATATTTTTGCTAACATTTACTCCATAGCGATCTCTTTCCTCTTCCTTTGCCCAAATAAGGCTGAAATCGGAGAATTGGCCTAACCGAGTGTGAAATCTTGCTCCCCTACCACTTAACTCTGTAAGCTCACTGAAATCAGCGTAGACATCTCCCAAGCTTATGTCCCAGCGCTCCCTAACCCCATAGTCCAACCTAAGTTCTACCTCTTTTACTTCTGCTTTTTTCTTTTCATATTCTTCTTGCTCTTCCTTTCCATATGGAACACCGGTATAAACATTAAACCAGCGTCCCTTACTTAAATCTCCACCGGCATTAAAACCACCCCAGGCACTATAATCTTCCTTTGTAATTGATCCAGAACCAGATAAGCTTATATTTGCCGGAACTTGTTTGGAGAGAGTTCCTCCTACTCTTTCGGGAGGTGGGGGAAGGATAGTGACAGAGATACTTGCCTGATCGGATGTAGATTCATCTTTAAGAGATGTAGCCCTCAATGTAAGATGTCCCTTTCCTCCTAAAGCATCTTTGGCAATCAGAAGAGTGACCAATATCTCTTTTCGCCGCCCGGGAGCAAGTTCAACCAGCTCTTCAGATAAATTTATCTTCCATGTATGGGTAGAATATGCCGAGACTTTGAATTCGTCCATGCTGTTGCCCTGATTTATGACCAAAAAAGAATAGGTAATTTTACTATTCCCTTTAACTTTTTGCCCTTCTGATAAAGCCTTCACCTTTACACCGGCAAATTCTTTAACCTCAATTATAGCTATAGCTGAGTCTGACACAGTTGGATTGCAAGCTTGAGAGATTGCAGTCAGTTCTATCTCATATTTTTGAGCTAAGGCAGTAAAAGGAACAGCCACCGTAACGAACACCTTTTCTTCTCTGCCTGGGGACAAAGCAACAGGATTTAGTGCCCCTACCATAGTCCAGTTTTCTGGAAGTTCGATTTTTAATTTATAACTATCTTCTAACCTACCCTGATTAGCTACAGTGAAAACTTGTGTTACAAACTCACCTGGTAAAGCAGTTTTATTGGAGGAAGGAGCAATAACTTTTACCTTTAGCTCCTGGGCAAAAGCAAGGGGAGGGTAGATGTATACTAAAAGAAAAGTAGCTAACAAGACAACGTTCTTAGAAAATTGACGAAAGAACATTTTCCTCCCTTTATTTATGGAATTTTATAATCTTTTCTTATCTCAAAAACTCTTTGCCCTGCCACGAGATAGCTCCCTCCAAAATCCAGGACAGCTAAAGCAAGGTATCTGCCTGGTTGTAGATTTTTCTCTTTAAAAGGTATCTCCAAAATTCTTTTTCTCCCAGGAAGTATAGGACACCTTTTTATATCGGCTGTAGCTACTGTCTCCCCTTTTTCATTTCTTATCTCCACTTGACCTTCAGGTTCGAGATGGGTGTTGCCTGTGTTTTCAAACTCAATTTTTACTTTTATCTCAGTCTCTTCTGATTTACTTAAGGTAGCTATATCTAAATTAGTAATTTTCCCTTTCCTCTGTGCTGTCGCTGGATCAGTTTGATAGATTTTTATTCCATAAGCTACCGTTGCCATAACTGAAAATAGACTCTTTCCCTCTTTTCTGGTTGTAATTGCCTCTGGCGAACCCTCTACCAGGAACATTGTCCAGTGAGTTCCCTCTTCGCCCTTAGGTATAGCAATACTAAATTTGACTTCCTGGCTCTCTTCCCCTTTTAACTCAAATCTAATAGGTGAAAATTCGGTCCAGTTAGCAAGAGAGTGTGGTAGCGTCCCTGCCTCAAAATATCTATGTTCCCCCTTAGTCTCTCTATTCCAGTCAACCAGAGATATAGTTATATTTTCCGGTTCCTTGCCAACATTAGATACAAGGAAAGAGTCTGTACAGCTTGTACCTGACGGAATTTCAAGATCAATCACTAAAGAAGAAACTTGCATATCAGCAGATATAGAAAATGGGAAACCAAATGTCAAAATAAACAATAGCGAAATACAACAAATGAAATATTTCTTCATCTTTCTCCCAAGCGTATCAAAGCTGGTAGAAGAGGGAAGGAGTATCTTTTCCTTCCCTCTCGTTCTTACGTCTAAATCGATGTAACTATAAACGTAAGGTTATACTGGAGATTACAACCTGCATTTGCGCTTCCAAGCTCCTTAAGGTTCCAATAATAGTCTATCCAATTTGTCATGTAATAAATCGGTCCTACTAGATAGTTCAATTGAAGTGTCTGGGGTACACTAGTAAAGTCTGCCCAACTTTGACCTCTTTCTCGTATTTGGAAAGCTTGTGCCGCTTTTGATGAGTTCCCTGCCCCAGGTACACTATTCAATCTTACCTCGATCTTTAAATCGTCAGGACCGCCCACTTCTATCTTGCCAACACCATCGTGTCGTTTCCAGCCTCTGGCATAGTCTGTAAGATTTACTGTATACTGTTGAGAGAAGTTACTATGTAACGTCATGTACATTGGGCAATTCAGCTTCGGGTAGGCATTTTTAGAAACAGATACAGCCCATACACCTGTTGAGATCGAGAGAATCATTAACCCGACAATCAAACCCGCGATACCAAATTTCTTCATTTTTTTCACCACCTTTCATTTTTGTCTTGTAATTCTTGGGGGCCTCTGCCTGAAATTTGCCGCAGAGGGCATTACCCCTTGTAGCGAGACTTAATTTAAAACTTTTTTGATGCTTGACTTTAGCTCGTTAAGAAAAGATGATTCGTTAAGAGAGTTAGCT
>Ga0315543_1004235_pt1 | contig 12157 bp, 5 predicted proteins | sample SalMarSW160210MG_2_FD_203098 | JGI IMG/M metagenome (GOLD analysis project Ga0315543, IMG submission 203098) | Salt marsh sediment microbial communities from the Plum Island Ecosystem LTER, Massachusetts, United States - Salt Marsh Sediment SW1601-210 ...
ACGCTTCTCATCTGGATGGTCAGGTCCGGGTTTGTTGCCGGAAATTTTTCGAATGTAAATCGCGGCCATTTGACCACGCAGTAATCGATTGTCGGCTCAAAGCAGGCAGGCGTCTTTTTGGTTATATCGTTTGGTATCTCATCGAGCGTATAACCGACTGCAAGCAGTGAAGCTATTTTCGCGATTGGAAATCCGGTAGCCTTTGACGCCAGCGCCGAGCTTCTTGAGACACGAGGATTCATTTCGATTACATACATTTTGCCGTTTTTGGGGTTCACGGCGAACTGGATATTTGAGCCGCCTGTTTCAACCCCGATGGCCCTCATAATTTTCAGCGCAGCGTCTCGCATCGTCTGGTATTCCTTATCGGTCAGTGTTTGAGCGGGTGCTACAGTAATGCTGTCGCCGGTATGAACTCCCATCGGGTCGAGGTTTTCTATCGAGCAGACAATCACAACGTTGTCTTTTCTATCGCGCATCACTTCCAGCTCATATTCTTTCCAGCCGAGCACCGATTCTTCAATCAGCACTTCATTTTTGGGACTCAGATTCAGTCCCCAGTGTACAAATTCTTTATATTCTTCGGCATTATACGCGACGTTTCCGCCTGTTCCGCCAAGCGTATATGATGGCCTGATGATTGCCGGAAAACCAATTTGCCCGATTATTTTTTGTGCCTCCTGCCAGGAGTGAGCGTAACCGCTTTTCGGCACTTCGAGGCCGATATTGAGAATTATTTTCTTGAATCTGTTGCGTTCCTCGGCCTTTTTTATCGTGGCCAAATCTGCGCCGATTAGTTTGACGTTGTATTTTTTCAAAATACCGTTTTCTGCAAGTGCCACAGCAGTGTTTAATCCGGTCTGTCCTCCCAGCGTCGGCAGGATACAGTCTGGTTTTTCCCTGCGGATTATTTTTTCAACCATTTCAGGCGTGATGGGTTCGATATAAGTTCTGTCTGCGAGCTGTGGGTCTGTCATAATTGTTGCAGGATTGCTGTTGACCAGCACTACTTTGAAGCCTTCTTTCTTAAGTGCCTTGCAGGCCTGGGCACCGGAATAATCAAACTCACAGGCCTGGCCTATTACTATAGGCCCGGAGCCTATTATCATTATTTTGTGGATATCTGTGCGTTTCGGCATTTTTTTACATCCGCGGTGTGCATTGATTATTTTTGTTCAGGAAGCTGTTGTCGATAAAGATTGGTAATCGGCATTCTCCTGTCTCTTCCGAATGCTTTCGGAGTTATTTTGACGCCCGGCGGGCACTGCCGCCGTTTATATTCGTTCCGGTCAACCATTCTGATGACTTTCAGAACAGTCTCGGCATCAAAGCCCTGTTTGACGATTTCCGCCGGCGACATTTCTTCTTCGATATAAGCCTTGAGTATCCCGTCGAGTATTTCATATTCCGGCAGGCTGTCACTGTCTTTCTGTCCGAAGCGGAGTTCTGCGCTCGGTACTCTTGTAATAACGCTTTTCGGGATAATTTCTTTGCCGTGCAGTTTATTTGCATATTCACTTAATTTATAGACAACCGTTTTCGGCACATCTTTTATCACTGCAAAGCCGCCTGCGGTATCGCCGTAGAGCGTCGAGTATCCGACTGCGGTTTCGCTTTTGTTGCCCGTTGTCAAAACAAGGTATCCGAACTGGTTGCTCATCGACATCAGTATTGTACCCCTGATTCGTGCTTGCAGGTTTTCGTAAGCAAGACCTTCTTCATCCCAGCCGCCAATCTTCGTAAGTTCCTGATTGAAACTTTGCAGCACCGGTTCGATTGGTATATTGTGAAATTCGATACCCAGATTTTTTGCGACGATTTGGGCATCGTTTATTGTTTCAGCCGCGTTGAATCTCGTCGGCATTGTAACGCCGATGACATTTTCCTTCCCAAGGGCATCGACTGCCAAAACGGCAGTAAGTGCTGAGTCAATCCCGCCGCTCAGACCTGCCAGCACCTTCCTGAAACCGTTCTTTCTGACATAATCTTTCGTTCCAAGTGCGAGTGCCTGATAGATTTCTTCGATATAGTCGGTCTTTAACGGTGCAGATTCAGATTTTATTTTTCCATCGGTGTCAACATCAGCAACGAGCAGGTCTTCTTCGAATGCCTTTGCGCAGGAGACAACTTTGCCGGTTGAATCGACAAACATACTTCTGCCGTCAAAAACAAGCTCGTCCTGGCCGCCGACGATATTACAGTATGCGACACAGCAGCCCAATGTTTTGGCACAATCCTCCAGCACCGCCAGTTTTTGGCTGATTTTTCCCGCGTAAAAAGGCGAGGCGGATATATTGATGACGAGACTCTTTTCAGGCACAGGCGACAGAAATTTCTTGAGCCATCTCATTTCCCAGATGTCTTCGCATATTGTACAAACAACTGATGTATTTTTTATTTTTACAACTGTCGGCTCACTGCCGCTGCTGAAGTATCTCTTTTCGTCAAAGACGCCGTAATTCGGCAGCAGGGCTTTTCGATAGGTTTTGGTAATTTTTCCTCCTGCAAGAACTGCCAGACAGTTAAAGCAGACCCCATCGGCGGCTTCTGCGAAGCCTGCCGTTATGGTCATATCGGGGCACTCTTTTGCAAACCGTTCTATTGCCTTCTTGTTTTCCAAAAGGAAGTGTCTTTTCAGCAGCAAATCCTCAGGCGGATAGCCGCAGACGCACAATTCCGGGAAAACAAGCAGCTCGACTTGTTCCTGTTTTGCGCGGGCGTACATTTGTTTCATCTTTGCGATATTGCCCGCAAAGTCACCCACAGTCGTATTTATTTGTGCCAGTCCTGTTCTTAGAGTCATTTGTTTTTCACTTTTTTCTATATTATACCGTAAATTTTAACTAATAAAATTGAAAATTGAAGATTTAAGATTGAAGATTTTTGGGTATGCCTTCGGCAGTGTTCGTTTTTAAAAATTTTCAATCTTCATTTTTCAATCTTCAATTATTTAGTCCATAAGCCATTTATCAATTCTGTCGGCGGCTTTTCTGCCTGTATCGATTGCCTTTACTACCAGTGAAGCCCCCAGCACGGCATCGCCTGCTGCGAATACGTCTGGCCGGCTGCTCTGAAAGTTGTTGACGAGGACATTGCCGTTTTCATCGAGTTTCAATTTGAGTTCTTTAATCAATCCTTCCTGTTTTACATGCAGAAAGCCCATCGCGAGTATTACAAGGTCGGTCTTTATTGAAAATTCCGTGCCTTTCGTTTCCTTGATGTTCCATCCTCTGGACGTTTTTATCCATTCGACCTTACAGCCGTGCAGTTCGCTCACGTTTGTTTCCGCGCCTGATAATTTTGTTGTTTTTACGCCCCAGATTCTTTCGCATCCTTCTTCGTGCGATGATGACGTTCTCATAATTCTCGGCCACATCGGCCAGGGTGTATCGGCCGGTCTGCTGTCTGGCGGTTTCGGCAGTATCTCGAGCTGGTAAATCTTTTTTGCCCCTTGCCTGCGGGCTGTGCCGACGCAGTCGCTGCCCGTATCGCCGCCGCCTATGACTACGACTGTTTTGTCCTTGGCCGATATGGCTTTGGCGTCGATTTTTTCGCCTGCACAAATCTTGTTTTGTTGTGTCAGATAATCCCACGCGAATACGACGTTTTCATATCCTCTGCCCGTTACTGCCAAATCTCTCGGCTCGCCCGCTCCCATTGCAAGGCAGATGCAATCGAACATCTTTTCCAGATAGTGGGCCGATATGTCTTTGCCTGCCTCGACATCAGTCTCGAACTGGACGCCTTCGGCGGCGAGCTGGGCCAATCTGCGGTCGATTATGCTTTTTTCCAGCTTGAAATCTGGTATTCCGTACCGCAAAAGGCCTCCGATTTTCTCGTCTTTTTCGAAAACGACGACGTTATGTCCCGCTCTTGCAAGTTGTTGTGCCGCAGCCAGTCCTGCAGGCCCCGAGCCGATAACGGCTACTCTTTTGCCGGTCTTTTCGGCTGCCGTTATCGGTTTTATCCAGCCTTTGGCAAAACCGTGTTCGACGACCTGGTATTCGATATGCCTTATGAGCACCGGCTCATCGTTAATCGCCAGTGTGCACGCCGTTTCGCACGGTGCTGGGCAGACGCGTCCCGTAATTTCCGGAAAATTATTTGTCGAATGAAGCAGCTCGCAGGCCTTTTGCCATTGCCCTTTGTACAGCATATCGTTGAATTCAGGTATATTGTTTCCCAGCGGACATCCTGCGCCGTGGCAGAAGGGTATCCCGCAGTCTATGCATCGCGCCGCCTGCTGGATAATATCGTCAGGCGTAAGTGCAAGTTCAACCTGGCTGTAGTCTGATATCCTCTGCTCAATCGGCCGATAGCCGACTTTTTGCCGTTTATGTTTCAGAAAGCCTTTTATCTCAGCCATAGAACACCTCCTCAGTGGCAGGTGTTGTCTCGGTATGCCGCTGTTCGGCTGCTCTCATCTTTTCAAGCGCCTTTCGATAATCAATCGGTACAACCTTTACGAATCTACCCAGCATATCCTGCCAGGAGTTCAGGACTCTTTGTGCCTGTTCGCTTTGCGTCCATTTGTAGTGTTGTTCGATAAGCTCTTTTAAAAGTTTTTTGTCTTCATCGTGTCGGATGCTCTCAAGTTCCACCATATCGAGGTTGCACAGCGTATCAAAAAGCTGCATCTCATCAAGCACGTAAGCGATGCCGCCGCTCATACCTGCCGCAAAATTACATCCTGTTTTGCCCAGTACGACGACCGTTCCGCCTGTCATGTATTCACAGCCATGGTCGCCCAGTCCTTCTACGACGGCAATTGCTCCGCTGTTCCGCACGGCAAATCGTTCGCCTGCCATACCATTGATAAAAACCTCACCTTTTGTGGCGCCGTAGAGCAGCGTATTGCCTGCGATGATGTTTTCGTGAGCCGTAAACGGCGAAGCCTGCGGCGTTATTACGACAATTCTGCCGCCTGAAAGGCCTTTGCCCAAATAGTCGTTGCTTTGTCCTGTCAGTTTCAGCGTAATTCCCGGCGCAAGAAATGCACCGAAGCTTTGGCCTGCCGAGCCGTTAAAAGCGAGCTCGATAGTGTCATCCGGCAGTCCTTTCGCCCCGTGTTTTCTTACTGTATAGTTGCTCACTATCGCCCCGACCGTCCTGTTGACGTTGCGAATCGGCATTTTAAGTTTTGCCTTTTGCCCGCTGTCAATCGCGGCCTTCATTTTTTCAAGAATCTGCCAGTCAAGATGGTCGGCCAGTTTATCAGGCTGAGGACTGATTTTTCTTAAAGCTCTGCCGTCCGATGTATCCGGTTTATGAAATATGGCAGAGAAATCCAGACCTTTTGCCTTGTAATGCTCGATTGCCTTTTTAGTGCAGAGGTAATCTGCTCTGCCGACCATATCTTCGAATTTCCGGAATCCCAATCTTGCCATAATCTGCCGGGTTTCCTCAGCAACGAAGAACATAAATCGCTCGGCATATTCCGGTTTGCCTGCGAATCTGGCTCGCAGCTCTTTATCCTGTGTTCCTATTCCGAATGTACAGGCCCCTTCGTGGCATTTTCTAAGCATTGTGCATCCGATTGTAACCAGTGCCGCCGTTCCGAATCCGAATCTTTCAGCCCCGAGCAGTGCGGCAATAACAACGTCTCTTCCCGTTTTCATTTGTCCGTCAGCCTGCACGGTAATTCTGTCCCGCAGATTATTATTTACGAGCACCTGTTGTGTTTCCGCCAGTCCCAGTTCCCACGGGCAGCCGGTATGTTTGATTGAGCTTAGCGGGCTTGCACCTGTCCCGCCGTCGTGCCCGCTGATTAGCACTTCGTCCGCGTTGCCTTTTGCGACGCCTGCCGCTATGGTTCCTACCCCGACTTCCGCGACGAGCTTGACGGAGACTCTTACGCCTGGATTGCTGCATTTAAGGTCGTATATAAGCTGTGCCAGGTCCTCGATGGAGTATATATCGTGGTGCGGCGGGGGCGATATCAGCGTAACACCCGGTGTTGAGTACCTTATTTTTGCTATTTCTTCCGTTACTTTATGCCCCGGCAGCTGTCCGCCTTCGCCCGGTTTTGCGCCCTGGGCCATTTTTATCTGCAGCTCGGTTGCGTGTGAAAGGTAATTCAGCGTAACGCCGAACCTGCCGCTTGCAACCTGTTTTATCGCGCAGTTTCTCGATATCTCGCCTTTTTTCTCGATATATCTTTCTTCATCTTCACCGCCTTCGCCGGTATTGCTCATCGCGCCGATTTTGTTCATCGCCATTGCCAGGCACTCATGAGCTTCTTTGCTTATCGAGCCGTGGCTCATCGCTCCCGTGCAGAATCTTTTTACTATTTCGCTTGCAGGCTCAACCTCTTCAATTGGCACAGGCTCAGCGTCTTTGAATTCGAAAAGTCCGCGCAGTGTGCACAGCTTTTCTCCCTGCTGATTGACCGCATTTGCGTAATCGTTGTACGCCTTTTGGTCGTTGTTTTTTACCGCATGCTGAAGCCGCGATATTGTTGTAGGATTCCACAAATGAGCTTCACCTGTTTGTCTGTAGTGGTATTCGCCGCCGAATTCGAGTTCGAGCTGGCCGCTTTTTGGCGGCTCAAAAGCGTTTTTATGCCGCAGGAGAATCTCTTCTGCAATTTGCTCAAAGCCTGCTCCTTCTATGCGGGAGCTTGTATTTGTAAAAAATTCATTTACAACTTCTTTGTTAAGTCCTATTGCCTCAAAGAGTTGTGCGCTATGATAACTTCTCAGCGTTGATATTCCCATTTTGCTCATTGTTTTGAGAATACCTTTTTTTATTGCCGCGATGTAGTTGTCTGCAATTTGCACGGACTCGTAACTTGCCGGCAGGTCGCCCTGTCTTTGAAGTTCGTCGAGACATTCGAAAGCAAGGTATGGATTTACCGCGTTTGCACCGTATCCGCACAGCAGGCAGAAATGCATAACTTCTCTCGGCTCACCGCTTTCGACAATAATGCCTGCATCGGCTCGCAGACCGGCCTTGAGCAGTCCTGTATGAACTGCTGCAGTAGCGAGTAGTGAAGGAATCGGCGCCATATCTTTAGATACGAGTTTATCGCTTATAACTACAAGGCTTGCTCCGCTTCTTACTGCATCCTGAGCATCTTTTACGATTTTTTCCACTCCTGCCCACAGTGTCTCTGCAGGGTCGTTTGCATTTGCATCAAAAAGTGCCGGGATTGTAACGACCTTAAAGTCTTCTTTCTTGACCGAGCGCAGCCGCTCTATATCCTCGTTGGTCAGTATCGGGTGCGGCAGTTTTAATTGTCTGCAGTGCTGCGGCGTTTCTTCAAGAATATTTGGTTTCCTGCCTGTGAACATCATCAGGCTCATTACCAGTCCTTCGCGCAACGGGTCAATCGGCGGGTTTGTAACCTGTGCAAAAAGCTGTTTGAAATAATTGAATAAAAGTTTAGGCTTATTGCTCAGCACAGCAAGGGCAGCATCATTGCCCATAGACCCGACAGGTTCCTGCCCGTGAGTTGCCATCGGTATAAGAATCATCTTGAATTCTTCACGGGTATATCCGAAAACGCGAAGTCTCTGAAAGATGGTATCGCGGTCACTCGGCACAAGTTTTGGGCTGTCGAACAGCCCTCGCAGTTCGATGCGGTTTTCTTCGAGCCAGCGTCTGTATGGTTTTTGTCTTGAGATTTTGCTTTTTATTTCATTGTCCGTAACGATTCTGCCTTCGATAGTATCGACGAGGAACATATGGCCCGGCACAAGACGTCCTTTCTTCTGGATTTTTTCAGGTGGGAATTCCACGACGCCGGCTTCGCTTGCCAGAATTGCCAGCCCATCTGTTGTTACGATGTATCGGCAGGGCCGCAGGCCGTTTCTGTCCAGCGTCCCGCCGATTATCTGCCCGTCTGTAAAAACCATCGCGGCAGGGCCGTCCCACGGCTCCATTATGGCCGAGTGATATTCGTAGAAAGCGCGTTTGTCTGTGCTTATATGGTATTTTTGCCCGAAGGCTTCAGGAATCATCATCATCATAGCGTGCGGCAGGCTTCTGCCTGCCTGCACTAAAAATTCCAGTGCGTTATCGAAGCACGCCGAGTCGCTGCCGTCTGGTGCAAGTACCGGCAGGCAGTCGGGCATATACTCGCCGAATTTCTCGCAGGACATCTTGTATTCTTTTGCCTGCATACCGCTTTTGTTTCCGCTCAGGGTATTGATTTCGCCGTTGTGCGCTATGCAGCGGAACGGCTGCGCAAGCTGCCAGTTCGGGAATGTATTTGTGCTGTATCTCTGGTGGACTATTGCCAGTGCGCTTTTTACATTTTTATCTGCCAAATCGGGATAATAATCAAATAGTTGCCATGCCATAAACATCCCTTTATAGCAGATGGTTTTGCTGCTCAGCGAGCAGATATAAAATTCGCCTCCCGCCTGCCCAAAATTTTCTTGCAGCTGTTTTTCAGCTCGTTTTCTCGCAAGCAGCAGCTTTCTTTCGAATTCCCTGCCTTCTATTCCACAGCCGTCGATAAAGATTTGACTTATATGCGGCTCGGCTTCGAGCGCGATTTTCCCGAGACAGTCCGGTTTTGTCGGCACATCCCGCCTGCCTATGATTTTCATTCCGTGATGTTCTATTGCCTGCCCAAGCAGCACCAGGCATTTTTCACGAAGTCCATCGTCTTTTGGTGAGAATACCATTGCCGCGGCATATTTGCCGGGCTGCGGCAGGGTTATATTGAGTTTTTTAGTCTGTGCAAAAAAAAACTCGTGCGGAATCTGAAACAGTATTCCTGCTCCGTCACCGGTAGTCTCATCTGCGCCTGCGGCTCCGCGGTGATGGAGATTGACTAAAATTTCCCTGCCGTACTCGATTATGGAGTGGTCGCTTTTTCCTGAAATATTTACAACAGCACCGATACCGCAGGCGTCGTGCTCTCGCCGTACTTCGTACAGACCACTATCTGTTTGTCTCGGCACCATTCTATTTGAATCTCTCCGCAGTATACTTAATCTTCCTCTTAGCTGTCGTAATACAGATTGAATTCGTAAGGATGCGGCCGCATTGACAAAGGTTTAATTTCCTTGGTTTCTTTCCAGTCAATCCACGCTTGTATTAAATCTTCCGTAAAGACGCCGCCGGCCATGAGGAATTTATGGTCGTTCTTGAGTGCCGTAATGGCTTCTTCGAGTGAGCCCGGCGTTTTCGGATAATTGTCGAGTTCTTCTTTGCTCATTTCATAGATATCTCTGTCGAGCGGTTTGCCCGGGTCGATTTTACTTTGTATCCCGTCAATTGCCGCCAGCACCATTGCCGTCCAGGCAAGATAACCGTTGGCCGTCGGGTCCGGGCAGCGGAACTCGAGTCTTTTTGCCTTCGGGTTTTCCGAATACATCGGTATTCTTACTCCTGCCGAGCGGTTTCTTGCGCTCATCACGAGATTTACCGGCGCCTCGAATCCCGGCACAAGCCTTCTGTAGGAGTTGGTAGTCGGAGCGGCGAAGGCAAGAATGGCCGGTGCGTGTTTGAGGATTCCGCCGATGGAATAAAGGCCGATATCGCTTAAGCCTGCGTATCCTTTGCCTGCGAACAGCGGCTTGCCGTCTTTCCACAGCGAGAAATGTGAATGCATACCGCTGCCGTTATCTTCAAAGACAGGTTTTGGCATAAAAGTTACGGTTTTTCCGTGCCGTTTAGCGACATTTTTAATTATGTACTTGTACCACATAAACTGGTCGCCCATCTTGACAAGGTCTGCGTATTGCATATCAATCTCTGATTGGCCTGCGGTAGCTACTTCATGATGATGGGCTTCGATTTTAATGCCGACCTTCATCATTTCATAGACCATTTCGCCTCGCAGGTCGTGATATGTATCTGTCGGGCTCACGGGGAAGTATCCGCCCTTGAAACTCGGTTTGTAGCCGAGATTCGGCTCTTCGAATCGGGCGGTATTCCACGCACCTTCGACGGAGTCTATTTTGTACATTCCTGTATGCTGATTTTGCTCGTATCGCACCTCGTCGAAGATGAAAAACTCCGGCTCCGGCCCGATATAGCAGACATCGGCAATTCCTGTTTGTTTGAGATATGCAGCGCCTTTGCGTGCCACGTGACGCGGGTCGAGGGAGTAATCTTCATGTTTTACCGGATCGACAATATTTGCAAGTACGCTTACCGTAGGCTCGGCAAAAAACTGGTCTATTACGGCAGTATCAGGGTCAGGTATCGCGAGCATATCTGACATATGGATTCCCTGCCAGCCGCGAATTGACGAGCCGTCGAACCCGAGTCCTTCGGTAAAGGTGCTCTCGTCTAGGGTCTCTACCGGATAGGAGCAGTGCTGCCAGGTGCCGAGCAGGTCGACAAATTTCAAATCAACCATCCTGGCGTTGTGTTTTTTGCAGAACTCGAAAAAATCTTTCGGCGTCATTTGTTATTTTCCTTTCAAACAAATTTTGTTTTTTATTCATAGCCGCCATGGTCCGCCTGTGCGGACATATTCGGCAGCCGGCTCAATCATAACAAGTGTGCAATAATTGTACCAAATGTCTTTTTGATACACATATTTCCACAGGTTGTTATTTTATAAGATATTACAAGAATATGTAAAATCAATATAATTTTTTTTTAATCTACATTTTTGTATATAGCTGCATACAAATCTACATAATTGTAGTTATTGCAGAATTGTCTTTGCAGCAAAACACCTTGTTAGCCTATAGCTTCGCTGCCGCGTTCGCCTGTTCGGATTCTTATACAATCGAGCAAATCCACAATAAAGATTTTCCCGTCACCGACCTGACCTGTTCTTGCACCGTCGATGATGGCCTGTACGGTTCTCTCGACAAAGTTTTCATTGATAGCTACTTCCAGACGCACTTTCTTTAAGAGGTTCACTTCCATTCCCACGCCTCTGTATGATTCGTGAAAACCCATTTGCCGGCCGCAGCCTAACGAGTTTGTTACGCTTATTTTATGAACCTCTACTTTGAACAAGGTTTGTTTTACGTCATTGAGTTTATGCGGCTGAATATATGCGATTATCAGTTTCATTTTTTATCTCCTTTTAAGGTTAAGTTCTTATTCGGTAGTGAATACCTGGAAACCCGCATAAGCTTCGTTGCCGTGTTCGCCGATATCAAGGCCGCGGAGCTCTTCGTCGCGTGATACGCGGATACCGATAACGGCTTTTAAAACAGCCCAGATTGATATCGCCACAATAAAAACAAACAATCCTACCGTAACCACAGCCGCCAATTGAGCTGTGAGCAGTTTAAAACCGCCGCCGTAGAATAATCCGTTGCCTGTTGCCGTGCCGGTAATTTTATCCTGAGCAAACAATCCTACGCAAAGAGTTCCAAATATGCCATTGACTAGATGTACCGATAATGCCCCGACAGGGTCATCCAGCCGCAGCCGGTCAAACATCATTACCGCCAGTACGACTAACACCCCGGCTATTAGTCCAATTATTAAAGCGCTTGGCACACTGACGAATGCACAAGGCGCCGTAATCGCCACTAATCCTGCAAGACATCCGTTAAGGGTCATTCCCAGGTCGGGTTTGCCGAGCAGCAGCCAGCAAACTATGGTTGCACTCATAATAGCCGCTGCCGCTGCGGTATTAGTTGTTACTGCAACGTGAGCGATGGCGCCTGGGTCTGCAGCCATTGTTGAACCGGGATTGAAGCCGAACCAGCCGAACCATAATATGAACGTTCCGATAGTTGCCAGAGACAGGTTATGCCCGGGAATTGCTTTAATATGACCGTTATCGTATTTTCCTATTCGCGGTCCGAGCATTATCACGCCTGCCAGTGCCGCCCATCCGCCGACACTGTGTACTACCGTTGAGCCTGCAAAATCATACATCCCCATTTTCGCAAGCCACCCTCCACCCCATACCCAGTGCCCAATGACAGGGTAAATCACCGTTGCCATCGCGAATGAGAAAATGATAAACGCTATGTATTTAATGCGCTCTGCCACTGCTCCGGAGACAATAGTTGCAGCCGTACCGCAAAATACCAATTGGAAAAAAAACTTTGCCCATAGCGGCACTCCCGTCCAGGATATTGCCGAATATACTCCCTGATAGGCATCTCCAATTGCAGGCGAGTTATCCGCACCGCCTGCCAGCAGCAGTCCTTTGAGACCGATGAAACTGCTCCCGTCGCCGAACATCAGCCCCCAGCCTAAAATTAAAAATCCCAGCGAGGAT
>Ga0315543_1004238_pt1 | contig 12155 bp, 9 predicted proteins | sample SalMarSW160210MG_2_FD_203098 | JGI IMG/M metagenome (GOLD analysis project Ga0315543, IMG submission 203098) | Salt marsh sediment microbial communities from the Plum Island Ecosystem LTER, Massachusetts, United States - Salt Marsh Sediment SW1601-210 ...
TGGCTGTTTCAGGTTCGGCTTTTGCTTCGGTTTCAGCTTTTTCAGTTTTGGCCTCGGCCTTTTCTTCTACTGTTTCAGCTTCAGCTTTTACCTCTTCAGTTTTTACTTCTGCTTCTTTGGTTTTTGCCTTTTCCTCTTTTTCCTTAGCTTCAGCTTTTAATTTTTCGTCAGCTTCGGCCTTGGCTTTTTCTTCTTTGGCTTTTTCTTCTTCCTTGGCCTTTTCTTCAGCCGCTTCGGCCTTGGCTTTTTCTTCTTTGGCTTTTTCCTCTTCCTTGGCCTTTTCTTCAGCCGCTTCGGCTTGTTTTTGAACTGCGATTCTTTCAGCTTTTGTAAAGAGTTTGCCTTTGGCGCGAGCTATGGCTTTGGCCTTCGCTCGGCGGGCAGCGGTTTCCTCTGCGTATTTGTGTTTTATGCCTTGACGCAAAAGGATTTGTGAGACGGCATCGGTAGGTACTGCGCCTTTATCAAGCCAGAACTCGATACGTTCGCGGTTTATGATGATTTGTTTTTCAGGGTCTTTTTCGATTGGGTCGTAATGACCGAGCTTCTCAAGTATTTTCCCATCCCGTGGGTTGCGGGATTCGACTGCGTTGATTCTAAAAAACGGCCGATGCCGCCTGCCTATCCTTGTTAATCTTAGTTTTACTGCCATAATCTTTTCCTTTTCTTAATGGTTTATAATCAATTTCCACAATTTGCCCGCTGCAAATCGCGAAACACGTTAATACGGTTGATTTTTCTACTGCAAGAGCAGAGCTGTAATCAAGGTGATAGTCATGAAAAGGCCATTAATACATAGGTTTCAGGATTTTGTCAATAGGATATTCCCGCCCCTTTTAAGGGTGGGACGGTTTTTTGCAATGTAAAGCGTAGCCGTTTATGAAAATCGCCAGGTTGGCCGGGTCGATTTTGGCGTCGGCTGCGATTTCTTGTATCTGCTCATCGGTTAAACTATCGGCGTTTTGCTTTTCAGCCGGGGTCATTATTGCCAGTGCAGTTTTTAGCTGCTGTAATTCCTCGCTACTGGGGGCGGCGAGCATCGCCAGTTCGCTGCTGCCTTTGATATCTTTGAACTGTTCTCTGACCATTTTGCCGTAGTCGTTGTCGGAAAACCTGGCTACTTTTTCCAGATATTGCTCAATCGTAGTCATTATATTTAACGCCGTTTTATTTTTCCCCTGCGCTTGATGACTCTTTTTCGTTTCGAGCGTTGTTTAATTTTTCTGCGTGCGGACATAACGGAGCTTAATGTATTCATATTAAAACCGCCGCTGAATAAACTTTTTAGTCCGCCCAATCCTCCACCGCTGAGGGCCTTGAGCATATCTCTGCTTCGCGTAAAGGTTTTGACAAGGCCTGAGACATCGTTCGGCTGAACACCGGCTCCTGCAGCGATTCGCCTTCTTCTGGACGAATCTATGACGTCAGGGTTACGTCTTTCCTGTAGTGTCATCGAATGAACCATGGCCTCCATTTGCTTCAGCTCTGAGCCATCGAGGTCGATGTCGCCAAGCTGCTGGCCCATTCCGGGCATTAATTTAAGCATATCTTTGACGCCGCCCATTTTTTTGACGGCCTGCATCTGCTTTAAAAAATCATCAAAGCCGAAGGTGCCCTTGGCCATTTTCTTCTGCAGCTTTTCAGCTTCGGCGGCTTCGAATTGCTCCTGTGCTTTTTCAACGAGCGTTATGACATCGCCCATACCGAGGATTCTGCTGGCCATACGGTCGGGATGAAATTCTTCGAGCTTGTCGAGTTTTTCACCGACACCTATGAATTTAATGGGCTTTCCAGTTACGGCCTTGACGCTCAGGGCAGCACCGCCTCGTGCGTCGCCATCGAGTTTTGTAAGGATGACGCCGTCAAGCTCAAGTCGTTCATTGAATTCTTTGGCGGAATTTACAGCGTCCTGGCCGGTCATCGCATCGCATACCAGATAAATCTGGTGGGGGGTGACGACTTTTGCAACATTGGCAAGCTCAGCCATCATTTCTTCATCAATATGCAGTCGGCCGGCTGTGTCGAGGACGACGACATCATAGCCATTTTCATTGGCGTGTTTGACTGAATTTTTGGCGACCTTGACGGAGTTTTTGCTGTCTTCTTTATAAACATCGATGCCGGTTTGCTCGCCAAGGATGACAAGCTGCTCAATAGCAGCGGGTCTTTGCAGGTCATCGGCTACTAATAGCGTTTTTTTGCCGTTTGCGGCCAGATATTTGCCGAGCTTTGCGGCAGTGGTGGTTTTACCTCCACCCTGCAGGCCGGCTAACATAATTATGGTTGGCCCAGGCGAGATAAAATAGATGCGCGTATCGACTGGCCCCATTAATTTGGTTAGCTGGTCATTTACAATTTTTATCATAACCTGGCCGGGATGCAGACTTTTTATTACCTCAGCGCCGATAGCGGCCTGGGTAACATCCTTGCAGAATTGCTTTACAACGTTGTAGTTGACATCTGCCTCCAGAAGGGCCTTGCGGACATCTCGCATAGCATCTGAGATGTTGGCTTCGGTGATTCTGCCTCGGCCGGACAACGACCGGAAAACAGAATTGAATTTTTCCGTTAGTGATTCAAACATACTTGATTCTCGATGCTCGTTATGCTGAGCTGCGCTTCATGATGACAATGCTTGACGAAACAGGGATTATAAAGGCGCAGGGGCGATTTTGCAAGGGTAAAATTTACTTCAGAAGTAGTCGGTGACTGTGGCCGAATACCCTAATTTAGGTTTAATGGGTACAGAGGTCAAATATCGAAGTCTTTGGAGCTTTTAATGAACCTACTTTGCAGGATTATGCCCACCATTGTGGATAGTGTTAGTATAACAGGCAGGAACCATTGTTTAGTAAGTACGAGTTCTTCAACTTTTTCAGCTGCACCGAGATACTTGTATAGTATCGCCAGGACACCTACCATCACTAAGGCACTGCCGCCCAAGCTGGTAAAGAGCATAACTGCAGCTTTGAAGACAATAAATGAAATCATACCGCCGGCGATGATACCAACAAGTGCACCGGCCCAGATGTATTGTTGCGGCAGGTTGATGGCGAGCCAGCCGCCTCCTGTGATAACTCCGCCTGCAGCCGCACCCAAAAGGCATACTCCCCACCGCGTCATCGGTATAGAAAAGATAGCAAAGAGTATCATACATAAAACACCCAGCCAGATTTCGTTTCCTCCGACAAGCACTTTGTTCGTATAAACTCCAACAGACAGTCCAATTAGGGCAAAGCTTATGGCTACCAATATTCTAAAGACTCGCCAGCCGTAGAACAGGCACACTATACCGAAGGATATGAACGTAAACGCTTCGAGCTTGTCGAGCGAAGTAATCTGCTGCCAAATCTCATTAATGGGAACAACTTGCTCGGTAACCTCTGGTGTTCGGGTTGCTGTTTCGGCCGCTTGGGCAAGGATAGTAACATAATCCATCATTAGACTCCTTAATTAATTCTGTTTTTTAAAGAATAGACTATGTAGTCCGCCAACGGGGTATAGTTTCGTTAGGTGCCTGCTGGGCCTTATTTGTTTGTTTTTTCTCTGTTGGTTGTATCTTTGGTGATTTGCAGAGTAGCAACTGCTCGAGTGTACCGAAGATTATCATAGAAACGAAAACTGCCAGATAAAATGAGCTGCTGTAATAAATATGGCTAATAGGTGCGCTTGTTTTATACAACAACAGCAAAATCATCCCGGCAAAGATAAGCATTGTGCCCAAAGCTGCACAGCAAAAAGCCGAAGCTAAACGGTAAAGGTAAAGTCCGGCCAGTATAAGAATTACTACCAATACCGCTATAATTGGCCAGTTATACACCGGCATCTTCAGGCTGGCCTGCTTGAGCTTGTCAATACAATCAACCGTGTAGATTTTCAGGATTTTTAGACTTCCGCTGGCACTTACAGTCAAACTCTGCTCTGATACTTCGTCATGATTTATCGGGATTGCCGCATTGGACTTTTCAATATATGGACAGGCCAAAATAATCAAGGCAAAAGCTGCTGCTAAACTGGCTGCAAGTATTGTGATAAATGCCCTTTCAAGGATTACCGCAATGAAGACAGCAATTGCTGCCAGAACCAAAGCTACGATATTGTGCCCGATTATAAAAAATCCACAAATACTACCACTAGCTGCGCCTAAAATTGCGACCAAAATTCTTCTAAAACCCAATCCTCCGACCCAAAGAAACAGTCCGAATAGAACAGCCGTTGTTCCTAAGCCGATTAAAACTGTCGGGCTGAAGCTTATAGCCGCTCGTTCAAAATTTTGAAGAGATTCAGGCATAGTTTATAGCTTGTGGTTTGTTTCATTATTGCCAACCTTCTTGGCTACGGCTCGGCCTACGCCGAGACGAGCGCCAAGACGAGTGGTTCACTAAATACTGCCATCTATATTTATTATCGGCCTGTTTGCACAATTTCCGTTAGATAGTTGTCGGGCCTCCCCAGCTACGGCACGCTCTCACCGCTGGCGAAGCCTTTGGCGGAATTGGGCCGCCGTGATGGGCGGTTTGATGAGCGTCCGGACGATAATGCAGGTTTACTGCGGATGAGAGGAGTCGAACCTCCACGTCCTAATGGACACAGGCACCTGAAGCCTGCGCGTCTGCCAATTCCGCCACATCCGCTCAGGACTACGGCTGGGCCTTGCCAGCTACGGCACACCCGTCTTGGCTCGGCCAAGCCGAGACAGGCTCCGCTGGGGCAAGCGCCCAAACGAGTACGAGAGCCAGTATCAACGGTTTTCACTATTTCGTCAAGAATTTTAGTGTAAAGGCCGTTGGAAATTCTATAACAGCGTAATATTTGATGCAAAAAGGCAGGATTTCTAATGGGGTAAATCTTAAGAACCGCACTGACTATTTTTCACCGGTGATGACTTTCTCGCATATTGCTTAGAAACATATTAACAATCATAACTATTGTATTTTTTTGCATGATTTTCAGGGTAGTATCGATTATATCAATTTTGTGGAGGAAAATGTGGCAGAGTTGGCGACATTGATTTGAGTTTGAGCCGGCCGCCCTATAAAAAACACGCCAGCACCACAAGAGCGTTTAAATTAATTTTTTACTGGAATCTATTTAAAGATTTTCTTCAGTAAACCGATAATTTTATATTGCTTTTGGTAGTTTTTTGTAGTATATTATAAACAGAAAATCGAGAGAAGGGTGAAGCTACACACCTCATTTTAGCTTCTTACCCTTGTTAGAGTTAAGTAGGGCGCTCAGTGCTTGACTATTATGATTTATCAGGTTTAAGACCTGAGTTAATAACAGTGTTGATTATAAGGTGGAGGTGAAGGAATGGATTCTATACAATCTATCCCTAACATTTCTAAGGCGGAGGGCAATCCTCTTTTTGGCGAGCTGCTTGTCTCTAAAGGTTTGTTAAGCGAGGAGAAATTGGCCGAAGTGCTCGAGGAGCAGCGTGAGCAGGGCGGCCGACTTGGTGAGGTGCTGCTTCGACTCAAAATGCTCAATCGCGAGGATGTTACGCTCGCGTTAGCTGAACATCTGTCGATGGAATACATTCCTCTCGATGACGTTGACAAAGTGGATGTGAGCATTGCTCGGAAATTACCTGAAAGCATCTCCAGGCGATTTTGCCTTATAGCCGTCGGTGAGACAGACAACATAATTACCGTTGTGATGGCTGACCCGCTTAATGTTATTGCAATAGATACAATCACGCTGAAAATGAAGCGTCAGGTTAAAATAGCAATAAGCTCACCCCATGAAATCCGCAGGGCGATAGAGTTGATTTATCATGGTTCCGATGTGGAAGAACAGCAGCTTCGTGACTTGGTAGAGCTCGAAATTGATGGAGAAGAGGAAGAAGATGGTGCATTTGGAGAAGATGGTACAGAATCGGCTCTTAACAGTGAAATAGCTGCAAGCAAACCGCCTGTGATTCGTTTCGTTGACTTGCTGTTAAGCCAGGCTGTCAAAAGCAGAGCAAGCGACATTCATATCGAGCCTCAGAAAAAAACCATGACAATTCGCATGCGAATTGATGGTATACTTCGTGATATGGTTCCGCCGGCTAAAAGGATGCAGGCAGCGGTGGCTGCCAGGATTAAGATTCTCTCTAATATGGATATTGCCGAGCGTAGATTACCTCAGGACGGCAGATTTACGATGAAAGTCTCCGGCAGAGATATAGATGTCCGGGTGTCAGTAATACCTACGATATACGGCGAGAAAGTCGTGATGCGAATTTTGGATGCTGCAGCGGTAAACCATGACTTAGACATCCTCGGTTTTGAACCTGAACTTCTTGAAGAGTTCAAGACGATGTTGTCTCAGCCGCACGGCATCATAATTGTCACGGGCCCGACCGGCAGTGGCAAAAGTACCACGCTATACTCGGCGTTAAATTACTTAAGGGACCCGAGGAAAAACATCACAACTGTCGAAGACCCCGTCGAATATCGTCTTGGGGGGATTAACCAGATTCAGGTCAAGCCTGAAATCGACCTTGACTTTGCAAGGTGCCTGCGGGCGATATTAAGGCAGGACCCGGATATAATTTTAATAGGTGAAATTCGCGATAAAGAAACGGTCGAAATTGCGATAAAAGCATCTTTAACTGGCCATCTGGTTTTGAGCACATTCCACACCAATGATGCTCCAAGCGCGATAAGCAGATTGGTATTTATGGGTATTGACCGTTATCTGCTGGCCTCTACGCTGAATTTAATCGTGGCTCAGCGATTAGTAAGGAAAATTTGTGACCGCTGCAAAGAGCCGATAACCTTAAATGAGCAGGTTCTTAGGCGTTTGAACATCAGCCCTGAGCAGGCAGAGGATACTGTCTTTTACCACGGTCGAGGCTGTAAAAGCTGTGGGGGCACAGGTTATCTGGGTAGATTGCCAATATTTGAGTTTTTACTTGTGGACAACGACATGCGGGAAAAGCTTGTTGCCGGCGCCAGTGAGGCGGAGATAAGAAACATGGCACGTAAAAAAGATTACGGCGGCCTACTTGAAAGTGGCGTAAGCAAGATCCTGCAAGGTTTAACTACAGCGGAGGATGTTCTTGGGGTGACATTTGCAGAAAGTGTAAAAATACAGGAGTGAAATAGCCCCGCCCATACAGCACTCGTCTCGGCGAAGCGCCGAGCCGTAGCCGGATGGGTGGGGTAAAGCTATAAGCTGACTTTTTGCTAAACTTGGTCTTTGTGGACGCCGATGTTGTTTGTCGTATGCTTGTCCGACGTAGCTGCCTGCTTCACCATAGTCCCTAAGGGACGAAGGCTGAATCAGCGAAGGCGGAAGCCGTGTTGTGTATGAAGAATTTTTAGCGATATCCGCGCAACGAATAGGTGTGATAAATGATAAGCTATAAATATATTGCTCGGGATATATCAGGGGTACGGAAGGAAGGTTTCATGGAGGCAGCCTACCCAAATGATGTGCTTGCCTGGCTTCGTGAAAAAGGGCTCACTCCTATTTCTATCGATGAGGTATTCGTGGATATCAAACATGTTCGGCGAACAGCTCGCAAAAAACGCATCAAGTCAGCAGACCTTGCAGCGTTTTGCTGGCAGTTGACTACGATGTTAGAGGGAGGAATTTCAATTACCATTGCTTTAGATACCATAGCCGAGGATATAGAAAACCTCCAGCTTCAGCACGTTCTGAAACAGGTCTCAGAAAAGATGAAAAAAGGAATGCCTTTCTCGGACAGTGTTTCTGAATCTCCGAAGGTTTTCAACCAGTTATTCTGCGCGATGATTTTGGCTGGAGAAACCGGCGGTACGCTTCCGTTGGCGCTACGCAGATTGGCAGAATATCTCGACAATCGCGATAAATTGGCGAAAAAAGTCAAATCTGCAATTGCTTATCCTGTCTTTGTGTTCACATTTATCATTCTAATAGTGATATTCATAATGGCTTTTATTATTCCGAGATTTCGCGTCATATTTGACCAAATCGGCGGGAAACTGCCTGCTTTTACGCAAGGATTTATGAATGTATATGATGTGGTTCGCTTCAACCTCGCGTTCATCGTCGGCACATTATTATTGATAACTATTTTCATGGTTTTAGCCTACACTAAGACAAGAAAAGGGCACTATTTATTCAGCAGAATTGCTCTGAGTATACCTTTGCTCGGTAAGATATTCAGCCAGGCCTTTGTTGCGATGTTTTGCAGAACGATGGCAACGTTGCTTATTGCCGGTGTTTCGGTGCTTGAGGTGCTCGATATCCTCGCGACAATGACCAATAACGATGTTATAAGGTCGGCTGTAATACGCACCAGAGAGCATATTGTCAGTGGCTCAAATATCGCTTCGGGTATGACTGTAGCTGGATTTTTCCCTAATATGGTTATTAAAATGATACAGGTCGGCGAAGAAAGCGGCTCCCTTCCCCATGTACTCGACAGAACCAGTGATTACTACGAGCGAAAGGTTGATGCTACCGTAACTGCTTCGCTGGCCTTGCTCGAGCCCATAATGATTGTAACGGTTGGGGCGATTGTATTGGTGGTAGTTCTTGCGCTGTATATGCCGATTTTCAGCATATCGGGTGTAAAGAAGTAAGGACAAATCTTGAAAATAAATGTAATAAAGTTGTTGACGGCTTCGACCGATTGTGGTAATATAGGTAACTTGGCAAACCGAGGTAAAATCTGCCGCACATTTTTGTGGGCACAGGTTTCGTAGATAGAGAAGCAATTTTGAAACATTTTTTAGGAGAAGCAAAATGAAAAAGAGAAAAGGTTTCACATTGATTGAGCTGATGGTCGTGATTCTCATCGTCTCGATCCTTGCAGCAGTGGCGATTCCGATTATGCGAGGCCGAATCGATTCAGCCAAGTGGTCGGAAGGAAAGGCAATGATGGGAACCATTGGAACGGGGATAAGGGCCTATTGTGCTGAGACGGATTCAGCCCCTACTCCTGGTTTATTCGCAAGTTGGGGATCGGAGCTGGGATTCATAGCGTCTGACCTGGATGGTACTTACTTCGACAGCAGCATGTTTACCATTAGTGATTTACAGTATGATCCCAACCAGTCGGTCTCTTTGACATTTACAGTCTCGGCTACGAACAGCGCTTTGAATCCTCCGACGGTTACGCTGGATGAACAGGGTACTTGGACTCCGTAAGGGCAAAGTGTGATGGGAGGGGGTGGCAGTCAGCTTCCCCTTTTTTCGTTTGCTACTCTGTCCCTGCTGCTGTCTTGCCCGCTGCCTCGACTTGTGTCGGGAGACGCAGGGGCAAGCGACAGCAAGACGCAGGGGCTACGTAGCACGAGTAGATTTAGACATTGAAGTGCGAGTAGGGAGGCAGGGTATGGCATTTAAGCATCCCAGGTTCGCAAACGCAGTTTCTCTAACTGAAGTAGTGGTGGCTATGACCATTTTGGCCATAGCCACTTTAGGCGGAGTGGGTTACCAGTATTATGCAGCCAGACACTCCCGAATAGCCCGTGCGGAAATAATCGGTACACGCACCGCGCAGTTACTGCTGGAAGACTGGAAAAGTACCGGTGGCTCAACGAGTTATAATCCGTCTTCTTTAGGTCTGGGCTTTTCATCGGCATTATCGATACCTGCTTACTGGAGTGAAGGGGAGGAAGTTGGAGCAGCTAATCCTCTGAATAATGCGGTCTATGCTATCACAGTTGATAACGTACCGATGCAGGTTATGCTCCAGTGGGAAGACGTTGATTCCGACACAATAGCTAAAGTAACACTGAGGGAGCTTTCCGTTACAGTAAGATTTGTTGGGACTTCCGAAAATGCGGATGAATCGGAGTATATTCCGCCTGTTATCCTGACTACTTATGTAACACGCAGGTAGCTAAAAATTAGGAAATGTGAAATGCGGCAGAGGATGAAATTCGAAATTCCGCCCACCGGGCGGCGTGGCGGGTTTACCCCGTTAGAAATGAAACATTTCATCCTTCGCAGCCCCCAAGGGGCGGAGAATGGATTGGAATTTGACCCCGCCAAACGGCAGGCAGGCTTTCTCCGCAAGGAGTCCATAGGACTAACGGGGTTTACATTAATTGAGCTGACTGTGACTATGGTCCTTGCACTGATACTGTTACTAACGGTTGGTGTCGTGGTTGTTGGTGGCCAGCGAGCCTGGCAGCGGACGTATGAAACCGCCAACAAGAAAATAAAACAGGACGCCGAGGCGGTTATGCTCGTATTTGGCAGTGTGGGCAGGAAATCCAACAGATGTGATTATGTAATCTATGATGTAACCAGCAGCAATTTTACGCCTGCTCAGCCTACAGGTACGAATCAGGAGGAAGTGGTTTCCGGTGATGCAGTGGAATTCAGGTATTGGGATGTTGAGCTCGACGAGGATGACACTCACGACTTAATGAATGTAGAAAAGACAGCGACGGCTTACGCACTTTTTTATCTTGACGGTGATGAATTAAAGGTTGACTACGGCCCATATCCGCCCGGTGCTGTGCCGCTAGGCGGAGGCACAAAGAATAACCCTACAATGACCAAGGTTCTTGCCGAGAATGTTACCACTGATAGTGATGATGGCGCTTTCAGCCACAGTCCTAATAGTGCAAACAAGGGTGGATGTGTTAGGATTAATATTAACATAACAGACCCTGAAGATGGCGAGACTATCAAGGTGATGACGGCGACACTAATGCGAAATGAGTGGCCGAGGTAATGAGAACAAAAATCAAACAATATCCAGCTCATAAAAAGTCGAAAGTCGAAAGTCGAAATTCGAAATTCCGCCGGAGGCGGTGTGGTTCTGTACTTGTTCTGGTTGCTGTTACCATAGTTATTCTGTCTGTCCTGGGACTGGGGATGTTGAGCGTTGCCTACGGTGTCAGGCACAAAGCTGCGCAGCTGAAAAATGAAGCGGCCGCAATGCTGGCTGCTGAAGCCGGTTATGAAAGGGCAATCTTCTGGATGGGTAAGCAGTTGGATATACAAAGTGCCCTGGGTTCTTCAGGGGTGAGCGATGGGGGGAGTTTACCAGGCGGCTCTTTCGACTATCAAATCAAGGGCTTTGTATTTGTTGGTTCTCGCCCTGTTTACAGGGTCATATCCAACGGCCATAGCGGTGTATTCAACAGGACGGTGGATGCCTATGTTATTCAGGCAATAAGCGGCTGGGATATGGGACAGTGTAGAGTTCCAACTGGTGGTACCAGCACCGCTCCGGTAAGCTTTACAAGCGGTGAAATAATCGATATACCCATACATATTAACAAGCTCGATGATAGTCCCGATGAAAGAGACATCTATATAACGATGGGAGGCAACCCGCGATTTTTACGAGAAGTAGCTATGGGTGAATTAAAGGGTAGTAAGTATCCCAGTTCTATAATGGCCCTTTTTGAGGGCGGTATTTGTTTTGACCAGCCTGACAGCAAGATAACTGATGAAAGTGCCGTGCAGATGAAGGTCGACCGTTTCCGGACATTCACCGATTCAGATTATAATTTTTCAGATGATACCGGAAAAAAACCTGTTGCGAACGCACCGGTTGGACCACCTGAGCGTCGTCATTCTGCTGTTCAGATCGAGTTTTTTGTCGAAGGTGGTATCGGTAAAGTACAGATAACCAATAACTGTACAGTTCTTGGTTATCAGCGAAATAAGAACGGCAAAACATACGATTTTAAAATCATACCCGGTACTAATGGGACACAATCCGAACGATACGATATTTACGCCTACCACTACACCGCTGACAGCGAACCGCAGACCAAAGTTAACATTACGGATACCTACGTTACGCAATCATTTGGCGGCATCGAATCTGAGCCGGCCGGCCAGATTTTCGTTGATGGCGATGTTGTCATCGGAGGCAGCAGCAGCATCAGCCCCGATATGATGGTACAGGGCAAAATCACCGTTGTCGCAACGGGTAATATCTGGCTCGCTGATTGCATCAGGGTCTCTAATGACGATGACTCCGGCACCTACTATCCCCGCGACAGTAATGGTATGCCTGATAAGGATACCCCCAACCCCAACATTCTGGGTTTGATTGCGCAGGGTGTAGTCAAGGTTGTTGACCCCGGGATATCCGAACAAACCGGAACAGGGAGCCCGAATTATTACCCTGGTCTACCATCGGAACCTAACGGCTGGGACTATAAGCCAATTGGGCGATGGGATGGTGGCGCAGAATATAAAAAACA
>Ga0315543_1004239_pt1 | contig 12154 bp, 11 predicted proteins | sample SalMarSW160210MG_2_FD_203098 | JGI IMG/M metagenome (GOLD analysis project Ga0315543, IMG submission 203098) | Salt marsh sediment microbial communities from the Plum Island Ecosystem LTER, Massachusetts, United States - Salt Marsh Sediment SW1601-210 ...
GCTTGGGTCGGAGATGAGTACTATTTGACCGCTGGCTAGATTATGGTGGGAGATTACTGGCAATGGGCCGGTGGGCTCATCCGTATCCCATTCCCCATTCCCATTCAGGTCGAGGAAGCTAAATGAGGAGGACAGAGCGAGGGCGTCATCGGCTTCTACATTGGTGAGACATGTGGCGTGATTAAGAATCAGGCTCTCGGTGTCGTTGGTTATGGAATTAGATGTCAGGTGGGAAATCCGGGGAAGCCATTTATTTTTGTAGCTACACAGTGGGTCAAGGAGTACCTGCCCTGAAAACTGTACCTCGAGCTCTAGATATTCTAGAATTTGGTTACCGTAGCCGTAGTCATCGGCTAGAACTATAGTCCCACCTTGAGTGACAAACCTATTTAGCTCGTCAAGTTCAGTAGGGGTGAAATCAAGGTAGGGGATGAGGAGGAGTGTTGACCCTTCAGGCGATGTCGGCAGGTCAGACAGGAATTCCAGAGGCAGAGCTCCGGTAACTGAGCTTATATCTTTGGTACCATTCCAAAACGGGTTCTCGGTTCGGAAGTCCTCGTTTAATGGGAAGAACCATACTACCACGACCAGTATGATGACCAGGGCTATGGTGAGTATCACTAGAAATCTACGCAGCTTCATTATGTAGCTCCTCTTCGATGGCAGCGGCGAGTTGTTCCGCTCTAGCTGCCGAGCTGGGTTTGAGCTTATGGACAGAGTATAGAGCAATCTCAGCAGCGAGGGTTAGCTCAGTAAAAGCTTCGATAGCACCTGGCAGCCGGGGTGTGGTGGCTTTGAGAAACTCCCTAAGGGTGGTATGTGATGCCATAGAAATACCTGTTGCCGTCTCCACTACCGCAAGTCCATTGAGGTAGGCTGAGAGTATTCTACCCTTGATGCCGGTGAATTCATATCTGGGTCTTGATGGCGGGGCAACGGTGGGTAATTCCTGGACTGCAGCTTCGGGGATACCTGTTTCTTCTCGTGGGCTAGGCGCTCTGGTTCTCACTCTGGTGTATAGCAGTATTCCCAGGGAGACGAAGGCAGCTAGCATCAGTCCTATATTTGCCGAGTTTATGGAGAAGACCCCTCTCTTTATCTGGAGCGAAGTATACCACGGTTGGACTGGTTCGATTATTACTGACAATTCCTGAGGACCGATTAAAGACAGGTCAAGAGGTGCCTCTATGGTGGCATCAAAGCTACCGTCAGTGGACGTTTCAACCGTGGTTGAGGACCGACCGAATGTGAGGTTTACCCTAGCATCCTCAACAGGACCAAGGCTATGGTATACCTTACCACTAATCTGGATTACTTTGGGGGTGACAACGAGTTGTGGCGCCTTGATATCGGCTTGTATTGGAAGCTTTGAGATGTTAATTGTCAGGCTTTTCGAGGTGCCGGAATAGCGCTCTCGGGGTATGGTGGTTAGGGTTAGGCTATGTTCTCCAGTTGAAATCTGTGGTGGTGGGGCTATCTGAAGGCTAAACTCACCTTGTATTATCTCTTCGGCCAGTTGTGTATTATCTAAAAGCACCTTAATTGTTCGGTCTACAGTGCCATCAGTTGAGCTAACCTGCCCGCTGATAGTAGCGGGCAGCCCAGGGTGGGCAGTCTCTGGCGCTGTGACTTCAAGGAGGGTAGAGTAGAAACTGGTATTAATTACTGCCGTTGGGCTTTTGCTGGCAAGATAAGTGCCAATGTCATCGTCGGAGGGAGTATATACTGCGTTTAGGGTCATGGTGGAAACATATTTATAAGGAATAGTTATATTGGTAGCATATGAACCGTCAGGCTCAGTAGTGATAACTAGCGGCTCGTTATCACAAAGAAGGCTTAGTTTCCTTTTAGCCAGGGCACTAGTATCAGCGGTAAGTCTACCCGAAGCGATGATGCTATCACCGACGAATACTGAGGCCGGGATAACTCTGAGGCTGAGTTCAGTGGGGATTAGCTCTGCTTGGGTTTGAGTCTCGTATTTCTGCATAAGGCTTTGCCGAAGCTGATCAAGCTCATCAATAAGTTGCCTGAGCCGTTGTTGAATCTCCTCCAGGCGCTGGGAGGCCTCTGAGAGCTGTTTTAGGCTTCTTAGCATTTGGTCGTAGGGCTGTCCGGTCTGTTTTCTAACCTCGATGATAAAATTAGCCAGTCTAGTAACCAGGGAATCGGTTGCTGCCTCAATATCTTCTAGCAGCAATTGGGCGCTATTAAGTGTTGTCTTAGCGGCATCGAGCTTTTGTTTGGCATCACTAATCTGGTAGTGAGAAAGTGAAGCTGATGCTTCATCGAGAAGCAGCTCCAGATTATCCAGAGTGGTGAACAACTGTCGGGAGAGGGTATTGAAACGGTCAATAATATAGCGTAGTTCATCAGGAATATTAGCATATTCTAGCTCGTTGAGCATGCTTTGTGCATCCTGGTATTGGCTAACTGCAGCCAGGTTAAATACATTACCATAGAAGGCGAGTAGTGATACCAAGTCTGGTGAGTCTTGAGCCGCCATCGGGTTCTGGTGAGGGGTATGAGCCGGTTGGGCAAGGATGGAAAAGCAAGGTGAAAGTATTGCCAGCAAAAGTATTATGGGGAGAGCGATAGCCAATCTTTTCATGCTAGTGTCTTGATAACTTGTAGAGATAGAATAAGCAGAAAGCCACCGAACAGCACGGCACTAACGAGATTTAGTCCGCGACGGGCTTTGGTATTGAAGTATACATATAGCTCGGTAACAACAAGGGCTTCTACAATATAGATGGAGTAGTAGACATCAAGTGCGTTTTGTCCCAAAGCAACTAGGATGACGGTAGTTAGCAAGAGTAGAGCAGCAATGGTAAGAATATAGCTATTATATATCTTCACCCCAGAACCTCGAGTTCGATAGAGCATCTTCCTCTAGGGTACTCTTCCTGTTTAATAGTAACTGGTTTATTCCAGGCTTCAGCAGCCACCGAGGCAACTACTGAGGCTAGAGGTCCTCCCAGGCATTGGTGGAACCAGGTAGTTTTGTTTTCAATTCGGGGGTTGTAGATTTCTACACTGATATAATTTTCATGGTGAGTAGCCCTGGTTCTATCGGCTACCCCCAGTATTCCCACGAACAGCGAGGTCAATGCCGATTCAAGCTCGGCTGAGGTGGGACCTGGTGTTGACTCCAGCATACTAGTGGCGGTAGTCCCGACTGTAGTAAGTAGCAGACCAGTATCGTCGGGGCTGGTTCCATATCTAACAATAAGCCGTTGGGGGAGAGGTTTAGTTATCACGGGTGGTGAGGAATTGGTGTGTAGGGGGATAAGAGCCTGCGGTTGGCTATTGGTTATAGATGAGGGGAGGTAGATTGCCTTTGATTTAATTCCCAGTTCTTCCACCAGGGTGGCCAGATTATCAATACCAGTTTGGAGGAGCAGGGCACTGACCTCAGGTGATAGCTTAGGAACAGTCCTCCCCAAAGCGAGGAGAATGAATGATAGGATAAGCATGGAGATACCCAGAGCGGTTAGCCAGGTTATAAGGAGGATAAAGTAGGATGTCAGGGAGAGCAGGCTACCAGCAATTAATAACCCAAGACCGCTCCAAGTATACAGGTTTTTATTTAGCAACTCTATTTCCTTTATAAATGCTTATATAGAGTATATAGCAAGCTACCTGGAAAGTCGATACCCCACTGTAAACGGAAGGAATTTAGAGAATTTAATCAAAAAGACTTGACAAATGGGAGTAATTGTGTTGTAGAATGGTAAAAAGTGGGAGAAGGTGGTAAACTAGGGGTTTAATAGGTTAAAGATGTTTTACGGTGAATTTGAGTATAAGATTGACGAGAAGGGTAGGGTGCCTATCCCACCTAGGTTCAGAGCGGAATTAAAGGATGGAGTGGTATTAACCCCGGGGATAGAGAAGTACATCGCTGCTTACCCACTATCTGAATGGAGAAAACTGGCGTCTACCCTTACCACCGGCCCAACTACCCCCAGCAAATTGAGGAAGCTAAATCGGGCTATTTTCGCAACTGCCTTTAGCCTCAATATTGATGGACAGGGTAGGATTGCCTTGCCTATTCCATTGCGGCAGTATGCCGAGATTGAAGATGAAGTGGTTATAGCTGGGGTCAATAATTATCTTGAGCTATGGGATAAATCCCAGTGGGAATCTGAAAAGGCTATTAGTCAGGAACAAGCCTGGCAAATTATAGAAAGCTTGGAGAGGCATTGATGAGTCTGAGAGCGTCACCGCCCACTCATATCCCGGTTCTTCTCCAGGAGACCATCGAGGCTCTCGCTGTTCAGCCTGGGGGTCGCTATATTGATTGTACCCTTGGGGCTGGGGGTCATGTTGCTGCCATTTTAGAACATAGCTCACCTGGCGGGCAGTTACTGGGCATTGATGCTGACCCAGAAGCGGTAAAAATAGCCGGGGAAAGGCTTAAAGCCCATAGTGGCTCAACTCTTCTTATTAACGAAAACTTTGTTAATCTGCAAGCTATTTGTATTAAGTATGACTTCCATCCGGTACATGGCATCTTGTTTGACCTGGGACTCTCCTCCCTTCAGCTTGATAGTAATGGTCGTGGTTTCAGCTTCCAGCATGATGCATCTTTAGATATGCGCTTGAGTCCTGACCAAGAGGTTACCGCCGCTGATATCGTGAACACCTTCCCCGAGACTGAACTAGCTTACCTTATAAGAACATGTGGTGAGGAAGGCTATAGCCATCAAATAGCCCGTCACATTGTGCAGAAACGCCCCATAAGAACTACCCTTCAGCTAGTTCGGACTATTGAACAAGCTATCGGCGGTAGACGGGGTAAAATCCATCCCGCCACCAAAACCTTTCAGGCACTACGAATTGCGGTTAACCGGGAACTTGAGCACTTAGAATCAGCTCTAAAACAGGCAGTTAGCCTCCTTGGATTTGAAGGTAAGCTGGTCGTCATTAGCTATCACTCTCTGGAAGACCGAATTGTAAAACAGTTTATGCATCAAGAATCAAAGGACTGTATTTGCCCTCCAGGGACACCAACCTGTGTTTGTGGGCATACCGCCAGCTTGAGGTTAATCAACAAGAAGGTTATTACTCCTTCTCTGGCTGAGGTTCAACTTAATCCGCGCAGTCGCAGTGCCAAATTGAGAGCGGCTGAACGCATTATTACTTACGATGAGCAATATAAGACCATTGAAAAGTTGTGTTTTTCAGTGAAGCCGAAAGATAACGGGTGGAGAAAGCCGACATTATTGAAAAGGCTTCAATGGGCTTTCTTAACACCCTAAACAAAATTGGTGAGACTACAAGCAAGATGGAGGTTTAAAAATGTGAGTTAAACATAACTTAGAGTGGTCAGAATCTAGCGAGTAAGGAGGGGATAATAATGACAAAGCAGACTACTTTAGCTTCGATTGATGTTGGTACCACTAAGGTATGCACCACTGTAGCTGAGGTAAATGATGGGGGTGGTATCCGAGTTTTAGGTGTAGGTGTTACTCCGTCCAAGGGGTTACACAAAGGCCTGGTGGTCAATATCAATGATGCCAGAGAATCAATCCGCGAGTCAGTGAGACAGGCGGAACAAGCCAGCAACTATGGGATAGAATCAGCCTATGTTGGTGTAACCGGGCGGCATGTTACCTCACTGAATAATCGGGGGGTAGTAGCTATTACCCGTAATGACCGACTGGTGCGCTCTGATGACTTGAGGCGAGTACTTCAAAGTGCCCAGAGTGTTAAAGTTTCTAGGGATAGAAAGCTGCTCCATGTTATTCCTCGGGGTTACGCTATTGATGGTCAGGCGGGAGTTAAGAACCCAATAGGAATGCACGGCTTCAGACTAGACGTAGAGACACACATTATTACTGCCGCCGTAACTTCCGTCCAGAATCTAGTAAAGTGTATTCGTGGCATTGGCATAGATATTGAAGACCTTATCCTTGAGCCTTTAGCTAGTAGTGAGGCAGTATTAACTGAGGATGAGAAGCAAATGGGTGTTATACTAGCTGATATAGGCGGTGGTACTACAGACGTTGCTGTTTTCAGAGAGGGTAGTATTTGGCACACCTCTATCCTGCCTGTAGCCGGTTACCAACTTACCAGGGATGTGGCTGTTGGTCTGGGACTGCCATTTGATGTGGCTGAGGAGATGAAGAAAAGGTATGGCAGTGTTATGCCTGTTTACGAAGGTAAGGCGGAAACTGCCGGCACAATATCCCAAGATGGACATGGGGCTTCCTATCAAGACCTGTGTGATATCATCAGAGCTCGGGTGGAGGAAATCATAAGGCTTATCCTGCTTGAGCTGCCACGCTCTGAATATGAAACATTAGTCCCCGCTGGCTTGGTACTCACTGGTGGTAGCGCTAACCTTTCTGGCATAGCAGTCTTGGGAAGCGATATACTACAACTCCCGGTAAGGGTAGGTATGCCGACCAATATGCATGGTATCACTGATACCCTTCGTGACCCGGCATATGCCACGAGTGTTGGACTCTTGCTCTGGGGAGCAAAATACAAGAGTACGCATACTTGGCGCTCTCGCGGATTTGGTGCTAAGTTACGGCGTTTGGTTTTCCGAATTAAGAACCTGTTTCGCTAACCATTAATAGGCAGCGAAGAAAAGGAGGAGGAAATGGCAAAAACAAGCTTTGTTCCCAACCCAGCTAAGATTAAAGTTATCGGCCTTGGTGGTGGTGGCTGCAATGCTATAACCCGTATGGTCAGGGAGGAGATTCAGGGTGTGGAGTTCATCGCTATGAATACTGATGCCCAAGCCCTGGGTATTACTGAGGCCCCAACCCGTATCCAGCTCGGAGAGAAGCTTACCAAGGGCTTAGGCGTAGGTGGCGACCATGCCCAAGGTCAGAAAGCAGCCGAGGAAAGCCGTGATGAACTTGGTCAAGTTGTCTCAGGAGCGGATATGGTGTTTCTCACTGGCGGTATGGGTGGTGGTACCGGTACCGGGGCTGCCCCTGTCGTTGCTGAAATAGCTAAGCAGGGTGGAGCCCTTACTATTGCCGTAGTCACCAGACCATTTACCTTTGAGGGTGCCCACCGTTGCCAGGTAGCGGATGAGGGTATTACCCGTCTGTTGAGCAAGGTTGATACTCTCATTATTATCCCTAACGACCGCTTACTTGACCTCTGTGACCAGAAGACAGCAGTGGATAATGCTTTCAAGCTAGCTGATGATGTGCTGCGCCATGGCGTTCAGGCTATCTCTGAGGTTATCACTGTCCCCGGGGTGATTAACCTTGATTTTGCTGATGTCAAGGCAGTGATGAAGGATGCTGGTCCGGCTTGGATGTCCATAGGCATCGGTTCAGGTAAAAACCGAGCTGCAGACGCAGCTAGGGAAGCCCTGGCTAGTCCTTTGTTAGATGTTTCTATTGATGGGTCAAAGGGCGTGTTATTCAATGTTGTTGGTGGTAGTAGTCTCACCCTGGCCGAAGTTAATGAAGCCGCTGAGGTAGTTAAGCAAGCAGTAGACCCCGAGGCGAACATCATTTTTGGGGTGGCTCACGACCCTGGCATGGATAATGAGGTAAGGATTACTTTGATTGCCACCGGGTTTGCTTCCAAGATAGGACTGGCAGGAGTTAGTCGGGAGGACGAATTTACCCAACTCCTTAAGGACTTGAAGAGTGAAGATGAACTAGATGTTCCATCTTTCTTGCGTCGCCCGCTATTTAGCCATCGGCGCCAGGCGATAACTCCGTCGTCTAAACTGGTTAAAACATCGTTACATGCACCAGTTCGCTAAAGCTTTCGGCGGAACCAATCGGCTGGTAAAAAGTCTTGGAACCAGCGTGGAGGCTGTAGGGTGATACGTGCACTACAGCCTTCTTGTTTGATAAATCAAGGCAGGAGGTCGCCTATTAAAGACTCCATACCCAAGATATGCTAAAATGCCTGAGAGGGCAAGATGACGAAGGGAGACCGGCTAAGGAAGATACTTATTCCTCTATTAATCCTACTCTTTGTCATAGCTATTACGGTTGGCATCTTCCTTTATCGAGAAAGGTTAACTGAACTTAGGGGTTATGGCTATCTGGGTGTCTTCATTGTCAGCCTGGCCTTCAATGCTACTGTCATCTTACCCGCCGGCAATATTATACTAATTTCTATTTTCGGTACTGTCTTGCCTTCAGCTACTCTGGTTGGGCTAGCTGGTGGCGTAGGGGCGGCTATAGGCGAGATAACCGGCTATATGGCAGGCTATAGCGGACGAGGTATTGTTGAGAAAAGCGCGACGTACACCAGAGTGGAGGGCTGGGTGAGGCGATGGGGAGCTATAACTATCTTTATCTTGTCATTAGTGCCCTTCGTTTTTGATTTAGCCGGGATAGCCGCTGGTGTCCTCCGCTTCCCCTTTTGGAAGTTTTTTCTTCTATGCTGGTTGGGCAGGACCATACTATATATAGGCGCAGCATGGGTTGGGGTTTGGGGATGGGAGGCGGTACTACGCTTCTTTGGTTAAGTCCGTCCCTTAATTTTCAATAGCAGAGTTGAACCGATAATAAAATAGATAAAACAGGCTAGAAGCATAACCGAGTAGCCCAGGTTAGGGCTATAGGCATTAAAGTGATCAATCACCGGTCCGATGAGGCGTGCCAGAGCGGCACCACCAGCTGTAGCCAGATTGGTTATACCCAGGTAGCGTGCCTCTTCTCCCTTGGCTACCAAATCGGTAGCTAGAGCCCAATTAGTGCTCATAAAAGCTCCAAATGCGATTCCTACAAGAGCACCACAGAGTAGTATCTGTGTGTAGTTGTGTTGAAAGAGGAATATCAGGGCAATCCCTAGTGCACCGAGAAAACCCGAAGCGATGGCGATTGGTCGGCGTCCTATTTTATCTGACAGACGCCCAGTGGGATAGGCCAAAGCTAGCATACCAACAACGACCACAATTGAAAACGTTGCCGTTGCTTCCGCTAGATTGGTTACACCGACAACGTCCCTAAGAAAATATAGAGCAAAGGTCTGCAACGTGGTGAACGCCATCAGGATAAAGAGGCGAGATACCAGAAACCAGATAAAATCGCGATTTGCCCTTATATCAATCTTGAAACTTTTATACAGGGCAGGGAGTAGGGACAATTGAGAGCCGCCAACTCCGGGCCGCTCTTTGACTGTCAGCACGGTGGCAAGCATAGTTCCCAGCAGAATAATAGCCAGCGCACCTAAAGCTAACCACAGCCAGAGGGTCCCCTGACCGGTGGAATAGCGGTCCATAAAGAAGGCTATTGGATATAATAGGGCGACCCCACCTAATATCTCAAGCAAGCTCTTCACCCCTGAGGCTGACCCTCTCTTTCCTTCGGGGACTAGGTCGGGGATAAAAGCCTGGTACGGAGCCTGTGCCGTATTGGAGCTAATTTGTAGCAGGCAATAAATGACGAAAATGATAATATAGCTGCTACTCCAGCCTATCCCGGTCAGAAAAAGGATGGCTAATATAGCGCCGAACAAAATATAGGGTCGTCGGCGCCCCCACCGAAAGCCAGAGCGGTCACTAATCGCCCCGACTATCGGCTGGACTGCCATGGCCAGGACTAAACCGGTAAAGGTGAGAAGACCAAGGTAGGTGTTCTTTAGCGCCTCAGGAGCAAAGTCCAGCAGCCGTAACGGTATAATAATGGTATGCAGGCTACTCCACAGGGCAGCCAGGGCAAAACCAAAGATAGTAATCTTGATGTAGTCAGCAGAGCCAAATCCTTTGAACTTGTCACCTAGGCTAGTATTACTTTCTGCTTTTATCATCTCAATATGGTCAAGAATAGCAGAGGCAGAACCAATAGACAACTTTTTGAGCTGGATAGAATAGGTTATCTGGCATCTTATGGCTGGGGCTGGTTTGGTTTTGCATCAAGCATTGATGTACTACCTTATTGGCAGCATATTAAAAAGCCCTAAAGGATTTCAGGGATAAACGGCTAATGTCTCAAGCCCCGTCGTCTCGGGTAGGCCGAGCATAAGGTTCATATTCTGGATAGCTTGCCCGGCTGCCCCTTTGACTAGATTGTCAATGCAACTGATAACAACGAGCCTGCCTGTCCTGTGGTCAATTGTTGGGTAGATAAGGCAGAGGTTGTTCCCCCAGGTGTGCTTGGTGTGAGGTGGAGTTTCTACTACCTTGACAAAGGGCTCATCCTTATAGAAATCCTGGTAAAGCTGCTTTAGTTCTTTCTCACCCTTTTCACCAGCGGCAACCCTGCCTGAGGCTAGAGAAGCGTAGCCGGTAGTTAATATTCCTCTGGTCATCGGTATCAGATGGGGGACAAAGGTAACTGAGAGTGACTGTCCCGGACCAAGCAGCCTTAGTTCTTGAATAATCTCAGGCAGATGCCTGTGCCCATCTAAAGCATAGGCAGTGGTATCTTCATTAGCTTCTGAATAGTGAGTTTGCAGGCTGAGGGTTCTACCGGCTCCAGATACACCGGACTTGCTATCAAAGATAATGTCAGGTTCAATTAGGCCCTCCTTAACCACTGGAGCTAAAGCCAGAATAGCACCAGTGGGATAGCAACCAGGGTTAGCCACCAGTTGGGCAGAGGTGACCTGAGACCGGTATAGCTCGGTTAGACCGTATACCGCCTGTTTAAGTAGCTGTGGGGCGGGATGAGTAAAACCATACCAGCTCTGGTATTCGTCAGCCTTCTTTAATCTGAAATCAGCGCTAATATCTACTACCTTAACACCGCGGTTGAGCAGTGGTATAACCTCTTTAGCGCTCTCTTTATGTGGCATAGCTGAGAAGGCTAAATCGACTCCCCCTAGCTCAGCTTCAATAGTCAGATCTAGGCTGGCCAGGTGAGGGAAGACTTTACCTATTCTCTGCCCGGCAGCACTCCGCCCGGTAACTGAGGTAAGCTCTACCTGTGGGTGCTGGTAGAGTAGCCTTGCCAGCTCAACGCCAGCATAACCGGTAACATTGATAATGCCCACTTTAGTTTTATTCATTGGTTTTACACCTTTCACAAATTTCTTCTACAGCTGCCAGTTGCTGTCTGGTACCTAGAATAATCAGGCGGTCTTTAGCCTCAATAGTTTCTTCTGGGGGTGGGTTAGTCAACAGTTTGCCACTTTTCTTAGTTATTGCCAAGATGCTAGCTTTAGTACGCTGATGAGTTTCCCCTACTGTCAGACCAACCACCAGTGAGTTTTCGCCTACTGCTATATTTTCTAATTGTACTTCTTGACCACGGCGAGATATTGCCGTATCAATAAAATCGACTAACGCCGGGCGTAGGGCTAATTGCGCCATGCGGCGCGCTCCGATGCTATGTGGGGATATAATACGGTCAGCACCGGCTTTCTTTAGCTTAGTCTCGACTGTGTTATCAGAGGCTCGTGCCTCAATAAACAAATCTGGGCGCAGCCCGCGAGCTGTTAGCGTTATATAGATGCTGTCGGCATCACTGCCGACTGCCGATACCAGTCCACGTGCCTGTTCGATGCCTGCTTCTTTTAACCCTTCATCACTGGTAGCATCAGCAAGTATATGGAGGTAGCCATCTTTCTCAGCGGCAGCGATACGGTCCCGGTCTTCGTCAATAACGACAAAAGGCACACCCTCTTCGGCAAAGATGCGGGCGATTTCTTGTCCTACCTTACCATAGCCACAAATAATAAAGTGTTGCTTCAGTTTTGCGATGTTTGTTTGCATTCGTCGCCTCCCCAATGTAATACCCAAGTGACCTTCTATTATGTACCCGGCTACTACACTTAAAAAATATACTGCTCCGCTAACACCACCTACAATTAGGAAGATGCTGAAAATCCGTCCGGCATTGGTAAGCGGATGAACCTCCTCGTAGCCAACAGTGGTTATGGTTATGATGGTCATATAGAGGGCATCAACAAATGACCAGCTCTCAATAATCATATAGCCAATAATACCAGCTACTATGATGGCAACGAGAACGTATACTCCCCTAAATAATCTTCGTGTCGGGCTCATCTAATTGCCTGTAATCAATTTCAGCCTAGATACTATAGATGCTTGTTTATATTTATTGTAGCATACAGTAACTTGCCAAAGGTAACAAATATGTTTATTATATGTTTTCGATGCAATCTATTGAAAATGCCAGCGGAGCATCAAAGGCGGGTATGGCTAGAGGCAATGTAGGGTCAAGGCGTGGTCAGGCTAATGAACTGCCTGAGATGACCTTAA
>Ga0315543_1004241_pt1 | contig 12148 bp, 9 predicted proteins | sample SalMarSW160210MG_2_FD_203098 | JGI IMG/M metagenome (GOLD analysis project Ga0315543, IMG submission 203098) | Salt marsh sediment microbial communities from the Plum Island Ecosystem LTER, Massachusetts, United States - Salt Marsh Sediment SW1601-210 ...
GGCCCGCCTGGAACTGGAGCGTCACACCTGGTTCAATGGTCAGCGTCAGCCCAGCCGGCACGACGATGTCGTCGGTGATGGCGTACGGATAGCCGCTGGTCGGGAGCGTGGTGTCCTCCGTCAGCGTGCCGCCGTGGAAGGTGTCCCAGTACACCGTGATCGTGCGGCTGTCCAGCCCGTCGCTGATGACGAAGACGTTGTCCCGCGTCCAGAGCGTGCTCGTGTAGTGCCAGGTTGTCGCCGTCGGGTACTGCACCCCCCCCTTGCCCCCCCCTCCAGGGGGGGGTAAGGGGGGAGGGCCATTGACGTAGACGTCGCGCAGGGGGGAACAGTTACCCTCCAGCGTCACCTCCGGCTGCGTCGTGGTGAAGTCCGCCCCGCCGCTGGTGCTGATGGAGAGCGTCGTGTCGGGTATCTGGTCGTTCAGCGCCGGGATGCGGACGGCGACGTACTCCTTGAGTTCGTCCCGCCCCTCGCCGCTCCCCAGGCGAGGCAGCGCATCAATGCGTGGGTACATCTCCTCTACTGAGAACTCGTGCGCCGCGATGCTGGCGATCTCCTGGTAGTACCAGCGCGTGAAGTCGGGATAGAGCAGGATGCGGCGCACGATGGGCAGGTTGGGCCTCCAGATGGAGTTCTTGGGGTTGCAGAGGTCGGGGTTGAGGTCGCAGAAGGTTTCGTCGTGGTCCCAGGAGATGAGGATGAAGCGGTCATCGGAGGGACGGTGGTAGAGAAAGTAGTCGTCACCCTGTCCGAACCACAGCGCCCCCTCGCGGTTGTCGAGCACCGCCTGGACCGCAAACCAGCGCAGCCACTCGCCGCTGTCAGCCAGCACCTCCGCCTCGGCGCGGAAGGTCTCATCGGAACTATTGGTGAGCGCGTCGGTCAGCGCGATGACGTCGGAGTAGTCATCCGCATCCTGGTTGTTCTTCTTGAGGTAGTAGGGACGGTAACTGTCAGGGTCAGGGCCGCGATAACTCAGGTCCGCCCCATCGTAGCCCCGGTAGAGATTGCCGGTGGATCCAGAAAATCCCACGTGCCCACCCCGTCCGGCCGCCGTCCGTATGAGACGTCCTCCCGCTGTGGGCCGAAGACAACGCTGTCTAGCGGAACGTTGCTGTGGGCGTCGTCGGCAAAGAGGCCGATCTCCTCCCCGTCCCGGTTCAGTTTGAAGTTAGCGTGTAGCAGCCCCTGTCCTGTATCCTTGTCACACCATACCAGCAGGTAGCCGCCTGGTGAGATCACGGTGCTGGCCGGGAACTGCCACTTCGTCGGATTGTCCAGGTGGTCCGTGAGGTACATCCCGTCCAGCGTCACTGTGACCGCGCTACTGTTGTACAATTCCACCCAGTCGTCGTACTCCCCCGCCTCATCCTGGTTGACGCTCTCATTGTCGGCCAGGAATTCGTTGATCAGCACGGCCGGGGGCGCGTAACCGACCAGGTAGCGATGCGTGACCGTGGGGGCAGCGGTGGGGTGCAGCGTCGTCTGGCCGATGCTGTCCACCGCCTCCAGGTAGTAGTCCACCAGCGTGCCCTCGGACTGTGGCGGGATGTGGGCGGTGTAGATGCCACCCCCCTCTAACTCCCCCCTGCAGGGGGGAGAATTGCCTCCCTCTGGCTCCCCCCCACAAGGGGGAGAACCGGACATTGGCATGGCCTGGAAGCCGGTCCCGGCATCGTACCACAGCGTGGCGGAGACAATGGGGCTGCCGGCGGTGATGACGGCGGTCACAGTCACACCCTCGCCTGCGCCAGGCCAGGTGGGTGTGCGCGTCACCTCCAGGAACTCCGGTGGGTGCAGCAGGTTGGGCCCGCCGGGCGTGGGGGTGTCCATCGCGTGCCACTCGTCGCCCCCGCCTGTGGTGAGCCCCGTCGAACCATCAGGGAAGCGGCCCCAGGAGACGTCCGGCGTCTGCGGGTCGAAGTAGACAGCGTCAATAGGAGCATAGTAGCCAGCCTGGCTGTCGAACAGGCCGACGTACTCGCCCGCGCCGGACAGTTTGAAATTGAGATGGTCGCCCGTGCCGTCGCCGTCAGCCCAGAGGAGCAGGTAACCACCGGCTGGGACGATCGTGCCGGGTGGAAGTTGGTAGATGTGGGACTCATCGAGTTGTTCGGGGTCAGGCTGGTCAATGTTGTCGGAAAGGTACATCCCACCCACGTCAATGTCCACCGGCCCACCGTTGTAAAGTTCGAGCCAGTCGTCGTGGTCGCCGTCCTCGTCCTCCAGCGTGTGGGTGTTGAGCGCCATCAGTTCGTTGATGTAGAGCGGCGGGCGTTGCCAGCCGACGATGTAGCGATAGTCCCCCTGCGGCCAACCGGGACGGTCCACAGTCACCATCCCCACCTCGTCCTCCGCCTCGACGTAGTACTCCACCCAGATGCCGTCGGCCTGGGCGGGGATGGTGCCGACAAAAAGGCTCCCAGCCCCCGTTCCGGGGGCGTCGGCAGTCATCGGTACGTCCTGGTAGTCTGGCGGCTCCGTCCCCGCCGCGAAAGCGCGGTACCACAACGTGGCCGTGATGGCCCCTTCGTCGGTGATGATCGCCGTGACGGTGACGGCCTCGCTGCTGGTGGGCCAGGTTGGCGTGGGGGCCGTGCCGCTGATGACGGGCGGCCCACGCTCGCGGGCCCAGTTCGCGGAACTCCGGGTCGTAGTTGGCGACGAAGTCGGTCAGGCCGAACTTGCTCGCCAGTTCCTCCCGCCACTGCTCGACCAGCGCGGGCGGGGTGATGATGAGTATGCGGTTGACCATCTGGCGCAGGAGGTACTCTTTGAGCACCAGGCCGGCCTCAATGGTCTTGCCCAGCCCAACCTCGTCGCACAGGAGGCCGCGGCCGCGGAAGCGGCGCAGCGCGGTCTGGGCGGCTTTGACCTGGTAGTCGAAGGGGGTGAAGTAGAGCGCGTTCAGGCAGACCAGTTCGTCGAAGCCGGCGACGAGCGCCAATCGCTCGGCCTGCAGTTGCAGGCGGTAAGGGAGCCAGCCAGCAAAACGCCCGGCTGCCGCAGCCTCCAGCACCCGTTCCGCGCCAGGCCGCAATCGCAGATCACAAATTGTCTCAGATAACAACCCCTCCTCAGCCTTCGGTTTGATAGAGCCTACACATTGTACGCCCAGGCGCGGGTCATGTCAAGCAAACTGTCTCTGTGTGTTCGAGGCAGAATTCGAAATCCCAACCTCCCTCCCGCCTATTGAGTTTATGCCGCTATTATGGTACAATGAAATCGACCCGGCGGTCATTGCGAGGTAGACTGTGAGTATTCTCCAGAGCCAAGCCCATCAATCAGCAATCAACGGAGCCACAACAGGAAGAGAGGAGTTAGAAGAGCGATACGCCCACCTGCTTGAGGAAAGGCTCGCGCTGCGTCGGCACGTCACCTATGTTCCCAACAAGAGCATCCCGATCCAGCGCTGGTTTCGGTACAAGGAAGCATTTTCTAGCGATCTCGTCAGGTTGTTCCTGGGAGAGTTCGGAGCCGATCCCCATACCCACAGGGTGTTTGACCCATTTGCGGGCTGTGGCTCCACAATCCTGGCAGCCAGGCAACTGGGCTTCGGGGCCTGGGGGATTGACATTCTCCCCGTTGCTGTGTTTGTGGCCAGAGTGAAACTGCGTGGGGCGGAGGAATACGACCTGGGTGCCTTGCGTGAAGCAATAGATGACGTACTGCTTATGCCCTACAGGACGCCAACCATCACAGCGCCAGACGACGTACGGATCATTCGTCTGGCATACACGCTTGACACCCTGAATCAGATCCTCTTCTTCCAGGAACAAATAGCGGCCATTCAAGATGAGCACATACGCGACTTTCTTCAGTTGGCGCTGCTTGCGGTGCTGGAGAGTGTAAGCCATACGTCGAAAGATGGACAGTTTCTACGCTTGAGACCAGCAGCGCGGCTTTCTGATGTCCGAGAAGCCCTTTCGAACCAAACTGATATGATGTGGAGTGACTTGACCGGCACCGGACAGCAACCACTTCCTGGCTGGGAATCCCCGGAAGCGGCTGCAAACAACTGTTACGTTGAGCAAGCAGATGCCCGTGACTTTGCCGCCAGGTTTGACGACTATGCCGATGTCATTATCACGTCGCCCCCGTATCTGAACCGTTACGACTACAGCCGCATATACAGCCTGGAACTCTGTCTGGGCTTTGTCGAGACCTTCGAGCAACTAAAGGCTGTTCGACACAGCCTGTTGCGCTCACACATCGAATCCCGCCCAGCGCCGACAGACGAGGTTCATCATCCGGCTCTGGTCGAGGTGCTGCAGAACCTGCAAGGCCAGAAACTGAATAACCCCCGCATCCCTATCATGATCAAGGGCTACTTCGAGGACATGAATCTGGTGTTCCGGCAACTGGCCAGGGTATGTCGTCCCAACGCTAAAGTGGCTCTCGTCGTAGCGAACGCCAGATTTCACGGGGAACTCATCCCCGTAGATCTAATGCTGTCCGAACTGGCTGGAGATGCAGGATTCCAGACAGAGAGAATCTACGTCACAAGATACAAGGGAAACAGCTCACAGCAGATGGGCAAATTCGGTCGCGTGGCCGTGCGCGAGTCCATAGCCCTGTGGCGGTTTGTTGGTCACCCAACAAGGCCGGAACCCAGGCAGAAAGTACAACACCAGCCACCGTATTCCTCAAGGAAGGCAATCGTGAAACAATTGGCAATGCTCGAAACCAAAGGGATGTACAAAGCGGCGGGAGAGCCACGTCATGACGGCTATTTGCAACAAAACAGAAAACCTTATACAATAGACTGGACCCTGGCAGATTTTATGACGTGTGGGAAAGTGCCAATGGTGTTGAATGAACTGAAGGAAGAGAAATGAGTCAAGATCTAGCCCAGGCCGCCACAACCAGAGAAAAGAAGATTCTCAATATCGGCTATGAGAGGACGTGTGATTGCAAGCCGTCCCACATTAACTGTCTGACTGCCAAAGAATGGCTAAAGTGCCAAATCGGAGTCTGGCAATTCTATTACGAAGGTCGCGACATTCGAGATAAAGAGTTGCATCCAGCAGTCTTTCCGATTAGCCTGGCCACTAAAGTCATTTCGCTATTTACTCATAGAGGCGAACTGGTTGTTGACCCCTTTGTTGGTAGTGGGACAACATTGGTTGCTGCTCGTGATTTGGACCGCAACGCAGTTGGTTTCGACCTGCAAAAAGAGTACAGAGAACTCTGTGGCGAGCGTCTGCAACAACTTGCGTTGATTAACACAAGTACGCAGTTGGCGATTCAAGATGATGCCCGCAATATTCCTCAGTATTTCGAGGAAGGAACGATTTCGCTGATTCTCACTTCTCCGCCTTACGCCAATCTCCTCAATCGCAGACGAAGAAACAAGAGCAGAAGAGGTGATCTACGGGAAAACAGACAGTATATGCAAGTCGAACAGTACAGTCAGGATCCGCGCGATTTGGGAACTCTGTCTCCGGCAAAATTTGGAGAGGCAACGGAAGAGATTTTTGCAGGAATCTTGCCTTTACTGAAACCAAAGGGGCATTGCGTCATTAATGTGCCAGATATGTGGTGGGAAAATCAGCGTATTACATTGCACATTATTGTCGTCGAGGCTCTACGCAAAGCTGGCTACGAGTTGAGGAATACGATCATCTGGGATCGTACAAACATTGTGAATCGAATAGGTATCTTTGGCTGGCCCTCAAACTATATTACAATGGGCACTACTTTCGAGTATCTTCTTGACTTTTGGCGGCCTCTAAAGAAAGGGAAATGATCAATGCAAGAGTCATTTTTCCCTGACGGGCTATCAATCCGTGAGAGACGAGCCGCGTATGAGATCAAACGCATAGAGCAACAGATGAGCCCATACGAGAACGTGTATTGGTTTGCGCGGGCGCTGGTTAGTAGTGAGTATGGTAGTGTGGGAAGCGATAATGCTAAAATGCTCAGTCTGGCGCAAGCAATTGATACTTTCTTGTCTGTTCCCGAACCCGACTTAGTCACTTCAAAACAGGCTGCTTGGAACCTGATGCGCAAGTTCCACCGTTCTGATACCAAGGCTGCCGACAGGGTGGAAAAACTGATTGACTTCCTGGATCCTTTGATCACTTCCATCCAGGATTTGATTGTATTGAAGTTCACCATTGAGCATATTCTCATCCCCACGAACGAGTTGTTGAGAAGGGTGCCCAGTAGTGATAAAGAGATAGCTGAGGAGTTGATAAGAGCATACCTCGACGAAACGGGCGAGGCTGGCTTGAAAGATGTGATCCTGATGTGGGATCGGAAAGGCCGGCGTTGGTGTATGGAGCGGGAACGGGTACTGATAGTCGCTGGTTTTCGCTTGCTTCGAGAGACTCTCGACGATCTACTCAGGGACAACTGGCTCAATCGTATTGATGCTGATCAAACCCTCACCGCTTTTGTGCAGGAGTTTGAGCGCAGGCTTGTAAGAGGTGTGCGGCCGGGCAGAGCAGGCCGGAGCCTGGAAGATGTTACGGGTGTCATCCTGGACCACTTTGGAATCAAAGATTACATTGATGCCCCAGAACACATCAAGACGGCTTTCGAAGTGGACAAGATGATCTTATTGCCGGATGGGTGGCGAATAGGTGTGTCCTGCAAGCGCACTTTGCGCGAAAGGTGGAAACAAGCAGCTACCCTGGACCTGCAGCATATGGATGCTGAAAGAATCAAAAGCACGTGGCACGTCATCACCTACACTTCAGATTTGACGGTGCAGAAAGTCGAGGCCATTGGGGAGAGTAGAGGCATTGTTTACATTCCAGACGACGATCACTTCTTCCAGAACCACTTCGCTGATCCTGCTGTTTCGGTTTTCATCCGTCCAATGACCTCTTTCATCTCGGACCTGGAAGATGAAGTTCATAGCTCTGAAGGGAGCTAAGAACCGCCAATTCTGAGAGCGCGCCGACGATCACCACGACGATGGCCGCACCCCACCTCCTACTTGAACTTCACCAGGTCGAAGTCGGTGAAATCGGCGTGGTGGAAGATGATGGACTCCGGCCGCCGCCTGAACTTGTCGCCCTCCCAGGAATGGGTGGCGATGACGTGCAGGACGCTCTCGGGGATGCCGTGTTTGTAGGCCAGCGCGACGCCAGTGAAGGGATGCCGCAGGTAACGGTACATATCGGCGAAGACCGTCCGGCCGTCCGGTTCGCTGCGGTACTCAATCAGCTTACCGACGTCGGCCAGCAGCGCGCCCGCCACCAGCGCGTCGTGGTCAATCTGTGCCCGCTCGCCGTAGGCCTCCACCAGTATCTGTTCCATCGCGACGCACATGCGGCACACCGTGCGCACGTGCTCGATGAAGGTAACGTCCACGTCCTCAGCCAACAGCGTGAAAGGAATCTCCGCCAGCGCCTCGACCGTCCAGCCGCCGAGGGCCATCCCCTCCTCCCACACCGCCAGCGCTTTGGCTCGCAGCTCTGGGTCGTGGATCTCACTGAACTCCGGGATCAGTTCCTCCAGTTCTCTCATTGCTTTTCCTCCTCGCCAGATGATGACTTCCTGATCGCGCACCCGTACCCAATCCCCGGTGTGGATGCACGAGACGTCCACCTGATCCAGCATCGGGATCTCGGCGATGATCGCCCCCACGGCCACGACGGGATCGGCTTCGGCGTTGATAATAGCCGCTGGAGCCAGCCGAGAGCGCGCCAGCCGGTAGAGCGTGTAGGAGCCGACGGTGCTGCCCTTGCCGGTGGGGAAGACCAACACGCGCCCGGCCACACATTGGCCTTCCAGCGGGTGACCAGCCTCGATGACCACTCCCGTATCGGGGTCCACTCCGCCCAGGAAACCGATGGGTTCGGGTGATACGAGGGCTTCGCCCTCGGCATGGCCGGGTTTGATCACGCGGGCTAGAACACGGATGGTAGAACACGGATTGCAGGACAACAACGGATTAGACTCGCACGAACACTGGTCGAATGGCTGTGTCGTAGAAGTTGGTCAGTATGCCCAGGCGGATGTCTTGATGGCGCATCCAGTCTTTGAGGTTGTGCACGTTCACATCGGCTACGTCACGGATGGCCACCGGGAAGTGCATTACCGCGCCCTCGACTACGAAGTGGTTAAATTTCAGGGAGCCAATGCTTTCACCCTGAAAGATGACCTGGTACTCCTTGCGCAGCTCGGCACCCACGCCGCGCAGCCGGTACTCGTAGTAACAGGCGTTGGCATAGATGCGATGGATGAAACCCGGCCCCAATGCGCGGTGCACCTCAACCGCCGTGCCCAGCACCTCCCCCGCCACCTCGGGACAGAGTAATCCATCCGGCAACTCGCCCGGCGACCGGAAGCCCGGTTCGTACTCAGCCTGTCGGTCTGGATCGAAGTACAGCCGCTCGAACTCCGGCTCCGGCCTACCGAAGTTGAGCAGCAGCCCCACTCGCGCCCCGACCGTCTTCATATACGAGAAGAGTTGCGCCTTGTGGATGCTCCCCAACCGAGGCACCACCTTACACTCGACCACGACCACCTCATCCACGAGCAGAATGTCGAGCCGCTGTACACCGACCAACCATTCTTTGTACATAATCTGGTACTCTGGCTGCCGCCGGTGATGTACCCTCATCTTTCCCAGCAGTTTAACCATCGCGTTCTCGCAGATCAACTCGGGATAAGTGCGCGACAAGCCGTTATATGCGGTGTAATATGCTCTGAGGGTCTTGCCGGTCAGTTCCTTGTAGAGCAACTCCGTCATCGGCTCCTCCGAATCCGCTACTGTCTTGTAATCCGCGTTCTCAGAACTCGGATTACAGGACATCAACGGATCAAAAAGCCGCGCTCTTCACTCTCCCATCAAAGTCCAAGCAGTCTTCCACCCGCTGGCGTTGAACCGGGCTCAGTTCATCGAGTGCAAAGTAACGATATTCAGAATGTTCTGGACTCAACCATATCTTAGCATCGGACGGCGGTGTCACCAGACAGCAGCGAAAAATACAGGCGTGCGACCTGCTGCTCGTCGTTAGTAATGACTGCGTGAACGCTCAACCTGTATGTGTCTTGAAAGGCCATTGATTTGTCCCATTCCTAGCCGCCATGACGGATCAGGGCTTGTACCTGTTCACGGTAGTAGTTGCAGTAACTTCTCACGCCACAGATTGAGCAAGCCGGATTCTTCTCTAAGCAGATGCCCCGTTCTATTCCAAACTCGTCTGACTTCACTTGTCCATAAGCCGCAAACACAATATCAACGTATCGAACTGGATGCTCTGTCGCCTGCGCGAACTTTCTGCCCTGAATCACCGTTTTGAGAAGTTGTCCCTCGCTTTCGATGAGGCCCAACCTCTGAAAGATGCGGCATACGACCCTGTCTGGCTTGATAACGGGCATACCGATGTCAGTGAGGAAGTGATAGGTTGTGATACTACCCAAACCTTCGAATCGGTACTGCAACTCTTCCTTCAACAGCATGAGGTTCTCGAACGATTGATTTGGCTCGAAGGACTCAATATACTCTTGGAATGAGCCATACTCCGTCACGATGCTTTTGAGAATTTGGGCGTTGCCGACGCAGGCTCGAACTTTGCGCCTGTTTCTTATCATATTCTGGTCACTTAGGATGCGCTCAACCTCAGCGTTCCCGTAGCCCGCAACTCTCTCGAAGTCAGAAAAGTGTCCGTCAATCACTTCCAGTTTTGCGTTGACAGTCGCAGCCCTAAAACCAGAATAGAAAACAACGTGCACCAGTACCCGGTAGTATTCGCTATCGGACAGGATTCTGCCTTTAAGATGTTTGAACTCTTCAAGGCACTCTCGAATTGTGTCTGCGTCCAGCGTGCTATGGCTTATGAGCGTAGACTCTACTTTCTCGAAGATGGCCTTGTAGTCTTTCATCTATGGTGCCTCCAATAACGTGATGGCATGAAATGGGGGCTTTACACATTACAGAATTACCCGGCAACATTTGCGTTGTCCGCGAGAGTCGTGATCTGCTACTTGCAGACTTGCGGCTTTGCCGCGCTATGCTTCACATTTTACGTTTTATGAGAGCAACCTCAGCGTCAGCCTTCCTCCCAACCCACTACTGTCCCGCCCTCTGCGTCACGTCAAATGCCTCGATATTCCACAACTCCGAGTACTCGCTGAGGTCCAGAATCACGCCGCTCACCTCCGGGCGCGTGGCGACCAGTTTGGGCACGAAGTAGAGCGGCAGCACGGGCAGGTCGCGGGAGAAGATGCGCTGCGCCTCACGGTGGAAGAGAGTGTACGCCTCCGTTCCAGGCAGCATGTCCAGTGCCGACCGGCAGGCCGCGTCGTAGTCGGCGCTGACGTATCCAGGGTTATTGCTCGCAGCCCACCAGTTTTCGGCGCGTGGAACCTGGGACGAGAGATAGAGCCCACACGGTGCATCGAGACCATTCAGCCAGGAGAAAAGCGCCAGGTCGAACTGGCGCCCGAACACCGGGCCGTCGGGGCCGTCGGCGAAGAGTTCTTCGGCCGGCAGGCACTCCACCGCCAGCCCAACGCCGCAGGCCGCCAGGTTCCCCGCCAGGATACGCGCCGTCCGCTCGCGGGCCGGGTGATCGCTGGTCGTGAGCAGGGTGACGGAGAACGGCGTGCCGCTGGCGATGCCTGCTATACCATGGGCCTCCCGGATCCCGTCCCCGTCCTCGTCCCGCCAGCCCGCCTCCTCCAACAGGGACCGGCCAGCGAACAGGTCGTAGTCCCAGCGATGAAGCCAATCGCCCGCATAGAGCGGGTGTTCGGGGGCGACGTAACTGTGGGCGACAGCGGCCTCGCCGTAGGGCAGCGCCTCACGCGCAATGCGCTCACGGTCAACGCACAATGCGACGGCCTGGCGCACCCGCACGTCCCCGAAGAAATCCGGGCGGCGAACCCACCCGGCCGGGTCAATGCCAAAGTCCAGGTGCTCCCACTCGCTGCTGGGGGAGGGAACCAACCGCACCGTGCCGGCGTCAGCGGCTTCCAGCAGCAGCGCGACGTCCCCGCTCTCGATCACGCCCTGCGTGATGAGGTCACATTCGCCCGCCGCGAGCAGGTCAAGCGCCCGCCCCAAGTCGGGAACGAAGCGGAAGGTGACGCGGTCGAGGTAAGGCAACCCCTCGGACGCGCGGAAGTAGTGCGGGTTGCGCACCAGCGTGATGTGGTCGCCCTCTGCCCACTCCTCGACGGCGAACGGCCCCCAACCCAGCGGCTTACGGTGCGCGACCTCGGCGCTGAGCAACTGGTCAGCATCGCTCCCCCCCCACACGTGCTGGGGCAGCGGGTGGTAGAAGTTCAGGAAGTAGAAAGTGTCTCGATAGCCGGGAACGCCGGTCCAGACGACAGTGCGCTCGTCCACGGCGTCGTAACTGCGAGTGCGATCCCAGAGCAGCCGCAGGGTAGGACTCTCGAACTCGCCGGCCAACTCGAAGGAGTAGCGGGAATCGCCAGCGGTCAACGGGTGACCATCCGCCCAGGTGACGTCAGCCCGCAGCGTGAAGGTTACCACCACCTGCGTCATCGTGACCACCCCACCCTCGAATGTGGCCTCCTGGCCATCGGCATCGAAAACAGTGACGCCTGGCAGCAGGTCCACCGCCAGGCCGTTGACATCCACGACTTTGTCGCCCTCCTCGACCTGGACGCTCCGCAGGACGGCATCCCCGTCGGCCAGGCTGGGGATTTTCTCCAGGATCACGGGCTGGAACTGGTACGCGCGGGTGTCAATCGGGCCATCGTAAATACCAGCCAGCACGTTGCGAGCGGCATGCGACGGGCCGCCGTAGATGAAGAGTGTGTTGGGCTCCTCAGCCTGGCAGATGGTGAATTCCCTGGGCGGTATCGGGGTCGGCGTGCTGGTGGGAGCCAGAGTGGGTGAGGGTGACGGCGAAGGGGAAGGGGAAGGAGAAAGGGAAGGCACGTCAGGCGTGGCGACCGTAGCAGTGGAGTCAGGCGACAGACAGGCCGTGATGAGGCCGGTCAGCAGCAGTGCGACGGTCGCGATGTGGCTATACTTCATCTTGTCTCCTCAACATAGGGGCCAGGGACTAGATAGGGGCCAGGGACCAGGGTCTAGGGACTGACTAGGAGCGATCAATTTCGACACGACCGGAAGCCGCTTCGCCCTCCCAGTAGCGGATGAGACCCTGCAATGCACGTGCCGCTTCGCCCTGCAATGCTGCCAGGCGCTCCC